>Ga0154003_1000471_pt1 | contig 12617 bp, 6 predicted proteins | sample TSFL087MetaG_FD_104679 | JGI IMG/M metagenome (GOLD analysis project Ga0154003, IMG submission 104679) | Attine ant fungus gardens microbial communities from Florida, USA - TSFL087 MetaG | ecosystem: Host-associated > Fungi > Mycelium > Unclassified | place: USA: Florida, Lake Talquin State...
AAAAATAAAAATAAAAAATAAAAAAAAAAAAAAAAATAAATAAAAAAAAAAAAAAAAAAAAAAAAAAAAAATAAAATATAAAAAAAAAAAAAAAAAAAGAACAATAAATTATTGATATATTAACACAAAAATAGTATAGAAATTATATCTAATATAGAACAGATTAGTTAACTATAATAGAATATTAACTATAATCTAGAATATTAATTCTAATACTACACACATCTCAATATGAAATTACCCAAGAATCGTAGATTTAGATTAGTTTAACAAAAATGCAAGCAAAGCGAGTTACTACTGAAAGTAGGTCACTGACTGAAATGATTGAATGTGAGTGTGACCACGGTGAAATAAAAAATAAATTAAAAATAAATGAAAAGTTATTGAAAGTGTTAAACAACTTTGTAAAGAATCAAAAAAGTAATTTTCTAAATATTAAACATAACGAAATTTTAAATAAAAAAAGGTCATAATCATACCATATCTCAAAATTGTAAAATTAAACTAGTAGACACGCATTTCATGCTACATTATATTATTGAATATTATCGATACGGTAGTGTGTGTGAGGTAGAATCTTTGATTGTGCGATCTTCCTTCTTGCGAATAAAAAGTGATAACTCTAAAAATAACAAAAAATGTTAGGTAAGGGCCTTTACGTATTATTAGATAAATAAAGTAGAATCTTTCTATATAATCTAAGGGTATAAAATAAATTACCTACTTTCTTCCCTGATTAAAATATAATCTACCTATATAATAAATAGTGTATCTAGTGTAATAAAGACCCTCTTTGCATGTGTTGGTGACAAAAAGTTTGTGATTCTAAACTATCAATTAGTATATTCTTAACTATTTCTTACTGAAAAGATGTTTTAAAATTTATTATTATTATTATTATTATTAGATTGGTAATAATTATAGTGGGTTAAAGATATGGTAAGAATTGTAAAATTAAATTATTCTGTAATTGTGTTAAAAGAAAAAGGTGATTATATTTAATTAATTAAGGGTTTTGTGTTATGTAGGTGAAAGTGTTATTATTTTTATAATTAGTGAGAAGCTGAAAGTGTGAAAGGAAGATTATAATTACGTTTAGTTAGTTTAATTGTATAATCATGTATATTAGTTTCTATAATATTTATCGCGGGTAATTTGAACTATTTGTTCTTTAACAAGTGATTCAAATATACTCTTAGTTAGATATGAATTATTAATAACACGTATTCGTATAATAACAGTACCATCTTTTATGATAAGGGAATAGATTTATTTTTTGCGGAAGAGAAATTGAAATTATTTAATTAAGTAAAATACTTATACTATTACTGATTAGATAAAAGGGTATTGGACTATTATTAGTTAAAAAGTATAATCTACCTATAAATATCTAGGGCTCTAGGTAATAAAGTACCGTATTCTTAACTACTAAAGTATAATCTTCCTATATAAAATTTTGGTGTAGGTGGGGTGTTTGATTAAAAATTTCTAAAATACTTATAAAATATTTCTTATTTAATAGTTTCAATAGTTTCAATAGTTTCAATAGTTTCAATAGTTTAATAGTTTCAATAGTTTCAATAGTTTCTTGAATTAATTAAAATTAACAAATACTTGTATTATAATCTTCTTTTTTTGTATTTTTTTTATAAGGTCGTAGCGATGACACAATAAAGGTAGTGGGAGGTCAAATAGATAGTAGTTTAGATTGCAAAATATAATGACAATTGCGTTATACTGATTGCTAAAAATACTATTTATCAGAATTTGAATTGGTCATTTTTTTTGACATATGACATTTACGTTAGATCTTTTATCTTAAGATGAACACTCGATCTTTTTTAAAATTCTATAGAGGGCTATCTATCAGTCTCGATACACTCGAAATTTAACGTTAATTATTCTTAATTAGTTTGTTCTATTGTATTAGCTTTGTCTTAAATATGATACTATTACTATTTTCTTAATATCACAATCTATAGTTAACTGGATTGATTTGATTGAAAGATTACTTATTACTAAGTTATATTTTTAGTAGATTAATCTACAGGTTTATTGATAGTTGAGTTGAATAGTTGACACTTTAAGCGATTAAGGTAGATGAGAAATAATAATGATAGTAAATTATAGTATCTGATATTCTCTTGTATACTGTAGATGATTGATTATATTCTACTATTTAATGGGCTACTAATTAGTATTTGATATAATATTAAATTATATATTAATCTAGAGGTTTTCTGGAATATGTACTTGAATATTTTATATTTTATCGATTTCCATTACTGATTATGATTAGATTAATCTACAGATTTATTGAACAATATACTAGAATATTTTATATTTAAGCGATTAATATTTATGAATTATTATATATTATCAGATGATTGATTTTAGATTATAGTATTTAACTTTATTATCGTTCAACAGTATATGATTAATAAAATATAAATATAAAAATGAAAGATTATTATTATTAATTCTTAATATTTAATTTAAATTTATTTAGAAAAATCTACCGTTTTAATTGAATAGGTATTCCAATATTAGCTATTATTTTGTATACTATTGAGGATTTATTTTCATAAGATTGGTAGTTTATTCTTTAAAGGCCATTATCATTATACAGCTATATAATTTCTTTTCTAGATGTTAACAAATAAAAGATTATTAATTAGATAAATCTACAGGTTTAATAGAATAGCTATTATAATATCAGACATTAGAAAACATAATGCATATGAGAAATAAGATATTAAGATATGATAGAAAGATAATTCTTATTAATAATTAATATTAAATATATAATATACAATAATGATTACTGGTTTATTTACTTTTGTATAGATTAGAGTATCACCCATTAAATTGCATACTGTATATATTTGATTTTATTTTTAATAAACCTTCGCACTATTTACCTAAAAATGTGTAAGTAAAATATATTAATGATAATGAAATGATAATGAAATGAGGCCTTTCCTATTATTATCTAAATAAAGTATAATCTACCTATATATTATCAAGGTATAGTACCTTTATTTTACCTCTAATAAAATTATAAAGTATAATCTACCTATATAATAAATTGGTATTCAATGACTAAAGGGATAAAAAAGTTAACACTGAATTTGTCTTCTACTTTATGTTTTAATATATTAGTTGTGAATCTTTCCTTAAAATTTAAAGTTAAGAAATCAAAATTAACCACATTCTAAAAAGTAATTCAATTCCCTTTTAAATAATTAATACAAAGAAGTACAGAAGATATCATCAATTTTGTGTTAGAATTAATAATCTATAGAAATATAGAAATATTGCGGTACGTTGATTAATTTAATCAAGAATATAATAATAAATTTAATAAAGTTGAGGATTAGACGGATTCTAACCTTTTAATCTCACGACCACACAATCTAAATTCAACACGCTAGATTCCAATCGTAGATTCCTTGCTTTTATCGGATTTAGTCGTTTCAATTGTAGTTCCTCCGGAATTAAGAAATAAAATTATATCCAAAAAAACACAAATTTGAAACCTTATAAAATTATTTAGTAGGATAGGAATAACACCATTTTATTAAAAAAAGTATCATTTACCTATAGAATTTAATGTGTTTAGAAGAAAGAAGAAAGTTAAAACTCTAATTAAATAATAAAGTAAAATCTTTCTATATAATAAAAAAAAAAGTTGTGGAAGGAAAAAATACAGGGTAGAAAGAAAGGTTACTAAAGAAGTGTATTCGTATTCGACACACAAGGATAAAAAAATACCTCAAGAATCAATAAAAGAATCGCCAACAAGCAAAATCGCACTATCCACGCTTTTTATCAAAATCAACAATCCACCATCCACGATTAGGGTAGCATAATCTAGATTGAGTGGCTTTTTTTGTGTAATCAAGATTGTAAGTGGTGTCGGTGTTGTAATTTAAGTGTGCGCCTTCAAAATGAAAAATTATTTTATTTAAATTATTTAATTTATTTTAAAAAAGGAGTAAAATAGTGAAAATACTACCTTTAAATAAGAATAAAAAGGATTCAATTCAATCTTGTTTCTGCTTTCTTTCTTTTCTAAAATTTAACACTTTATTATTTAATATTTCTATTAAACCACAGAGTGGCTATTTTTAATTTCTATTTAACCCAGAATACCCTCTATCTTTTTATCCTCCTCCTTTTTCATAAATTAATTTATTAGCTTTAATTCTACAAAACCAAATTTGAACCTTATAAAATTAGTTATACCCCTATTTAGAAAGTAGATAATTTATACCTTCATAAAATTTAAACGTATACTTATATAATAACACTTAGTTAAAGGAAAAAAAAAAAATATCCTAACCACTTAAAAATTTTTCATATTTTCTAACCTACACTTTCTACTCTAATCCATCTAAATACTTAAACTCTTCTTTTTCTCAGCACACCATCAACTAACTTATTCCATTTCAATAACTAGATAAGAATCTTTTCTTCAAATAATAAAATATTTCAACGAATCACTATCAATTCTGTTATTTTTAATAAATCTATAATATTTCCTCAATTCAAAATAATAAAATACTACTTCTACACTCTTCTCAAATATAGTCATATTCTGTATATTCCTTTTTTATTTTTATTCCACTATTTTATATTCCTTTTTTTTTAATTCTATCCAACACAAATTTGAAACTTATAAATTATTTATACCACTATTTAGTAGATGGTCAAGAGGAACACACAAATTTGAAACTTAAAATAGATTTATTACCCCCCTAGGTAAAATTACCTTTTTTTTATTAATTTATAATATTTCTATATATACACAAGTAGTGGTAGTAGATTTTCAAATATATACACAAGTAGTGGTAGTAGATAGACTATTATTTTAGATAAATTGCTATTTTCCACACTCACTTGCACTTTTCTAATATACTATTTTATAGAATTTAATATTCTTTTTATTATAGAATTGAATTGAAAATATAGTATTACTATAATACCCACTCATTTTTTATTTGAATTATTGGAGGAAGAAATATAGAATATACTATATCTATGGTAACTTAGTTAAGATTATAGAATTCTGATTATTATAGATATATATTATTTATTTAATTATTAATAATGGTTATGTCTTATGTTTGAGAATCTGTTTTAGTTATAATTTGAATATTAATAATAGAAATAACACTATTATAGTAAGTAATAATAAAAATAAATGAAATACAACAAGCTATATATTCTTAAATATAAAAATACTATTTTTAGAAATATACTACTTTTCGAAAATTTGTAAAAAGTCGACAATCCTATTTTGTATCACATAACTCTACCTTATTTCTATCGGAGTTCGTAGTTTAACTCGCATTTCACTAAAATATTTTCTAAGTTTCAAATTTGGGTAGATGGTAAATAAAAATTTATTTAATTTCTTTTTCTATACCCTTATCAAATATAGGAAAATTATACTTTATTTATCTAATCAGACCAATAACCCGCTGTAAAGATAAAAATTTATAGGTTTAAAATTTGGTTTTTTGATAAAATTAAAAATTTAACTCGTAGTTAGTATTTTCACTTTGTTTCATTATTGTGTGAAAAAGGGTAAAGTCATAACACATTGCTATAACAAAAGGTGTATAATTATCTTTATATTTGAACTTTGTACTAGTAGAATTTTCTTTTTCGACGATATTGAATATAATAGCATTTTGAATTTGTTTTAGTAATTATCTGTGATTCTTGGACATTAATTAAAAATAATTATAATTAATATTCTGATATGGGGCTCCTTTAAATTTATAAATAGGTTTATTATGTCTAACAAGTATAATTTTCAATTTTGAAATAAGTTAATTCTGTTTAACTAGTTTAATTTTCATTTTTAGAATTAGTACAAGATTAGTTATAAAAGTCTTAGTATAAAATATACAAATTTAGGATATTATTCTATTAAGAAAATAGCACTTGTAAAAATACACCCTACATACCATGCGCTACGAATCGAAGGTAGAGGCGGTAAAGATTGAGTTGAGTTGAGTTAATACTACTATCATACCGTTACAATACTTAGTATGTGTACTCATGCGATATTTTTGTATAGTATTTTAGTAAAAGTACATTTCCAAAGTAGAGTGTGAATAGAAAAATAGATTATTAATACTCACAAAGAATAGGATAATATAATTGAAAAAATTTTCTAGCTGAATAGTGTTATTTTTAACGGAAACTTGTAATTTCATTACAGAAATAATCAAATATTATTTATAATATTAAGAAAAATATAATTTTATACTTACTTGTCACATTCTCTTCTAAAGTAAAAAAAAAACTAAAAAGTTTTAGTATATTTACAGTTGATTTAATATATCCGTACTTTCATTTCTTAACTGTTAGTACATCTAGTTTAATACCTATTTTCATAGACTAGTTATAATTTGTAGCTATTGGAGTGATTTATTTAAACCATAGTAATTCCTTTTTAGAAAGATAATAAAAATAGTAAAAAATACTTTGAAAAGTATAGTATAGAATATAATCTTTTCTAATATCAGTTAGAGTTATAGTATCGTGGTGAAAATAATTCAGAAATTTAACAAATTAAGTTAATATAAGTATTTTTATTAATGTTTAATATTTTAAATTAACCAAATAATTTTTCTATCAATCAATTATAATATTGTATTTTTGGTGACTTTTTTGAAAAAGGGTCCTCACAACTCACAACTTACACGTCTATCCATAGAATACTTATTATTATCTACAAAGAAATAGTGTTGGTGAATATTTATGCTAAGGTGTTGCATAGATATATTTGTTTAAAATTAAACAGACAAATAGTACATTTGTGCAATATTTCAGAATAATATATTTTCTTAGATAAAGAGGATATTTTTTTAAATCAAGATTAAGTATTAAATGGTAAAATATAATGTAGATTATTCAAGTATCAGTAAAATACAGATGTAAGTATTTTTATACTATATTTCACACTAATATCAGTTACAATATGTATTATATTTTTAATATTCAATCGGTAGCGGTATTATATAAAATTAAAACTTAAATAAATGTAAATTAATTTTTATTTTTAATCCTGATGGTGTTATTCATACTATTGGTAAATTCAATTCATTCTTAACATTTACCCCCTAAATATTTATTTAATAATTTCAATTATGGTATATTATTTAATAATGCAATTTAAATTAAATGTGCTAATGAGATAATATCATTATTATATAAAATCAAAAGTTGATTATATTTATCAATTTTTAATGGTACTTTATAGTATATTTTTTTGTTTGTTTACCATCTTTATGTTCTACACAATTATCTTTAATATGATCAGTAATACCATAAGGTGTTATATTATAACATATACTCATACCGCTTTTTTATGGACTCTCTATAAATAATTAATTTATTGATATTTTCATTATCTGTTTTATCTATTTCATTTTTTACTATATTAGCTGAAATTGTATAATTATCTTTAGGTTTTTAATTTTACTAGTTAAAATCTACAAATGTTGTCACCCTTTACAACTAGGATCAAAAATAGTATTATCAACATAGAGATATTCTTGAATATTAACATTATTAGCACTATTAGCTTTATTTAATGAATAGTTAACTTTAGATAATGATAAGAAAAAAGAGATCAATTTTATTTGCAAAAGATTAATTTAATCTAAAACTGATGCTAAATAGGGTATTTGGTATTGTTAATTTTTTATTTTTAATGGAAGGAGAGTCGAAGTACAAATTTTTATTAAAATACTATTTACACTCTTATAATTTACAACTTTGTAACCTTTATACGTATCTATATCTGATTTCAATAAATTTATTTTGTTTTATTTTTATTAAATTTACAGTTAGTTAGAGCAATTACTGGATTTAATTAATTAAACTTTTTAATTTCTAATACTAGTACTAATTTTTGTTCTTAAAGATAAATATAAGAGAATGTAGTTTTTCTTGCAAACTCCCCTATGGTGAACGATTATTTTGTTTTTCAAGTGATGGCTTACCTTTTTTTTTGCTATTTTTTAAAATTTGATAGGCTTTTTTGTTTGTTTTCCTCTGTTCTTTTTAATCCATAACTAACAACTTAAGAAAAGTAAATCGACAAATTCTTGGTATTATTTTTAATAAACAAATAACAAGGGTTTTAGTTTTGCTTAAATATATTATATATAAATTAGGAGTCTTAGTTTGTCTGGAGTCTTGAGTCTTGACTATATAATATATAGTATTAATATTTTTATCCTTAAACTTAATACTTAATACTTAATACTTGAATACTTAATTCTTGATTAATTTAACTTTTAACTTTTAACTTAATACTTTAACTTTATATTTAATACTTAATACTTGAATACTTAATTATTTTAATTTTTAAGTTCAACTTTGAATTTTTAACTTTTATATTGTAACTTTTATCTTTATTATTTTAACTGAATATTTGTATCAACTTAGGAATTATTAGTCTTAGGATTAGGTTTAATTATTTTAATTTTTGATTCGACTTAAGAATTATTAGTATTAAGATTAATTTTTAATTAAATCAACTACCATAAAACTCTCCATTTGGAACTATTCTTATACCATTTATATGTAAAGCTAATAATCTTAAATATCCATTATTTTTTAACTATACAATAAAATATCCAAATAATTCAACTAATTTAAGTAATTTACCACTAAATTCTTCTATATATGTACAAATTTTACCGGGGTATAGGATTTTGTTTAGCAATAAAGGTTATTTTTAATTAACATCATAATATAACAGGTTATCGCCATAAGCTATATAAAATTTTATAATTCCACCTTAGTCTTCATATTTGAATCAATTTAAATACATCTTTTATTTATCATTGGTAATTTGAATAACCATCTTAAGCTAGATAATTTAAAGTAATATATCTAAACCTAATCTAGAAATAGTTAAACATTGTGTAATTTGAATATCATAAGTTATATATATTTATTATAATTAATATAATTTCCATTAAACTTTTTAAATCTTTACTTAAATATTTTTTACTTTCTTCTCTGAAAATTTCAATCTGATTCTTCTATTTCCAATTTATATTATTCTTGTGTTATTTAATCTTTTTGATAATATTCTATTAATGCAGTATTTCCTATATAATTATCTTTTTTTAAAAAATCATTTTGAAAGAATCCATTTGTTAGTTAACATTTTAAAGATAAACATAAATTTTTAATACTCATTTGTAATAAAATATATGACTATAAACTTATTTTGTATTCGTTTTATATGGTAATTTATACTAATAGTTAATCTAATAATTCTATTATATCTAAAAATTGTATCTATTTTATAATAATCATTATTATAGATATTATATGTATTTAATGCATCTAATAAAATATTCAATTATATCCTTCTAGATTATGTGCATAGATTATAAAACATTATATTTTTTCAATTAATATAGAATTTATACATCCTAAAGTTAGATTTATACTTGATCTTTTTGTTTCAAATAAAATATTTATCTGATCCTTTAAAGATTTTAATTCCAAATCTAATGATTTAAAAAAGATTTAATTTAATTTAATTTTAAATTTATTTATTTTTATGTTGTGTCCCTTATTTGTTGCGCCCGCTGTTTCTGTTAACTAGTAATTTTTGTTTTTATTAAATTTTTTAAAATTTTCCCATCGAAACTGGGACGGCGACTTGAAATAAAAATGAGTGTAAAAAAGTATTTCAATATCTGAAATTATAGAAAAATGTTACAAAACCCAATCAAAGTTACTGTTACCTTAAATTTTAACGCTCTATTTCAATCTATCTTTTTAATTAAATTTGGTTTATTTTTAATTGTTTACTTAAGGCAGTTACAGGAAAACTGTAAACTTTACAGAGATATATAGGTTTGGCGGAGAGATACTAAATGGATAGTTGACGAGTTTCTATACTTTAGTTAACTGGCAAACCCTTTGAAGGAACTGAGGATGGTGTACCTTCTACTAACTCAGACTATACGCTTTTTACCCTAAGTTATAAAACTTTATATAAAATATATGTTTATACTACTTTGAGCTGTTTTAGACTTTAATGGACTCTTTTTTAATTTAACTTGTTATAAACTTTAGATAAATTTTAACAATCCCATGCTTAGTTATTGTAAAAGCAATCATAAAAAGAAAATCCCATTCAATTATTGCTAATGTAACCGTATCCTTGAAATAATCATATATTATTTATATAAAAATATAACTATATAACTAGTTATGCATTAAGAAAAATGTTAATTAACTCTTTAATTTATTAAAATTGCTTCTATGTTCAACTCTCCATTATAATGGACTTAGATAAGTTAAAGTCATAAGTTAAGTTAGACTTATATTAATAATTCCAAGACTAATTAAAAAATATTTGATAATTAAAATTACCCCGGCTATCCGATTAACCTTAGTTTAAGTTATTTTTCTTTTTGTCTATTTAATTCTTTGTATTAATAAGTGTAATAAGTAATGTAATTCCTTAAGCTAAGTTTTAATTCAAATTTGTTAAAATTAAATAAAATTATTAAATTATATCATTGCCGCATCTTTGAAAATAAACTTTTTAAAAATTTAAAATAAGAAAAAGTTAGAAAAAGTCCCAGGTCCAACCCATATTATATAACCACCCTTTAATTTAAAGGTTTTAAGAAATTAATATAACAGATTACACATACCTAAAATAACTAATTTAAAAATTAAATATATAAAATATTATTGAGTTAAGAAAGTTAAGATTTTAATCTCCAGTTAACATTTTTAAAAATATATCACCTTCTACTATTTAGTAAAATAAGCTAAAGTATCCAATAACAAATTAAAATTAAGTAAAAATAATTAATTATCTAATTTAATTAAACTTAATTCCCTTAATTGTTAAATCTAAACATTTAGTGAATAATTAAAATATTGGAAAACTTTTTTTTTTATAAATGTATACTTTATATTGTTGTTATTTTATTCCAACTAATTTATTGTTAATTTTTTTATTAAAAATTTGTTATACGTTGATCTTAAATTGAAAAACCCTTTAATTTTAAAAACCGTTGAGCAAAACAAAACCCAAAATAAAATGCTGTTCAACCTGAGTATTATAAATAATATATAATATTCAAAATATATATAATATTAGGTTTAGGCTATTAAATATTCTAGTAATATTTTATTTACTTTACTTGTTTTATTTATACATATTTGCTTTATATATTAATAACTTAAGTTACTAAAATTAAGGACTGATATAAATTATGAACTTATGAAACTTAAAAATCTTTACCAAGGAATAATAAACCCTTCCTACCTAAGATGGTTCGTAAATCAAGTCAAAGAAACTCGTTAAATCTGTCATAAAATAGAACTCCTACTTTAAAAACTACCTAATTGAAAAGTAGACACTCAAATTGGTAGCTACAAACGTTAATAAAACTATCAAAGATGAGGATCCCATATAATTATTCATGTAAACATACACATACAATCTAATTTTAAGAGACCCTGAAGTTTACAATTTTCCCTCCAAACAAAAGATCCAGAAAAAGCTGGTCGTACCTCTACAGGTATTTATAAACTCTAGCTCAATCAACCTGCATTAAAGGTATTTTACTTTCGTGTTTATCACTATGTCTTTGACATAAGAAGAACCAATTAGCACCTTGATCAACAACCATTCTCCACTAACCCATTAAAATCTTTAAGAGCTGTTATAGATTCTTCAAGGAGGTTATCCCGTTTACAGGGATATGGCTTTAATGACTTTTTGTTTTTTATTTTTCAACTTTAAAACTAATAAAAAAGATTAACAGATTAATAGATTAATAGATTAACTAAAAACTTTAAAACAGAATTACAGACTAACAGAACTACACTACTTAAAGACTAAATTAAAACCCTACTAAGCAAAATATCTTTCATAGAAAATAATTATTTATTATAATTTTAATTCTTATTATCTTCTCTTTTTAATAAAAAGGATTTAGTAACACTACAATATTTTTTAAATTGATAGTAATAACCTTAATTAATTTAATTCGCTTTTCGTTTCTAGTATTGTTATATAGACTGAAAAGAAGTTCATAAAATATGTTATTAAAGTATAAATATATTAAACCCAATTTATTTAGTATTAAATATACAAATTAACTTTATTAATAGTTTGGTTAAGGACAATCAAAATAATATCATCGAGGTAATAGAGGTTCAAAGTAATAGAAAGACTATTTGTATTTACTTTTAAAGATTTTAAAAAATGATATTTCAAAACTATCACCAATTAAACCTTAGAAAGAAGATTCAAATTAAGAATTGAAAAATACCTTGATATCCTAAAAGATTATTTGATGAATTAAATGTAATATTAGACACTGGTTATTTGAATATAAATGGATGTATAATATAATTTTATTATCAGTGTATAGATCTATATTAGAATATGAATTGGATTTAGAAAAAGAAAAGGAAAGAAAAGCTTCAAAGAATACCAGAGATTCTAAAAGTGTATTAAATAAATTAATATGTTAGACACTATCATTAACAGAAACTTTTTTAAAAAAAGTATTTAAATTTTAGCTCTTTGGCAAGGGATG
>Ga0154003_1000473_pt1 | contig 12596 bp, 8 predicted proteins | sample TSFL087MetaG_FD_104679 | JGI IMG/M metagenome (GOLD analysis project Ga0154003, IMG submission 104679) | Attine ant fungus gardens microbial communities from Florida, USA - TSFL087 MetaG | ecosystem: Host-associated > Fungi > Mycelium > Unclassified | place: USA: Florida, Lake Talquin State...
GCAAATTGGCCGACCTGATCGTGCTCAACCAGAACCCGCTCCTCGACATCCGCAACACCAACACGATCCGCTACGTGATGAAGAACGGCGAGTTGTTCGACGGCGAAACGCTCGACCGGACGTGGCCGGAGCAGAAGACGCTGGACAAGCAATATTGGTGGGATCGCGAGCCGAAGTAAGCTGAGGCGATGAACTGTCGATCGCCGGCGAGGCCGTTTGAAATCATCGGGGCGCTCGCCGGCGATTTCTACTCATCATCCGGCTCTTCTTCTTATAACCCGATGATGGATACTGTCAGTCCTTATCGTTTGAATATTCACTTTGGCTTGCCGTAGATCGCCTGATCCTTCCATCGCGCGCGAGCGCCAGGACTCGCCACAATCTCGCCAATTCGCCTCATCGCGCGGGACGAATGGATGTAAAGATGCCAGACGAAGACGAGGTCGAAAATGAGCGCCGCCAGACTCCACAGGCACAGGAATCCGAGAGTCGCCAGCGCCAACGGCCAGAGCGGGCCGTGATTGCCATCCGGTTTTAAGACCTGCGATGCGACAATAGCGACAACCAAAACAAATCCCAAACCCAACAGAGGCTTTAAGCCATATGACTGGCATTTCCGTAACAGACTTATCGCCCAAACCGCCAGGATCAACATAGTCGCCAAAGCTACCCTGGTTGCGCCAATAGGCGCCTCGATATTGAATCGCTCAAGCAGCCAGACCTTCAGCAGGCTCGCCGGAGCGTCAGTCTCCACGTGAGAGCCACTCACTATCCACAAAAAAATCCCCACGGAGGCAGCGTAAAAGAGCGGGCCGATCCAGCGCAAATACTGGATTTTGGTTAACCGTGGGACGCGAGCCGTCACCGTCACGCCGTAAAGCAGGCAGGCCGTGCCGAAGACGTCCCCGTAAAATCCCCATTTGCTCAGGTCTTCAGCGTTGCTTCCGTTGACGGCGAGGCAATTTTGAAGAGCCTTGTACAAAATGAAGACCGCTGTGAACAAGAGCGCGCCGACTCCAATGTAAGGGACGACGTAGCTCACCAGACGCGCCCATGACTTGCTGGTCGGCCTCTCCCCCGATTTGGATAAGACTACATTCTTGATGAAATGGCCGAAGACCTCCTCGTCCTTCCAGTAATCGACATGAGCTTTGCCCGGCAGCGGATAGCGCCAGAAACCGATGTCGTTCTCGTCCTTAAAGTCAAACGCCTTATCCCACTTGTGCAGCGACAGCCATGCGCGCGCTTCTTCCAATTTATATCCGACCGGATCGCCCTTGTCATAATAGTTGTACCACTCGATGAGCTTGTCCTGATTCTCTGATCGCCCTTGAATAGCGGAGTCGGACTGCGCGTTCGGTTCAGGAGCGGGCTGCTCGCTCGGATTGGGGTTCTCGAAATTACGCCATAGCTCCGGCCAAAGGGTTAGGTGCTTGTCAATCGGCGAACCGAGCGTCATCAACCCGCGAACCTGTTTGACCCAGGCGGGCGGCGTTTTGGCGCTCAGAGCCTCCAGCAAACCCAGGAGCGAAACGACCGTGCCTTCGCTGTGGGCCACGATGTAGATTTCCGCCTTCGGCGCTAATTCGCGCGCGTCTTCCATCACGCGGCGAAATTCATTGAGTATCATCTCGCGATGCGCCTTGAATTCAGTCACGATCTGAACGTCCCCCAGATAATCGTCCAGCATTCTTCTGAGATTGAAGGTGAAGAGTCCGGCCCGGTCGGCCAGATAACAGAGCCATTCCAAAACGGCTATGGTCTGGATCATCTCCTCCAACACCTGCTTGATCATGGAATAGTCCGATTCATCGAGACTGTTCGCCAGGCAGGCGTTCTCCAGATGCATATTGACTTTTAGACTGGACGCGCAACTGGCCGCTTCATCTTGCTTCCCAGCCGCGAGCAACTTCTTCTGTTGCTTTTCCAAGACCGATATTTCCTCCTTGAGCTTCTTCAATTCCGCGCCGCTGCGTAATTGCAGGCGCTCGACGATTGTCCGCGCCCAGAGCTTGGCCTCTTCCAGCGTATGCCCGTCCTCAACGACCTCGCGCGGAATCCCGGCCCAGTAAACTTCGTCGAAGGCAAAATCGTCGAACGGGTCCGGCGGGTAAGGCGGGCCGAGAGACAGCGGCCCCCGCCCCTCGCAAAAGCCGCCCAGCGGAGCGGCGGATGGATGGTGATGAAAGGCGCAAAACTGCGCGATGACCGATTGAATCGTGGCATACTTGAACTGATCGCCAATACCATGGACGGCGACGATGATCTTTTTGACGTTGGTGTTCCTCTGCATCATTGTCAATTCCTTTATCTGACCACTTATTGACATCTGTCGGTAATGGCTCTAAACAGACAATCCAAATCAAAATCGATGCCGAAGTAGCTCTGGATGCTGTCCGAGCCGCGTCCCAGGTCGGTATCAACCTTGATCTGCGCGAACGGTCGGAGCAACTCCAAATTGCCAACTTTCCAGGAAAGAAAACCGTCCACCTTGAAACGCCTTCTTCGGTTCTCCGCGAAGAGGTCTGTCCGCCCGAAACCTAGTTCAAAGTAGCTGTCCTTGAAGCGCCCCTTCGTGGCGATTAAACCCGCGGCCACGTGGTGGACGTCATAAACATCGTCAATCCCGTTCGTGACGGTCAGAAATCCGGCCTGCGCCTTGAGATAGGCGCGGGCAGGCGACTCATGTCCGCCGTTCAACGTAGCGAACTCCCACCGCGCTCCCACAAAGCCTTCGAGGCTGGAGGCGTTTCTCAAGACGAAAAACAACCTTGGAGCGATGGCCGTCACGTCAAACACGTCTTTGCAAACATCGCTGTTGACGCTACAGTCGACGTCAGCGCTTCTCACTCCGTGAGTGGTTCCGCCATAAACCCAGAGTTGCTGATTCCTGCTCTTCCGCGCGCCTTCTCTTTTAGGGTCGCCGAAAAGGCGATAAGCGAAATCGAACCCGCCCACGAATCGTTCCTTCTGTCCGCTGCTGTCTCCGGGATTGAGAATTTTCTTGATTTCTCCTGCCGCAAAACTGTCGACCCCCAGGCCGATATAGCCTGACGCCCCAAAGTTCTCCCGAATGTCGTCTCTTTCCTCCGTTGGATTCTTGATCCGCAGCGGGGCGGATTGAATCAGCAGCAGGAAAGACCGCGTGGAGCGTTGCGGCGTCACGGATGAATCCGCGGCCTCGATGACGAATTTGTAAGCTTCGCTCTTGGCCGTCGACGGCAAGCCATGCAAACGGCCTGAAGCGTCGAGAGTCAGACCGGGCGGCAGTTCTCCGCCGACCAGCCTCCAATTGATCGGGGCCGCGCCACCTTCCGATTCGAATCTGAACTCGTATTCGACATTTTGCTTGCCTTCGGGCAGCGCGATGTGGCCGGCGTCGGCCGCTGTGGCCGGCTCCTGCGCGGCCGCAATCCCATTCGGCGGGACGCAAATCAGACACAGCGCCGATGCGAAAAGCCAGGTGAAACTAAAGTTCAATAACTTCATTCGATTCCTCCGCGCTCAAAATATTCAATCGTGATTGGATCGTTCTTCAGGGCGAGCATCTGCCAGGCAGCCGCGGCGCTCACAGCCGCGGCCATCTTCCCAAGGTCGGTTTGCAGAGGCGTCAATCGCTGAAGGACGCTTTCACCCTGAAATGTCGGCCGGTGGTGGAAATTTCATGCCTCGATGAAAATTTCTTCGGCCCACGCCAGGCAAGGATAGTTTTCGCGAACATTCGTTTGCGCATCGGCGCCCGCGATTTATAATGCGCTCCGGGCGCTCCGCCCCAGTACAAAACAGCACTTTTACATCCAAACACCTCAAGGCCTGGGAATGAATCAAGAGTCTTTTGACCGCTTTCTCGAATGGCTGGACGCCGACCGCGAGCAGGCGGCGCGGAAGTACGAAGCGATCCGGCGTGACCTCATAAAATTCTTCGACAGCAAGGTAGGGGCCGAGGCCGAAGACCTGGCGGACAAGACCATCAATACAGTTATCGAGAAGGCTCCACAACTCATCGGCGCGTACGTCGGCGACCCGAGGCATTATTTTTTCCGCGTCGCGCTATTCAAGCGCCTGGAATACATCAGGAAGCTGGCCAGCCACGACGGCGGGCCTTTGCCAAAAAACCTCCCCGACGCGCGATCCCCCGACGCCGCGATGGAGAAGGAATTGATGAGCGCCTGCCTGGGCGAATGCCTGCAAAAATCACGGCCCGAAGAGCGGGAGTTGTTACTGCTTTATTACGGCGAAGACGGAAAGGGGCAATTGAAAGAGCGGCTGGAACTGGCCGCCCGCCTGGGCTGTTCGATCAACGCGCTGCGACTGCAAATACACAGGTTGAAGGAAAAGCTGCGCGTTTGCATCATCGATTGCCGGCGCCGCGAAGTGGCTCGATAACATTTTCATGAAATTTTCGACGCGCGCATGACATTTAGCATGAACGCGCGTCGTTATGCTGAGCGAATCATGGATTGGAAACCGGAAGAAGAAGATATCATCAGACGCTACCTGCTCGACGACGCGAGCGATGAAGAGCGGCAGCGGGTCGAAGCATGTCTTTTGGAAGATGACGATTACGGCGAGTGGCTGCTGCTCATCGAAGACGAATTGATCGACGATTACGCGAGCGGGGCGCTGCCTGAGCGGGAGCGAAAACTCTTTGCGCGTAACTTTCTGGTCACTCCGCGGCAATGGCAAAACTTGGTTATCGCACAGGAAATGGCGAAATACGCCGCCGTCAACACCACGGCGGCAGGCGTCAGGATGGGACGGGAAATCGAAATGACTGCCGAATTGCGCTCGATTGATGAAAACACAAATCAGGCGCCAACGCGCGAAACAAGGCGGGAACGCAGTTGGCGCCAGACCCTGTTTGTTCCAGGTTGGAAGATCGCGGCTTACACCTTAGTGATTCTGGGGTTGGTCGCCGGTATTTGGTTAGGCCGAGCCGGATCAGATATAGAACGAGGAATGAGCGCGTTGAACCAAGCCTATGGTAAGCGGCGCCCCGTCGAAGCGCGAATCTCCGGCTTCGGCTACGCCTATTTTCCAAGAAGCGCAGGTCAACGCGGCGGGGCCGACCGAGGACCGAGCGAAACGGAAAAAGAACAAATAGACTACGTGGCTCTTGAGCGCGCCAAGCTTCATCTGTTTGGCAAGCAGACGGATGTTACTAACGCCGCCGCTCTGCACGCTTTTGGCAGGTATTTCCTTACCCAAAGAGAGTTCGATAAAGCCCTTGAGTATTTGCGGCAGGCATTGCGTCTCGCGCCCGAATCAGCGCAACTGCACAGCGATCTAGGCGCGGCCTTGCTAAGCAAAATTGAGAGCGAGCGCGGCGCCCCAGCGGGGCCACGTAACGAGGACGTTAATGAATGTTTCACTCACCTCAACCGCGCTTTAACGCTGGCTCCAACTTTACACGAGGCTTTATTCAATCGCGCTTTGCTGAATCAGCGCGAGCGACTACGCCGCGAGGCTCGCGCTGATTGGGAACAATACCTGCAACGAGATTCCCAATCTCCTTGGGCGAAAGAGGCGCGATCCAATCTCGATCAAGTCGAGGCTGAGATGCGCAACATCAATCAGCGCAAAGAACAACTTCGTCAAGAGTTCGCTACGGCGCTGGCCGCGCGTGATGATTCTCGTGTTCTCCGCAGCTTCTACCTCAGTTACTCATTCTACGGCAATAGCATTGTTAATAACCTGCTCGATGATCTTTTGACGGCGCGATCCGCCGGGCAACGGGAGATCGTTGAAGAAAAACTGTGGACGATCGCTTATATCGGTCAATTGTCTGAAGAAAAGACGGGCGACCGTTTTACCGCCGACCTGGCGCGTTTCTATAGGAATGCGCGCCCCGAACAACTTGACCTGTCGGCGCGAGCGCGCAAGTTGATGGCTGAGGCTGACGATTTCCACACCAAAGCTGAGAATGACCGCGCGCTTGAACTTTATGAACAAGCCAGGGAGATGTTTGCGCGGGCCGGCGATACCTGCGAAGAACTTCTCGCCCAATCTCTGATTGGCCTTTGCCATCATCAGCGGTCTGATACTACGCGAAACTTGCAGGTCTTCCTTGCCTTGACGCCTGTCTGCGAAGAGAAAAAGTATCGTTGGATGTTGTCGAACGCGCTATGCGGGTTGGCCAACGGCTATAACGCTTCAGGGCAGTTCTCACAAGCCATTGCCGCTGGCAAGCGATGTGGACAGCTCGCCTCTGAGTTGGGCGACCAGATCGGAGCGCTGCGCAGTCAGTACATGCTGGGCTATTTCTATTACGAGTTAGGCAAACATGAAGAAAATCTGCGGATAGCCGACCAGGGCAGGCGGCTCGCCGATGAGATCGCCCCAGAAATCCGTTATGCGATTCCCTTCTTCAACCTGCGAGCTTGGAGTTTGAGCGCGCAAGGTCAACATGCCGCCGCGCTGGCTTGCCAGCGCGAGACCGTGCGCATGGCGGAGGAGAGTAAAAAATTGCGCCTCATCGCCTATGCGCATATCTATCTGGGGTTGGTCTATGCCCGGCAACAACGATTCGATGAAGCCGTAACAAGCATGCGCCACGGGATCGCCATCGGCCGGCAACTAGCGCCTGAAACGACAGGGCAGGACTTTGTTCATAATGGATTGCGCTACCTGGGACATGTTTACCGCGCAACGGGCAATTTGCCCGCCGCTCAAGATTGTTTTGACCAGGCGCTGAAGTTCTATGAGCACAGCAAAAAACAATCTCATTTTTACGTCGCCGCCAAGGGGCGGCTGCTGACCTTGATTGCGCAAGAGCGGGACGCGGAAGCGCGCAAAGAATTGGAGCGGGTGCTGGGGCTTTATGAAGAGAATCGCGCTAGCATCAGCGAAGAGAGTAATCGCAACAGTTTCTTTGACCAGGAACAAAATATTTACGACATCGCCGTGGATTTCGCTTACACGCGGTTACACGATCCGGAACAGGCATATACCTACGCCGAGCTTTCACGGTCACGCTCGTTACTGGACATGCTCCACCGCGGAGGAGTTAGTGTTACCGCGTCGGAGACTCCCGACCTGATCATCAGGGCGCATGAACGCCCGCTCGGGGCCAGCCGGATTCGTGAACAGTTGCCTGAGCATGCGCAACTGCTCGAATATGCGGTGCTCGAAGACAAAATCATCGCCTGGATCATCTCCCGCAGCGGAGTGGAGCGAGAGGTGTTCACGCTGAGCCAGGCGCGGTTGAACGCCCTGGTAGATGAATTCTTGGCCCATCTTAGGAAACGACCGAGCGGAGTTGATCAAACCTGGCGCGAGTCGGCAATGGCGTTGCACGATCAGTTGATCAAGCCCATTGAAAAAAAGCTCGATGGGCGCAAACAGATCTGCATTATCCCAGACAAGGCGCTGATCAATCTTCCTTTTGGCGCGCTTATTTCGCGGGAGTCGCAGCGACTGCTGATAATGGATTATGCGCTCAGCTATGCCTCCAGCGCCAATATCTTTCTGGAATTGACTGCCCGCGCCCGGCAAAAGGGATCGTCAGGACCGGAGCGGTTATTGGGCGTCGGCAATCCGCATTTTGATAAAGCCAGCTTCCCGCAACTGGAATACTTACGCGAGGCCGAAACAGAAGTGGCCGGCATCGCCGCTTTATATGCGACGCCGGAATTGTTGCTTAGGGAGCGGGCGACCAAAAGCGCCGTGTTACGCGGGCTGCGGCGCGCCGATGTAGCCCATTTCGCATTACATTACGTGCCTGACCCTTGGTCGCCCATGCGATCGCGAGTGCCGCTAGCGACAAGCCAGGGCGACGCTCAGGCAGGCGCCTTGCGCCTTGATGAATTGTACCAACTGTCATCTTTGCCATCTTTGCGCCTGCGCATGGTAGTGCTCGCCGCCTGTCAAACACGGAATGAAGACGTCTACGCCGGCGAGGGCGCGATTGGCATTACACGCCCATTCGAGGCGGCGGGCGTGCCACTTATTGTCGCCAGTCTCTGGCTGGTGGATGACAAAGCAGCGGCGGATTTGATGATAGCCTTTCACCGCGCTCGCAAAAAAGCAGGCCGTACCACAGTCGCGGCTTTGCGCGAGGCGCAATTGGCATTGTCCCAGGGTGACGATATTTACAGCCATCCCTATTACTGGGCCGCCTTCGTTGCGCTAGGCGGCTACAGCGCCTATTGAACCACAGACAATCTTTAACTGGAGGAATCTTATGGAGGAGACCAATGAATCAAATGTTTCCATCACCTTTGACGGTTTGCTGCGTTTTGCCATCGATGATGTTTATCATCTCTGCCGCGCAGAAGTTCATACCGCCGCTCCGGGGCACGTTATGTGTATCAAAATAAAAGTTGGAAAGCAGGTGATTGATCGAAAGATATTCAGCGCAAAAGAATTGAAAGATCTGCAGTCGATTCACATCTTCATCGGCAAAGGCGACAAGCTGGAGCCAGCAGATCCGAGCGCCAAAGATAACGGTCGTTTCGAGAATATTCTGGATTTGGCGGGCAGGGATTTCTACCAGTCTCCACGTAACACAAAGCCTGGCATGTATGGGTGCTCAATCTGGTTACATAACGGCGAAGTCGGCGCCGGCGATGAGACCGATTTCAAAGTGTGTTCACGGGTGAGACAAGACCTTTTCGGGAAGCTAAAGTTCGTCTGGAAAAATGAACACGAATGGAGTGGCTTTAAGGACGGCGTGCAACACATGGACTTGAACGCGATCAAAGACCTGGAAGAGTTTGCCCGCAACGTGTCGGCCACTCTGTCCCTCGCCGACGGAGAGGCGCTTTGCATCAAAAATGGGAAGACAGGCGAGCTCCTGTTTGACCCACTGAAAGTCGGCCAGTCTTACGAAGTTATCATCAAATACGCCGACGTTGAGTTGCCCCAAACCCTGGCAGATTGCAAAGGGTTCGCGCATCACAGCGAGGCTCTGATACTGCCGGTTAGCGCGCCGATTTTCGGTATTTTTAAACCTGCGTCTTTCAAGGACTCTCAACTCGAACCTGTAACCGAGCCTGGTTGCTGCGATTGCGCCCGTATGGGGGGACCGACCAGCCTGTTGAAGGATTTTCAGGCCCAGTGGCCTCCCAGCAGCGCGACCAGAGCGGTGAGACCCAATATTGACTGAGTGAAGAGCGATCCTATGCAGGAGATGATCCTATGAACAATGACGACAAACAAGGACGCATGCGCTCGGCCCAACTTGACGAACCATACATTCGCATCCCACGTTTCGTAAACGAAGACATTCAAATACTCGGAGGAAGACACAGTCCTCATTTGGAGTGGCCGAGTCTTCCTGGCCTGTGGGGCCAGTCGAGAGGCCAAGGAGTAAAAGTCGCAGTGCTGGACAGTGGGGCGAAAATCAAGCATCCGGCGCTGGAAGCCAATATCAAGGGCAAGAAGAATTTCACCGGCGGGGCTATTGACGACGTCACCGATGAAGTAGGGCACGGGACAATGGTAGCGGGAATCATCGGCGCACGCGATCCCGCCAGCCAGATGTTCGGCGTCGCCCCCGACGTGGAGCTTTACATCGGAAAGGTAATTAATCGCGTCAGCAGCGGCGCGGTTGAAAGCTTGGAAAACGGTATTAAGTGGGCGATGGATAATCATGTGAATGTTATCAACATCAGTTTAAGCAGCGCGCGCTTTCTACCACGGATTAAACAGAAGATCGACTCAGCTGATACAGCCGGAATATTCGTAGTCTGCGCCGCCGGTAATGACGGCATTACCGGCCTGGACTTTCCCGCTATATACGAAAAGTGTATCGCCGTGGGCGCGGTCACCAGAAATAACGTTAGATGGGAAGACCCTGGAGGGGGGAGTTCCGCAATAGGGGAGGGATTGGACCTGATGGCGCTTGGACACCGGGTTCCCTCAACATCCATAGATCATGACGGCGTTAGCGTTAAGAGCGGCACATCACTGGCTGCTCCATTCGTGACTGGACTGCTGGCGCTCGGGTTGGCCGTACATCGTAAGCGCCACGGGGTCTCGCCGAACCATGATCACCGGAAGTTGCGGGAACATCTGGAGCATACTGCGATTGACTTACCAATACAAAAGCCGGATGGATTCGAAGACCACCATGGGCACGGCCTTATTAACCCGGAAGCGTTTATTGCCGCCATCTAGCAATCAGGATGTTGGGGCGCTATCCGTCTCAGGACGATAAGAGACGGCCGGCGACAATGGCGGCCATCGGCGCCCCCTTCAACTCCCAACCAGCAAACGGCGTGTTGCGGCTCTTCGATCGGAAAGTTGACGCTTCAACTTTGACCTGTCTGTTCGGATCGAAGACCGTCACGTCGGCTACCGCGCCGATCTTCAATGTCCCGCGATCGAGCTTGAAGATCCGCGCGGGATTGGTCGAGAGCAATTCCACCATACGGCTGAGCGAGATCACATCGCGATTAACCAGACGGTCGAGAGTCAAACTCACGGCGGTCTCCAAACCGATTATGCCATTCGGAGCGCGGTCGAATTCGAGCATCTTTTCGTTGGCGTGATGAGGCGCGTGATCGGTGGCGATGGCGTCGATCGTCCCGTCGCGCAAACCTTCGATGACCGCTTCGAGATCGGATTGCGAGCGCAGCGGCGGCGCCATTTTGAAATTAGTGTCGTAGCCGCTCTCGTAAACGTCTCTGTCGGTCAGCGTGAAATGATGCGGCGTAACCTCGCAGGTGACGGCCATCCCTTTTTTCTTCGCCTGCCGAACCAGATCCACGGAGCGAGCCGTCGAGATGTGAGCGATGTGGACGCGCGCGCCGGTCAGTTCGGCGAGCGTTATGTCGCGCGCGACGTGCAGGTCTTCCGCCGCGCCCGGCAACCCATGCAAGCCCATCAACGCGGAATACTCGCCTTCGTGCATCGCCCAGCCCGCCACGCCGCAGCAATCCTCGCAATGATCGACCACCGCGAGATCGAAATCGCGCGAATATTCCATCGCGCGTCGCATGATCCCCGAATCGAGCACGGGTTTTCCGTCATCGCTGATAGCGACAACGCCCGCCGTCTTCATTTCGCCGATCTCGGCCAGGTGTTCGCCTTTCGATCCCTGCGTGATCGCGCCGATCGGGAAGACGTTGGCGAGTTTCGCCGCGCGGCCCTGTTCGATGATGAAGCTCGTGACCGAAGAATTGTCGTTGACCGGTTTCGTATTCGGCATGCAGCAGACGGACGTGAATCCACCGGCGACAGCGGCGCGCGCGCCCGAAGCGATGGTCTCTTTGTATTCAAAGCCCGGCTCGCGCAAATGAACGTGAAGGTCTATGAACCCGGGAGCGACGATCAAACCAGTGGCGTCGAAGACGTCCACCCCTTCAGCGTTAACCGATTCATCGATGGCTTCGACATGGCCGTCGCGGATGAGCAGGTCTTTCTTCTTGTCCAAAGATTGCGACGGGTCAATGATGGTTCCGTTTTTGATCAGGAGCATAAATTATTCTCCTCCCGCCAGCAGATACAACACCGCCATCCGCACGGCCACGCCGTTCTCCACTTGATTCAGAATCAGCGAGAAGGGACCGTCGGCCACGTCCGAATCGATCTCGATTCCGCGATTGATCGGGCCTGGATGCAAGACGATCACGTCGTCTTTCGCCAGTTTGAGCCGTCTTCGATTCAGTCCGTAATGGATCGAATACTCGCGCAGGCTGGGAAAGAAACCTCCAGATTGGCGTTCGAGTTGGATTCGCAGCACCATCACGACGTCGGCGTCTTTGATGGCTTCGTTGATGTCGCCGGCGAAGGTGACTGAGCCTTCAGCCAGCGCGATCCGCTTCTCCAATCCGAACGGCAGCAGCGTGCGCGGGCCTGCCAGCGCGACGTGCGCGCCGAGCTTTGAAAGCAGGTGGGCGTTCGAGCGGGCCACGCGGCTGTGCAGGATGTCGCCGATGATCGCCACCTTCAACCCGGCGATGCGGCCTTTGGCGCCGCGAATCGTCAGCGCGTCGAGCAGCGCCTGCGTTGGGTGTTCGTGCGCGCCGTCGCCTGCGTTGATCACCGACGCGTCGACTATCTTTGCTATCTGATGCGGCGCGCCGGACGACGAGTGGCGGATGACGATCGCGTCTGGCGCCATTGCCTGCAGGTTCAGCGCGGTGTCGACGAGCGTCTCGCCTTTGACGACGCTCGAAGTCGAGGCCGAGATGTTGATCGCGTCGGCGGACAGACGCTTCGCCGCTATCTCGAAGCTCGTGCGCGTGCGCGTGGAGGCTTCGAAGAAGAGATTGATGACGGTCTTTCCGCGCAGCGTCGGGACTTTTTTGATCTGTCTCTGGTTTACGTCACGGAAAGTTTCGGCGGTGTCGAGGATGAAATTGATCTCCTCGGGCGAGAGGCCTGCGATTCCCAGAAGGTCTTTACGTTTTAATGGCATTCACTCACTTCTGTTCGACGAGCAGCACCTGCTCCGTCTCGTCAAACTCCGGGAGCATCACTTTAATGATCTCTTTCTCGGTAGTCGTTACGTACTTGCCGATGTAATCGGCCTGGATCGGCAATTCTCGCCAGCCGCGGTCAATGAGCACGGCCAGTTGCACGCGGCGCGGGCGCCCGAAATCGATCAATTCGTCCATCGCGGCGCGGATCGTGCGGCCGGTGTAGAGCAC
>Ga0154003_1000474_pt1 | contig 12592 bp, 10 predicted proteins | sample TSFL087MetaG_FD_104679 | JGI IMG/M metagenome (GOLD analysis project Ga0154003, IMG submission 104679) | Attine ant fungus gardens microbial communities from Florida, USA - TSFL087 MetaG | ecosystem: Host-associated > Fungi > Mycelium > Unclassified | place: USA: Florida, Lake Talquin State...
CTTCACCGGCTACGTCGATGACGCCGACCTGCCCGCGCTCTATTCCGCCGCCGAAGCGTTCGTCTATCCTTCGTTTTACGAAGGGTTCGGGCTGCCGCCCCTCGAAGCGATGGCCTGCGCGGCCCCGGTGATCACGAGCGACGTTTCGAGCCTGCCAGAAGTGGTGGGCAATGCCGGACTGACTCACGCCCCAAATGACTCCCGCGCCCTGACCGAAGCGATGGCGAAATTGCTCGGAGATGAAACCGCGCGCGAACATTTCAGACGTGAAGGACTGAAACAGGCCGCGAAATTTTCGTGGGAGCGAGCCGCGCGCGAAACACAATCAATCTATAATGAGGTTTCGAAGAAAGGGTGATTAGTGATTGTCGGTTGTCGGTTGTCGCCTTCTGAGGCGACAACCGACAACCACTAATCATCGATCACTATGAGTCGAATTGCATCCATCGCGCACAAGCAGAGCATGCGCCGTTTCATCGGCGCGCTGCTACGCATCCCCCTGCCACAGAGATAGTCAGACCGGCTGCTGGAACAAAGAGATCAACCTGCCGACCGAAAATCGCGGCGATAACATATTTGCGCTTGCGCGCAAAACCGGCGCGCCGGTCGAGCGCTACCCTAAGGAACTCTACATTGACTGATAGGAAAGAAAATGAGAGGGACGGGGCGACGGGGGAACAGGGCGACGAGGCGACAAGGAAACAGGGCGATAAGGAGACGAGGAGCAACACACAACCAATTCCCATCGAATGGGAGGACGATGAGATTGCGAGCAGCGATCTCGGTTCTCCACATCTCCCCGTCGCCCCGTCGCCCCGTCCTGCCGTCCCTCCCTCTATAGCTCTCCCGCTCACAGTTCCCGTCGAGGCCGAGAATCAGCGCATAGACCTCTTCCTCGCCTCGCGCTTTAGCGAGACGAGCCGGTCGGCGATTCAGCGCGCGATCAGCGGCGGCGACATCACGGTCAACGGCAAAACGGTCAAACCCAGTCACCGCCTAAGGGCCGGTGAAGAGATAGCCGGCGAAATTCCGGCTGCCCCAGTCATCGACGCGGTTCCCGAAGACATTCCGCTCAACATCGTTTACGAAGACGAAGAGATCATGGTCGTCAACAAACCCGCCGGAATGGTCACGCACCCCGGCGCGGGCGTGGCGTCCGGGACTCTGGCCAACGGGCTGGTCTATTACCTCAATCGGATCGGACGTCAACCGCCACGACGCGGAGGATCGTCACGACCTGGCATAGTGCACCGCCTGGACGTGGGAACTTCGGGATTGATCGTTGTGGCGAAAACGGACCGCGCGCATCTTAACCTAGCCGAGCAGTTCGAATTGCGGTCGGTTATGAAGGACTATACCGCGATGGTCTATGGGGCAGTAAAGGAAGATTCCGGCAGGATCGAAGCGCCGATCGGCCGCGACCCGCGCAACCGCGTGAAGATGGCCGTCACGCGCGACGGACGGCACGCGACTACCCTCTACAGCGTGGTCGAACGCTTCGACGAATTCACGCTGCTCGACGTGGAAATCAAGACCGGGCGCACTCATCAAATCCGCGTCCATCTGGCCCACATCAAACATCCCGTTGTTGCCGATTCGACTTACGGCGCGGGCCGGACGAATTCAATAAAGAGCGCTAAGCTGCGCGCGGAGGCGGGCCGGCTGGACCGACCCTTTCTGCATGCAGCGCGACTCGGCTTCGCGCATCCGGCGACGGGAGAGAGGATGGAATTCACCGCCCCGCTTCCCCCTGAGCTGCGCGCCTTCCTGGATTTGGTCTCAGCAACAGTACCGCGCGCGTAAGCGAGCGGCTGATCTATGAAACAACCGGTTGCTTACGTACGAGGTACTGTAACAGGTCTCAACAGCTCGATAATGGCGATAAGGGGACAGACTCTAGTCTGTCCGTTGTGTGAATTGTAGACGGAAAGACTAAAGTCTGTCCCACTATCGCTCAGACGGTTTTGATCTCGGTCACTTTCAAGCCGCGCTGCTTCGCCTCTTCCAGAAAATGCCTGGTCACGTCATTTTCGCCGCGCGATTGGCCGTTCCACACGACCACCACCGACAGTTGCTCTCCGGTCTCTTCGGCCAATTCTTCAGCCTGATCCAGAATGTCGTGGTTCGCGGCGAAATACGACTCTTCATCCTCGTCGTAATCATCCACGATCAGGTCGCCCTTCTCGTCCACCTCGGCCATGATGCGGTCGTAACGCTCGCCCCAATCGCCGGGGCGGTCAATGACCGACGCATGTTTGAACGTCACTTTATCGTAAGGCAGAACGACGCGACGGCGAATGCCCAATTCCCCCGCGGCTTCCAGAGCCAGAATGTCCGCCCCGCAAGCCGCGGCGCTGACCAGCGTGGTCGCCTTCTCGGCCCGCAGGAATTCGCGGATCCGCTCTTTGACGCCTTCAGCGTTTTCGGGTGAAAAACGTTTTTCTTTTGCGTCCGTCGCGTCAACGCGACGGCCGGCTAATGCGACAATCATCCCGTTATCCTTTTTATTTTTAGAACGTAGTCGATCGAAGCCTAATTATCTCAACGAACCGGGAAAGATTCCACAAGCAAATCTCAAATTTTTTTTCTGATTCTTCGCTCAACTTCTATGTCGTCAGGCGCGGAGGGCGACGCAATCAATCCGCCTTTGAATTGCGGCGCGATCTCGACACGGCCGAGCAGAATCCGTCGAATCCTCCCTGGCAGGACATAACGCGCGGCTTTTTCGACACGGCCGACCAGCGCGGCCAGATCGCTTCCGCCGTCCCAATGCTCACGCAAAACTTCCTCATTTGTCCGGCTCAACAATCGCAAGACGACCAGCGCGACCAGGTAGAGATCATCAACCTGGCCGATGAACGGAAACAGATCGGGGATGAAATCGAGCGGGGAGACAACATAGACGATCGTCCCGGCGAGCAGGGCCTTCTCAGCCAACGGCGCGCGGGGGTCTTTGAACAGCCGATAAAGCAGTTTGACAAAATTGGGTATGAGCGTCGCCGCCTCTCTCAAGACGCCACGACTATGTTTACGATTTTTCAGTTCAATTTCCATGAGGATCGAGAATTGAGGACCGAGGATCGAGGATCGAGAATCGAGCCATCGCTCACAAGGCGGTTCTCGGTCCTCAATCTTTGATCTTCAATCTTCAGAGTTTGCTGCGCGCCGCCTTCGATGTTTTAATGTCTCGCAGGCGACAGAGCATTTAAACACTCATTGTAAATTGATTCAATCAAGTTATGGCTCAAGAAAGCGATTTCAGCGAAGCTTTTCCGCAATCTTTAGAATTGACTGACGACGATTCGGTCTTGCAGATCGTATGGGACGACGGCCACACCAGCCGCCTCCGGCTCGACGCGTTGCGCGCGGCCTGTTCGTGCGCGGTCTGTAAGGGGCATCATCCGTCGCAGAGTCTGAATTTAAAACCCGAACAGTTCCCGGACATCCGCATCGTCGACATTGCGCCTGTGGGACGATACGCCTACCACATCGTTTGGAGCGACGGTCACGACTCGGGCATCTACACGCTGGAGAGGCTGCGCGAGATGGAAAACTCGGCTTGATCGTCAATATAGAACGGTTTTCAATTTGATGAACGGGAAAGAGCGCTCCGGTGCGGTACCGGGAGCGGTAGCGACCGGGTCACTGGCGCCCGGTCGCTACCGCTCCCGGTACCGCACCGCGCCCTGGGTAATATTCTTTTTCTTGAAAGGCATATCTACTTTCTGAACGGCGCCTGCGCGCGATACCTGGCCAGCAACTCTTCGAGAAAACCTTCGTAACTGAAAGTCGCAGGGTCGTAATGAGGCCGTATCTTTTCGAGCAGCGGCATCGCGATGCGCCATGCCAGCCACACCCTGGGGTGTTCGGGGATGTCGTAGCGGCGGCGGAGGAAGCTTTCGACGGCCAGGATTTCCGAAGAGGTCACGGAGCGAACGTCGCCCTGGAAGTCCACGTGCGTGGCGACGCGGCGCATCGCCGTGTCAGGCGCCTCGCTCTCGAAGACCTCATCGAATTTCGGCGCCTCAGCCGCGCGCTCTTTGACGACGACGGTGTTCGCCACGTAATCGCCCAGCCGTTTAGCGCGCCCGCTGGCGAAGACCGAGACGATCCCCACCGAATAGAACGGCGGAACGATCATATCTGCGAATCGGATCAGGTTGCGCGCGAGCGCCGCGAAAAAATTGATCGGGCGCCCGTCTTCCTGAATCACACGCAGCTTGAGCCACCGTTTGCCCGGCGTCTGGCCGCTCCAGACCGTCTCGAAAAAAATGAAATATCCGAAGAAGATCAAGAAGCTGGCGATTATAGTCCCGGCCACAACCCATAGGCTGATCTCCCTCTCGGCGCCGAAGACCGCGCCCTCGGCGGACCGCACCCCGGGACTCAGATACCGCGCGACGACATAAACGATCACGGATGAAGCGACCTGAATGACGTGGTCAACCGCGCAGGCGAGAAAGCGATTGCCAATCGTCGCGAGCGCGAATTGCAATTCGACGTGTTCCGGCGTCTCGATGACTAGAGTCTCGTCAGTCATATCATCTCATTGGTCTGCCGGCTTCTCCGGCGCCCTACTCTATTTTCTTCTCTGACGCGGGCGAAGAACAGCAAGGGCATTTACAGGTCTTCTTCTCCGGCTTCACTTGCCCCGTTGGCTTCACTGGCGTCACATTCTCCGTCGGCTTCTCTGGCGTCACATTCTCCGTCGGCTTCTCTGGCGTCACATTCTCCGTCGGCTTCTCTGGCGTCACATTCTCCGTCGGCTTCTCCGGCGTCACATTCTCCGTCGGCTTCTCCGGCGCGCCCTGCTCCGCTGGTTTCTCCGGCGCGCTGGCCAGCGCCTTTGCGACGGCGCTGTTCAAAGCTCTGCTCATCTGGGGGCTGTAACCAACCAGACGCCAACTGACCGTCCCGTCAGGGCCGAACAGCAGCGTATAGGGGATGCGAGCGACCGCCATGCCACTGAAGAACTGATAGACTGAATGCGGGGCGAAAACGTTCTGGTAATCCATTCTATATCTTTTCACGAAGTTCCTGACCGCCTGTCCTTCCCCCCTTGGGTCTTCGAGGTTCATCCCAATGACTACCAGCCCATCTTTGCCATACTTTCGGTGCAGTTCACCCAGGTGCGGAATCACCATACGGCACGGGCCGCACCAGGTGGCCCAGAAATCGATCAAGACAGGTTTGCCCTCGCCGAGCAGCGTGTTGAGATCGACGCTCTCGCCTTCGAGCGTCTTGACGGTGAAGTTCTTCGCCTTGAGCTGATCAAGGGTTGGCCCAGTCGACGGCTGCTGAGCAAACGAACGCGTGGCGTGAGTGAATACGAATAACGTGACTGTGAATATAGATGCCAGTAAGAGGATTGTCTTCTTCAAAGCTTAGCCTTTCTCTGTTTCGTGTTTTGATTGAATTGCGGAACCGCAGGGCCTGCGCCCGCTTCGATAACGCCATTTCGCTCTTCGGCGATCAGGACGGCAAGAACCCTGTTGCGGAACCTGGCGCTCTGTTCGACCGCCAAGTGTTCGACCAGCGTCAGCATCCGATACCACGATGATTCCAGATCGTCGGCCAGCCGCGAGACCTGCGTGATGTCGTAAGGCGTTGCGACTTCGGCCACGCCGAGTCTAGCGAAGACCGATAAGTAACGCGCCATGGCCAGGTCTGGACACAACAACCGCCGCTTCCCGATCTTCAACTCGACGCCGAGCAGCGTGTGCATGACTTCGACGGCGGTCTTTTTAGCCGGGGCGTCGAGCCGGTAACTGCGCGTGCGCGAAGCGCGGACCCGGTCACGATAGATGACCGAAATCAATTGGTCGCCCAACTGGCGTTTGACTTCGGCGGCTATCTCTTCGACGCGAACGGCGCGCGATTGCGGTTTGGGGGTCGTGACTTTGGTCATATTGAATGCATGAATGGCGCGGACGCTTAGCCTTTTTACATCCAAGATTCCGATTCTGGAGAAGAGTTTTACCACATAGTCGCAAGTGGCGGGAAGGCGCCTTGTTCGGCCCCGCGGGCGTTAGAGAGTCCCAAATCCATTGCGCGCGCCGCGCTGGGTCGAAAAAGTTGTAATTGCGCGCAGCTTTGAAGCGTCTATTAGGTTGCGCGCGATAAACGCGCTTCCGGGTTCCGGAAATTAACATTCAGGATCAACATGCCCAAAAAGAGAGCAATAAAGTATCTACTGATCGCCTTACCTCTGATCGCTTTAGCCGGTTTTATAGGATTTCGGGTTTTTCAGGCCGTCAGATCAAAAGATCAAGAAACCTCAGCGGGCCCTGGCGGCGCTGGACGCGGCGCCCCTGGGGGGGGCGGGCGCGTCCAGACGGTGCATACCGACGTCATTTCGACCGGTCAGATCAGCGAAAAGGTCGCGCTCACTGGATCCCTCCGCGCCAAAGAACAGGTGGACGTCAGCCCCAGAATAGCCGGGCGTCTGGTCAGCCTTCTGGTCGACACGGGCCATCCGGTCGCGCGAGGGGCGCTGATCGCACAGATCGAGGACGACGAGATCCGCCAGCAGATCGAACGCTCGAAAGCCTCCATCGCCGTGGTCGAAGCCACCATCGCGCAGCGCGAGGCCGAATTGGGCAACGCCAAAGCCGAACTTGAACGCAAAAAACAACTGATTGACGCCGGGGTGCTCTCGCGCATGGAACTGGACGCCCTCGAAATGCGCCATCGCGTCGCGATGTCTCAAGTGGAACTGGCGCGCGCGCAGAGACGGCAATCCGAGGCCGAGCGGCGCGAACTCGACATTCGCCAGAGCCAGACGCGCATTTACTCCCCCGTTACCGGCCTCGTCGCCAAACGCCATGCGCACCCAGGCGCGCTGATCAATCCGGGTTCTCCTATCGTCACGGTCGTCAGCGTTTCGCCAATGGTCATCGAGGCCAAAGCCTCCGAGCGCGACATCGCGCGCGTCAAACGCGGCCTTCCGGTAACGGTCACCGTAGACAGCCTGCCTGGACAACGCTTCACGGGCCGCGTCATGCGCATCTCGCCGATGCTCGACGCGCAGACGCGCAACGGCCTCGTCGAGATCGAAATCCCGAACACCGGCGGGATGCTCAAAGGGGAGATGTTCGCGCGCGTCGAACTCGACCTGGGCGGCGCGCGTGAAACCACGCTGCTCCCGCGCGACGCGCTCGTCTACCGCGGCGATCAGCCCGGCGTTTACGTGATCGAATCGGAGAAGGCCAAATTCATCGCCCTCGAAACCGGCCTGACGCAGGAGGACAAGGTCGAGGTCATCAGCGGATTGAAGGCGGGCGACGCCGTCGTCACGCGTGGCTCCAACCTCCTCAAGGAAGGCGACCGCGTCAGAGTGATGGGCAAAGGACAACAGGGCGGCTCACAACAACAAGAACGTCGTGCGGAAAACCAACGACAAGGGACGGAGCGGACGAATGGGCCACAAACGGACCAGCGACCGCCGTCTTCAGGGCCGCCGCGGCAGCAAACGAATTGACAGCAAGTCGACAAGCCCTGGCAGAGAAAGACTGGCCAGTAACCAAAAAAGATTCATTTTCCATTTTCCATATTACATTTGTCATTTGCCATTGCCTTAGACGATCTCTTCCAATGGGGAATGACAAATGTAATATGAAAAATGGAAAATGCTTTCGGAGTCATCGTCGATGAAAAACCTACCAGCGTTCTCGGTCCGCCGTCCGATCACCGTTTACATGTTCACTTCGGTGCTCGTCCTGCTCGGAGCGATCTCATTTATGCGATTGCCGGTCGATCTGATGCCGGAGATACAAAATCCGACGCTCACCGTGCGAACGGCCTATCCCGGCGTGGCGTCAGAAGAGGTAGAGAATTTGGTCACTCGTCCGCTCGAAGCCTCGCTCAGTTCCGCGCCCGGCATCTATCGAATCTCTTCGACATCGTCCGAAGGCTCCAGCAACATTCGCGTCAGCTTCGACTGGAGCGTAAATCTGGATGAAGCGGCCAACGAGATTCGCACGCGCGTCGACCGGATGCGCGGCGCGCTGCCCGATGACACCGAACCACCGGCGATTTTCAAATTCGACACCACGCAATTTCCGATCATGTTCCTGGCGGTTTCGGGCGACAAGGACCCGCGCGAACTGCGAACGCTGCTCGAGAAAGACATTCAACCACGTCTCGAACGCCTTCCCGGCGTAGCCGCCGTCGACATTCGCGGCGGATTGAGGCGTCAGATCCATGTCAAACCCTCGATCGAAAAACTGCGCTCTTACAACCTTTCGGTCAACCAGATCACCAACATCCTGCGCCAGGAGAATCAGAACCGCCCCGTGGGCCCGATGGACGAAGGCAAATTTGAAGTGCTGGTGCGGTCGCAGGGCGAGTTCGACAACGTCGAAGAGGTCCGCAATGTCGTCGTGGCTTCGCGCAACGGCTCGCCAATTTACCTGAAGGACGTCGCCGAGGTCGAGGACGCGCACGAAGAGATTCGCCAACTTGTCCGCATAGACGACAAGCCAGGCATCCGCTTCTCGATTCGCAAACAGTCGGGCGCGAACACCGTCACCGTAGCCGCGCGGGTGCGCGAAGAGATCGAGCGGCTTCAGAAATCGTTCCCCGGCGTAACGATCCGGGCGATGATGGATTCCTCGGAATTCATCACGCGGGCAATCAACAACCTCCGGGAATCGGCCATTTCGGGCGGCATTCTGGCCATCCTGGCGCTGCTGCTCTTCCTGCGCAACATCCGCAGCACCCTGATCGTCGCCGCTTCGATCCCGATCACGGTCATCGGGACGTTCCTGTTGATGTACGCCAGCGGGTTCACCTTGAACACGATGTCGTTCGGCGCGCTGGCGCTGGGCGTCGGAATGATCGTTGATAACGCGATCGTGATCATCGAGAACGTCTTCCGCCACCGCGAAGGTGGCATGACTCATGCCGAGGCCGCCGTCTTCGGAACCAGTGAAGTCACGTCGCCGCTGATAGCCTCTACGCTCACCTCGGTGGCGGTCTTCCTGCCGCTGGTCTTTCTGGGTGGGATGAGCGGGATCATGTTCAAACAACTGGCCTTCATCGTCGGCTTCTCGCAAATCTTCGCGCTGATCATCGGGCTGACGCTGGTTCCAGTGTTGTGCGCGAAGTATCTGCGAGTCCGACCGCCAGACGCCAAGAGACATCCCTTCATGGCCGGGATTATTCGGATTAGCGGAAGCGCGCTCGATGGGCTGGATGACCGTTACCAGCGCGCCATCCGCTGGTCGCTCAACCACCGCAAGACGGTCGTCCTCGGCGCCACGCTGCTCTTCGCCGGAAGCCTGAGTCTGATTCCGTTCATCGGCGTCGAGATGATGCCCGAGGCCGACGAGAACGAGTTGAGGGTCAACGTGGAATTGCCGGCGGGGACGAAGATCGAGGTCACCAACGAGCTCGCCGGACGAATCGAATCCATCATCAAACGTGAAGTTCCCGAGATGGAGCACATTCTGGTCGAAGTCGGCGGGGGAGGATTCATGTCCGGCTCGACCACGCACACCGCCGAATTCACCGTGCAGTTGAAGAGCAAGGCCGAGCGCAAACGTTCGAGCCAGGAGATGGTCAACGCGCTCAGGCCCAAGCTCAATCTTCAACCCGGAATGATGGTTCGCGTGAGGGCGAGCAGCAACAACTCGATGATGCGCCGGATGGGGCCGGGACAAAACGTAGGCGAGCGCGTCTCGGTCGAAATCCGCGGGCACGACATGCAGGTGGCCAGCGACCTCGCCAAACGGATCAAAGACGTCGTCGAATCAGTGCCGGGAATAACCGACGCCCAGATCAGCCGCCGCGAAGGAATGCCCGAGATGCTCGTCACCGTCGACCGCGCCAAAGCCGCGTCACTCGGCGTCAACGCTTCCGACATCGCCGCTACGCTGGAGACCGTGGTCGGCGGCAACCGCGCCAGCCAGTTCCGCGAAGAGGGGCAGGAATACGACATCCTGGTTCGATTGAGCGAACAACAGCGGGCCGACGTCGGACGTCTGCAGAACGTGACGGTCCTCACTCCTTCGGGACAGGCAGTCCCGATCGGCGATCTGGTCAAGATGCGGCGGCGCGAAGGCCCCGTATCAATCGAACGCCAGGATCAGGAGCGATTGGTGCAAGTGGCGGCCGGCTACGCCAACCGCGACCTGGGCTCGATCATGCGCGACGTCGACCGGCAGCTCAGCGTGATGACGATGCCGGCGGGCTTCTCGTTGAACTACGGCGGCGAATACGAAGAGCAGCAAAAGTCGTTCAGGGAACTTCTCTTCAGCCTGATCCTGGCCATCGTGCTGATCTACATGGTCATGGCTTCGGAGTTCGAATCGTTGCGCGACCCGCTGATCATTCTTTTCTCGATCCCGCTGGCGGCCATCGGCGTCTGCCTGTCGCTCTTTCTGACCGAGACCACCTTCAACATGCAGGCCTTCATCGGAGTGATCTTGCTGGCCGGCATCGCGGTCAATAACGCAATCGTGCTGATTGACTATACCATCCTGCTTCGAGAGCGCGATAAGCTGCTATTAAAACACGCGGTCGAATTGGCCGGACGCCGAAGACTGCGCCCTATCCTGATGACGACGATGACCGCCATCCTGGGTCTGGTTCCGATGTCGCTGGGATTCGGCGAAGGCGCCGAGGTGCAAGCCCCGATGGCCCGCGTGGTCATCGGCGGGATGCTCACTTCGACGTTGATTACGCTGCTCTTCATCCCGACCATCTACACCATGATCGAAGAGCGCGGACTGCGCGAAGAAGCGCCGGCCAAAGACCTCGGAGCCGAAGGGGCGCCGCAGCCGCTTGAACCATTGGGGGCGGACTAGAGCTGTTACGGTACAGGGAGCGGTAGCGACCTGGTCGTATCCAGGTGTGCGCCTTTCGATGCGACCAGGTCGCTACCGCTCCCTGTACCGTACCGTCCGCATCTCTTGGAGCCGACCGGGTCGCTACCGCTCCCCGTACCGTACCGAGCTATAAGATGAGCGCACACAACCCCAACTTCAATGAGCAGCATATCCCGCTTGCTTATTTGATCACGTTTCGCTGTTATGGCACTTGGTTGCACGGAGACGAGCGTGGTTCAGTTGATCGGTATCACAGCCGATACGGCACGCCATTCATCCCGCCGAATAAACGATGAAAACAGCATAACGAGCAACTACTCAAACATCCGCCTGTCGAGCTCGATGCCGAGCGACGCGGCGCCGTGGATGCCGCTGTTCGTGAAACCTGTGAAAGACGCAATTGGCTATTACGCGCGATCAACGTCAGAACCAACCACGCTCATATAGTCGTCACAGCAGGATGCAAGCCGGAAGCCGTCTTAAGCGCTTTCAAGGCCAACGCTACGCGGAAGATGAGAGAGGCGAAGCGCTGGCTGCATGAGCGCAGTCCGTGGGCGGACCACGGCAGCAGACGCTACTTGTGGACGGAGCGCCACGTTGAGCGCGCGATTGACTATGTAGTCAATGGTCAGGGTGATGAGTTGCCAAACTTCGATGACGAGGATGATTACCGAACGTCGTTACGGTACTGGGAGCGGTAGCGACCTGGTCACATCGTGAGCCACACACTCAGAGTAAACCAGGTCGCTACCGCTCCCTGTACCGTAACGGCTCACTGGTTAGAAAGTAAACTTCGCGGCCAACTGGAATGCGCGCGGGCCTCCTGAACCGAAGACCTGACCGATACGACCGCCCGGTTGGCCGAAGGTGATGGCCTGCTGCTGTCCCGGAGCCGCCAGAGGATCGAGCGACGCGCCATAACCGGCGAGATTCGAGATATTGAAGATGTTGAATGCCTCGCCGATGAATGTCAGCTTGAAATTCTCCCGGATCGTAATCAGCCGCGAAAGCCGCACATCCTGCGAGAAATAGTTGTCGCCATTGTTGAAGTTCGGCGGCAGGAAGAGCGTCGGGATTACCTGGTCACGCGTCGTGCGCTTGCCCGTCGCGGCGGTCGAGAAGTTCTTGTTGAACTGATCTACCAGGTTCCGCAACTCGTTCTTACTGATGCCGCGGCCTAAGCCGTTGAATACGGTTCCGGGGAGCAGCGAACTGTCGGTCCCATCCCCATCGAGGTCCACACTCGACACCGTGGCGCTCAGCGGCGGCTTGCTCATAATCTGCGAGATGAGTGAAACCTGCCAGGTGTTGAACAGCCCACGCAGAAGCTTGTTATCGCCGCCATACTTCGGAATCTCCACAATTCCGCTGAAGGTGAAGCGATGGCGGCGGTCGGAGCCTTGATAACCGTCGCCGGCGAAATGATCATCGAGACTGACGGCGCCATTGCCGAAGCCGTTGAAGCCTGTGAACTTCGACAGGGCGTAGGAGGCCGTGAACTGGTACGCTGCGGAAAATCGCTTGTCCACCTTGACGTGCAGCGCGGTGTAGCGGTAATTGGCGCTGCTTTCCGAGACACTGATGATGCCCTGCGAGCATTGCGCCTTCGGATCAAAGGCTTGAGCGCCAGCGCAGACCGGGATGATCGGGTTGGTAATTGTACTGCCCCGCCCGGTAACCGGATTAACGGCGCTGATGCTCGCTCGGTTGAAGTGGTTGCGATCATAGATGAACGTGTTATGCAGGCCGCCGAAGTGAATCGA
>Ga0154003_1000475_pt1 | contig 12589 bp, 8 predicted proteins | sample TSFL087MetaG_FD_104679 | JGI IMG/M metagenome (GOLD analysis project Ga0154003, IMG submission 104679) | Attine ant fungus gardens microbial communities from Florida, USA - TSFL087 MetaG | ecosystem: Host-associated > Fungi > Mycelium > Unclassified | place: USA: Florida, Lake Talquin State...
AACACCAGCCGCCGCTGAACAACACCCAACTCGGCGTCCAGATGCGCTTCACGACGGGGCAAACGCCCAAGCGCCCGATCAACCAACCGCTGATCAGACCGACCAGGCCTGCGATCACGAACCATTTCACTTTGCTCAGAGGGTCGCGCTTACTGCGGAACACATTACCCGCGATCAATCCAAGGATCATCGTGCCGAGCGTCGGGATGAAGCTGAGCGTCGCATAACCGCCGCCGTTGAACGCGAACGGCTTTTCGCGCGGGAAAAGATTTAGGAACCACACGTCGAATCGCCATGCCAGATTCGTGTTCTTGTTCCAGTGCGCGGCGAACCCGCTCATCCAATGCGGCCAATCTTTCGGTAAGCCGACAGTTGTCGTATCGAAATCGGGCGCGGGCTGATGGTAAAGCGCGAACGCCAACCAGTACCCAACCAGAATTACGCCGAGCGCGATCCATTGCGCGCGCGTCGAGCGCATTCCCAGCAGAAACAAAAGACCGTAGCCGAGTCCGATCTGCGTCAGCGTGTCTTCAAACGTGAAATAGGTCATAGGGCGGTTGACCGAACGCAGGAAGACGCCGAGGCAGATCAGGATGACGGCCCGCGTGAAAGCGTGAATGATCATCTGTTTCCGCGACTGGCCTCTGGCCGTCCGCGCCGCCAACGAAAACGGCGCCGCCACGCCGACCACAAATGAAAACGACGGCTGGATCAGGTCGTGCAATGAACAGCCTATCCATTCAACGTGTGATTGATGATATGAGAGAAAGCCCCAGAACCAACTTTCAGGCAGCGCCCTCGACACGAGGCCCAGGCGCAACACCTCAGCCATCATCAAAAGCATCACGAAGCCGCGATAGGCGTCGAGCGAGACCAAACGTTCGCGCAGTGTTGTTGGACCGAAGAGCAACGACGGACTCTTCTTCCCATCAACTTTTGTTTGAATATCACTTGCGCCTGCCGTTTCGGCGAGGTCGGTCGCTCGAAGCATGAGCCATGCCCCTTCCGGTTAATCATTTGGGCTCCCCGATCCTACGCCGGGCGCGCGTATTATCCAAGACCGACGCGCAATTCTTTTGAACTCATTCCGGCGGGCGAGAACAACCGGTTCTTTTGCGGGGCCGGCGCGAACCTCGCTTCCTTGACCGCGGGCGTCGGCGAGCGTCTTTCCGTTTCTCTTTTGCTCCCTGCTTCAGTAGAATTCCGGTTTACCCCACTCGACAACTATCTTCACAATGCCTGAAGGAGGAACATCGTGGCCATCATCAAGCCATTTCGCGCGCTTCGCCCAGGGCCTAAACGGGCGGCGGCGGTCGCCTCAGTCCCTTATGACGTAGTCAGCGCCGAAGAAGCCCGCGCGCTCGCCGCCGACAATCCGTTGAGCTTCTTGCGCGTCTCGCGGCCCGAGATCGAAATGCCCGAAGGCGTGAACGTTTACGCCGATGAGGTTTACGCCAAAGCCGCGTCCAATTTCGACCGGCTGATCGAGCAGGCGCCGCTTATCGTCGAGGAAGAGCCGAGGTTCTATCTTTATCGCCTGGTAATGGCGGGGCGCGCGCAGACCGGCCTGGTCGCGGTATGCTCGGTCGACGAGTACGACAACGACACGATCCGCAAACATGAACGCACGCGCAAAGACAAAGAGGACGACCGCACGCGCCACATGCTTGCGGTCGGCGCGCAAACCGGCCCCGTCTTCCTGACCTACCGCCCGAACGCCGCGGTAAAGGAGTTGGCGCGGCGGATTATGTCCACCGAGTCACTCTTCGATTTCATCGCTCCTGACGAGGTCGCGCACACCATCTGGCGCGCGCCCGTGGAGATAAACCAGGAATTGATCGAAGCCTTCGGACAGATTCCGGCGCTCTACATCGCCGACGGCCACCACCGCGCCAAGAGCGCGAGCCGCGCCCGCGAGACGCTGCGCTCTCAAAATATCGCTCACACCGCCGACGAGGAATATAACTTTTTCCAGTGCGTGATCTTCCCTTCGGACGAGTTGCGGATTCTGCCTTACAACCGCGTGGTCAAAGACCTCAACCTCTACTCGCCGGAAGATTTCTTGAAAGAAGTCGAAGCCGAATTCGAAGTCACGCCGGACGCCGACCCGCGCCCGGCCAAACGCAACCGTTTTTCGATGTACTTGATGGGGCGATGGTACGGGCTGAAACTCAGAGGAGAAGTCACAAAACGCATCAAGATGGCCGACCGGCTGGACGTGAGCCTGTTGCAGAATGAGTTGCTGGCGCCGATCCTGGGCGTTCAAGACGTTCGAACTGACAAGCGGATCGATTTCATCGGCGGCGTCCGCGGCACGCAAGAGCTTGAACGCCTGGTCGATTCCGGCCGGTTCGCCGTGGCCTTCTCGCTCTACCCGACAACGCTCGACGAGTTGATGGAGATTTCGGACGCGGGTGAAATTATGCCCCCGAAATCAACATGGTTCGAGCCGAAGTTGAGGGATGGATTACTTTGTCATTTGATTTGATCTATGCGCGCGGAACGTCATTGGTTGACGCCCTGGCGTTGCGATTAAATCCTAAAGCTATATGAAAGTACTCATAGCCGATAATTTCGAAGAGAGCGGAATCAACGGACTGAAAGAGATTGGTTGCGAGGTTGTCTACAACCCCGATCTGAAGGACGACTCGCTGGTCGAGGCCGTTCGCGACTCCCAGGCCGACATTCTGGTCGTGCGCTCGACCAAGGTCACCGAAGCGTCGCTCGCCGCCGGGCGACTAAGCCTGGTTGTGCGAGCGGGCGCGGGCTACAACACGATTGACGTGAAGGCGGCTTCCTCGCGCGGCATCTACGTTTCAAACTGTCCGGGTAAAAATTCGATCGCCGTGGCCGAACTGGCTTTCGCGCTGATCCTCGCGCTCGACCGCCGTCTACCTGACAACGCGGCCGATCTGCGCGCCGGCAAATGGAACAAGAAGGAATACGGCAAGGCGCGCGGGCTGTACGGGCGCACGCTCGGCCTGATCGGCCTCGGGCAGATTGGCCGCGAGATGATCGCCCGCGCGAAGGCCTTCGGGATGAACGTCACCGGATGGAGCCGCAGCCTGACGCCCGAATCGGCGGCGGAACTCGGCATCGCGTATCGCCAGACGATCATCGAGGTGGCTTACGATTGCGACATCCTGAGCGTTCACATTGCGCTTGCGCCCGACACGCGCGGCGCCATCAACACCAAGATTTTCGATGCGATGAAGCCGGGTTCATATCTGATCAACACGTCGCGCGCCGAGGTGGTCGATCAGGCCGCGCTGAAACGGGCCGTCAAGACCAAAGGCATCCGCGCCGGATTGGACGTCTTCGCCAATGAACCGGAAGGGGCGACCGGCGATTTCAACGACGAGATCGTAACATTGCCGAACGTTTACGGCACGCATCACATCGGCGCTTCGACCGATCAGGCGCAGGAGGCCATCGCCGCCGAGACGGTTCGTATCATCAGCGCCTTCAAAGAAACCGGCAAGGTTCCGAACGTCGTCAATCTGGCCGATCATACTCCCGCGACCCATTTGCTGGTCGTTCGCCATCAGGACCGCCCCGGCGTGTTAGCCTATGTCTTGAACGAGATCAAAGCCGCGAGCATCAACGTGCAGCGGATGGAGAACATAGTCTTCGCCGGCGCCGAGGCCGCGGTCGGGCGCATTGAGTTGGACGGCGCGCTCGAACCGGCGACGGTGGATCGCATCCGCGATGGTAATGGCGATATCATTGAAATCAATCTAATTGCGCTATAACCGGGAAAAATAATTTATAAAAGAGGTTTTCATACATGACTGATCGTGTTTTCAACTTCAGCGCGGGCCCAGCGACGCTGCCGGTCAGCGCGCTCGAACAGGCCCAGAAAGAAATGCTCAACTATCGCGGCGCGGGGATGTCCGTGATGGAGATGAGCCACCGCTCCAAAGCCTTCGAATCGATCATCCAACAGGCCGAGGCCGACCTGCGCGCGTTGCTCAACATCCCTGAGAATTACAAAGTACTCTTCCTGCAAGGCGGCGCGAGCCTGCAATTCGCAATGGTTCCGATGAACTTGCAGCCCAGGGGCAAGAGCTCCGACTACATCCTTACCGGCAGTTGGGGACAGGGCGCGTTCAAAGAGGCGAAGAAACTCGGCCCGGTTCGCGAAGCCGCGACGACCGCCGGCTACAACTTCAATCGCCTGCCCAGGCCGGAGGAGGTCAACCTGGACATAGGCGCGGCTTACGTCCATTTCACATCGAACGAGACGATCTTCGGCGTCGAGTTCAATGAAGAGCCTGCCACGGGCGATGTTCCGCTCGTCTGCGACATGTCGTCCGATTTCATCAGCCGTCCGGTTGAGGTGTCGAAATACGGTTTGATATACGCCGGCGCGCAGAAGAACGCCGGCCCGGCGGGCGCGACCATAGTCATCGTCCGCGAAGATTTGCTGGAGCGCGTTCCCGAAAACCTGCCCGCCATGCTCGATTACCGTAACCTGGCCAAGAACGACTCGATGTATAACACTCCGCCTTGCTACGCGATCTACATCTGCGGCCTCGTCTTCAAATGGCTGATCGACGACGTCGGCGGGCTCGAAAAGATGCATGCGCTCAACAAAGAGAAGGCCAAAATTCTTTATGACGCGATTGATTCTTCGGACGCCTATTACCGAGGCCACGCCGAGAAAGATTGCCGCAGCCTGATGAATGTCACTTTCCGATTGCCCAGCGAAGAGCTTGAGAGCAAGTTCATCAAAGAGGCGACGGTGGCCGGGTTGGACGGGTTGAAAGGCCATCGCTCGGTGGGCGGACTTCGCGCCTCGATCTACAACGCGTTTCCGAAGGCGGGGGTCGAGAAGCTGGTCGAGTTTATGAATGAGTTTCAGAAGAATAACGGCTAACGAATCGCCGCCAACCCGCGCCGAATCAGCGCCGCGAGCGGTAGCGATCGTGACTTCCGCCGGTAGCCTACTTCAGGCAGCCTCGCTCGCCACCGCTCGCGGCGCTGATTCGACGTCACACTGTTCGATTAACCTATCAATGTCGCCAGCAATTAAACGCTTGAGACCCATGCGGATAAGCCATTCGCCGCGCATGACAGTTAAACTGGGCTCTGTCCATGCTGAGATCGGCGCGACGCGCCGATCTCAGCATGGACAGAGTCGAGCTTAGTTGGAGCGCAAAAAGGAGCGTACAAATGCATATACCTCGGCAATCACTATATTCAGCGCTCGCCGGTTCATTTGCTATCGTCTTAGTTGTGTGGTCTGCGCGAGCGCAAACTCTAACGCCCCAAATTGTCGGTGAGCCTTCGCGAAGCCAGCCAGGCGCCTCTTCTCCACAACAACGCGACGTCGTCGTGAACTGTGATGAGCAGATCAAAAACCGGTTCGCGGATAACCCGGACGGCAGCCGCGCGAGTTACGAACTGGGTTTGTGCTATTTAAGTTCTAAGAAATTAGATGATGCGGCCGCAGCCTTTCAAAAAGCGATTCAATTAATCCCTGAGTGGATAAAAGAGATCGAGGGAAAAGACACATCTCATCTTCCCAAAAAGCAGAAGGAAGAGCTTCAACGCAACGCCAGCCCGTCATTGGCCCGTTTCTCGTTAGGCTGGGCCTATCACCAGGCGGGACGCTACGACGAAGCGGTAGCGGCATATCAGCAAATCCAGTCCGTTTATCCTGTGGCCGAAGAAGCCAGATATCAAACTGCAATGGTCCATTTAATGCGGGGCGATCGCGCTGCGGCGCTGGAGCAGGTTGCGAAAATGGGGAAGCGCTTTGAACAGCGGCTGGACATCGAGTCGAAACTGCTTATTCCCGATCTGATCCAATCAGATGAGTCGATCTCCAAGGGCGCGCCGATAATACAGATGTCGCGTTCGATTCGCCCATCTGTTCTTCATTATGAGAAGGCCAAGTACACGGAGGAAGCGCGGCAGGTTAAGTTGGAAGGAACGGTCGAACTCCAGGTAATCTTCCGCTCAGACGGCGTGTTAGTAATTCAACGTGTCATCAGGTATTTGCCGTATGGATTGACGCTGACGGCGGTGGAGGCGGCAAGCAAGTTCAAATTCAAGCCGGCAATGATGGATGGGTCGCCAGTCAATGTCAGAGGGTCCTTCGAATTCACCCTTACTCTCCACTGAGCTCGACTTCCCCGTACACGCAATCGCAATCCGCTCTAATGACACACTCTTACCTGACCCATTTTCCATTGAGCATCACGCGCCTGATGCGGCGTAGCGCGCCGAACTCTTTCAGCGGATCGCCTTCGACCAGAACCAGGTCGGCCAGTTTGCCCGCTTCGACGCTGCCCAAACGGTGATCGATGCGGAAGAAGCGCGCGTTCTCCATCGTCGCGGCGACAATCGCCTCCATCGGCGTCATTCCGCTTTCGACGAACAGCTCCATCTCGCGGTGATAAGCCCATCCGCGTTCGGCGTGCGGGACGTTGGAATGGGAGCCTACGACCACTCGCGCCCCGGCTCGTTTCGCCATCTCGACGAACTTCAGCATGTTTTTGAATCCGCGCACGCTCGTCTCGGTCGCGTTCCGGTCGCCTTCGCGCCGCTCGAAAACGGCCAGCGTAGCCGATATGTAGACGCCGCGTCTGACAATCAAATCCAGCGCCCTTTTCACGCGCGGCGAATCCAGATCGATTTCGCTCCACATTTTGTATCGCCCGTCGCGGCGGGCGTTGTTGTCGGCGAGCACCGCCTGCCGATATTTCTCGGCCTCGCGCAGCGGCGTGAGCGCCGTTCCGAATGAAGTGACATGCTCGACGCCGTCAACGCCCGCGCGAACGGCGTCCATCGCGTCGACGATCTCAAGATGGGCCGTCACCGGAACGCCGCGCGCGTGCGCTGTTTCGGTTACAACCCTGATCAGATCGAGCGGCAATCGGAAATAGACCTTGATCACAGATGCGCCCTGGTCGATGAAACGATTGACCGCGTTTCGCGCCTCTTCGGCGTCACGGACGATGAACGAGTCCGCCGGGTATGCGGGCGGAGGCGCGTCCAGATGCGGGCCGGCGAGAAACAGCCTCGGGATGGGCGCGTCCGATCTCCGCGCCGCGTCGTAAGCTTCGATCCATTGCCCCGGATCGCGCACGGACGTGACGCCGCGCGTCAGAAAGAGCGCCGGCAACGCGTCGTCGCCGTCAATATGGAAATGCGAATCGATGAAGCCGGGCAGGAGCGCGAGTCCGTTCGCATCTATCACTTCGGCGTTTTTCGGGACGGTCGTCGAATTTCGCCCGCCTGCGGCCATTATGCGGTCGTCACGAATCACCACGACGGAGTCGTTGACGGGCGCGCTTCCGCGCCCGTCAATCAACTTTGCGCCGACGATCGCTATCGGACCGCCGCCTTCAGGCCGCGCGACTGCGTTGATCTCGCGCGCCGAATGTCGCCGCGGTTGTTTTGCCGTCTGCCGCCGAGCGTCCGTGATTGAGCCGATGAACAGGAGCGGCAATAGCAATTGAATAGCGGCGCGAAGTTTTACCGTCATTGATTTCCTCAATCATCGGACTTCCATTCTCCGCCTTCCCGCACAAAGCTGAACCATTGCTTGCCGGGAAGGATCACGACGGCGCGGTCGCCGCGCTCCACCACGCGTTGAATTTTCTGGAGGGACTTTTTCATTTCGGCGGCTTTCTTGGCCAGCGAATCCGCTTTCGTGTCGGCGAGGAAGGCCTGGTTCCGTCGGTTGGCGCGTTCGGTGGAGACCTTCCGCGCCGCCGCCAAATCGCCCTTGGCCAAAGCGTCGGCCTTCTCAAATAAGAGACGGGCCTGGGGACTGTCGAGCGCGGCTCGGCCTTTCAAATCGGCTGAGACCTGCGGTTCGTTGAATATCGGCGCGTCGAACTTGACGGAATAACTGATCGCCGGAAAATCGACGAGGCCAGGTTCGCGTTCTCCCTTGCGTTCGATGGCGCCGACGACGCGATGGTCTTTCAGCGACCACTCTTTGAAGAGGTCCTCTCCGTCGACGTTGATCGTCTGTCTGATGAGGAGGCGTCCTGGCTTCGACGGCGGAACGAGCAGCGTCATTACTACATTGTTCGGGTTGTCCGGCGCCATTTCAAACAGCACACCCTGCGCCTGTCCTTGCCTCGCCAATTCCATCACCGGCAAAAAGCCGATTCCGTCCAGCGCATTGGACGGGACTTCACGGTCAGTGAACAGCACACGGAATTTCTCCGTCTGTTCGATCAAACCTTCGGCGTTGTCGTGCAAATGGGCGTAGGCATGGCGGAGCGTTATGGTTTTTCCGTCCACCTGTAGCGATCCGCGGGCGACTCCCGGATCGATGACGGACTCCGGATATGTCATTACGAAGAAGGGGGCCAGTAGCAGAAATAGAAATGATTTCATAGTGAGCGCCTCTCTCTCTGTTAGGTCAGAGCGACCGGCGTCGGAGCATTGAATGAAATTACGGCCATCGGAGGCGAGTGTTTAGAGTACCGACTTCAGCCGGCAGCGCTTGGAATCCGAACGCCGCCGACTAAAGTCAGCTCTCTAAACGCTCGCGCCCGCAGGTCGCAGTTAAACTGAATGCGCCGATAAGGGCTGCCCTGATTTAAGTGTTTAAAACTAGCCTTTGAGACTTTCTCTTGAATCACCCGTGTGAACGAGAGTTTTGCGGGGGAGCATCGCGACCGCAATCGCGCCGAGCGCCGCTAATATGATCAGCGCGGCGAATCCATTGACATAATTTTTGCTTTGATCGTAAAGGTATCCGACCAGCATCGGCGCCAGCGCTTCCGCCAATCCGTCGGCGGTAAGGATAATTCCCATCACGCGTCCCATCATCTTCAGGCCAAACAATTCGGCGGCCATCAGCGGAATGACCATGTAATCGCCGCCAAACGCTATACCGAACACAATGGCGAAGACGTAGATGACGCCCGGCGCCGAGACGAAATACAAGAGAGGTATCGCCGCCGATACCAGCGCGTAGATCAACAGCATCACGTACTTTTTCGGAAGGCGATCCGCCAGCCATCCCATCAATAACCGACCCACGATGCTCGAAGCCAGGACCAGTGAGATGACGTTCGCCACAGTCCCGGGTAAAAATTTCAGGTCCTTTTCCATGAAGACTGCGAGGTGCTGATTCGTGCCGCCGACCGCGCCGATCGAGCACATGCTGCCGATGGCGAGCAGGTAAAACGCAGGCTGTTTGAGGATATAACCCAGGGGCAGCGGCGGCTCCGCCTTGCGATCGGTGTAGCCTTCCGGCTGTTCCTTGACGAACCAGGCCATTGGCAGCGCAATGATTATCATCAGTACGCCGAGCGTCATCAACGCCCGCTGCCAGCCGAATTGGGCGTTCAGCCATCGCGCAATTTGCGGCACGAACATTCCGCCGACGCCGATGCCGATATACGCGAATCCCATCGCCTTGCCGCGCGCCTTGTCGAACCATCGCGAAAGCAGCACCTGGTTGGGCAGCGGCCCTCCGCACACGTACCCCAGCGCCACGAAAAGGTAGAAGAAATAGAACATCCAAAGCGCGGTCATCTGGCTCAACCCGATGAGCGCGAAGCCGCCCATCACAATTCCGGCGAGCATCAATCGCCGCGGCCCGAATCGGTCGATGATCCATCCGGCCAGAAATCCGAACAGTGGCCCGACAATTATTTTGCCGAAGGCGTTGCCCGATGTGACCCTCGCGCGCGAGCCTTCGAAGAACGCCAGGTCGTTCAACATTGAGCCATAAAAGATCGGTAGTCCGTAAAACGATAATCCGACCAGCGCGAAGAGACTCAGGAAGGCCGTCGCGGCGATCTGTATTTTCGCGGGACTCATTACTTCCCCGGCCGCCGATCCGTTCAAGATGTTTTGCTTCATATTGCCGTCGCCTTGTTTCTATTTGCCAGAGCCGCCCAAACGCCCCGGCTCGCGCACATTCTTGCCTTCGCGGCTACAGCTTTTCTCAGCGACATAATGAGTTCTCCGAAGAACCGCCGGGGGCGAAGGCCGCGACGATTGATCGCGGCCAAACGCGCGGCGCGCGCGCCGGCAATGGAACTCGCTTTTAATGAGATAGTTAGAAGCTTCAGCGCGAAAAAGCGGGACGATTATGCACTGCGCCGCGGGCGAGCGTCTATAGCTATCCGACAATATAATAAACAGAAAATGTGTGGCCCTTTCGCATTAATCTGCGGCGCCATGCTGTTCCAATGTCGATCAATCTGATCTAGACTCCTGCTCTCCCATAAACAATAAATAAATGATAGCCCCATAAAATCCATTTTCACGAAAGGCGTGATGAGATACCGATTTTCTCTTTTGGCGCTCACAATCACCTTGTCGCTAAGCGACATAATCCCCACATACAGCTTTAAACCTCCGTCGCTCCCGCCAAAACCGGGGCGCAAATACACTACGATTGAGCGGCTGCAACCGGAGCGGTTGCGCGCCGTGAGTAAAGACCGGTCGCGTTATCAGAAATCGCGCCATACGGTCTCGCTAGAAACGGGCTACGATGATTTCCGCGGAGTGCTGCACGCGCATGCCGAAGATTCGACTCACACCGGAGGGACGCGGGCCGAGTTGCTCGCGGCGGCGAAATCGACCGGCGTGCAGGTAGTGATGTTGACCGATCACGTTCGCCCGCCGCGCGATTTCGTCAACGACGATTCGCGCGGGAAGAAGGAAGGCGTGCTCTTCATCCCCGGCGCCGAGACCGAGGGCTTCTTAGTCTTCCCGCAGCGTTCGTTCATCAACGCGTACATCGACAAAACCTACACTACGCGCGAAGAGTACATCAAGCTGGCGAAGTCCGCCGACAGCATTATCTTCCTGTCGCATGTCGAGCAGCAGCTCGACTTGACGCCTGGGGAACTCGACGGCCTGGAGATTTACAACCACCACGCCGATTTTTCGGACGAAGACGAGTTCGTGAAGTGGCTGCGCGCTTCCTTCGCCAACCCCGACCGATTGAAACAGGTCGAACAGGCCTTAGCCGAATTTCCGATGGAGGTCTTCGCCGTTTCGCAGGATTATCCTGAACAAGTCATTGCCAGGTGGGACCGCGACCTGACCCAGCGGAGGTCTACCGGAGTGTCGGCCAACGACTGCCACCACAACCAGGTCTTTACCATCAAAGCCGCCCCGCCCGACGCGATAATGATCGGCGCCGTCGGGGAATCGCCGCGCAAGGTCATGACCGAACAGGCGCCGCGCATCGCTGAAATGTTGAAAAACAAGACGCCCGGCGAGGTGATAGCGCAGCTGGACTTCGATCCTTACGAGCGGAGCTTGCGCTACGTCACGACACACTTCCTGATGCGCAAGTTGAATGAGAGTTCCGTGCGACAGGCGTTGAGTCAATCCCGCGTGTACGTCGCTCATGACTGGCTTTGCGATCCGACCGGATTCGCCTTCATCGCCGAGGCCGACGGCAAACGAGCCGGCGTGATGGGCGAAGAGGTGAAGTTGACGAAAGGAATGAGGTTGCGTCTGGAAGCGCCTGTGGCAGGACTGGTCAAACTATTCCTCAATGGCCGCATGATTCACGAGGGCCGATCCGACAAGCTCCTTTACGCGATTGGCGAGCCGGGAGCCTACCGCGTCGAGATCTGGCTGGAAGTGGACGGCGAAATGCGCCCGTGGATTTATTCGAACGCGATCTGGATCACCAAATGAAAAAGACAGGATTTACAGGATTGCTCAGGATTGCTCCTAGAGCATGTTGCGATTGCATGTACGGTTCGTAGTCCCGGCTTTAGCCGGCCTGGTCTGGCTCTTGAGCCTTTCCGCCTAAAGGCGGGACTACAAACATCCGTACGCTGATCTGCAAACCGATACAAACGAATCGCCCGACACCGTACACTCATTTGCAATCCGCTCTATATGCCCGGCGAGCCAGGATCTGGATTGAGGCGACGAATCAGCACCGCGAGCGGTACTGTTACCGTCTGTTCAGGACCTGCGTCTGGACCGATTGCGCGGCGCCGGAACCGCTCCCCATCATATTGATCAACCGGTTGGGCAGAATGCCCAGGTAGAAGGTGCCGAGCAAGGTCACGATCAACGCGATCGCCGCTCCCACGCTCACTCTCGGTCTGACGAACCCCGGCGCCAGCGGGCGGAAGAACATGACTACGATCGGGTAGAGGTAGTAATAGATCGAGATGATGCTGTTGACGACCGCCACGACCACCAGCCAGCGCAGGTTGTACGGCGCGTCCCAGGCGGTCTTGAAGACGAAGAACTTGCTCATGAAGCCGGCTGTCGGCGGAATGCCGGCGAGGCTGAGCAAAAAGATTGAAAGCGAAAAAGTCAGGCCCGGAGCCTCGAAGCCGATGCCGGCGTAATCGGCGATTTCGGTCTTCCGGTCGCCCGCGCGCGCCAGCAGTTGAATGACCGCGAACGCGCCCAGGCTCATGACGCAATAAACGAGCATGTAGAACGCCACCGACGCGTATTCGCCGGTTACGAACCCGACCAGCGCGTACCCGGCGTGCGCGATGGACGAATAGGCCAGCATCCGTTTGATATTCTTTTGCGAAATGGCGATGACGTTGCCGACGATCATCGTGATGGCGGCGATGACGGCCAGCGACGTTATCCACGAGGCGCGCAGTTGCGTCCC
>Ga0154003_1000476_pt1 | contig 12579 bp, 6 predicted proteins | sample TSFL087MetaG_FD_104679 | JGI IMG/M metagenome (GOLD analysis project Ga0154003, IMG submission 104679) | Attine ant fungus gardens microbial communities from Florida, USA - TSFL087 MetaG | ecosystem: Host-associated > Fungi > Mycelium > Unclassified | place: USA: Florida, Lake Talquin State...
ACGGGCGCGAGATTGCCGCAGTAAGCTCTGCGGCGGAAAAGAAGGTCTGCTCGAACAAGTCATAAACTACCTGGAAGATGAACACCAGATCGAACTCATCCCAGCAAATTCGCACTTTCTGCAGAACGGCCATGCGCTGCTCAAACCGGCCGAAGGTTGTCTCTATTACGACAGAAAGTACGACGACGATCCGGTCGCCAGGCTCAAGGTGATTTTGCACGAGTTGGGTCATCTCGAATTGCATGGGAGGCTCAAAAAGCTGTGTTCGGAGCCTGACCCGGTTTACGGTTCGATCTACGCCGCGAGCGGCGCGGGCGGTCTGACCCGATACAATCCGCGCGCCCGCGAGGAGGCCGAGGCCAACGCTTTCGCCACGGAGTTTCTGTGCCCGCAAGATGAGGCCTTCCTTTTGTGGCAAAGCGCGCGCAACCCGTCGTTTATCGCCGATCATTTCGGCGTCTCGGTTCACACGGTTCACGCGCAACTGGCCGAAGCTCTTTTCTGGACCGCGGGCGGCGCAGGCCCCACATCGGGAAAGAAACGGTTCACAGGCTTCGAGTGCGATGACAGCCAGATCGCCGCCGCGACCTTTACCGGCGCTCCAGCGTTAGTCTGCGCCGGGCCAGGGACAGGTAAGACCGCGACGCTGGTCAGACGCGTCGAATACCTGTTGGACGAACTCGGCGCAGAGCCTGAAAGCCTGTTGGTATTGACTTTCAGCAACGAGGCGGCGCAGGAACTGGAAGAGCGCATCGCCGACAGGTTCGGCGAGCAGATCGCCGCGAGGATCAGAATCAGCACTTTTCACGGGTTCGGCGTGGCCTTCCTGCATCATCATGGCCAACTCGCCAGCCTAGACGCGCTCGTGCTGGACGAAGCCGGCCAGGGAGAACTTGTGAACGCCATTCTCGGCAAGGCCGATTGCGAAAAGCTCCTGAAGCTGAAGAGGCCGTCCGAAACGGCCAAGCGGATCGTCGAACACATCAACTACCTCAAGAACCGTTTGCTCACGCCGGAATCATTGGCGGCCGCGCTCGATCAATGGGAGAGTGGGACAGACTTTAGTCCGTCAATCCACAATTCAGGCCACGAACAGACCGAAGTCCGTCCCACTCCGGACAATCAGGCCGCGCGCCAATTCCTGCGAATCTTTCGCCTTTATGAAGAGGAGAAAGCCGCGCGCCAGCGCGTCGATTTCGCCGATCTGATCGCGCTCCCGATCAGGATTCTCGAAAACGAAAGGGAACTGGCGGACCGCTATCGCAAGAAATACAGGTTCGTATTGGTCGACGAGTATCAAGACGTCAGCCGTTCGGTCGCGACTTTGCTTCGACATATTTGCGGCCCGCAGAATCCGCCGTGGGTGGTCGGAGACGCGAGGCAGGCGATCTATCGCTTTCTAGGCGCGGCGGCCGAGAACGTCGAGGACTTCAAGAAGGACTTTCCAGGCGGCGAAACCTTCGACCTCAATTTCAACTATCGCTCCTGTGGTGAGATCGTCATTGTCGCCAATCAACTGGCCTCGCTGATGGGCGGCGCCCCGGCCGCGAGGGAGGGGGTCGAATACAACGAACACTGGCGCGCGGCGCGGGCTAACTTGCCATCCGCTCATCCTCCCGAGGGCAGAAGACGTCCGGTCAGAATCTCAGTAGCCAATTCCGATCTGGCGGAGCAGGAAGGCGTCGCGGCTCAAATCGAAGACTGGATCAAACACGGCGTCGCTCCGGGGGAGATCGCGGCGCTGGCGCGGCGCAACATCGATGTGCGAAACATCGCGCTTGCCCTGGGCCGTTTGGGGATCAAGGCTGTCGCCGCCGGCCTGGCGACCCCGGAAGGCGCCGCGGGCGACCTCGCCTGCGTGGCGACCTTCGCCGACCGCCCGAAGACCTCACTGCCGCGAATAGCGATCGCCCTCGGGCGAGGACGCTTTGAAAAATCGGTCATCAATTCGGCTGTCAGGTGGATCAGCGACACCGCCGATGACGAGGGGAATTTTGCGGTTCGGGGTAACGGGGCAGGCGATGAATTGGCCGCCGAGATTCGGCGCGCTTGGCGAGGCCTTCTTTTGTACAAACACAGCGGCGACGCCTTCACAAAGATGTGCGCCTTCCTCTTTGACGCGAGCGATTATCTTCGGCGGATTCTGGCCCTGCCCGCCGGAGCCGAACGCTCGCTGCTTCTCGGAGAGATCACCACCGCGCTCTCGCAAGCCGCCAGATGGCGGATTACTCATCGTGACTTATCGCGACGGCAATCGAGGCTGAGCTTCGGCGAGTATTTCCGCGACTCGTTGAACATAGGCGCTCCGAGTCTGGTTCCGCCGCCCGCGACGACGGACGCGGTGCGGGTTATGACCTGCCACGCAGCCAAAGGCTTGGAGTTTCCATACGTCGCCGTGGTCGGGCAGACTCTTCCAGCGGCCACGCGCGCGTACAAGTGGTTGCCTCCGAACTTGCAACCTTCGACCGAGGAAGACGTCCGCCAATCCGACTCCCTGTTCTTCGTCGGCGCCACGAGGGCGCAGCGCGCGCTTATTGTATCTTACGCCAACACGGCGGGCGGAAGCGCCCGCTCGCGCGACCGTGAAATCACTCCCTTGCTGAATCGCTGGCAGGGCGCATACTCCGTCAATACGGTTCGTCTTCCCGAGACGGTCGTGGAGCGAGAGCAGGCTGAGATCACTGACATTTGGGGAGGCTCTCCGAAAAGCCCGTTGGCCGCCAGTTCGCTGGACAGGGGACGCTGCGCCATTCAGACCTACCTTAATGAATTCCTCGGCGCCCGATTTCCACTCGATGAAAAGCCTCTCTACCCGGCCTTCTTTCAGGCGGCGCGGCGCGCCATGGAGAGGGTGGTTTATGACTCCGGCGAGAAGAGGGGCGCGATCAGCCTATCGGAGGCCGCTGAAATCTTTCGTGAAGAATGGAAGGCGAATGGGGCCGACGGGCATCGACATCATCGAATCTATTTCGCGCTGGGACAGAAATATGTCGAGCGGTTCGCGTTGGCTTCGCAATCGCTACCCCCCGCGGATAAATACCTCGAATCCGCGTTGGGCGACGACACAGCCGGTTTGCGTTTGCGCCTCGACCTGGTCGCTTTCCACCGAGCGGTGGATGGCTCGGTCATAGCCGTGCAATTCCGACCCGAGTCATACGCCGACAAGGCCAAGGACGGAAACTTGCAGTGGAGCAAACTGGACAACCCCTACCGGATTCCGTTCGCGCTCCTGCGCCAACGTGAGCCGCAGCTTCAGCCTTATGTTTTTTCAGGGGAGGACGGCGTTCTTTACCCTTTTCTCTGGAGCGTGAAGAAAGGGTCTGTGGAAGAAGAAGCGCGCCGCGCCGAGGATCGCTACAGGCTTTTTTCCCGACGGATTTTCAACCAACAGATCAACCGCTGGAAGTGTGATAGCTGTGACGTTCACGTGATTTGCCCTCACTGGCTCGAAGCCGCTTGACTGTCAGCATCGTTGATACAGCGCGTGGAGCGTGAACGACTCGGGGCTCGATCAATATGTATATTGGCCGAGCCCCGAGTCGCTCACGCTCCACGCGCTGTACAGTGTTCAGATGTTTATGCCAGCCCGAAGAGTCGCAGCTTCGGTTTCGCGGAAGCGTATTTCGCCCTGGCGTACCAGACCTCGACGCTCTCAATCACCCTGTCACGTCCGCGAAGGTCAATAACTCGGGTTCTGCCGCCGGGGTTGATTTTGTTCCTGATCGCAATCTCTTCATCGGCGCCGTTGCCGTAGTGGACCACAACGCGATAAAACTCGATCGGGGCGCGTTCGACGCGAATTTGGATCGCGCGGAACTTCCCATCGTCTCGGCCTATTCTGATCTTGTCGTGATCGGCGCTTCCATCCACGTTGGACTCGCCGAGATATATCCAGCGGCCCTGGTTTTGGGCGTATAAGGCTTGCCCGAAAATCGTCAATAAGAGCGAAGCTAAAACCGCTCGCAAAGCTTGTCGCATATTCACGCGAATCCTCCAGGTATTCATGTATTGAGTTAGAACTTTTGAGCAAGGGTGTTATTTTGGAGTTCAAGCTAAGCTGAAAAGTCGGAAAATTTTGTAATTGGATTAATCACCCGACCGTAGATATTTGTGCCCCCTTCCGCCGGCTATCTTCACACCCTCTGAATACGCAACGCCGGACGGTTGAATCATCAAACGCCATTTGAGAGCGCAAGGAGAATCAGGAGCGCCTTTTGCGGGGGACAAGATATGTGGACTTTTGCCACATGTCTTGTGGCAGGGAGCAACAGTCAGTTGCGCGCTTTCGTGCAAACAAAGCTGTGTAAAGAACGCAAGGTCAGACTGGAATTGACCGAGGCCGCCAAAGCCAGGCACAGCAAGATTAAGCTGATCTATCACAAGCGCTACATTTACACCGGCAAGTAGTTCTTATTAACTCTTTCCACTAAAGCTTTCCTTGGGAAAGTTGCTCCGCTGCTATCAATCACGGCGCGATCCGCAGCGAGATCGGTACCAGCGCGCATCCGCCCGGCTTTACCCGGACGCGGTAAATAGTCTGCGGCAAAGGGTCGCTCTGCACGAGCTTGCGCGAACCCCCGTCGGCTTCCTGCTCCTCTTTCGTCCACTGTCTTCCCTCGCCGCCGCGCGATTCGCGCCGCTCGGTCTGCCCACCACACGCGCGCTCCCACTGCGCCACGGTAGCTGGATCAAGCGCCACGCCTCCAACAGGCGCCGGCAGCGCCTTCGGGCTGATGAGTATGAACAACATTTCGCCGACGTGGTTCTCGCCGCTGCGCTGCAAAGTGAAGTAAGGGATGGGGTCGCCCTGCGCGGGGATGTAGACGCTCTTGCCCGCCGAAATCACATTGCCGCCAGGCGGCGTGGAGCGCGCGGGGAAGATCAAAGACGGCTCGCCCAATCGCTCCCCTTTGTTATCTTTGTAGACCTCGCGATCAACCACATAGAGATAATTGTCGTATTCGCGCGGCGCCTCAACGCTGATGCGTACGAGTTGCCCTTCTTTGAAGCGAGTGTCGGCTGTGACTCGTTCTAGCGCGTATTGGCCGGACGCCGCGCCGTTCTTTTGAACCAATATCCGATCGTCGCCCGCCGCAGCCGGGCGCAAACGCCAGATGGTGACGCCGATCAACTCGCCATCCACAGTTTCACCGCCGGCCGCGCCAGGGTTTGCCACGGGCTTGGTGGTCGTCGTCGGCTTCGTTTTCGTCTTCTGAACCTGCGAGCTCGGATTGGGTTTCTTGGCCTCCTCGCGGGCTTTCAGAAATTGTTTGTTCCACAGCCGGCGCGTTACATCATCTTCTTCCTGCGGCGCCGACATGGCCGCCGCGAACAGGGCGCACGAAATGAGTAAAAGCGATAGGGCTCGCCAGCGCGGTGTTTGTTTGTCTTTCTGGTAATTCATTGTCACTCCTCAGAAAATAACCACGTAGTAACGACTTTGGTCGTTACTACGTGGCGCATTTTCATTCTTTCAGGGCGTCGCAACGCGCCATGAAGACTCCTCGGGAAATCGTTCGTAGTCTCGCCTTTAGGCCGCAAGCGTCAGACGCAAATCCATTCCGTGACGCCAAACGCTTGCGGCCTAAAGGCGGTGCGCTTTTCATTGTTTCAGGGCGTTACTCATTGCGACATGAACGACTCACTATTGATAATGACTGCGTCAAAAACAAATCAACGGTGCTCCAGCCTCACCACACCCGCTAAGACCTCACCCTTGCCTTTGAGAATCGTCCGTTGGTTCGCTTCGTCCATCTCGACCTCGATTTCGGCCGCCGCGAGCGCCTTCAGATACATGGCCACGCGCTCGATCCGGCTCGGATCGCCGACGAGGCCCTTGTCTTTCGGATTTGCCCAGCGTTTGATCTCCTCCATCTCCGCCACGCTACGCTCCGACCAGATAAGCCATATTTTTTCCACGCCCACTTCCTCATTGAACACAAACCAATCCGCCTCAGGATTCCCACTTGGCGCTGGAATCTGGATCGTCTGATCGGCCTCGACCTGAGCGGAGCCGCCCGCGTTCGGAAACATCAAGACGAACTCGGGCGGGGCGCCAGTTAGCTCAGGCCCTTCGTTGATAACGTAGAGATAGCCGGCTTGCGGACTGCTCACGTTCAACCGAACCTGATCGCCCTCTCTGAAGATGATGGCGCCGCGCGTAGCGAACAGTTGGCCGCCGGGATTGCGTTTTGGATTCCTCAGCGCCAACAGCGAGTAGCTCAAGCTGCGTTCGGGGACCGCCGGCGGTTTTGTGTCAGGGGGGGCGGATGCGGTGTCGCTCCGAGGCGACAGACGCGGCCAGTCGATTGTTCCCACTGCGGCCACGGCCAGCAGCGCGATCAACATTACGATCAGCAGGGCCCATAGCGGTGGGCGCGCCTTGGGCTGGCGAGGAGCGGAGGCGACCTGGGGAAGGCGGAAAGCGGGAGGCGGCGAGCCGTCATCTCTTCTCAGGTAGCGCTCGTTCAGAATCGCGTCCGGCGCGAGCATGAAGTTTTGTCCGTCGTCGATCAGAGTAGTGGCGCCGTGCGACCGCTCGTCGGTCGCGACTCTATCTATGACCTGCGTTTCTCGCACGGATTGCTCTTCCGCCAGCATTCTGGCGGCATCCTCAAAGGCGGGTTTATCCATGAAATAGCTGGCTTGCTCGTCGGTGGCAATGAAGGAGTCCACTTCGCGTCGCATCGCTTCGTCGCCGGCGCATGCTCGGTCCAGAAAGGCGCGGCGATCTTCCGCCTTTAATTCGAGCGCCGAATCCAGGAGTGTTTTGATTACGCGCCATCTTTCAGGATTCATCTTGGCAGGCGTTATCTCGGCTCGATTCATCTTTGTGTCCTCCACTGAGTTTGTGATAGAGCCACGCTCTGGCCGAGTTCTACTCGCGTACGACCGTGCGGCATGAGATTTGGAGCGCTTCGGCGGCCTCTTCCGCGCTCAGTCCGCCGAAGAACCACTTTGACATTCATCATTATGAGAGCGGCGGCGACGCGGCAATCTATTATCATATTCTTCCTACCGCGCGCTACTTAAACATTGGCGCGCTACCGGGAGCGGCGGCGAAAGGTTCTCTACCCGCGTCTCTGCTCTTCGATTTACTCTCGCAATATTTCAATACTTCAGTCACGGCGACTGAAGTATAATGCGCGTCGTGAAGGCGTATAAATATAAGTTGAAGACCAACGCCAAGCGCTCAGCCACATTTGGATATCTGCCGCCGCGATCAAACGCGCGTTTTTGCGCGAACCCCCAATACGCGCCGCATGATCCTTGATATGCGCATGCCGGGGATGAATGGGCTAGAGCTTCGGCGCCGGGCGGCGGCCAGTCATCGTGAAGTCCCGGGGATCTTTATCACGGCGCATGGTGATAAGGGCGACACTCACCGCTAATTCACCGATTCGGGAGAAAGAGGATGAATCTTATTCCGCCCGCGTCGGGCCTGCTTTGCAGTGATGAGACTCAATCGAATCGGAACATCAGGGAACTAGAGCGGTTTGCAATTGCGTGTATGGCAGGGGCAGACCTGTGTGTCTGCTCCTGTTTGGTTTTACAGGCAACCACCGGGGCAGATACACAGGTCCGCCCCTACAATGATTTGCGAATCTCTCTAATTGAAGATCGCAAACGCTTCACAGCGCCAGGTTTTGTCCTCGCCCTTCTTTTAACGGTCATTATAAATAATCCCGTCGCCGCGCAATCTCAGCAAACGACGCCAGTCACGATCAACCAGTGTGTCCGGGAGGCGATCGAGAAAAACCTCAGCCTGCTGGCCGAACGCTACGATGTGAGCGTCGCCGACGCCCGCCTCACCACCGCCGGGCTGAGGCCGAACCCTGTGTTGAGTGTCTACGCCGACCTCCTGGATTTGGCGGGGACCGGATTTAATGAGCGGAACATGGCAGGACCGCCCGAATACGGGATTCGCGCCGATTTCCTCTGGGAGCGCGGGCAGAAGCGGCGCCATCGCATTGAAGTCGCCGAGCAGGAGAAAGCCGTCGCGCGATGGCAATTGCTCAACGCCAAGCGCGCGCTCGCGCTCGACGTGCAGAACGCGTTCGTCGAAGTGTTGCTGGCGAAGGAGACGCTGGCGCTGGCGGAGCGCAATCAGGACTCGTTCCGCAGGATCGTGCAAGTCAGCGCTGAGCGCGTGCGCGTCGGCGATCTGGCGCAGGTAGAACTTGTGAGGACGCAACTGGCAGAGCTTCAATTCAACAACGCCGTGATTCAGTCGCGATCGCGCCTGCGGATCGCGAAACAGCGGCTGCAATTGCTGATGGGGCGCGCCACGCCGTCTGACTTGTTCGACGTGGTCGGCGAAATGCGCCGCGAACCTCTTCCGTTCACGCTCGAAGAGCTGTGGCGGCAGTCCCTGGCGCGCCGGCCCGACTACCAGGCGGCGATGCGCGATCAGGCGCGTTCGGTCGCCGAACTGCGTTTGCAGATCGCGCAGGGGAAAGTCGATTACGTGATCGGCGCGGAATACCGCCGGCAGCAGGGAATAGCCGGAACCGGCAACTCGTTGGGCTTTTTTTTCAGCGCGCCACTTCCACTCTTTAATCGTAATCAGGGCGAGATCGCGCGCGCGGGGCGGGAACGACAGCAGATCGAGGTCCGTAGCCGCGCGCTCGAAGTCGAGATGCGAGGCGAACTCGACGCGGCCTGGCAGTCGTACGACACGGCACGCTCGTTGCTGACCCGCATTGAAGGCGAAATGCTCGATAAGGCGCGGCGCGTGATGGCGTCGATTGAATATTCGTACCAGGTAGGCGAGGCGAGCCTGGTCGAACTTCTGGACGCGCAGCGGGCCTTCAACGACACGATGCAAGCTTATAACGAGGCGCGCGCGGAGTATGCGCGCGGCCTTTACCTGATCGATTCGGTCACCGGCAAGGATGCGTGGTAATGGACCGGATTTAGAGCATGTTGCGATCGCATGTACGGTTCGTAGTCCCGGCTTTAGCTGGAATCGTCTGGTTCTTAAGCCTTTCCGCCTAAAGGCGGGGCTACAAACATCCGTACGCTGAACTGCAAACCGATATAGGGCGCATAAAAGATTAACTTCCTGGGTTCAATGGAGCGCCGGATCAGCGCCGCGAGCGATAATTGGAAGGAAGTGACGCTCGCTACCGCTCGCGGCGCTGATCCGGGAACTTGCAATCATCATGCGGACAACGCCGATCAATCATTTATTCGTGTTCGCCTGCGCGCTCGCGTGCGCCGGTTGCGGAGGAAGGGCCGAACAGAGCGCCGATCGGCTCGCGACTTCGACGGCGCCGGCAGCTCCGCCGGGCGTAGTCATCATCCCGCCCGATTCTCCGAAGCTCGCGCAGATTCGCGTTGAGGCGATAAAACTCGAAGCGATGCCAGCGGGCGAAGTGACCGCGCCGGGCAAAGTTGAAGTCAACCCGAACCGCGTCTCGCGCGTGCCGCTGCCCGTCGCCGGGCGCGTCACGCAGGTGCTGGTCAAGCTCGGCGATGGCGTGGCGGCAGGCCAGCCGTTGCTCACGCTCGAAAGCCCCGAGGCGAACGCCGCGACTACGTCCTGCCGGCAATCCGAGTCGGCGGTCGCGCAGGCCAACGCCGCGCTGTCGCAGGCCAACGCCGCGCTCGTCAAAGCGCAGGCTGATTACGACCGCACGACTGATCTTTTCGCGCACGACTCCATAGCCAGGAAAGAGGTCATCAACGCCGACAGCGCCCTCAAGCAATCGAAGGCCGCCGTCGATCTGGCGCGGGCCGGAGTCGAACAAGCCGAGGCCGCCAGGGCGCAGGCGTTGAAGGCGCTAGGATTGCTCGGAATCAAGCCAGACGACGCAAAGCCGCGAGTCGTCGTGCGCGCGCCGCTCGCCGGCAAGGTGTTGGAGATCGGAATCGTCGCCGGCGAATATCGTAACGACACGACGGCGCCGGTGTTGACCATCGCCGACCTGCGCGCGGTATGGATGACTTCCGACGTGCCCGAGAATTCAATTCGCCTGATCTCGATCGGCGAGCCCGTAGACATCACGCTCGACGCCTATCCCGATCAAACTTTCAGTGGGCGTGTGGCGCGCATCGCCGACACGCTCGATCCGAAGACGCGCACGATCAAGGTGATGATCGAACTCAACAACGCGCGCGGGCGTTTCAAGCCTGAGATGTTCGGTCGTATTCGCCACCTGGAACGCGTGCAGGAAACGCCGGCGCTGCCCGTCAGCGCGATCGTTCAAGACGGCGGGAAGAACATCATATACATCGAGCGGGGCAAGGGGCGGTTTGAAGCGCGTGAAGTGGTCACCGGGCGCCGCTCCGGCGATCTGGCGCCGATCGTCAGCGGGGCGCGGCCGGGTGAGCGCGTCGTCGTGGACGGCGTGATGTTGCTCAGGGGGTAGCGGTCATGGTCGGGTATTTGTTGCGGTTAGCTCTGCGACAAAGGCTGCTTTTCGTCGCGCTCGGCCTCGCGCTCGTCGGGGTTGGGGCGTACGTTTTCATGAACCTCAGGGTTGAGGCCTACCCCGACATCTCCGACACCCAGGCCGTGGTGATTTCGCTCTACCCCGGACATGCGGCCGAAGAGGTCGAGCAGCAGGTGACTGTGCCGATTGAACGCGCGCTCAACAACGTGCCGCGCGTGATCGCGCGCCGCTCGCGCACGATCTTCGGCCTCTCGGTCGTCGAATTGACCTTCTCCGACCCGACCGACGACTATTTCGCGCGGCAGCTCGTCATGGAAAAACTGCGCGACGCCGTATTGCCCGGCGGCGTAACGCCTTCTCTCGGTCCGCTCACTTCGGGCATTGGCGAGATGTACCGCTACCGTCTCGAAGGCGCAGACCACAAAGGCTCTGAGGACACGATGAATCTGCGCGAGATTCAGGATTGGGTCGTGATCCCGCGCCTGTTGCAAGTTCCCGGCGTCGCGGACGTCGCGCCGTTCGGCGGACTTATCAAACAGTTCCAGGTCGAGGTCGATCCGCTCGATCTGGAAAAATACAGCCTCTCGGTCAAACGGATCGCCGAAGCCATCAGCGCCAACAATCAGAACGCCGGCGGCGCGCAGATCGACAACCGGCAGCAGAGCCTGGTGGTTCGCGGCGTCGGCCTGATCCAATCCGTCAGCGACGTGGAAAACATCGTGCTTGACGCGTCGAACGGCGTGCCGGTCTTCGTGCGCGACATCGGGCGTGTGACTCTCGGCGCCGCGCCGCAGACCGGCGTCTTCGGCGTCAACGACCTATCGGGCGAATGTCAGGACGGGGTCGAGGGCATTGTGCTGATGCGCCGCTGGGAGAACCCCAGCGAAGTGCTGAAGAAGGTCAAGGTGGCGCTGGACGATTTGAACAACGGGCGCCTGCCCGCCGGCGTGAAGATCATCCCCTTGTATGATCGCGCCGACCTCGTCAGCAACACGCTCAGGACGGTCTCGCGCACGCTCGTCGAGGGGTTGGTGATCGTGATCGGGGTGCTGTTGCTCTTCCTGGGCAGCGCGCGCGCGGCGCTGCTGACGGCGCTGACCATACCGCTCTCGCTGCTCTTTGCCTTCATCTGCATGTACCTGGCCGGGATTCCGGCCAACCTGCTCTCGCTCGGCGCGATCGATTTCGGGATCGTCGTTGACGGCGCGCTGGTGATGGTGGAACACATCGTCCACCGCCTGGAGGAGCGCGAACGCGAAGGCGGATTCGGGGACGCGACGCGCGCCGTTCAAGCCGCCGCGCTGGAGATGGCGCAGCCGATCTTCTTCTCTATGGCCATCATCGTCGCCGCCTACATCCCGCTCTTCACGATGCAGCGCGTCGAGCGGAGGCTGTTCGGGCCGATGGCGTTCACGGTGGCGAGCGCGCTGCTCGGCTCGTTGATCCTGTCGCTGACGCTGATCCCGGCGCTGGCCACGTGGCTTTTCCGGCGCGGGGCGAGGAGCTGGGAAAACCCGCCGCTGCGCTGGCTCGCCAGGCGTTATGAACATTTGCTGCGAGTAACGCTGCGCCGCGCGGTGTTGACCGTCTCCGTCGCGTTGGCTCTGGTGGTCTCCTCATTCCTGCTCTCCCGCGCGCTCGGCACGGAGTTCCTGCCGCAACTCGACGAGGGCGTGATCTGGATTCGCGCCAACCTTCCGCCTGGCATCTCGCTGCAAAAATCATGCGAGGTCGCGCGCCAGATGCGCGCCATCATCAGACAATCGCCCGAGGTCAGAAACGTAATGTCACAGAGCGGGCGCAACGACTCCGGCACGGACCCGTTTGGCCCTAACCGCAACGAGTTGCTCATCGGCCTGCAACCTTACGACACGTGGCCGCCGGGCAGGACCAAGCGCGACCTGGTCGAGGATCTCGGCCGGAGGCTGCGCGCCGCGATCCTCGGCGCGACGCTCAATTTCACGCAGCCGATCATTGACACCTCGACCGAAATGGCGACGGGGTCGTCCGCCGATCTGGCGGTGATCATCAGCGGCCCCGACTTGAAGAAGCTGCGCGAACTGGCCACCCAGACGCTCGCGATGTTGGGGCGGACGCCAGGCGCGGCGGATACGTCAATCGAACAGGAGGACGAACAAGCTCAACTCCGCATCCGTATCAAACGCGACGAGGTGGCGCGCTA
>Ga0154003_1000477_pt1 | contig 12559 bp, 14 predicted proteins | sample TSFL087MetaG_FD_104679 | JGI IMG/M metagenome (GOLD analysis project Ga0154003, IMG submission 104679) | Attine ant fungus gardens microbial communities from Florida, USA - TSFL087 MetaG | ecosystem: Host-associated > Fungi > Mycelium > Unclassified | place: USA: Florida, Lake Talquin State...
CGGAGCGACGCGATGAGACCGCACTTCCTCAAGGGAACCCCACAGACCTGCCGGAACTGGCTATAGCAGGCGGTGAAGCGGCCTGCGAGACCGCTTCACCCTTGGGGCGCCGGCGGGCTGCGCTCCCTACCAGCGGCAGTGGCGCACGCCCCAGCGGTCAACGAAGCACCGGTTCGGATAGTAGGCGCGCGGGTAGCAGGCGACGCGGGCGCAGTAGGGACCGACGTGCCGGTGCCAGCCGCCCGGACCGGACTCGCACGAGCGGTGGCAGCCCCAGACCTTCTGCACGAGGGTGTCACCGCCCGCTCCGATGTCGCCGATGCCTGCGCCCGGAGCCGCCGCGGCGGCGCCGATGCCCAATGCCAGCACCAGCGCCGGCATCGTCAGAAACGCTTTGTAGGTCATCCTGTCTTTCCTTCTTTCCTGCTTGCTCGCTATGTCCCGGCGCGAAGTCGTGGCGCGCGCTGGATGCGCGCGCGGCAGTCAAGTTTGTCGGGTCAGTATCCGGCGCTGCCGCCCCAGGTGACCGAGTTGCCGTGCGGCCCCGTGGCCGAGCCCCCATAGGTGCAGGCGCCGTTGCCGCAGGAGCCTGAGCGCGAGATGGTGCCGCCGTTGGGACCCGTGGCGCTCCGGCTGCGGGTGCACGTGCCGTTGGCACATGACCCCGAACGCTGCCATGCGGTCGTCCCGCGTGGGCCTGTGACGCTGCCGCCGCGGCTCCATGAGCGGCCCTCGGCCTGGGCCTCGGCCACCATTGCCATGCCGAGAGCCGCGGTGCAGGCCGCGGCGAGGATAGCCTTGTGCATCGGTCCGTCTCCTTTCGGGCGTGTGTCCCTCGTCGAGCTGGACCGTAGAGGCTGCGCTTTGCCCGCCGATGTCGCGGCTGAAACGGTTGTTGGCTTTTGTTTGCGCGCCTGTAACCGTTTGTAACGGGCAGCCGCCAGGCTTGCGCTACCGTTCTCCCCCTGACTATCGTGCGCCATGACGGCTGTGACGGGACATTCCGACGCTCTCGTCGTTCTGGTCGAGGACGACGAGGACATCCGGCGCCTGGTGCGCGACCTGCTGGCGCGCGAGGGCTTCGCAGTGGAGGTGGCCGACGACGCCGCTGCATTCGACCAGATACTGGCGCGCAAGCGCCCCGACCTCGTCATCCTCGACCTGATGCTGCCCGGCGAGGACGGCCTGAGCATCTGCCGCCGCCTGCGCAGCCGGGGCGGCGTGCCGATCCTGATGTTGACGGCCAAGAGCGATCCGGTGGACCGCGTGGTCGGGCTCGAGATGGGGGCCGACGACTACGTCACCAAGCCGTTCGATCCGCGCGAGCTCTTGGCGCGCGTGCGCGCGCTGCTCAGGCGATCGCGCAACCACGGCGAGCCGGAGCCGAGCCGCCGCTTCGCCTTCGAGGGGCTGGTCATCGATCTCGATGCGCGCCGGCTCCAGACGGAGGACGGCAAGCCGGTAGCGCTCACCAGCGCCGAGTTCGACCTGCTCGCCTGCTTCGTGGTGCGACCGCGGCGCGTGCTCTCCCGCGACCAGCTGCTCGACTGGACGCGCGGGCGCGACGCCGACCCGTTCGACCGCACCATCGACATGACCATCTCCCGGCTGAGGAAGAAGGTGGAGGCGGCCGCGCCGGGGCTGAGCCTTATCACCACGGTGCGCAACAACGGCTACCTGTTCGTGCCGGCCGTCAGGCAGCTGCCGCTATGATCCGCTTAGGGTTCGCCGCGCGCCTGTTCATCATCTTCGTGACGAGTCTCGTCGCCCTGCAGGTGCTGGTGGTGGCCACCTTCTACCTGCAGCGCAGCCGCGACACCGACACCGCGCTGCGCATGCCGCTCCCCGATCAGGCCGCCGCGCTGGTCGAGTTGCTGGAGGGAATGCCCAAGGAGCAGTGGCCCCTGGTCCTGCGCGCCACCAGCAGCACCGATTTGCGCGTGCGCATCGCCAGCCGGCCGCCCGAGGGGCGCGAGGCCGCCTGGTACGAGGTGCCGGTGGTGGAGCTGATCCTGCGCCGCTACCTCGCATCGCTGGGCGGGCGCGAGGTGCGTGTGCACGTCGAGCCCTCCTCCGAGCTGCTCTCCGGGCCGATGCAGGCGCTGGCCTGGGCCTCGCCCGGGGCTGTGGAGATCGAGGTGGGGCTCAAGAGCGGCGAGACCCTGGTGGTGGCGACGGGCGGCATCCTGCACCTCACCATGCTGGGCTTCCCGCCCGGGTTCTGGGCCGGCGTGCTGGGCTTCGCCGTCGCCGTCGTGACCGTGCTGATGGTGCGTCGCGAGGCCCGCCCCCTGCGCGACCTCGCCCAGGCCGTGGACCGCATGACGCTGCCGGGCAAGGCCGATCCCATCCCCGACGTGCCACGCGGCGCGCCCGAGTTCCGCGCCCTGGTGGCCGCCTTCAACCGGCTGTCGGAGCGCATCGCCCAGCTGCTGAAGGCACGGATGGCGCTGATCGGCGGCATCTCCCATGACCTGCGCACATATGCGACACGGCTCAGGCTCCGCGCCGAGCTGATCGGCAACCCGCACGAGCGTGCCAAGGCCATCAACGATCTCGACGACATGAAGCGGCTGCTGGACGATTCGCTCCTCGCCATCGAGGCCGGCGCGCCGGTGCGCGCCCAGGAGCTGATCGAGATCGCGCCCATACTGGAGCGCGAGGCGGAGGACCGGCAGCGGGCGGGCGCGTCCGTTGCGCTCAGCATCTCGCCCGCCGCCCAGCAGGCGCAGCTTATCGGCGACGCGCTGGCGCTGCGGCGGCTCGTTGCCAACGTCACCGACAACGCCCTGGCCTATGGCCGCGAGGCGCTGATCAGCGCCGATGTGGCGGGCGACGATCTGGTCGTGCTGATCGATGACAAGGGCCCCGGCATCAGCCCGGAGCAGCGCGACATGGTGTTCGAGCCGTTCGTGCGCCTGGAGGAATCGCGCAGCCGCAGCACCGGCGGCGCCGGCCTCGGCCTCGCCATCGCCCGCAACGTGGCCGAGACCCACGGCGGCCGCCTCACCCTGGAGACAGCCCCCGGCGGCGGCATTCGCGCTGTCATCCGCCTGCCGCTGTTCCTGGAGGGGACGCGCGCGGCGTCCGCGTCCCGATTTGGCCCGATTCCCGATGGTGAATCGGCGGCCGAGCCGAAATGCGAAAGGCCTCAAGCAGGAAGGGCCAGCCAATGATCGAGGGATCCTGTCATTGCGGCGCGGTGCGCTGGCGCTTCCGGGGTGTCCCCGAGTCGGCCACGGCGTGCAATTGCCGTGCGTGCCGGCGCTACGGCGTGCTTTGGGCCTACGACTACGAGGCCGAGGGCATCGAGGTATCAGGCCCCACGCAGGCGTATGTGCCGGGCCGGCACCTCGGCTTCCACTTCTGTCCCAAATGTGGATGTATCGCCTACTGGCGCGGGCTCGCGCCCGACCAGCAGGGCCGCCGCCGCATCGCCGTCAATCTGCGGCTCGCCGAGCCGGAGGCTGTGGCCGGCGTGCTGATCGACCACTTCGACGGCCTGGACAGCTTCAAGGATCTGGGACGCGACGGCCGCTGCGTGCGCGACATGTGGTTCTAGGCGGGCGGGCTCAAGGACGCACCGGCCGCGCGCCAAGCGTAGGTTGCGTTAGGCCCGAAGGGCCGTAACGCAACAACTCTTCGCCCTGGCAATGTTGCGTTACGCGCTTCGCGCTAACGCAACCTACGCCTACTCTGCCGCCTGCTTCCGGGGTTGGACCGCGGCGGTGTAGTCGTGGATCAGCGTCTCGCAGATCTTGCCGGGCTTGTATTTGTGCTCGGCGATCTCGGCCACCGGCGTCACCTCGGCGGCCGTGCCGACCACGAAGCACTCGGAGAACGTGCCCAGCTCCTCCGGCAGAATGGTGCGCTCGACCACCTGCATGCCCCGCTTCCTGGCGAGGCCGAAGACGGTGCGCCGCGTGATGCCGTCGAGGAAGCAGTCGGGCGTCGGGGTGTGCAGCACCCCATCCTTGATGAAGAAGACGTTGGCGCCGGTGCACTCGGCCACGCGGCCGCGCCAGTCGAGCATCAGGGCGTCGGCATAGCCGGCCCGCTCGGCGCGGTGCTTCTCGATGGTGCAGATCATGTACAGGCCGGCGGCCTTGGTTTTGGCGGGGGCCGTCGCGGGATCCGGGCGGCGGTATGTCGCCATGGTGAGCCGCAGGCCCTTGAGGCGCTCCTCCATCGGGAAATACGATCCCCAGTCCCAGGCCGCGACGGAGAGATGGATCTTGGTGGCCTGGGCGGAGACGCCCATCTGCTCGCTGCCGCGCCAGGCGATGGGGCGCACGTAGCAGTCGGTGAGGTTGTTGGCCTTGATGGTGTCGCGACAGGCCTGGTCGATCTCCGCCACGCTGTAGGGGATGGTGAAGTCCAGCGTCTTGGCCCCGTCGTAGAGCCGCTGGCTGTGCTGGGTGAGCTCGAAGATCTCGCCGCCGTAGGCGCGCTCGCCCTCGAACACCGCGCTGGCATAGTGCAGCGCGTGGCTCAGCACGTGAATGTTGGCCTCGCGCCAGGGAACGAGCTTGCCGTCGAGCCAGATGAAGCCGTCGCGGTCGTGATAGGGCGCGGTATCGACCATGCCACTCTCCTCTGGGATGCCTCCTCCAGACCGGGGAACGCCGTTTGGCTTTAACCCCCGGCGCATGTGCACCTAACACCCTGCGAAGAACCCCTGAAAAGGGGTTGCGGGCAGCGGTCTTGATGAACACAATTGGCTTGCCAGCCCTAACAATCGGGGTCAAGTAAGTCAACATGGCTGACATAAACTCCGACGCGCTGGGCGAGATCGTTGCGCCGGCCGAGGTGCGGGACATTCACACCCTCCCGCCTGTCGTCGATGCCCGCCTGATCACCGTCATCGAGCTTCTGTTCTTCGCCTACCGGGACTTCACGCGCGACGCCGACGCCATCCTGGCCAAGTTCTCTCTTGGGCGCGCCCATCACCGGGTGCTGCACTTTGTCGATCGCAACCCCGATCTGCGGGTGGCGGATCTGCTGGATATCCTTATGATCACGAAGCAGAGCCTCGCCCCGGTGCTGAAGCAGCTCGTCGACGAGGGCTGGATCGTGCAGCAGATGGGGGTTGCCGACCGGCGCGAGCGGCGGCTGCGGGTGACGACCAAGGGGGCGGGCCTGGCCCGCCGGCTCGACCGCGTGCAGGCCACGCGGGTGGCGCAGGCGCTGGAGGCGTGCGCGCCTGGACACGAAGGCTCGGTTTTGAGCTTCCTGTTTGCCATGATCAACGGCAGTGAGCGCGGAAGGGTGGAGGCGCTGCTGCCGGAGCCGGGCGAGACCGGCCGTTGAGCCGACAGGCTCGCAAGGGGGGATGCCATGGAGTCGCTGCCAGACAATGCCGCGCATATCCTCGTGGTAGACGACGACCAGCGTATCCGCGACCTGCTCGCCCGCTACCTGTTCGAGCACGGTTTCCGCGTCACGACCGCAGCCGATGCGCCGACGGCACGCGCAACCATGTCAGGGCTGGTGTTCGACGTCGTCATCCTCGACGTGATGATGCCGGGCGAGACCGGCATCGACCTGGCCCGTGACCTCAAGGGCACCTCCAACGTGCCCATCTGCATGCTCACCGCACGCGCCGAGCCGGAGGAGCGCATCCAGGGCCTGGAGATCGGCGTGGACGACTACATCGCCAAGCCATTCGAGCCGCGCGAGCTGCTGTTGCGGCTCCAGAACATCCTCAAGCGCAGGCAGGGGCCGTCGGGTCCGCGCGACGAGATCATCATGGGCGAGTTCGTGTTCCATGTCGGGCGCGGCGAGCTGAAGCGCGGCGAGGAATCCGTCAAGCTTACCGAGCGTGAGCGCGACCTGCTGCGCCATTTTGCGCAGCGGCCGGGCACGCCGGTGGCACGCCACGAGCTGGCGCCCGACGATTCCACCGGCACGGAGCGCGCCATCGACGTGCAGATCAACCGGTTGCGCCGGAAGATCGAGAGCGACCCGGCCAACCCGGTGTATTTGCAGACAGTGCGCGGCAAGGGCTACATCCTCTATACCGACTGAGGAGCGGCAACCGCCGACGAGGTGAACCATGCTCGCCCCCGGCGAAAAAACCCGCGGCTGGCGCTTCGGCTGGCGCAGCCTCGGGCACATCCTGCTGGAGCGCTGCGCCGGGCTGCTGGCCGACCTGGCGCCCAAGGGGCTCTATGCCCGGGCCCTTATCATCATCATCGCGCCCATCGTGCTGCTGGAGAGCGTCGTCGCCTTCACCTTCATGGAGCGGCATTGGAACCAGGTGACACGCCGGCTGTCGGAGGGCACGGCGCGCAATATCGGCGCCATCGTCGACCTCTACAGCTCGCACGCCTACACCGAGGAGAACCGGCTGGCCGATTTGGCGCAGAAGCGGTTCGGGCTCACCTTGACGATCATGGAGCCGGGCGAGCTGCCCAAGGGCGGCGAGCCCAAGCCGTTCTTCGACCTGCTCGACAGGGCGCTGTCGGAGGAGATCGGCGCGCACCTGAGGCAGCAGCCATTCTGGATCGACACGGTGGGCCAGTCGCGCCGGATCGAGGTCCGCGTCAAGGTTGACGATGCCATCCTGCGCTTCACCGCACCGCGGGCGCTGGCGTATGCCTCCAACTCCCACATCTTCCTGGTGTGGATGGTGGGCACATCGGTGGTGCTGCTCACCGTGGCGATCCTGTTCCTGCGCAACCAGATCCGCCCGATCCTGCGGCTCGCGGAAGCCGCCGACGACATCGGCAAGGGCCGCCCGGTGCCGCAGGATTTCCGGCCCCGCGGCGCCCGCGAGGTGCGGCAGGCGGCGCAGGCCTTCCTGGAGATGCGCGACCGCATCCGCCAGCACGTGGAGCAGCGCACCACCATGCTGGCGGGCGTGGGCCACGACCTGCGCACTGTGCTGACCCGCTTCAAACTGGAGCTGGCCCTGCTGGGCGACACCCCGGAGGGGGCCGCGCTGCGCAACGACGTGAACGAGATGCAGCGCATGCTGGAGGACTACCTCGCCTTCGCCAAGGGCGACGGCGGCGAGGAGGCGGAGGCCACCAGCGTCGGCGAGCTGCTGGACGAGATCAACGAGGAGACGCAGCACTACGGCACGCCGATCGAGGTGCGCATCCGCCAGCCCAGCAGCGACCTGGTGCTGCCGCTGAAGCGGCAGGCGTTCAAGCGGGCGATCACCAACCTGGTGACGAATGCCGCCCGCTACGGCGACTACGTCGTGATTCGCGCCGGCACCGACAAGGAGTGGCTGCGCATCGACGTGGACGACGACGGCCCCGGCATCCCGCCGGCCGAGCGGGAGAACGTGTTCCGGCCGTTCTACCGGCTCGGCGCCGGCCGCAACCAGGACACCGGCAATACCGGCCTCGGCCTCGCCATCGCCCGCGACATCGCCCGCAGCCACGGCGGCGACATCTCGCTCAGCGAGTCCTCCATGGGCGGCCTGCGCGCCACCGTTCGAGTGCCGCTGTAACCTGCTGCAGCGCACCAGACGAAACTGGGCGTTTACGAACCGGGAATATCCGTAGGCTGGAACCATGACCCTCCGGTGGGAGTCGTGCTAGATTGGTGCCGCTCGGCTGTCGCCAGCGGCAAGTGCACGTGACTGCAACCCATGGAAGGGATTGCCATGAAGGCGCTAGGCAGGCTTACCGTCTTGTTTACGCTCCTGGCACTGGCAGCGGCATCGGCCGCCGCGCAGAGCGCCAAGGCCACGCTCAAGAACGCGGATGGCAAGGAGGTCGGCACGGCAAGCCTGACCGCGACGCCGGCCGGGGTGCTGATCAGGCTGTCGTTGAGCGGTCTGCCGCCGGGCGAGCGGGCGTTCCACGTCCACGCTGTCGGCAAATGCGAGCCGCCGTTCACCAGCGCCGGGCCGCACTTCAATCCCGGCGGCAAGAAGCACGGGCTGATGGCCTCGGAGGGCCACCACGCGGGCGATATGCCCAACCTGCACATCCCGGCCAGCGGCGAACTCGCCGTCGAGGTGCTCAACGGCGATGTGACGCTGGAGAAAGGCAAGCCGGGGTCGCTGCTTGGCGGGCAGGGGACCGCACTCATCATCCACGCCGGCAAGGACGACTACAAGACCGATCCGACCGGCGATGCCGGCGGCCGCATTGCCTGCGGGCTGATCGAGTAGCGATGGGGGGAGGGGCAAACCCCTCCGCCCCGGCATTTGTGCCTCAGCGGCGGCTGAAGTGATCTTCGAAGACCTGCTCCACGGCCTCCGCGTGAGGGATGCCGCGCCTGGTCAGGGTCGCGTACTCGTGCGCCGCCGCGGCGCCCTCGCCGAGGGCGCTCAGGTAGGCGGTGACGGTCTTGAAGAAGCGGGTTAGCCCGAAGCTGCGGGGCTCGAAATCCAGGGCGCCATCCAGGCTTCTTGCGGTTGCCATTTTCGGGCTCCTTTTCTGAAAGGCAGTGCTCATGTGCATTGCAATATGGTATATGGCATACCACATTGCAATGCGATAAAGCGGAGTCGCTGCTATGCTTGCCGAGCATGGATCGGTCGGCAGTCGGGAGGTTCCAAGCTTCGGCAGTGAGGGCGAGGCGGCCGCTCCGCTTTCTGGTAGCTTCCTCTCGCAGTCCCCTTGCGACTGCAGCCGAAGCCCGACGGCCGCCACTCCATGCCAATGCAGCCAGACGACATCGCCCTCCGCGCGCTCCCGGACGGCCGCATGGCCCCCGAGGTCGCGGCGCAGGTGGACGCCATCTTCTTCGGCGCCAGCATGCGCCGAGACTTCGTCTCGCCGGCGGAGCGGGCCGCATTCCGGGAGCGCTGGCTCGGGCGCTATCTGCGGGGCGGCAGCGATGTCGTGCTCGTGGCCGAGGATCGGGCCGGGACCGTCGCGGGCTACCTCGTGGGCGCCGTGGAGGACCCGGCGGAGCAGGACCGCTTCTCCGACATCGGCTACTTCCGCGCCGAGTTCCGGGCGCTGTGCCGGCGCTATCCGGCTCATGTCCATATCAACCTGGCGCCGGCCTTTCGCAATCGCGGCATCGGCGGCCGGCTGATCGCCGCCTTCGCCATGCGCGCCGCCGCGGCGGGCGCGCCGGGCATGCACGTGGTCACCGCCAGAGATGCCCGCAACGTCCGATTCTACGCCCGCTGCGGCCTTGCGGAGCTCGGTACGGCACCCTGGAACGGCCGCCAGGTCGTCTTCCTCGGCAAGCCGCTGGGCTTGCAGTAAGCCCCTCAACCTGCTTGTGATGGCACCGGGGTCAGACCCTCTGCGGTTGCGCGGAGCACGAACGTCCCGCCGAGGGGGCGCTCACCCCGGCCTGTCGTGAGCTGTCTGCGAGGAAGACGGGGTCATGCAGCAGTTCTTCAATGTGTTCATCGACTTCGTGCGCCAGGGCGTAGGCGCCATCTTCCGCTTCGTCCAGGCCGTCTGGATGTGGGCGGTCGATCAGGTCGGCAAACTGATCCAGCAGCCGTTCCAGGACTGGCAGCCGTGGAAGCTGTTGATCCTGACGCTGATCGCCTTCGGCGTCGGCTGGTACCTGTACAAGGCCATCTGGGAGCTGTGGGACGCCTGGCAGAAGATCCTGGCCGCGCTCGCCACCCTGATGGCGGTGCTCATCAAGACCGTGCCGCAGGTGCTGATCGCCGGCCTGATCGCGCTCGCGGGCGTGTTTCTGCTGAGCGCGCTCGACCCGGGCAAGATGCGCCGGCCGTCGTTCATGCACACGGGCCCCGGCAGCGACCGGAGCGATCGCGACGGCTACAACGATCGCAGCGATGGCTGGGGTTGGGATCGCGCCGATCGGAGAAGCCGCAACGAGCGCTGCGACCGCGACGGCTGCGACCGCTGAAGCTCGCAGCTTCACCCACCCTACTCGGCGGCGCGCCCCTGCCGGTGCCCTTTGCGCGTATGCGCGGCCGAGTTGCGCACGAGCAGCTCCGCCGCCAGCTGGCGCAAGGCCTTGCCCGTCTCGCCGGGATACTTGGCCCAGTAGGAGCGCGGACGCGGCGAGAAGTGCGCCGCCGTCTGCAGCGAGGTGGCGCGCGGGATCACCTGGTCGAAGCAGGGGTGCTTGCTGTTCTTGCGCAGCCAGCGCTCGTACTGGGCATCCTCGAAGGCGTTGATGTCCTTCATGGAGATGATCACGCCCAGGCAGTCGGCGAAGCCCATGTCGCTGTCGCGCTGGCTGAACTGCCCCAGGAACTGCAGGCCATGGGTGGAGATGTAGTCGGGCTTGCTCGGGGAGAGGAAGAAGTCCACCTCGCGCAGCCAGCACTCGGTGAGCACCGACAGCCCGGGGGCGCTGTCGATGAACACGAAATCATAGGTGTTGCGCGCCTCGGTGAGGAAGCTGCGCACGGCATGACGCAGCCGCGACTCCAGGCCCTCTTTCGACACCTCGCGCTCGAACAGCGTGAGGTGGCCACCGCCCGTCATCAGATCGACCGTGCGCGCATCGTCCACGTCGGACACGCCGCCGGACACGAACGCGGTCCAGTTCACGAACTCGTTCTTCAGCACCACGGCAATGAAGTAGTCGACCATGGTGCGGCCCTGGGTCTGGATGGCCTGCACCCAGTCCGGGCGCATCAGCATGGTGCTGACGCTCGAGTGCGCGTCGGAGTCCACCACCAGGATGCGCTTGCCGTGGCAGGCCGCCAGCGTCTCGGCCAGCGTGAGGGTCAGCGTCGATTTACCGACACCGCCCTTCGCGTTCATGATGGTAATGGTGCTGCGCATGCTACCACCCGCCGCCCGCCCGAACGCCGGGACGGACAGCTAGCCAAAGCCGGAACCGCGGAGAATTTATGACGGCATACGGCACGCCGGCTGCGGTCCCCCCGCGTCGGTTGAAAAGCTCTGCCTTGTCCCCCTTCGCCCCCCGCCAAAGGCGACGCCCGCTCAGGCCGGGACCGCAAGCATTCGCTCCCGGGCGACGCGAGCAACTCTCATTCGCCATACCCCGACCTCGAAACGCACGGTGTCGCTTGGATGTTTCAGCGCAGATTAGCGGCATCCCACCGGGTCAGTCCAGCTTGTCGGAGTGCCGACGGGCACTTATGACCCCGTTGTGACAAATGGTCTGTACCGGTCCAAGGCGGTGGCGACCGATCCGGAGAACGGCTTTGCCTCACCCAGCCGGTGGCATAGGGTGGAACCAGGGGAAAAGCGCGGGCGAAGCGATGTCGGCTGAGACTTACGACTACATCATCGTCGGAGCGGGTACCGCAGGGTGCCTGCTGGCGAACCGGCTGTCGGCCGAGCCGCAGCACCGGGTTCTGCTGCTGGAGGCCGGCGGCGACGACAACTACCGCTGGATACACATCCCGGTCGGCTACCTGTATTTGATGGGCAACCCGCGCGCCGACTGGCGCTACCAGACCGCCGCCGAGCCGGGGCTCAACGGCCGCAGCCTGGCCTACCCCCGCGGCAAGGTGCTGGGCGGATGCTCCTCCATCAACGGCATGATCTATATGCGCGGCCAGCAGCGCGACTACGACCGCTGGCGGCAGATGGGCAACCAGGGCTGGTCGTGGGAGGAGGTGCTGCCCTACTTCAAGAAGCACGAAGACCAGTGGGCGCTGGAGCCCGGCGCCTTCGACGACCTGCACGCCCGCGGCGGCGAGTGGCGCGTGGAGCTGGCCCGCATCCGCTGGGACGTCCTGGATGCATTCCGCGACGCGGCCGCCGAAGCCGGCATCCCCAAGGTGGACGACTTCAACCGCGGCAACAACGAGGGCTGCGGCTACTTCCATGTGAACCAGAGGAGCGGGGTGCGCTGGAACACGGCCAAGGGCTTCCTGCACCCCGTTACGCACCGGGAGAACCTGAAGGTCGAGACGCACGCCCAGGTTGAGCGCCTGCTCATTGCTGGGAAGCGCGTCACCGGCCTGACGCTGCGCCAGAAGGGCGAGGCGCGGACGGTCAACGCCACCCGCGAGGTGATCCTGGCGGCCGGCTCCATCGGCTCGCCGCAGATCCTGCAGCTGTCGGGGATCGGCCCCGGCGAGGTGCTGGCGCCGCTCGGCATCGAGGTCCACCACGAGCTCAAGGGCGTGGGCGAGAACCTGCAGGACCATCTGCAGGTCCGCTGCGCCTACAAGGTGACCGGCGTAAAGACCATGAACGAGAGCTACCGCAGCCTGTTCCGGCGCGCCGGCTTTCTCATGGAGTATCTGCTCTGGAAGAGGGGGCCGATGACCATGGCGCCCTCCCAGCTCGGCGCCTTCGTGCGCTCCGACCCGAGCCGGGATACGCCGAATCTGCAGTATCATGTGCAACCGCTGACGCTCCCCAAGTTCGGCGAGCGGCTCGACCCGTTCCCCGCCTTCACAGCCAGCGTCGCCAACCTGCGCCCCACCAGCCGGGGCTGGGTGCGCATCACATCGCCCGACCCGCAGGCGCACCCCGAGATCCGGCCCAACTATCTCTCCACCGCCGACGACCGCCGCGTGGCAGCCGATGCCATCCGCATCACACGCCACATCGTCTCCAGGCCGGCGCTGGCCAGGTACCACCCGCAAGAGTTCCGCCCTGGGTCTGATGTGGAAGGCGACGATGCGCTGGCGCACGCGGCCGGAGAGATCGGCACGACCATCTTC
>Ga0154003_1000478_pt1 | contig 12534 bp, 8 predicted proteins | sample TSFL087MetaG_FD_104679 | JGI IMG/M metagenome (GOLD analysis project Ga0154003, IMG submission 104679) | Attine ant fungus gardens microbial communities from Florida, USA - TSFL087 MetaG | ecosystem: Host-associated > Fungi > Mycelium > Unclassified | place: USA: Florida, Lake Talquin State...
GACAATCACGGTAATACCTTTGTGGACATCCATGCCCACATACTTGACACTATTCATAGGACGCCTCCTTGCTGTTGGTAATCTTGGTTATCGCTATTCAAGATTACTATCAGCGGGGCGTCCTTTCATATTACGTGGGGGAGATGGTTGAAATCGTGCAGAAAGTCGATCGGCCCGGGACAAAAAGGTGGCCAGGCTGCTATTGATTCCTGACCCCGCAAGCCCTTACGCCGGCCACGATGGAGTGCGGCCGGCGTACGTGAGCACAAGTAGGAGATCGTCGATTTCCCCGTTTTTGAAGCAATTTTTCATCTCTTCCGTGTTGGGCAGCGTGAGTTCCCACGCGCCGACAGGGGACTGGCCGATGAGCGCGGTCCAGCCGCCGGCGTTGCTCCGGCGAGTGCTGATGACGCCCTCGATCGAACCGCCCGCTGCGCCGCCGACAGCCGTCGTCGCGCCCGGCGCGGTCAGCAGCAACTGCGCGTCACTGATCTCAAAGGTCTGTCCCGGGGCTCGCACGACGGCAAGCAGCGCATGCTGGATGCGCACATCGTCCAGGTGCGGCGGGAAGTCTTGGCGCGTCATAGTGAACCGAATGGCCATCGGCGTCGTTGCTTGCTTGAGGTTATGCAGGGCATACCACTGATCCGCAAACCGGTCGCGCACGCTGAACGCGCGCTCGGCGCTGAACGTGTCCTCCAGTTCCTGGATCACCTGTTGCCGGTAGGTGAAGCTCTGCAGCGCGGTATATTCCACTGTGAAGAGCACATCGGCGATGGTGCGGTAATCGAAGGGATTCGCGGCCCTGGGCAGCTGTAATTCCCAGCTAGTATCGCCCCCCATGCTCTCGAAGGGGAGCAGCAGCTCCCCCTCGGGCTCCAGTTCGAGGAGTCCGGTGGCGTTACTGGGCGACGTGAAGGCGATCATCTCGGGGTCGCGCCGCACCACGATGGTCTGGAACACATCGCCACCGCTGACCACACGTGAGAGGCCGGAGGCGATGAGGGTGGCTCGGATGCCTCGCGTCGGCGGTATCAGGGCGATGACTGAGACGTGCACGCGTTTGATCAGGCGCAGGTAGTGACCGGGAAACCCCTGGTCGAACAGCGCCATGGGCGTGGCGAACGGCAGGCTGCCCGTCTCCCGAAATCGCTGGAATTCCGCCGGCAAGAGTTGCGCAAGGGAAAAGGTCTGGGCCAGTTGAAGCTTGCGTTTGTTGGTCTCAAACGCGAACTGGTCCAAGCGTGTGATGTCCTGCAAGAGCCGCACCGAGCCCGTGAGACCTCGGCGGTCCGGTTCCGTGCCCTGGCCATCCCCGGGCGTGGCCGTGTCGCCAGGCGCCTCCCAGTAATCGGCCTGGATGAAGGCGGGCGGCGTCTCCTGGCGCTCAAAGGCCAGCTGGTACTGCGCCAGTTGCGCCATGGCGGTGGCCTGTTGCAGGAAGTAGCTGTAGGCGCCGCCGAGAATGCCGCTCATCCACTCGTAGAGTTCGGCGTTGGTGAATTTGTTGACCAGGAACTCCACCGTGGCCCGGGCCTGGTCGTGCTGCGTTTTCCCAATCGACTGCTCCTGGCGCACGATGTCTGTGTGCGTTTGCGCCAGCGCGAACTGTTGCGCGCCGATGGCGACGTCGTGCTCGGCAAGCTGCCGCTGCAACTGCCACTCCTGTTTGCGACGCTCAAAGCTCGCCGTCGCCGCGTTAACCTGCGCGTCGGCTTCGGCCTCATTGGCATGGATGGTCGCAATAGTTTTGCCCGCCGCCAGGATACCTATTAAACCTATACCACTCCATTGGGCACCAATGCCGGTTCCAAACACACCCTCACCCGATGCCGACTGAATCGCCTGAGCAATTGTCAGCGCTCCATCAATACCGGCGGCCCAGATGCGGGCATCCTTGGCATCCTCATAATTCTTGAGCGTGTCCCGCTCCCACTGGTTCAGGCCAGCATCAAGATACCCTTGATACGTATTCCGTTGTGTTACGGCTCGCGCTTGCTGCAGTTCGGCCAGCTTCACACCACCCTCGGCTTCTTTGACCCGTAACGCCTGGAGGCCGACAGTGGCTCCGGCGATCTGGAGGTCATGGCCGGCCTTGAGCAGGTTGTAGACCTCGGCATCGCGTTTTTCGAGGGCGGCCAGAAAGGCCCCTTCGACCTGCTGCGCGATACCCACCAGGGTTTTGGCGCGCTCGACGAGCACGCCGTACCGGTAGGGCGTAGGGCGGAAGAGCCGCCCCCATCACTGGCAACAGGCAGACTGCCGAGGGTGACAGCCGGCGAACTCTCCGGCGTCGACTGGCGCTCGATGCCAGCGATGTTGCGGCCGCTGCGGAGCTTGAACAGGTTCAGTTCCGCGTGCAGCCGTAACGCCTGCGGTACCGGGTATTGAAGATTGTCCAACCGGTTCCGACCCAGCGCGGCTGGACGGTGGGTCCACCCTCGACCACCGGGCCAGGCTCAGCTTGGATCTTTTTCTGAATCTCCCGACCGAAGCCGTCGGAATAGCTCACACCCACCTGGACCTTGAGTCCACCGGGTGGCAGTGGGTCGCTTGCGTGGGTTTCGCGGACGAGTGTGGCTGCGAAGACGGGCTGTTGCGTCCTGAGATGACGATCCAGGTCGTACAGGATTCGAGTACTGGCCGGTCCCAACAGTTGTGCCGCGCTGCCTAAAGGATCATCTAGGAACGCCCGGCGCTGTTGCGGGGTCAGGTTCGCGGCAAATCCAGCCAGTGAGTCTCCCTTCGTCTCTGTCGTCTTTCCCATCACGGCAGTGCCCGCAACCAGCCCCAGCGTATCGAAAGCCACCTCGGCGCGGTTGCCGTTGGGGTCGGTCACGCGAAATGGCTGCAGCAGGCGGTAATCATGTTCCGCAGTCATCCGGTTGCCGAGCGGATCGGTCGTCTGTTTGACTAACAAGTTGTAATGGTCGTAGCTCATGAAGGCCGTGTTCCCGAAGGGGTCGCGGGAACGATGCGGGATAAAGAAGTGTTGTCGCGCGAAGGCGAATTCCTGCGCAGGCGTATCGGTCACCCGTGGGGAGTAGAAGATCCGCCCCGAGGGAATCCACCATGTGGCTTCGCCTTCGCTATGGACATAGCCGCCATCAGTGGCCAGCATCGCATCAGTGACACGGTCGCCGTAGACCTGGATGAGCAGCCCCGGGGTGAAGGCGAGCTTGCATGATTCACCCGGCAGCGCCAGTGATTCCAGGGCGCCAAGGGGCAGGAGAGCAGTCAGGTCGTTTGTGCGATAGCGCGTCCGGACATGTTCGATGAGTCGTTTTTGGGATTTGATGACGTCAGCCTGTTCTTCATAGTTGATTTCTACCGCGTTGTTGATTCGCGCAAAGCCATTCTCTACCCATTCGTCGAAACTGAACCGCAGGGCATTGAGCGCCGGTATGAAGCCGGTCAATTCGTACGTGTGTGTTTCGCAGGGAACAGGCGTGCGATAGTTGTCCGGATCGTGAAGCGGGTCATCAATACCGTTGGTGTACCTGTTCTCAGTGTAGGTGATCAGGGTTTGGGTTTGCTTGTCCCGGTCTGCTTGTGCAGGCAGCGCAGGATCGGGTTGCCGACGCCCATAACCGATGGCCAGCGATTTGAGCTGATTCCCGAAGGCATCCACCTCCAGGTCCAGCGCATGGCTGATCCGCGGATCGGTTGACCGGCGCTCGTAGTCATAGGTCAGGCTTTCCAGTTGATGACTAAAATACACGGCGTGATGATTGCCGTCCTTCGGCTGAAGATGCGTGATGCGATAGCGGCTTTCAGTAGCTTGAAACGGATGCGCCGCTCTGGCGCTCCCGTCATGCGCATATACTTCGGTGCGCAAGACTGCTCCCCGCAAGGCGCGGTAGGCTTCGTGCGGCGTCTCACCAGTCTCCACTGCGTGCTCGTCCAGCGGCGCGGCCTGAGTGTCGCCCTGATAGAACTCGTGGCGTAGTGCCCCGGTCAGTTCTCGGTAATCCAGAGACTGTGACGAATTCTCGTCGAAATAGACGCCGGTGTGAAACCAGGAGCGCGTCTCAACCGGAGGGGCATGATAGGCCGGCGCATTGTTGGTGAATGTTACGCCCTCGAGATGCAGGACTGACTGCGTGAAGTCTTCAAAGGTTTCCGTATCGAATTGATCGACCCGACCGAAGCCACGAAACTCGCGTTCCCGCCCGTCAAAATAGCCGTGGTGATACTTGTACCTGGTGACCAACTTCGTCTTGCTGATGTGATCGATCACCTCGACTTTGTCGACGACCTGAACGGGGAATGGGAGCTTGGTTATCCAGGGCGTGCCGTTGGCCTGGTCCTCCAGGAAGTGCCGCGTGGAGGGCGCGTAGCTGACCTTCGTCGTGGTCCCCATGTTGTTATCCATTTCGGTGAGAACGTAGGGCTTGACGCCGCCACAAAAGCTGCAGGAGCCATTCATAAACACGATGCGCATCGCCGGGGTCCGCGAGGCGTGACGACGCGCTACCGCCGTAAATACTGGTAATGTTGTCCCTGGTGATCGTACGCCAATGCACGTCGCGGGTGGTTTTGTGCTCCCACCGTTCAATGCGGGCAAACAGTCCCTCTGTCCGGGGACGATAACGGTACACGGTGTGGAGCGGCTGATTGATAGGATCTTCGGTGACCCACGTCTCCTGGCCACCGGCCGGATCGACGACTTTTTTCAGGCATGGGACCAGGTCTTCCGCTCCCGACATCACAAAAACATCGCTGCCGTCGTATTTGGGAAGGCCCTTCTCTGTCTTGCACTTGACGCGTGGAACGGAGAGTTGCCAGCCCAGGCCGAATGGGCCATTGCCATTGCCGGAGCTGTATTCGAGCGAGAGTTTTGGCCCAAAGCCGCCACGGCCGGGGGATACGGCCAGAGGAATCGTGTGATTCCCTGTTCCGCTGAAGAGATTCGGTTGGAACGTCTCGCCGATCCCTTTGATGGCGCCGCCCCCTTTGGGGAGGCTGATCATGTCTTGTGCCCCGCCGGATTTGCTGCTCGCCTGGCTTGTACTGTTTGATTTGTTCATGAGTCTCTCAGTGCCCCCCCTCTGTAGTTTTTCAGATTAAATGCTGGTGCGACTTCGTGTCGCACCAGCATTTAATCTGAAAAACTACCCCTGAGTTCGGAGTCGTACACGTTGGCGACTGCATCGGCAATGGACTGCGCATATTTCTCTCGAGGCCCCTTTTTCTGCTCGATTTGGATGCCATGCCTTCCGCCAGCGGTAAGCCGGTTGACGATGTTCCGCTTGTCGTCGCCGCCGAACCGCTCATCCGGCTTCGTTATGTGCACTGTGAAATCTGAGCCGACGACGCCTTCGATGGCTGCCTTGACCTTCTCCTTCAGGGCCTCGCATGCTAGGCCGCCGACGAGAATGTCGTACGGAATGTTGTCGTCGTCGAACCCATGAAAAGCGACGGCATAACTGAAGCCCCGAGAGATGACCGAGTTGAGAAGAGGAAAGCTCGCCTCGTGGATATCGGTCGAGGTGATATGCCAGTGGTCAAAGGCCCCTTTGGGGTGCCAGCCTTTGCACCGCCACGAGCTGACACCCTTGCCCGCCAGCTGCGATGTGACGCGCTCGGCCTGATGGTCGGTGTACACCTCGATATCCCCGCCGTGCGGTGCGATGGCAATGAGCCCCGTGTGCGCGCCATCATCGTCGAGCCGCTCGACGAATTCGCCGTTGCATTCGGCCTCAGCATCGCCGAGGGTCGCATTTGGCGCCTGCGAGTCGAGCTTACCGTCAAACTCGTCGCTCGTACCGAGTCGCTCTCGGCCGCCTTTGCCCATGCGAACGATGTTGTCCGGGTTCTCCTGGCGCGCCTCGCTAACCGTGTAGAGCCCGTACTCATCGTCGTTGCGCTTGATCCGAACCTGATGCCCGAGCGCCCTCCCGACCGTCGCGAGCTTTTCGGGGTCGGCCGAGCAATGCTCCTTGTGGTCGATAAGATCATTCTGCTGGGACGACAGAGCCTTGTTGATAGATGTGTCATAGATAGCCATGAGATAACCTCGCGCTAGATGTGCCTGTTAATGTGGTGGCCAACGAATTCCAACAACCCTGAGCCCGGTAAACATCATCCGTATCCCTATCGCCGGCGTGACTGGGTATGTGCGAATGCCGTAGATCCCTTAGGATGCGCGGAGGTACGAAACGCATCGGTCGCGACCGATACGCTTTCCTTCGTTCACCGCATGCTACGCGGGCTACATCAACACGCTACCCGAAGAAAAAACGGGAAAACCAGTCCAACCGCCAACGACGGCAGGAGTCCAGTCACAAACGACGTTGTGCATCTTCAGCGTTCCGTCGGCTAGGTTCCGCTCATTGCGTTACTTGAGCCCCATAGTGCGCGGGATCAGCATATTTTCCCTCTGTTTCTGGCGGCGCGCGCCGCGGCGCTTGTGGCTAAGACACCGCGGCGCGCGAGTTAACGCCCTAATGGCTGAGACTAAAACTTGGGCCAATCCATACCTCAGCGCCATGGTAGTAACGGGAGACCGAAAAAAAACTGGGGAGATGCGCATCAGGACAACTCGCTGGCGGCCTACCCTACCAAACGACGAGTCAATCCCGGATTCGGGTTCTTCAGCTTCGACATAGCGCGGCGCACAATCAGCGGATACGAGGCGGTGAACCCGATCCGGAAAGGACAGATTGAGAGAGTAGGCAAAGGCGCCATCCATGGAAATGTCAGGTTCGTGTCGAATCTCTTCAGGATTGTCGCATAGGTTGAAGACCGGTTCAGAATTTTTATGCCTCCACTCAATTTTTCAATACAACTGGTTCGGTTGCAGGTCTGCGAAGGTATCCATATATACTGCGCGCCGAAGCTCAGGATCCCAGATCTGACTTAACGCCAGGCTCACTCTTTTTACCTCTTCATTCTGGACTGGAATAATTACTATGACGATGGAGAAACCTTCCTGATTGCCGGTCAGTATTTTAACTTGGCTCTTTTCTTCGGGCGTCAAGCTTGCGTCAGAAGCGGTGGAAGAGAAGACCTTTTGCAAAGACGTTTGCGTCTGACGAAGTAGATTGTTTGCGGATTGCGTGCCTTCCACCGCCCTGTAACCCACGATCTTAAACTTTGTGAATTCCATTGGTCGCCTCCTCGCTTGGTGCAGAGAATTTTGTGAAATATTTTATTGTCACGTACTATCTTCTATCTTATGATGTGATCGTTGTTGCAGCCAATGATTCGACATCGAGTTCGATTTGTTACGTGACCATTCCCAACGGCGCGGATCATATAACAGTCAGGTTTTGATTCGCATAAAAGTTAATATAAAACTCAGATAAAAGCCGATAAAAGCTTCAAAAAAACGGCGAGGAACTCGGTGGGAACTATGATTTACGAATTCAACGCTTATCATTTCGACACTGACCAATGGAAACTGTCTCGCGCCGGCAAAACCATTGAGCTGGGACCGCGACTTGTCGAGTTGCTGACGATCTTCGTCCAGCATCCTTGGCAGGTGTTAGGCGATGAAGAGTTATTGGAGATGATCTGGCCGGGTGATGAAAACAAAGGTGAAGAGAACTTGGCCGCAAACATCTTCAATTTGAGGAAGAAGCTCGACGAGGCGCAATTAATCGAACGGGTGACCGGGCGCGGATATCGATTCGCCGCCGATGTCAACGCGATAGACGCGGATGTAGTATCGTCAGGGCAGCCATCCCCACCCGGCGGCGCGGTGCCGCTGGATTCACCCTTTTATATTGCGCGCAGAACTGATGAGAGCTTTTACAAGGCCTTGACCCGCCGCGACAGCGTCGTACTGGTAAAAGGCGCGCGGCAGGTTGGCAAGACTTCACTGCTGGCGCGAGGGCTGGAGAGGGCTAGGAAGTCCGGGGCAGTCGTTGTTTTGACCGATCTGCAACACCCGTCGAGCGAAGCTTTTTCAAACCTGGAAAAGCTGCTGCTCGAAATCGGAGAGCGCATCGCCGGACAATTGGCTCTCAAAGTCAGGCCCCACGACACATGGAGCGGGCTGCTGAGCGCTAGCGCCAATTTTCAGAACTATCTACAGAGTGAAGTGTTGGGCAGAGTTTCCGCGCCACTGGTATGGGGGTTAGATGAGACAGATCGCTTATTTGGGTTCGACTACGCCAGCGAAATCTTCGGGCTGTTTCGGTCGTGGCATAATCTGCGTGCGCTGGAACCGGCGGGGCCGTGGAGGCGGATGACGTTGGCCATGGCATACGCGACCGAGGCGCACCTGTTCATTGCCGATCTAAACCAATCACCTTTCAACATCGGCACTAAGCTGGCGCTTGAAGATTTCACTTTCGACGAGGTCGTCGAACTTAACAATCGTTACGGTGCGCCGCTCAAGGGTGATGCGGAGCTGACGCAATACATGGACTTGGTCGGCGGGCATCCATATCTGGTGCAGCGCGGGTTATATGAAATAACTGAGCATCAGCTCAGTCTAGCCGTCATTGATGCCAAAGCGGATCGCTATGAAGGAATTTTCGGCGATCACCTGCGCCGGATGTGGGTTTCGCTCAATCGAGATGCGCTACTACTTGAAGCAGTGCGCGATTTATTACAAGGCAAGCCACGGTTAACGCTCACCAGTTTCTACCGTTTGCGCAGCGCTGGCGTGCTCATCGGCGATTCTGAAGAGGATGCGAAGTTACGATGCCAACTGTACGCAAGATTTTTGAAGCGGTACCTTCATTGAATAGGTTTGTAAATGAGATAAAGTTTCCTACTATGTCCGTCCCAGATATGAACTCGGATTTTTTTGTCGCCGGCGGAACAATGATGCCGGATGCGCCCTCGTATATCGAACGTCAGGCGGATCGTGATTTATACGAGTGCCTGCTCGAAGGTAAGTATTGTTATGTGCTGACGGCGCGCCAGACGGGAAAGTCGTCATTGATTGCACGTACGGCGGTGAAGCTGCGAGAAGTGAACATCAACGCTATTGTCGTCGATCTGGCGTCGATTGGGCGTAACCTTACCGTCGACCAATGGTACGGCAGCCTGCTTAGCGGAATAGCGAAAGGAGTAAATCTTAACCAGCGAGAGTTAGAGGGCTTCTGGGCCTCATACCATCTACTCAGCCCAGTGCAGCGGTGGCTACACATACTAAGAGAAAAAATTATGGCGCGCTATCAGCAGCCGCTCGTCGTTTTTATCGACGAAGTAGATTATGTGCTGAATTTACCGTTTCCGATGGACGAATTTTTTGCAGCCATCCGCGAATGTTACAACATGCGAGCGGAAGACGCCATAATGAGACAGGTAAGCTTCTCTCTGGTCGGTGTAGCGACGCCGTCCGATCTCATCCGCGATAGCCGCGCCACGCCCTTTAACATCGGACGAAGGATTGAATTGCATGACTTTACGAGAGAAGAAGCCGCCGTACTCACACTCGGACTAAAGGGTAAAGATGATTTCAGCTACGCTTTGTTGACGCGTGTTTTGCATTGGACAGGCGGCCATCCATTTTTGACGCAACGGTTATGTCAAGCCGTCGCCAGCGATCCAAGTGTGACGAATCAGACAGGCGTTGACCGCTTATGCCGCGACCTGTTCCTCACCATTCATGCGCAAGAGACGGACGATAACTTGCTTTTCGTGCGCAGATGTTTGCTTTGCAATAATGATCAAATTGTCTCCTTGCTCGATCTATACGCCAAAATAAGGAAGAGAGTTCGGGTGCTGGATGACTACACCAACTCCACAGCCAACGCTTTGCGCCTATCGGGTATTACACGCACAGTGCAGGATTGCCTTCAGGTCCGAAACCGCATCTACAAACACGTCTTCAATGAAGAATGGATAAAAAAGAACATGCCAGACGTAGAGTTGCGCCGTCAAAAGGCAGCCTACCGCCGAGGATTATTACGAGCAGGGGTAATCAGCGGAATAATACTTTTCCTCACCGTTGCGCTTGCCTACGTCGAAGTCAGACGACAGCGAATCGCGAGGGAAACTGCTCAACGTCTGTTGACGGCGGCTCAGCCTCAGATGACGCTGGACGAAATTCATTCTACGGCTGACGTGGAAAATCTGATTCGAATGGTTGCGTACAGAAACCAGATTAGGCAGGCTCAGGAAGCTTTGGGAGAGTCGAATATAAACCGAGTGGAAGAGTTGCTGCGCCAATGTATTCCGAAGGATAAAGAACAGGACTTGCGAGGGTTCGAGTGGCGCTACATTTGGGAATCGAGTCATCAGGAGTCCCAATTATTGAAGCTCGAACATCCAGTGGCTTCAGTACGCTGGGCGCCTGACGGGGGGCGAATCGCCATTGCCGAAATAGTTCGAGCATCGGAGGGCGGAAAATCGATGTATCAGATTGGAATCTACGGTTTGGACACCCCGGAAAAAAAGAATTTCAAGACTGAGTCGAGAGGCATATTTAACAAAATAATATTCACCCCGGATCTACAACGAGTTCTGGTAGACAGTAATGAAGGGGCAGCGAAATTGCTGGAAGTTGACTCAGGCGAGAGTCGCGTGATTTTCAAAGGAAACACCCAGAGCCTTTCCGCAATGGATATTTCGCATGACGGCCGAAGAGTGGTAACAGCGGATGCGCGAGGAGGCTTGCAGTTCTGGGAAGTTGGTAGTGAAACGAAAAGCAAAAAACTGGAAAAATACAATCAAAGAGTGTTGGCTGTTAGCCTTTCTCCGGACGGTAAGCGGGTTGTCGTTGCGATTGAAAAGAATGCTGTGGATATATGGGATTTCTCGACAGGAAGAATTTTGACCACGTTGAATGTAGCAGAAAGCGTGCTAACTTCAGCGGTCTTTTTTCCTGATGGCGGCCGTTTAGCCTCCGCCGCAAAAGATGGCGTTGTATATCTGTGGAACCTCAAGGAAAGAGAGGTCACTGCCATTTTAAGAGGACATTCAGGAACAATTACCGCTATGGCTCTTTCTACGGACGGCGAGATTTTGGCGACAGGCAGTGATGATAGAACTGTCAGGCTATGGAATACAAGAACCGGGCGCGAGCTCATCACAATAAAGGGACACGGCTCATCCATTTCTGATGTTTCATGGGCATCAGATTCAAAACGAATTGCGACAGGTAGCCTAGATGGACAGGTCAAAATTTGGGATGTCGAAAAAGTGATAAAAGATGGCGCCGTTGTTGAAGGCGTCCGGGCTGGATCATATTTTGCGACGGCGTTTTCCAAAGTAGGCGACCTTCTAGCCGTCGCAAAGACTGGAACCGGCGAAGTCAAGATATTGCGTGTACCATCAGGAGAAGCGGTATCGACGATAGATGAATCAGCTAGCCGACTTCAATTCGCAACATTTTCTCACGATGCTGAAAAAGTCGCGACAAGTGGGATAGGGACTTCAGTGAGAATTTGGGACGTTAGAAGTGGAAGGGAACTGCTGTCGTTAATGGCCGGTAATAATGCCGAGAATGTCTATGCCGCTGCTTTTTCATACGACGGGAACCAATTGGCTTTCGTTTATGATGATCATACGCTGAAATCTTGGGACTCAGTTACCGGACAGGAATTATTTTCATCACCCAGAACCGGAAATAAACTCTCCTACAGCCTTTCGTTTTCGCCAAACGGCAAGAACATTGCTGCCGCGTACGATAACGGCGATGTCGTTTTATGGAATACTGCCACCCGCCAACCTATAGTTTTTAAGGGTCATAAACGTGTAGTTAGAGCCATGACATTTTCGCCAGATAGTTCGAATCTTGCTACCAGTGGACAAGATAATGTAATTAAACTATGGGATGTAAAGACAGGGCGAATGGTCAAGGAATTTGGACAGGCCGATTTGATCAATCGCATGGCCTTTTCTCCTGATGGAAAAAGGCTGATTACAGGCGGTTATGAAGGAACTGTTAAAGTGTGGGATGTAATGACCGGGCAAGAACTACTGATTCTGTACAAGCATGCCAATGAAGTGACATCAATAAGTTTCTTCTGCACCGGAGAAAGTTTAGGAACCAGCAGCGCAGACGGCTCAGTAAAATTATGGCGATTAGCCAAAAGCAAACAGAACATACGTTGTTAACGACGGTCGAGGGTTGTGTTGCAAAAATCGATTAGAGACAAGAAGGGTCAGCATCTCACCCCGATTTAGGCGGCAATTCTGAACAGACCTGCCACGAATCCGACTTGCCCCCGAATATCCTTTCTCCCCACTCCTTCAATCTGCCCTTTCCTGATCATATTCATCGCCTCATAGCCCTTGATTGTCCGATCCGAGGTCTTGAAACCGGATAACCCGAGTCCGGGATTAACTCGTCTCTTTATGAATCGGTGGTACTGTTCGAGGGTATTATTGATGTATTTGCGCTGCCTGAGTTGAGAGGTCGCAGCTAACACACCTTCGTTCTTCAACTCTTCGATGGCTGGCGGATAAGCTTGATTCTTATCGACGTTGATGACCCGTGGAGATTGACGTTTAGCAGTCTTCAGTATCTTGCGGAAGAATCGCTTGGCGGCCCGTTTATCTCGCCTGGCGCTGAGCATGAAGTCGATCGTTTGACCAGTCGAATCTACGGCGCGGTAAAGGTATTTCCAC
>Ga0154003_1000479_pt1 | contig 12521 bp, 8 predicted proteins | sample TSFL087MetaG_FD_104679 | JGI IMG/M metagenome (GOLD analysis project Ga0154003, IMG submission 104679) | Attine ant fungus gardens microbial communities from Florida, USA - TSFL087 MetaG | ecosystem: Host-associated > Fungi > Mycelium > Unclassified | place: USA: Florida, Lake Talquin State...
GTTCCCGATCGGGCCGCTTGTGCCGTCCGCCTTCCGAATCGTGAATGTCTCCCATGTACTGCCCTGAGTCGAGACAGCGCTGATACGCCCCCCAGGCGGCGTGCCCGGCGCGGCGCCGCCGTCCATAGCCCACAGATAATGTATCCTGTCGTTGGCCACGAATTGAATTTGATCACCGCTTTCCAGCGCCCCGCCGTTGAGGTCGATGAGCGTGAATTGTGAATGCGGCCCGATCCATGTGATGTCGGCCTTAACCTCAGAACCGCCGCCGTTATTCGCTCTCATGTAGTAGCCATGAAAACTCCTCAATGAAATGATCGTGCCGGAGTAACCGGCGCTCTGAAACGCGCCTGCAGGCACGGCGTCATCCACCCAGACCACTTCTTGTCCACCAGCTCCGCCGCCACTACCTCCACCGCTCAGGTCAAGAGTGAGGTTGCCCCACCGGTCATAGCTGAAGGCTTGCGAGGCGCTGTCCACCCACCATCCGTTCTCGCTCCATTGCTGCTCACGAACCGCGGCGATGCGGTTCAGTGGGTCATAGTAGTAATCTTGCTGTTGCGAGATGACGTAGCCGCCGCCCGCAAGTGGCACGAAGCTGGATTGCCGCCGCAGGTTTCCATTGTTGTCCGTGTCGTTGGCGAACACGTCTCCATTGGCGACCGCCGTCGTGCCGTATAAAAAGGAGATCGCGCCGCGGCTCCGATTCCATTCGTCGGTAGCGCTGTCGCCGAGCCGGTTGTCAACCAGTTGCAGACGGTTGTTGTAATGCAGATTGTGGTAGAGCGACGTGTTCGCGCCGAAGCGCTCTTTGATCATCTGCCCGGCGGCGTTATAGCCGATCGTGTCGGCGTAGGTGGATGGCGAGCCGCCCAGGTTGCCGCTGAAGCTGGAGAGCCGGCCTGCCTGGTTGTGGCTGTAATTGACGGTATGATCCGACGGGTAGGTCAATGCCTTGACATTGCCGGCCAGATCGTAGGTTTGCCGCGTGGTGTAGGACGTTCCCCACGCGCCGAGGTAGAAGAACTGCTGTGATTGAGACAATGGCCGCCCCAGCGCATCGTAATCGTTGGTCGTCACGCGCGACCCTCTGCTGCCCGCGATTTCGGTCTTCTGAAGCCGGCCTTTGCCGAGCGTGGCTGTGTCATAGGTATAGGTAATGCGCGGCGTCGAGTCGGAGTAACTGACCGTTGTGTTTCGATTGAGCGCGTCGTAGCCGTAAGTTGTTGTGATATTGCGGGCATCGGTCTTCGAGACGAGATTCCCGTTGGCGTCGTAGGAATAGGCTATCGCCCATCCGCTGCCTCCGGTAAACGGGTCGATGTATGGGGGCAGGTTAGGATTGCCACTCTGCTCCGGGTTCTTGGCGCGGATCAGCCTTGAGAGTGAGTCATAGGAAAACCATCGCCCCTGCGCGCCCTGTCCCACATATAGCAGGTTACCCAACGGGTCGTATAAATAAGTCGTTTCATAGTTCAGCACGCCGAGGTCTTCGATCACTTCTATCAATCTACCGAGGGCGTCGTACTCGCGGCGTCGCCTCTTTCCCACCTGATCGGTGACCGCCACCTGATTGCCGTTGTAGGATTTGTCGAAGTGCGCGCCGTCGGGGGTGGTTACCTTGACCACCCTGTCGACCGCATCATATTCAGTCGTCGTCCATAGGCCGGACGGGGGCGAAGCAGAGCCAGGATCGGCGGCGTGGTACGGGTTGGAGACTTGCGAGACTCTGCCGAGCGCATCGAACCGCATGTCTGTGATTGTCCAGGCGGAGCCTTCATACGCTGCGCCGCGCCACTTCCTGCCGAGGCCGTCGTGATAAGATTTGCTGATTAAGATGTTATCGTTGAATGCGTCACGGTCGCTTGTCATCGTGATCACGCGATTCGCGTCGTCATAGGCGAAAGTCGTCTGCCTTCTCACAGCGGGTACGCCTCCGCCCACTACAAACCTTGCCTGAATGCTTTGAGTCGGTCGGTCGAGGGCGTCATTGTAAGCAACGCTGTTGACGACTCCGTTGGGGTCTTGCATATTGACTGGCCTGCCGAGATAAAAATCGTATTGAGTGTACGTAGTGTGACCGAGGATGTTGGTCACCTTTGTCGGGAACGCGTAACTGAGCCCGCCGGCCAGTTCAGGAGCCCCGGCGTTCGAGGTAGCCTCATTGTCCACGGAGCCGAATCGGTCGCTGAATTCAATCGTGGTTGGAATGCCAGATCCGTCTAACATTTGCACCACATTACCGGCAATATCATAGAAGAAATGCTGGTAAGCATATGTCGGAGCGGACGTAGCAAGCCGAGTTATCTTCACCAGATTACCCCGCAAGCCATAACCGCTTTGAAACCCGCCATCATGCTGAACAATTCCGGGGCAATTTTGAAGCGCGGGCAGTCCATTTATTCCATATGCGTCGTAGTCAAACCACGTCTTTGAGATCTCAACACCGTTGCCGCCAGCTACAGAAGTATATTTGGGTAAGTTCCTGATGTGAATATTGAGATTCGCCGCATAATTCTCATCGCCTTGAAATGGATTGGTTGTAAGAAAGTCTGTGTGGGTGTGGCGTAAGAGCGGCCCGGGCGCGCCGATACCGTAATCATACACTTGAACGTCCGTTAAGTTATGATATTGATCGTAGGCAAAAGTTTGCTTCGCGACCTGATTAGTATCTACCAGAGTTGTTACTGTCTCCGTGATGCAAGGGTTCCTCTTCGGCTCAAAATCGTAGTGGGGTGGGTTGGGATTAAACCAAGCGGGGGGGGATTGAGTCCAGTTGTGAGTTATTCTTTTTAATACCGTCGCCCCATCATTACCAAAATATTCTATTTTGTGCTCTAATCCCTCTTTCCAACTCGGCAAGGGATTGTAGACCGCACACCCATAATAATAATGTCTTTCGCGAGACTGTAGAGAATTGCTCGAATCCCAGTTGCTGATATCTACATAGCCGACGCTCGCGATATCGCCCCCGCCAACACCACTTCCAGTGGCAAAGAAATCAGGCTTGCTATAGGTGTTCTTTGTGGCGAGCGTTACGCCGTCCGGATAAATGCGGCGTTCAACGACTCGCCGGTAAATCATCCCAGGGTCTCCATAGACATCTCTGACACGTAAGCCGCTCCGATGCGCCCCGCTGGCGCTTCCATTAGCCATTCCGCCGGACCAGTCGTACTCGTGGACGCCGCCGCTAGGCAATTCAACACGGGCCAATTCGGCGTGACTGTTATACTGAAACCTGTAGGACTTGCCATTCGGCAGCCATACCGCCGACACCACAGTCGGGTCATAAATTCTGGAAAGTTCGCCATATGGATTGTGGAGCCCTAATTCGGGCTCTGGAAAAAGTTGCCGCTTGGTTTTGATCGTATAGCCAGCACGCAGGACACCTGGTGATGATAAATTCCTGTGCGAGATACGAATTGTCCGCACTGATCCGCCGAACCCATTGAAGGTGATCTTGTCACACAAGCCGTAGGGCTCGACATCCGCTACACCGTACTCAAAGGTCACTTCACGACTCAGTGAGTCCTTAATCCGGGTCACCCCCAAATAAGGAGGCCCGGAAAACGTCCCGTATGTAATAGTTGTCAAATTACCATTCCGGTCACGAATAGACGAAATATAGCCGTTGTCCACGCGGAATCTCGTACCGTCAGGCATCAGCAGGTAACCGTTTGCTGGCTCTTCTGCCTCACCAATTGCCCAGATGGAATTATATATGTCATTGTCCGAAACAAACGTAAGAGACGACCTGTCAGTGCTGACAAATATCTTCCCCACGTTTGGAAGTGGGAAGGGGATCTCGGGAAGATAACGTGGATTGCTGTCGGTAAGTTTATCGACTAATACGTGCTTAGTGCCCTGCCCGTCAGTAAAAACTATAGATGTAGTTTTCGAGGTACTCACGGCTGATATACGCCCACGGAAAAAATAGAGACTTCGAGAAATGTCCGGGTTAGTATAATCCGATGGGTAGACGAAGACGGTCCCCCAAGCGGGGTCGATCTCTGTCACACCATCATCCTGGGCGGGTTGGGACTGCATATACCATTTTCGCTCAATAGGGAGGATCAGCGGCAGTTCCACATTCCCGCGCCCCGCCAGCTTTGACAATAAAAGAGAAAAATCCAAGTTCCCGTTATAAGGGTAAATCGATGCAAAATCGTCCAATTGATAGGAGCCGACCGGTCTGCCCGTAATTGTGCTGTCCGGCGCAGAGCCTATGGCGCCTTGAGCGCGAATAACAACGCTGCCTGTGATCAGAAAGACGATGGCGGCGGCCACCGCTAATATAAAACGATGAAATTTGCTGTGCAAAGTCGGAGAGACGCGCATGGTAACACTATCTACTTGCATGTAGGCCCCCACTTTTAACAAGATTGTTACTTGATATATGAACGCTTCTGCCTGATTCGTGACAGTAATCAGGCATCTACACTCAGACTTATTGACGGCATTGATGTTATGAAGCAGGCGCCGGCCCGATCGCAGTTTGATAGACTAAGCTGGCCTTGAGATCGCAACAGAGGCGCCGGCGCCAACATACATCAGAATTGATTTTCAGGCCCGATCGCAAACCGTCGCATGGCATGGCGCCAGTAACGGCGACATTCAAACGCGCACGCTCCGTCATCGGCTGGAAGCGGCGAAATTGACCTTGCGAAAGGTGAACCGGGCAAACATTCGCTTCTCATGTTAATGGCGCTAGCATGGCGATTCTCACCAGCGAGGCGCCAGATTCGAGATCAATGGGGAGCTAAAGAGAAGTTGACGTGAGTGGGCGCAGCATAGTCATTTACGTAAACTGATCAATGACCGATTTAACATAAAAATAACATCCTGCTCTGCTCAAACCTCCCTCCGACAACTAATGCAGATATCGGAAAAGTATTTCACGGAAAGATAAGTTCGGGTTCGAGAACGATTCGCCTAAAAATTCCCCACATCTCTAAGCTCGACTCCTCCTAGGGTTCTGTTACAAAAAACGGGCGATTTGTGGTCAAGACTGATAGACTTCCCCACCCATCTCATACCGGGAGTCTGCCGTGGCCGAATCCGATCCATTCAAATTGCGTCATTACCAGGGCGAAATCATCCTTCTCTGCGTACGCTGGTATCTGCGTTATGACCTCAGCTATCGTGGCCTCGAAGATCGGCGTCGTAGAAGTCCAGAGTGACCTCATTATCCATCTGCGCCGTCAGGAACGATCCAAACGGAGCCGGAGCAGGATGCCCAAGAATTTCAAGAAGAAAAGCTGCGGACTCGTCCTTGTCGTGCGAGTGGACGATGGTATGGTTTAGTCTAATGGCGAGACGCGAGGAGGGCGGCCGAAGACGCGCTGATAGTATTGGAGCGTTTTTTCCGGGTTCGTGACGTTAAGATGAATGTGATGAAAATGAGCCCGCTCCTTCTGGGGCGTAGGAAATGTCTCCCCCGATAAAAGCGATCCGTTCGCGAGGACGAGAAACAAAGTCTTGATTCCCATGAGGACCTCCAATCGCCGTCTTTGCTCATTAGCAAGCGTTGCCCCGTTATGCACGATGCCGAGATGGTGAAACAGTTACCCGTCATCGTCCACCAATTCCCAGCCTTCTGGATCTTCGAGGTACGGGTGAACAACATGCATAGGCCAAGCGTAAAAGAAGCATTCTTCACGCAATGCTTTGGCGATCTGCTTTGCGTCGGGATGAACGGAATGGCAGACCCTGAGCAGGAGCCACAGTCGGCGATAGTGAAGACGCTACCGGCGGGCGGAACTACTGCTCAGCAGCTCGGAGAAACAGAGCGACTCTTTCGCTCTAACAACGCAATTTAATCGAAGAAGGTGAAGAAAGGCAGAGTCTGACGCACTATTTCATCCTCGTATTCTTCGTAATGGAGAGCGTCAATATGCATCAGTCGAGCATGCGACTCGATCCGGAACAGCTCTTTGGCCACTGCGCAAACGACCACGCTCCAGGCGGTTGAGCGTATCAAGAGCCATTAACGCTTCATCGTGCGCTCCGAGTATGCGCTGGGCATACGTGTAGAGCGTCTCGCCCGCCTCGGTCAAAGTATAATGGCGACGTTCGGAACGGTCGAAAAGCGGCCCTCTCATTTCCTCTTCCAGTTTGCGCAAAGCCATGCTGACGGCAGGCTAGGTGCGAGACACGCGAGCGGCCGCTTTTCGGATGCTGCCTTCCTCTACTGCCGCGACCAGCATTTCGAGCTGCATTAATTCCATTGCCCACCTACTGATCAATAGCTATGGAGGCCTTAAGGCTCGGAGGTCAACACAGGTCTGTCGCTACCGTATTTAATCGCTCGCGCGCACCCAGCCTTGCGCGTTGAGCGCCGGATAAGCGCCGATCTTTTCATCCGCATACTCGCGCTTCTTGAAGCGTTCGACCACGTCATCCGGCAGCGGATTAAGCTTCGACTTCGGATTGACCTTATACAGCTTCGCCGCGTTCAGGCCGAAGATGTTCGCCTTATCCTGCTTCGTCAACTTCTTGTAGCCGAACTTCTCGCACAGTTCGTCGCTGATCTGGAATCGCTTCATCAGATCAATCGCCCACTGCGGCGAGCCCCACCACAGGCAGTCAGTGCCCCAGATGACGTGGTCGGAACCGTAGAGCATGACGTTCTTGCCGATCAGGTGCTGGCACATCAGCGGATTATCAACTGCGAGGAGGCCGAACGATGAGCCGATCTCGCAGTAGACGTTATTGATCTTCGGGTTGCGCTTCTTGATGTCCATTAACACGTTATGCCAGAGGAAGTCGCCGGTCGTCGGATCGAACTGATTGTTCTTGACGTAATCCGCTTCGTTCGTTCCATGCTTAAGCGCCGAGTGATAGACCACAAAAGCGAGATCGGGATTCTGCAAGGCGGCCTTTTCGACATCCTTCGGATTGGCCAGATGCCCGAGCGTGCGCGATTGGTAGGAGAAGCCTTTGTGCACGCTGAAAAGTTTGACGCCGAGTTGGCGCGCCTTCTCGTAAAACTTCGCCGACATCTCATCGTCGAGCTGGAAGCCACCGCCGCTCAAACCCGGATCGGTATGGCAGTACCACTTCCACGAATCGATCTTGTAAAGCTTCGCTTCGCGTTCCATCTGTTCGTAAAGCGCAGGCCAGTCGGGCTGGTTCTTGACCTTATCCCAGTAATGATTCGGCGCCACATTGCCCTGACACAGCGCGCGCAATCCGCCGGCCATTTGGTTGATGTCCTGTTTGCGTTTCGTCATCAGCCAGCTCGGCAATCCTGAGCGGCTGCGGGCGGGGCCTTCCAGAACTTTGCCCTGATCGTCTCGTTGCTTCTCTCTGGAAGGCACGCCGCTGATCACGGCGACACTCGTCTCGCTGTCAAAGAAGATCTCCTTGATGAAATTGTGGAAGCTGTAGGCTTCGGCGTCCGCTTTGAGATTGAATCCCATGTTCTTGAGGAATTCGTACTGACGAAACCCTCCTCCGCCACCGCGCCGCTCGTTCCCCAGGTCGTAGGCGTTGGTGAAGTGCGTCTGCACGTCAATGATGAAGTATTCCCCCTTCGGAAACTTTTCCGCCGTCGCGGCAGGCTCGAAGGCCTCGACAGGATCGACCTCCCAGTGATTGCCGAAGACCTTGTTCATCGCCAACAAGGCCGTCGCAAACCCCATTGTCGTACGCATAAAGTCGCGCCGCTTCAGACCGAGCTTGTTCGCGTTCGCTTCGCCCATCTCGTTGATGAGGCGCTCGACCTGCTTCTGCTTCTCGCTTTGCGGGCGAGGGAGAATCTCTTCGTTGGAAACGACCTGAGTCGGGATAGGTGATTCCACCCCTTTCAATTCATCACGCTTATATTTTGGAATCCACACAACCGCCTCCCCTCAGAAAATATGTTAGATGCTAGAAAGAAGTCGCCATGCTCTCTTTCTAGCATCTAACATCTGGCATCTTTTCAATTCAGCTCATTTGAGCAAAGCTGTCTCCTTGCGCAAATCCTGACTATCTACCGTATAGTCGAACCAGCCGATCATCATCTCTTCCCAGGTTTGATCGCCCCAGTACACGGTCTTCGTCGGATCCGGGTTGTACTTGTTGTTGACCGAATTGTCGTGATGCGCCACACACTCCAGCCGGCTGCCCTTCGGCGCCGCCACCGGAGTCTTCAACCAGTAATTGAGCTGCCAGTTGAAGTCGTACTTCGGCACGTTGAGCAGCACCTTCGAGGAGCCGTCGGGCAATACCAGGGTATATTTGTAATCCTTGCCTCGCACATGCATGTGCGGCATGAAGCCCCAGATATGGCTGTCTTCCTTGAAGGTGAAGGAGGAGCGCGATTCGTAGTTCGGATCGCCCGCCGGTATCACTAGATCGCGCGCGCCCGGGCCCGTGATGATGTAGCGCTTCTCCACCGGCTCTTTGGCGAAAACGAGGCCGATACTGGTCCGGTCTGTTGCTGCCACGCCATTAGTAGTGTAGTGCATCTGGAAGATCAGGACCGAGCCTTTCTTGACCAATTTGGCATGACCCGGCCGCAGTTGAGTCGGCGACATGCCCGGCGCCCAGCCGATCAGCATACCGTCAGGATTGGTTCCACGACGCGCGTTTTCGCGGTCACGCTGCGGATCGCGCGCCGCTTCGGGGTTGACGCGTCGCTGATCGAACCTGATCTCTCCGGCCGGCGGCAGCGGCCCCTGCCCGGGTTCACGAACGCTGACGATCACGTGATGAACCACGCTCGGCGCTCCCCGTTTGATCTCAACGGACTGCACGTACTTATCCTCGGTGAAGTCGGTCGGCACGGCATAATACTTATATGGTATCTCGCCGTCGGTGGGAACGCTGAACTCCTCGGTCATCGAGAGCACGACGTCCGGCTTGCCGATGCTCCACCCTTCATCATTGAATTTCGGAGCCGGAGGAAGATCCTTGGGATTACCCTCTTTAGCCCCACCATCGACCCATCCGATGATCGTGTCGATCTGCTTCTGTGTGAGGCGGCGATCATTGATGAACTCGCCGTGATTCGGGTCGGCGTACCAGGGCGGCATCTGCCGCGACACAACCGTCTCACGGATGGACTTTGCCCAGGGCCGAACTTCCTTATAACTGAGGAAGCTCATCGGGGCGACTTCGCCAGGCCGGTGACATACAGCGCAGTTCTGAAAAATGATCGGCGCGACATCTTTGGTGAAAGTCACCGCCGAAGTGGGCTCGCTGTTGGCTTGCCCCACTCTTTGCGCCAAAAGTAGCCCTCCCAGTATGAAGCCGAGGGCAAGGCCAAGGACGTAAATGCGTTTCATAGATTCTCTCCTCTTTCAGTGATAGTTCAGAAGCTAATTCTCGCCGCGAGGTTGAAGCCTGTGCAAATATAACCCATTTGCAATCAATACTGTAATCGGCGCTAACCTGGGTACGCATCGCTGTCATCGCGCAGTCTAGCTGGAGGAGCATTAGGAAGCAAAGGGCCGTCCAGTTGAGACTGCACGAGTGTGCGCCTCCTGATTTATACACAGGCATCATTACCGGTCAGGGAATTGTTACCGAAGAGGATCGCGAGCTTACGACTGAGCACTCAGCCGGATGCGGCATAGGAGAACAAAAAGACGTTTGACCGACTTTTTATTGCCCTGTACTCTTCGCAGGCTATATTCTGACCTTTCTGGGCCATGAATCCTACCCCACACGCTGTAATCAGCCCGGCCTTCAGAAGAGAGGAAAAAGCCATGTCTTACGGCAAGGAAACCGGCGTCACGACCGCAATGGCCAACAGGCGCGACGTAGACGCAGCCGTTGAACTTTACCGAAAGATCAAAAGCGACAAGAGCGGAAAAGTGGTTTTCCTGGCAGGCCCTCCGTACAGCGGTCGCTCGGACACGCTGTTAGCCATCGGCGAGCAGTTGAGCCGGGAAGAGCCTCGCCCGGGAATCATCATGGGTGGCTGCACAGGCGGCCACTACGTTCCTTGCAAGCCCTCTACAACCTGGCAGCGCTCTACTTGGCGCAGGGTAAATACGCAGAGGCCGAGCCGCTCTTTCAGCGCGCTCTCGCCGTCAGAGAGAAGGCGCTCGGCCCGGAGCATCCCGACACGATCACTGTTATAGAGAACTACGCTGAGTTGTTACGCAGGATGAAGTGTGAAGATGATGCCTCCGATCCGGCGTGATAGGATTCACGCCCTGTCATTTGCATACGAAGTGGGGCATAAAATGCAAAAGCCTAATATCGTAATCGCAGACCTCGACGGCACGATTGCGCTGATCGAACACCGTCGCCATTGGCTCGACGCCGAACTGCATCCCGATATGACGACGGATGAGCGCTGGCGGAAGTTTTTCGCGGAGTGCGTCAACGATCAGCCGAACTGGCCGGTGATCCGCACGTTGCAGGCCCTGCAAGGCGCCGGCTACTACATTCATATCTTTTCGGGGCGTTCCGACGAGGTGCGGGAGCAGACAATCGACTGGGTAGAGTCCTTCAACGTCCCCTATAACCATTTGAGGATGCGCGCGGTCGGTGACTTCACCAAGGACGAAGAGCTGAAGCGGCAATGGGTCACGGAATACGACCTGAGCCGGATTCTATGCGTATTCGACGATCGCCAGAAGGTCGTGGATATGTGGCGCGAATTGGGCGCGACCTGTTTTCAGGTCGCGCCAGGAGATTTTTGATCAGACGTCATCTCAGCTCTCTGTATTCAGGTCAGCAAAACGCCGCTAAATTGATTGCCTTGATTATGGAGAAGGATTATACTCCCCGCCGTCTCAGGCTTCAGCAGTAATCAATCAGTCGCAGTTTTCTCCAGCAGTCAGGAGTGGCGCTTATGCAAGCTCAGCGACAATTGCCCATCGGTCAGAAAGGCGCAAAGAAGTTCCTCGAACATTACGGCTGACAATTGGTCTGCGCTCGCATTCGCGATGACGAGCAGCGGTGCAAATGCTTCACCACTGTCGAAATTACCGTCAAAGAATCTGGCCGGTCCACATCTGAGAAACCGGAGACTGTCGAATTATGAAGCGCCAGCATAGGGCGCCAAGACAAGCTTCGGCGAACTGTCCCATCTCGCCAAACCAACATAGACTAGGAGGAATCGCATGAATTCATTCACAGAACTACACAGAACTTATCGGCAACTCCGCCTGATCGCCGGTTGTACGCTAATTGTGGCCCCCTTGTTGATTCTTGCGGTAGCATACTCGCTCGATCCCACGATCAAGCCTACGCTGAGTCACTATTACTTCTTCGAACAGGAACCTGGTCTCGTTAGAACTCTATTCACAGGATTCTTGATATCTGTTGGCGGGATCCTGATTGCCTACCGCGGCTTTGATATCGTCGACAACTGGATCCACAACGCTGCCGGCGTATTTGCAGTCTGTGTCGCATTTTTTCCGAAGAGTTGCGACTCGCCAGTAGAGCTATACTGCGTTCCGGGGCTGCTTAGCAAATTACATATGCCATCTGCGGTCCTCGTGTTTTTGTTTGCTGCTTCGGCTGTCGTTTACTGCGGCGGCCCCAGATTCAAGCGACGACTCAATGATAAAGAGGAGCGCACGCGCCGGGGAGCAAGGACGGCAAGCCTAATCACCATGATTGCCGGAGTTGGTTTGTATGTCGCTAGGCCCCTATCAACACGCATCCAAGACTTCAAGGTCACGATACTCATCGTCGAGTTATTAGGTTTCTTCGGCTTCGCCGTTCACTGGCTCGTCATGACCAGCGTGATCGACAAGGCCAATCTAAGGATAATTAAGGAGCGCGAGTTTCTCAGGTCACCTGCGGACGCGCATGAGGCAAGCTTAGATTCCGGAGCGCGGCAGCCCCAGCAGCCAAGCGTGACCGGAGCCGCTGCCAAGGACCTATCGCTGATCCCATAGGCAGCCTTCGGTCGTAGAGTTGGCGCATAACTCGCGTTCGACCAGAGCCGCTTTTGAGCAAGTGTACCGGCTTGCCGAAAGTTCACCAATATTCGTGTCCTTTTGGTGAGCCAGTGCAATCAGCCCTTGTTGAGCAAGGAAGTCGAATCTTCCGTAATGCTGAAAGGTTGAACCGGTTCCTTAGATTTCATTTCCTGCTGACTGATCTCAACGACCGCAGAACTTTGCATTTGAGGTTGCAGAGGTTGGGCAGTGTTGGCTGCTTTAAACACTGGCTGGAGCGGCGCTTGATTCGGTGATTCGCGAACAGGCTCTTTGTCGAAGAATAGTCGCGAAAACGCGCCTAACAGTCGCGCCCAGAACAAGCTGATTAGTAAGAAGATTCCGACTGAAGTAAGCGCAGGCCAACCAGGAGCCACCTCGCTTACCAATCCCACGGCCATACCAATCAGATACCCGAGGAAAATCATCGTCGCGCCAAGAGTCAGTCCACGATGGCGGGGCGATGATTGCGAGTACATTAGCGTTGCGCTGAAGAACAGCCCGAGCGCGAGGGCTGTCCAGATCAACTCATTCTCTCCTCCTCCCAGCAAGACAGGAGACACAATAAATGCTTGAATCAGACCGATAATCATCAATCCGGCGCCGAGCGAGATGTCTATCTGACGCAGCGGA
>Ga0154003_1000480_pt1 | contig 12510 bp, 11 predicted proteins | sample TSFL087MetaG_FD_104679 | JGI IMG/M metagenome (GOLD analysis project Ga0154003, IMG submission 104679) | Attine ant fungus gardens microbial communities from Florida, USA - TSFL087 MetaG | ecosystem: Host-associated > Fungi > Mycelium > Unclassified | place: USA: Florida, Lake Talquin State...
CACTAGGGTCAACCGTTTGGTCGAAGAAGAACTACTGGAGAGGCTTGATCGGCTCGCCGATGAGGAGGTGGATGAATTGCTCAGGGACGTCGCGGGCGAAGAGAGGGGGGGCCAATGAATCAAGATCCCGATCAACCGGCGAACTTGTCCGCCGGACAGAAACAAGAGCATCTCGCAGCGCTGCTTAAGGAGTCTGCAAGCTCTACTAACGGAGATCACAGCCAGGAAGAGATCATGACTCGCGCGTTTGTATATCGGAGCCGTCTCCGGGATTGGGACTCGCTGGCCTCTGTCAGGGGCGGGCCGCGGCGACTGCTGGAAGATGAAGAGGCGAAGGGGAAGGTCTATTTTTCAACCCGTTTGACGCCTTACGTTCATCACCCGCTCGTCGTCAGGCTGGGGCCCGAGGCGCAACGCGCCCTGGTCATACACCGCCTCTATCACTACCTCGACTTCACCGCGAACTTCGAGATCGAGGTGGTCAACCGTGCGGCGCAACGCATCGCCATGGGGATGACCGGCTTTGACCTTCCGGCGGAGATGGCTTCCGACGCTTATAAAATATATTGTGATGAAGGCTATCACTCATTCTTCTCCATCGATCTGAAACTCCAGGTCCAGGCGGCGACCGGCGTCACTCCTTTGCCTTACAATTTCGACCGCTTTTTGCGCCGGCTCTACAAGGCCAGTGAAAAAGTACCGGCGAATCTCAAGCCGATCGCCAGTTTGCTTACAGTGATCGTCTTCGAAACCTTGATCTCCCTGATTCTGAATAAACTCCCCAAAGATCAGCAGGTCGTGAGCGCCGTCAGGCAGGTGATTTCGGACCATGCGGATGACGAGGCCAGGCATCATGCGTTCTTTTCGAGCTTCTTCGAGTTTCTCTGGCCTCAACTATCCGGGAGGCAGAGATCCACGCTCGGCCTACTCTTGCCGCACTTTATCATCAAGTCGCTGGAACCGGACTACGATTCAATCAAACAATGCCTAGCCGTGACTACCCTGAAGCCCGAGGAGATAGATCAAGTCGTAGAAGAATGCTATCCGTGGAAGAGTGTGATTGCGGATCTGAGGAACACCGCCAGCGCGACGCTTCGGCTCTTCAAGCGCAACGGCGCGTTCGATGACTTACCGACCTACGACGCCTTTCAAGCCAGCGGATTAATCGACTAATAACCTGCGCCTCGCCCGGCGCGACTTTCAAAGAAAAGGGTGAAGAAATGATGATGAATGAAGGCGTATTAACAGCCATCGGTAATACTCCCCTGGTTCGACTGGCCAGGATATTCGATGACATGCGCTTCGATCTTTATGCCAAGTTGGAAGCGCTCAATCCGGGCGGCAGCGTAAAAGACCGGCCGGCCCTCAAGATACTCTCTGACGGCTTGAGGTCAGGCGCCATCTCACCCGATACCGTAATCATTGAGTCGAGTTCCGGGAACATGGGAATCGGTTTAGCTCAGGCCTGCTCGTACCTCGGTTTGAAGTTCATCTGCGTTGTGGACCCCAAAACGACGGTTCAGAACATACGATTGCTCGAAGCCTACGGGGCCCAGGTTGACAAGGTGCTGGAGCCTGACCCGGAAACCGGAGAGTTTTTGCCGGCCCGATTCAACCGCGTTCGAAACCTCCTGGCGTCGACCACGGGCGGATTCTGGCCCAACCAATATTCCAACCTCAGTAACTCCCTGGCTCATCGTCAGACGATGCATGAAATCGCCGTGGCGTTGGACCGAAAGGTCGATGTGCTCCTGTGCGCGGTCAGCACCTGCGGCACCTTGCGAGGGTGCGCCGAATATATCCAGCAACAAGGCTTGTCGACCAAGGTCGTCGCGGTCGACGCGGTTGGCAGCGTGATCTTCGGCGGCCAGCGCGCCAAGCGGTTAACGCCCGGTCATGGGGCCGGGGTCCGTCCTGGCCTCTATCAAGATAATCTGACCGACCAAGTGATCCACGTGACGGACCTGGAGTGCGTGACGGGTTGCCGACGGCTCGCGCGCCGCGAGGCGATTCTGGCCGGCGCGTCTTCCGGCGCCGTGGTCATGGCCATGGATCGTATAAGACCATCCCTGCGAGAGGGCGCGGTTTGCGTGGTCATTCTGCCTGATAGAGGAGAACGATACCTCGACACCATCTATTCGAACCAATGGGTTGAGGAACACTTCGGCGATGTCACTCATCTGTGGGAGGAGACGAGGGAAGAGGTTCATCAATATGCATGACCGGAAATTATTGGTTCAGCCCATAAGGCGGGAACCGCGGATTTACGCGGATGCTTGCGGATTGTCGCCGATAATCCGTGTATTGATCCGCAAACATCCGTGAAAATCCGCGGCTCCCGTTTGTGGTCTCACTGGCCTATTTGAACGAATCTGATGAAAGAGACAGCCGAGATGAGAGACACGCAAAAGCAACTCGCCGCCCTGACTGAGGAGCAGCGGCAAGAACTGCTGGAACGTACCTTACTCCAAAGAACAAAGCCGAAGCGGTTCGCATTGTCGTTTGCGCAGCAACGGTTGTGGGTTCTCGAACAGATGGCGGGAGGGGCCGCCGCATATAATGTGCCGAGCGCCTTGCGGCTGCGGGGAGAACTCGACCTCGGCGTGCTCGAAAGATGTTTTAACGAGGTTATCCGTCGCCATGAGTCGTTGCGCACGGCGTTTGAAGTAGACCCCGCGACCGGCGCGCCTCAACAAGTCGCGCAGGCCGAGGCTGCATTTCACATGGAGGTCGTGGATTTAACGGGATGCCCCGATGAGGAGAGGATAAAGCGCGCGAGGAGCCTCGCCAATCTCGAAGCGCAAAAGCCGTTCGATCTTTCACGCCTTCCCTTGATGCGCGCTTCACTGATCCGCCTTGCTTCCGGCGATCAGGTTCCACTCTTGACGATTCACCATATCATCTCCGACATGTGGTCAACCGAAGTCCTGACCGGAGAGTTGACGGCGCTCTACAATGCGTTTCTGCGCGGCAAGGCGACGCCATTGCCCGATCTGCCGATCCAATACGCCGATTTCGCGCATTGGCAGCGTAACCGCATGCAGGGGCAGGTTCTTGAAGACCAACTCGCCTATTGGCGCGACCGGCTTGCGGGCCGCCTGCCGGTCCTCGACCTTCCAACTCGCGGGCCTCGTCCGGCTCGCCATACGTTTAATGGCGCCGAGAAGACATGGAGGCTGGGATCGGAGACGATCTTGAAACTTAAGCGGTTGAGCCAGCGAGAGGGGGCGACGCTCTTTATGATGCTGCTGGCGGCTTTCAAGACGCTTCTCTATCGCTACACGGCGCAAACCGACCTGCTCATCGGCGTCCCCATCGCCAACCGCAACCGCGCCGAGGTCGAGGGGCTGATCGGCCTATTCGTCAACACCATAATCTTGCGGACGGACCTCTCGGACGATCCGACCTTCCTCCAGTTGCTGGCCCGTGTGCGAGAGGCGGCGGCGCTAAAACCCTGGGTCTCCCGCCATGGATATGACCTCCCCCGACTGGTCAATATGTATGGCATTACCGAAACGACTGTCCATGTTACTTACAGACCATTGGTCGAAGATGACGTAGTTAAAAACGCCGGGAGTTTCATCGGCGCCCCCATACCCGACCTGCGACTATATCTATTGGATCGGCGCGCTGAACGTGCGCCTCTTCAGGTGGCGGGCGAAATGTTTGTCGGGGGAGCTGGCGTCTCTCGCGGATATCTGAATCGGCCCGAATTGACGGCCGCAGCGTTTGTCCCTGACCTGTTCAGCGTCAGGCCGGGGGCCAGGCTTTATCGGACCGGTGATGCGGGGAGCCGATTACCGAGCGGGGATATTCGGTATCTGGGCAGAATCGACCAGCAGGTGAAAATTCGCGGATTCCGAATCGAGCTTGGAGAGATCGAAGAGAACCTGATCGCGCATGAGAAGGTTCGTGACGCGGTCGCCGTCGCCAGAGACTCAGGGTCGGGCGAGAAACAATTGGTAGCTTATGTCGTCCCGTGTTCCGGACAGGCCCCCAGCGTCGCCGAATTGCGAGGGAGCCTCGAACAGAAGTTGCCGAGCTACATGCTTCCCGCGCACTTCGTAATGCTCGATAAATTTCCGTCATGTATTCCAAAACCTGGAGAAGTTGGACCGGCTGACGGTTCTGGATTCCAGCCTGTTTGCGCAGACAAACCTGCCCTTTTGGGCCGACTTCAGCCTGGATGTCGCTTCATCCGCCGTTCGGCTGGCGCTGACTGCGAATGCGGACAGCTTGAGCGCAGAGCAACTCCGCTCCGTCGGCGGTTATTATGCGAGGGCATTGTAGTCAATGGCTTTCGATCCGCATCAAGACCATGCCTCTTGCGGCCTGCTCTCTCAGGCGGAGCGCAGGCAAGTGTTGGCCGAATGGAACGAGACCGGGGTCGAGTATCGGACGCCTGGCTCTATCGGCCGGGCGTTCGAGGCTCAGGTCGAACAGACCCCGGACGCCATGGCGGTCGTCTGCGAATCCGAGCAGTTGACCTACTCCGGGCTCAATCAACGGGCGAACCGAGTGGCTCGGCGTCTACTGTCACTAGGGGTTAGGCCCGAAACCAGGGTGGCGGTTTGCATGACACGGTCAACAGAACTGGTGGCGGGATTGATGGGAATAATCAAAGCTGGCGGAGCTTACCTGCCTCTCGATATCGCCTACCCCGAAGAAAGGGTCCGTTTCATGATCGAAGACGCCGGCGCTTCGATCATGCTCACGGAGCGGTCAGTGGCGGATAAACTCGGCGGCTCCGGTTGCCTCATGGTTTACATGGACGCCGACCGGAACCAAATCAGCCGGCAGAGCGGCGAAAATATCGAGCTAGAGGTAGCCCCCGACAATCTAGCCTATGTGATTTACACATCCGGTTCGACGGGCCTCCCCAAAGGGGTGGCCATTGAACACCGAAATACTCTGGCCTTTCTTAACTGGGCCGGGGACGTCTTCTCTTCGGAGGAGATGCGAGGAGTCCTGGCATCGACTTCAACCTGCTTTGACCTATCGGTCTTCGAGTTGTTCTGCCCGCTCGTCCGGGGCGGGACGGTAATATTGATTGAGAACGCGCTACGCCTGTCCGAATCGAGTGAAACCGGCGCAGTCAGACTCATCAATACCGTGCCGTCGGCCATGGCCGAGTTGGTGAGAGCCGGCGCTATCCCGGAGTCGGCGCGGATGGTAAACCTAGCCGGGGAGGTTTTGTCGGGCCGGCTGGCGCAGCAGTTTTGCTCCCCGGGCGGCCGACCTGCTCGCCAGGTTTCTCGCCGACCTGGCAGGCGTCTCAGGTCAAAAACTTTCGGTCGACATTGATCTTGATCAACTCGACAGAGAGGCTCAATTACGTTTCACGCTCGAACAAGCGATGAACCTGAATATTCTGCCACCAGGTGGCGACCGTCAACGCAGTAAACATCGCGCGACAATTAAAGACCTGCCTGGATTCGCTTTCAAACTGAGTACACCGTTAACCAAGTTTTTTAGCATTTGTCCGGGTCAGTACCGCGAGCGGTAGCGAGCGGCTGTTGGCAAAGGCGCCGCTCGCTACCGCTCGCGGTACTGACCCGTCGCCTCAAGCAATGCTCAATAACATAGTTAACGCAGTACTGAGCACAGCGTTAACTATGTTATTTGACGCTTCCCCTAAATCGAAACACGCGGCGCCGTGGCGATCTCGCGCGTTCTGATTTAATGAAGGCTGTGCAAATAAAAGTCCATACTGAGAATAACGAAAGGGTTTTATGGCTCATAGAAGACACATCCTCTCAATATCCGATTTGGGCCCTGAGAACCTGGCGCATATTGTCGAGAAGGCTTTAGAGATCGCCTCGGGAGCCTCCGACGAACGGCAATCGCTGAAGGGCAAAATCGTCGGTCTCTACTTTCGTGGCCCGTCGACCAGGACTCGCACGGCCTTCACCGCCGGCGCAATTAGGCTTGGCGCGACGCCCATCGTATACGGGCCTAACGATCTTCAGATCGCCACCGGCGAGAGCGTCCAAGACACGGCAAAAGTCCTCTCGGAATTCCTCGACGTTCTAGTCGTGAGAACCAATCAGTCGATTGACGAGATGAGGAGTATGGCCGGACAGGAGGTTATGTCGATAGTCAACGCCATGAGCGACAGTGAACATCCAACTCAAGCCGTGGCCGATCTTGTCGCACTCAGGGAAGAATTCGGACGGCTTAAAGGCCTCCACGTCTTGTACGTAGGCGAAGGCAACAATACGGCTGCGGCGCTGGCGCTGGCCGTTTCTCTGACTCCGGGGATGCGCCTGACGCTGGTCACTCCCGAGCGTTACGGTCTGCCGACGGCGGCGCTCAAGACCGCCGAAACTTTCGCCCGTGAGCATGAGGCAATAGTCGAAGAGCATCACCGGATCGACAAGCTGCCGAACAATGTGGACGCCGTTTACGCGACCAGGTGGCAGACCATGGGCGAGCCAAAGGTCGAGTCGAATTGGCAAGACATATTCAAGCCCTACAAAGTCACGAGCAGGATGATGGCCCAGGTCTCGAAGCCTTCCGGAACAATCTTCATGCATGACCTCCCTGCGGTGCGCGGCGGCGATGTCGACGATGAGGTGCTTGATGGCCCGTGGAGTCGCGCGTTCAGACAGGCTCGCCACAAGCTGACAAGCGCTATGGCGATACTTGAATGGTGCGCGGCGGCATAACTGCGGGGCAGTGTGGGCGGGAAGCCAAGTTTAATGACGACCCAAATCCAGGCAAATGAATCTCAGATTAAAGAGCCGCCGCGCAAAGGCGCGCCCTCCGGAACATCTGTGTTCCTGCTTATATGGTTCGGGCAAGTAATTGCGCTGATCGGCTCGGGACTTACCGGATTCGCGCTGGGGGTATGGGTATATCAGCAGACCGGTTCGGCAATCCAGCTATCGATAATCGTGATTTTTACTCGATTGCCTGGGATCGCGGTTTCACCGCTGGCCGGCGCTTTGTGGACCGCTTAGATCGCCGGTTGGTCTTGATCTTGTGTGACCTGGGGGCCGGGTTAAGCGTTCTGAGCATGGCGCTGGCGATGCTCGCCGGGCATCTTTATATCTGGCATATCGGCGTCGCGCTAGCTATTAACTCGATCCTGGGCGCATTTCAGTGGCCGGCGTTCGTGGCCTCAATAACACTCCTTATTCCTAAGAGGCATTTCGGGCGAGCTAGCGGACTGGTCGGCGCGGGCGAAGCTATAGGCCAGATCGTCTCGCCGGCGCTTGGCGGCGCGCTTGTGCTTTTGATCAAGATTGAAGGGATATTTATAGTAGACTTTGCGACCTTCATTTTCTCACTAGCTATCTTGTTGATTGTCAGAATCCCCAAGCCCATAACGGACCGGGAAGGGGCAACAAAGGAATCCTTTTTAAGCGAGGCTAGCTACGGTTTGAGGTACGTCGTGTCTCATCCCGGGTTGTCAAGGTTGCTAATCTTCTTTGCGCTTACAAATTTTTTCAGTGGGTTTATTCTTGTGCTTATCACTCCGCTAGTTCTTGGTTTCACAACGGCCTCGGCGCTGGGCGTCATACTGTCGGTCGGAGGCGTCGGTCTACTCGCAGGCAGCTTGGCGATGAGCGCATGGGGAGGCCCCAAGCGGAAGATGAACGGTGTTTTTGGATTCACGATCCTTGGCGGGATATGCTTTATTCTGGCGGGTTTTAGACCTTCCGCCCAACTTGTCGCCATGGCTGCATTCTTTTACTTCTTCAGCCGCCCATTCATTACTGGGTGCACCCAGGCCATTTGGCAGTGCAAGATCCCCCCAGACATTCAGGGAAGAGTATTTGCCATTCGGCGGATGATCGCCTGGTCGACGCTGCCGCTCGCTCGATCCGAAGGGCCTGGGCGAATGCGAAGAGCTGGTCAACCGCATTCGCCGGGAGCTGAATCTGCCTGAACGACAAACTTATGTCGCGGAGATCTACTTGGCTCAGTCCCTTACTCCTCATGGCTCGATCGGACTGGCGGAGCTGGTCTTCGCGCGCACAATTGAAAAACAGGGCCGGATGCAGATTGAGAGGTTCAATCTCAGGTGGGTGGCCTCCAAAGTAGGGCCAATCGCGAACACTCCGTTTCAAGCAGTGACCTATTCATCCTACAACGAGAAATAGCTCCTACTACTAAATGGATTTTGACACCAAATATGCGGCGCTTTTTTTGAAAGAAGTTAACGGCGCCACCTTACGCAAAAGCTCACTCTGGCAGCCTCTGGCGCTAGCCTGCCTGATCTCTGAATATTCCAGGCTGGTATTTCCAATGAGAAGCTCAGTTTCATCGATAATCGATTCCGCTTTTGATGAATCGCTCAGATATCTTGACCGGGAAAAGCACAAAACGCTTAAAGACTTTGTGACGAATAGCCAGGGGATACTATATGTTAAAGATTTGGGCGTCGAAGAAAGCGCGCGTGTTTTGGAGTATGCGACATTTACGCTAACCACGGATGAGAAAATTGAAGAAACAGCTCTTGAAGAAAAGCTACCGCATATTTTTATTTACCGATGTTATGGAAACGAATTAAATGCCAGGACACGATATCTTGAAGGTGATTATTACGAGCAGCTAAAGCGTAATTTACCCGGGTATATCGAGATCATCTCGCAAATTGGGCGTTTCCCTAGAACGAACCATCCAAGCAACGGGCGAATTATTCATCCTGAGTTGATTGGCGAGGCCCCGCAGGAGGTCAAGACCCGCGTGGTATGCGGCGGCTTACCAATTATCGGGCGATTTCCGAAAATCGCATAATTCTTCGAACACAGCGTATGAGAATCCGGCGACCAAGTCGCTAAACGAAAACCAAAGAATATCCCAAAGGGAATATCTGCAGGGAGGTCAAGAACATGAGCTGGCGCGATTCTGATCAGGAAGATACTACCATTTACAAAGTTGTGGTGAATCATGAGGAACAATACTCAATATGGCCCGAATACAAGGAAAACCCGCTAGGGTGGAAAGACGTTGGAAAAACCGGACCAAAAGCTGAGTGTCTGGCCCATATCAAGGAGGTCTGGACAGATATGAGACCTCTCAGCTTGAGGAAGAAGATGGAGGAAATGGCTGATAATCCTCCGCCTTCGCCTCCGCCTCCCGATCCAAATAAACCGCGCGAAAAGAGTTTAGTGGATAAACTTTGCGAGGGCGACCATCCGGTTGAAGCTGGGCTGCGCCCGGAGAAGACGGTCAAGTTATTTAAGGAAGCCATAGACCGCAATTACGTACATATTAAATTCACTGATACGAGAGGCGGGACCGAATTGGGCGTCAGGTTGGATCGTGACCGTTGCGATTTCAGCCAAGCCGATTTTGAAAATGGCGCAGGCGCCGTCCACATTGAAGGCGGGCTGACTTTGGATTACGTAAAGGTAAGGTGCATCGCTAACATCGCCCTTAACACTCTCGAAGGTAAAGGGAGCCTGGTTAAAGTAGAAGCGGCGGCGGAAGGTTGAATCGTCAGCCGTGTCTTTAGAAAGGGAAGGTATACTGATGGAGCGCGTCAATACATCAGGCAAAACGATTGAGCTGGCGCCGGCTCATTCGGCGAACGCAAATACTGTCGTCGCCATCCTGCTCGCTCTCTTCATCGCGCTCTGCGCGGGCGCCAGTGTTCATCGGCAGGCCCCTCCGGAGGTAGCCTCCTCCGAGGCTCCCCCGGAGACGTTTTCATCCGGCCGCGCGATGAAGCATCTGGCCGTGATTGCGAGACAACCGCATCCGATGGGATCGTCCGAGCATGCGGTGGTGCGTGATTACATTATGAAAGAGTTGTCGGCGTCCGGGCTTGAGCCTGAGCTTCAACACACGATCGGTATCAACCGCGCGGCCCGGCCTCTGCGAATTGGGGCCGTGGAAAACGTCCTTGCCAGGCTCAAAGGCGCAACCGATGGGAAGTCCGTTTTGTTAGTAGCTCATTACGACTCAACGCCGAATAGCTTCGGCGCAAGTGATAATGGCTCCGCCGTGGCGGTCTTGCTTGAAACCGTCAGGGCTTTGAGAGCGGCCCCCGCTTTAGAACCCGCTTTAAAGAATGATGTCGTCTTCCTCTTTAGCGACGGTGAAGAAAGCGGGTTGCTTGGCGCGAAAGCTTTTGTGAGTGAACACGCTTGGGCCAAAAATGTCGGAGTAGCGCTCAACTTCGACGCGCGCGGAAATAGCGGCCCGACAATAATGTTTGAGACTAGTGACGACAACGGATGGCTCATCAGGGAGTTTGCCAGGGCCGCGCCGTTTCCGGTCGCTCATTCGCTCTCATATGAGATCTACAAGCTGCTGCCGAATGATACGGACCTCACCGTATTTAAGAAGGCGGGCTTTCCTGGTCTCAACTTCGCCTACATCAACGGCCTCAGTCACTATCACACCTTGCTCGATAACGTCGGCGAAGTTGATGAGCGTAGCCTTCAACATCAAGGTTCGTATGCCCTGGGCCTCGCGCGTCATCTGGGAAAGCTGGATTTAACGCAGGCGAAGGAAAGAAACGCCGTTTACTTCGACCTTTTCGGAGTGGTTCTGGTCCACTACTCAACTCTCTGGGTAATCCCTTTGGCGGTGTTTACTATCGCCTTGTTTATCGCCCTAGTACTCATCGGCGTTAAGAGAGGAAGGTTGACTCTACGGGGAATCGCCTGGGGAGGGGCGGCTCTCTTGCTGAGCATTCTCGTTTCTTCCCTGACGACAACGCTGCTCTGGAAAGGTGTAGGGTGGCTGCGCGGTGGGGCTGGCCTTACGCCGGGCGCCGCTCAGAGCGATCTTTTCTTGATAAGTTTTGTCGCCCTCGCTGTCGCTGTAACTTCAGCTATCTTGGCGTTGATACGTAACAGAGCGAGCATCGAGAGTCTCGCCACAGGCGGTATGCTCTGGTGGTTGATTTTGGCGGTGGCTGCCAGCTTCTATTTGCCGGGCGGAAGTTTTCTTTTTATCTGGCCGCTTTGCTTTAGCCTGATCGGCCTGGGATGGATGATATTGGCAAAGGAGAGAGGTAGGGAGTTGATCTCTTTCAGGCTTTTGATCCCTCTGAGCATTTGCGCCGCGCCCGGAATCATCCTGCTTGTCCCGATCACCTACCAAATCTTCGTGGGGCTGACGCTTGACTGGACCGCCATGATCATCGTGATGGTGGGGCTTCTGCTGGGGCTGCTCATTCCGTGCCTTCAGCTCATCGCCGCGCCCCGGAAGTGGTTGCTGTCCGGAGTCTCTGCGATGACGAGCCTGATTCTGCTAGTTATCGGCAGCCTGATGTATGTTGACGGGACTCATAACCCGAGGCGGAATTCCGTTTTCTATGGTTTGAACGCCGATACCGGAAAAGCTGTCTGGGCCAGCGACGACGCGCGTCCAGACGAATGGACCTCCCAATTCTTCTCTGGCGGCGCAGAGAAAGGAACCTTGCCCGACTTCGTCTACGCTAATTCATTCAGACTATTTTTAAAGGGTTCCGCCCCGGTTGCGCCTTTGCCGGCGCCCCAACTCGAGCTTTTTGAAGACCATACTGTAGACGGCGCGCGTACCATGCGGATGCGTCTTTATTCGCCGAGGCAAGCGGCTGTGTTATCGGTCTACATAGATTCCAAAGCGGAAGTACTGGGAGCCGCGGTCAACGACAAGCCGGTTGAAATCGGAGATGACAGCGATCAAACACCTGTTTCCAGGGAGCGGAGAAATCAGTGGGGGATCCGCATGAGCGGATTTCCACAGCAAGGGATAGAGTTGCAGTTGAAGATCAAAGCGTCCGGGCCTTTAAAGATAAGATTGGTGGACCAATCCTACGGGTTACCTCAGATGAACGAGGTTTCTTTCAAACCCAGGCCACCGTCTTTGATTCCGTCGCCCGCCGTTTATACGGATTCAACCCTTCTCAGTAAATCTTTTGTCCTCTAACGCGGCACACATTATGGCGAGAATTGAGAAACTCATCTTCGATATCTCGTAAACATTATGGAAAATCAGACAATTCGCCACTAGGTGATTATACTTAATCCGTTTCCGTTGCTCGGCCCGGTCATTTTCAGTGATCATGCCCTTTCCGCCGAAAGCGACCTATTGTGCGAACTGATTGAATCGCTCACTTTTGTTCATTGCTGCCTGAATGATTCGGCGCAGATCGAGATCGCTGATAAAGCGCAAGAGAAATTCCGTGCGCACGGCCAGGCCGAGATCATGAAAGGCCTGATATAATTGATTATGACGGCTGTAAGAGCCCAGACGCCGGAGAATCGTCGACGGCAGCAGTTTACCGGCCTTGATTGAAACCACAACTCGCAACATCTCGTCGAGGTGATCCGCAATCAGTTTCCAGTCCACGGACTTTGTGAACACCGCGTCGAGATGCTGATAATGAAGACCTCGTTCGGGGCGGCCGAATTCCAAATGTTTCCAGTTTTTGATGCGCGGCATCAGTGTACCGGCGATTGACTTCGACGATCTCGACGTTCCGGCGGTCCCGGCCGGTAACCGGCTTCCACCATTTATCCGGAATCCAGTCCAAGGACAGCCGTTGATCCGAGTCGGCATCGG
>Ga0154003_1000481_pt1 | contig 12508 bp, 8 predicted proteins | sample TSFL087MetaG_FD_104679 | JGI IMG/M metagenome (GOLD analysis project Ga0154003, IMG submission 104679) | Attine ant fungus gardens microbial communities from Florida, USA - TSFL087 MetaG | ecosystem: Host-associated > Fungi > Mycelium > Unclassified | place: USA: Florida, Lake Talquin State...
CCCGGGTTGATTCGCTTCACCCTGTCCGGCTCGATGATGGAGACGATCGAAGCGCCGGTCCGCTTGCGCACCTGAAGGTCCTGGATCGTCTTCCCGATGCACGCAGACTCGGGTTCGATCGTGTACCACTGGAGCAGGAGATCCTCGAGGACGATTTCTGCGGACGGCAAGGCCTTGGGCACATAGGTCAGCCCGCCGATGATGCCGGCCACTTGTCGAGCCTCGCTGTCGGTGAGAGTCACGACCGAGGCGACTTTGTCCGGGGCTTTGCGCGCAAAATGATACAGTTCCCGCGTGCCGTCGTCGTGAATGACAATGGTCATCCGCTCGCCGCTCGCCGCCTCGATCTGAAACTTGCGCCCGATGCCGGGAAGATTCGCTTCACTGATGGTAGACATAATTCTCTTTCGCCTTACAAAAAGGCTCATTCCCCTTTCTCTTTGAATTTGCGCTTGCAGAATTTACAGGTGTGAAATTGTCCGGGCCGTTTGCGTGGATAGACGGCCTTCTTACGGCAATGCGGACATCGCCGCGCCGCTTTCATGACCCTGTAGGCGGTCAGCGCCCAGTATGGGTTCATAGCTCCTCCATGACGGATCACTCACCGTGCCCGCGGTTGTGCAAAGACATTCTGGCTTCAAGCGACTGGCCTAAGCAAAGCGGGGAGGGGCGCGATCCTGTAAAGGCGAAAGGAAGATGAGTGAGCGGAGGTCCGCGAGATTGTTCGGCGTCGAATATGATGAACTGAGAGCCGGCCTCGTAATCGGCTCCGGAGGGAGATTTGACGGATGCGCCAGCGAATGCTCGTCACGCGCCGCTCCGCGAATAGAAAACCGGGCAGGCGTAACTATAGATTTCGCAGACCCTCGATTCGGAGAACAGGTTGATTCCTTCTTCGGCTCATGGAAGCCAGAGAAACCTTTCTCCGAGCAGGCGTTTGATGACTTGTGGGGATGAACGCCAAGAGAAAAACACAGGCAGAGCAACGCTCCAAGCGCGTATGTCGCGTAGGACCGAAACCGTCTGTTTGTCTGAGTCAATCTCATCTTCGGCTCATTATCAACTCACCATCGAGCGCCTACATAATAACCACTACGTTTCTTCTATAGCAAATTGCCCGTCTTTAATGGAAGCGGCGCAAACTCGACAGTTTGCGCTACGATTGCCGATGCGCTTACACTCTCAGGAGCGATCTGGAGCCCCGCGTCGTCGAAATCACTGCAAGCTTCGGCAAATCTGAACCGATGATCAAGTCTGGGAGAATCATGAACATCTGTATAGGCTTTCTATTCTGCGCCATTTTCTTCTCTTCCGGTTTCGCCCAGGAGGGTAAAGATATCCAACCGCTCATCCAAAAGTTAAAGGATCAGGATAAGCAGGTCCGCATCACCGCTATCAAAGAGGTCAAGATTCTGGGAGTCGAAGCGAAAGCCGCCATACCGGCGCTGGCCCTGCTGTTGAAAGATGGTGACGTCGATTTGCGGGAGAATGCGGCGGAGGCATTGGGCAAAATGGGCGCGGAAGCGAGAGCGGCAAGCCCCGCTTTGACCGAAGCCCTCAAGGACAGTAACGATCGGGTCAGAAGCAACTCCGCCTTTGCCCTGGGCCAAATCGGCGTCGAAGCCAGGTCGGCCGCGCCGGCGTTGGGCGAATTGTTGAAGGATCAAAGCGCCTGGGCGCGCGGCAACGCGGCGTTTGCGCTCGGCAAGATCGGCGAAGCTAAGCCTTACCTGCCATCGTTGATCGAGTTACTGAAGGATCAACAGGAGAATGTGCGGAAGGACGCCGCCGAGGCTGTCGGCAGAATCGGCGCCGACGCGCGGACGGCCATCCCTGCGTTGGCGCTTTTATTGCACGACAACAGCGCCCAGGTCCGAAGATACACGGCCGAAGCGCTCGGCAGAATCGGCCCCGATGCCAAACCCGTGTTACCGGAATTGATGGCCTCCCTCCGAGACAAGGAGTTCGCTGTCCGCACGCATTCCGCCTACGCGGTCAGCAAAATCGGCGTAGAGCCGAAAGCGGCGATCCCGGTCTGGGTCGAGTTATTGAAGGACAGCAGCGAACATCTGCGGAGTTATGCGGCGGACGCCCTGGGCGCAATGGGACCGGACGCCCGCGCCGCGGCGCCAGCCCTGATCGAAGCGTTGAAGGATCAGGACAGATTCGTGAGGGTGAGCGCGTCGAAGGGGCTTGTAAAGATACGGGCCGAAGCCGGAACGATAGTCCCGGCGTTGATCGAAACATTGAAAGACAACGAGCCGCTCGTCCGCGCTAGCGCCGCCACCGCCCTGGGCGCCTTGGGCGCCGAGGCGAAGGCGGCCTTGCCAGCCCTTACCGAGTTACAGAAAGACCAGGCGACTGTAGTGAAACTCGCCGCGGATGGAGCCATCGGCAAAATCAGTTCATCAGGATCTGCGGCTCGCTCACGTTAAAATTAAGGCCGGTAATGACAGCTGTTACAACGTTTTTCATATGGATGAATAGCCACCGCAGGGCGCCGCAGAACACAGAGAAGTCATTAATCCCTGCGGCGCCCTGCGGCGCCTAACAATCTTCATGCATGTGAAAACCGCTATAGCAGAAAAGAACGGACATGAGAAATCAAACAGGCTTTAGTTTTGTCGGACTATTGTTGACCTTGGTGGCCGTCGGGATCATTGGCGGCGCCGGCTGTTCCGCTCACAAGGCTGGGCAGGAAGCCGGCAAAAGCCCGGACACAGCCACCAGGGCTTCGGAGTCGGGCGCGAAGCAGATCGATCAGCAGAATAGCCAACCAACGGAAATAGATGAGACAGCCGATTGGACGCCGTACATAAGCGCCGAGGGCGAGTTTTCTCTCCGCCATCCAAAGAACTGGGCCAGGCCCACTGAGCCGGAGCTTTGTACCCCTGGCTTATTTATGGCGGGCGCCGACGCCAAATCGGTGGGCCAATGCGCCAGCGACAATTTCGGCCAGATATACGTATCCTCTACCGAAGGCAGGCGCCTCGACGAACACAAACTGGCAACCAGCAATTATCCTTATCAGAACATAACCAGCCGTAAGGCCACGGTTGAGAACATCGAAGGCTTGCGTGAAACAGGTACGGCTATGGGTCAAACGGACGAGAAGTTTGAAATGCCTGGCCTGCCCGACGGCGCAAAAGTAGTTGTCTATTCGTTCTATGCGCACGGCAGAACCTACGTAGCCCAGTACACGCAAAGAACCGGCGATCCCGATGTTTTGCGAGATTTCGACATAATGGTCACCAAGACGCTGAAATTCAGCAAATAACCGCTGTGCGGGCAAGCTGAGCGCGATTACTGAAGTCTCAAACTCCCGCCTTAAATCAGCAAAGCCATTCCGTCATTTGAGCGGATTGCAATTGCATGTACGGGAAGGCATCAGTACCGCGAGCGTTAGCGAGCGCGCTTCACGCTCCGGCCCCGCTCGCTACCGCTCGCGGTACTGATCCGTACTGTCATCTCAGTATGGGTACATTGATTTGCAATCTGCTCTATGTCGGTTTGCAGTTCAGTGTACGGATGTTTGTAGTCCCGCCTTTAGGCGGAAAGGCATAAGAGCCAGACGATTCCGGCTAAAGCCGGGACTACGAACCGTACATGTAATTGCAACACGCTCTAGACTCTGGTTTTCACATGAACCTCCAACTGCGCCACATCCTTCCGGCTGAAATTGAAGAGTATCGCGACCTGCACTGGCGGCGCGAAGAGACTTTGCGGGTCGAGACAGCGCCGCAGGCGGAGTCGTTCATCGAACGCGTCGGTTTCTCCGCCTGCCTGACCGATTCGCGCCAGCCGGGGCCTTCGCTTTACATCGCGGTCTGCGGGCGGCGCGACGCCGTGATGCCGCACAATGTCCAGAAAGACCCTGAAAGTTCGCACACGTGGATATTGAAGGACGAGGTCGTACGACGCAGCAGGGTGTATTACGGCAAGCTGGCGCGCGGCAAAACCATGTTCATCGCGCCGCGAATGATTCCGCACTTCAACGCGATCTGGGGCGTCGCAAAGCGTGAGGAGAAAAAACGGTTGAGCGCCGAAGCGCTGGCGGTATTGAAAGTGTTGCGCAAAGAATGGGAGATGGCCACGGCCGATCTGCGCGAAGAATCGGGCGTCAAGGACCGAAAAGCGTTCACGCGGGCGATCGATGAATTGCAGGCGGCTATGATCGTTGTCCCGAGTGACGTCGTTTATCAACCCAAGTTCAGCTACATCTGGACGCTTGCCGAAGGGCGGTTTCCCGAACAACTGGCGCAGAAGATCGATCGCAAAACCGCGCTCCGCGAGATCGCGCGATGCTTTCTGGACTGCGCCGGCATGACCTATCCGGGAGAGTTGGCCAAAGTCACCGGACTGTCCCGTCCCGAAGCTGGCGTCGGGAATCAGGCCCTCGTCAGAGAAGAGATCGCAATGGCGCCTTCCACCGGGTCTTACGTCAAATTGGGCCTAGCGGGCGCGTTGAATCCGGCTTGATCGTCTCAGCGCTTAACGCCAGGCGTGAAAAACCATTCTGTCTTGAGCGAAGGCGATCCGGATCGATTCATGATTGATGAGCTTGCGTTTGATCGCCCTGGCAAACCGATAGCCGGGATTGAACCCGAATTTTTGATAAACCGTTTCGGCGCGGCGAAAGCCGGCGGCTTTCAACATCGCCTCGACCGCCGCGCGATTTGGTCCGCACCAGTTTGTGGGGTCATTATTTAGTTCTTTGCCCGGATAGAAAGCGATCATTGGACGATTGGTCATCAGGTGCTCGACGTGTGTGTCGAGGATCAGTTGGCGTTTCGTCACGCTAAAGATCCGCTCCAGCGCAAGCAACGGATCGCGCATGTGATAGAGCACCCCTAAGCATAAGACCAAATCGAATGTTCCGACTTTTTCAGGGCTCAATTCGAGGACATCGATATCCAGGTCTTCAACTTTAGAATTGAGGACTTTCCGCGCGAGGTTGAAGCCGTCTTTCGTGCCCCAGCCGTTTCCACTCCAACAGAATGAATCGGTCGCCAACACGCGACTCGCCCCTCTTCGTTCAGCTTCAAAAGCGAAGAACCCGTCCCAACTCCCTATGTCGAGCACCGTCATTCCGCTAAGATCCTCCGGCATGTGAAGCGTCCGGATGCGTTTATGAGAGTCATCGTACCCGGACGTCACAATACCGTTTCCGAAGTTGAATGTGTGAAACCAACTGATTTTGTCGATTTCAGAGGCGAGTTTTCCTTGATCCATACCGAAAGTGTTTTCCATATCTCCTTTGGTCAGTTTGCGGACGCGTGCGCGCGCCCAATCGCCTGCGACTCGACCGGGCCGGGGGCGAAGGCGCCGCCTTTTCGCGTTATGACCTGATGGTATTTATGGCCCTCGACGTCCTGAAAATCAATATGCAGCGGGGTCTCCTCGTCAATGAGAGACAAAAAGTCAAACCCCGTGTAGCCGTATTGGCGTATGACTTCGCCCGCCTGATCCGGGTCGGCGGGATAATTGAAGCTCTTAACAACCTGTTCGCAGTTCGGGCCCAAACTTTGAATCGGCTGAAACACGGAGTATCCGCTTTGACCCTTCGGGACTCGATAGTCGTCAATTTCCTCGGCGCCGACGTCAGCGTAGAGAGAGAAATCATCGTCGTGGGCGTGAGCAAAATCCATACGCTCGATTTCAATGTTCATCGCAATGCCGCTTCCGATGTTCTTAAGGTAGAGGCGATGAATAGGGCTCCCGCTCTCATCAGGCTTAAGCCAAGCAGCGAACGCGGGCATGACCGAGATTCTCCTTTGGCTCGCAAGCTCTTCGGATTGCCTGGTCAACGCCTCCCTTATCTTCTCGATATCCCCCATGTATTTCCCCACAACCTCAATTTCCTTTGTGTACCTACGCACGACTCGCAGCGCGAGGATCAAAATTACAATGTTGAGTCCTGCGAAGATAACGAGAAAAATGTTCAGTGTTTCCGTTTGCATTGTTTCGTTCCTCCTTATCAAGCAAGTAGGGGGGATCTGAATGGCATGATAATTCGACCCGGTCAACGGGCGAAATATCTTGTTTACGAGCCCACATATTCACCTCTGAATTCTCGTCGAGCGGGAATGTCGAAATATGCTAGATTTTCGCTCACCATCAGTCAACATCTCGGAAGGTTTGATCTATACTGCGCCTACGTTTTCAGGCCTTGACACAAGAACATAACCGTTATGGATCAAAACAGACGAGACTTCATCAAGTCGGCTTCCGTGTACGCGGCCGCTTCCATGCTGCCGAAGGCGACGGTCTTCAACGGCCCGATCTGCCTCTTCTCAAAACACCTGCCGGAGATGGATTGGGCGCGCATGGCCCGGGCTGTGAAGAAACTCGGCTTCGGCGGAGTCGATCTGACTGTGCGGCCGGGCGGCCACGTGCATCCCGAACGCGCGCCTGAAGATTTGCCGAAGGCAGTCGCCGCCATTCGCGCCGAAGGTCTGAGCGCGCCTATGATCACAACGGCGCTGACTTCGGCCCACGACCCGACCGCAAAACCTATTCTTTCGACCGCTGGCAAGCTCTCGATTCCCTTCTTCAAGCCGGGCTATTACAAATACTCGTTCGCCGACGTGCGCGGTGAACTACAAAAAGCTATGGACGACTTCCGCTCGTTGGCCGAGTTGAGCAAACAGAGCGGCGTGCAATGTGGGTTCCACAATCACGAAGGCTACGTCGGCGCGCAGCTCTGGGACGTCGCGCAGACTATTGACCAGCTCGACCCGAAATGGGTCGGGTACTACTTCGACATTCGGCACGCGGTCGCCGAAGGCGGCGGCGCCGGATGGAAGATAGCGCTCAACCTAATCGCGCCCCGCATCAAAATGATCGCGGTCAAAGACTCTTACTGGGAGAAGTCAAGCAAAGGCTGGCGGCAGGTCAACTGCCCGCTCGGCCAAGGGATGGTTGACTGGAAGGCTTATTTCAAGGCGCTCCGACAGGCCAATTTTCAAGGGCCGATCTCGCTGCATCTCGAATACGAAATTCCGGGGGCGACGAAAGCCGCGCAGGAAGAGAACACTCTGGCGGCGGCGCAACGCGATTTTGAATTTTTGAAAGCAACCATCCAAAATGCATTGTAGGGGCGGGTTTTCCCCGCACTGGGTTATGATCCAGAAGGATGGGGCGGGAAAACCCGCCCCTACGCCAAATTGCTTGGACGCCATTAGATCGGATTGCAAATCAATGTTCGGCCTACAGAAATGCGCCGACGGATCAGTACCGCGAGAGGTAGCGAGCGCGCTTCATTTTGAGTCGCGCTCGCTACCTAATCCACCGGCGCTATCTTCAACGCCCACCGATTGAGTTTGCCCACGTCTATCGCGTCCAGGTCTGCGACCTTCAATTTCCAGGTCCCTTGAATCTGCTGGCCGCGCAAGGTCTGCAACCCGGGCGTGTTCGCCGCTGTGAAAGTCTTGATCAGGTTGTCCGCGCTTCCGCCCGCGCGCTGATGCAAGACCACATTCGCGCCGGCCGGCGAAACCAGCGTCACCAACAGATCTCCGATGAACGTGTGCGTGATATCCAGGGAGACTTCCACGTCCTTCACCTGGCCCGCAGCCGACGCGGTAAGCGTACGCTCCACGCCGGCCGGATTGTTGTCGGGGATGTTGACTCCGGCCGCGTCTTCGAGCGCGATCAGGTCGCTATTGGCGGCGATCTCAAGCCCCCAGGAGTTCAACCGCCCGACGTCGACTGCGGCCAGGTCTTGAACCAACAATGTCCAAACACCTTGAACGCTCTGCCCCTTGAGCGCGCTCATGCCCGGCGTCGTGGTCAGGTCGAAAGTCTTCTTGAGGTTGTCCGCATTGCCGCCGTTGCGGTTGTGTAGCGCGACCGTCGTTCCCGCGGGCGAACGGAGCGTCACCAGCAGATCTCCGATGAACGTGTGCGTGATGTCGACTGAGACTTTGATTGACGCGACCGTCGCGCTGTCCGTGACGTTGATCGTATCTTGCGCCCCGGTTTGATTGTTGTCGGGAATGCCCAGCGCGGGCGATGAGGTCTTCTTGATAATTGAAGGCGAGGGCGCGACCGTTCTGCCCAGGGCTTCCGCCACTGCGGCCCCCGCGTCGACTTTGCCGTGGCCGAACCAGGGACTCCACGTCCCTTCGGGGTCGTTGATGTTTTGAAAAGCGCCGGTGTTAAAAGGCGCGATCGGAGAAACGTCCCAGGTCGGATTCGGATCGAAGCTGGCCGGCGGAGTCCTGGGATAGGGGGTGAAATCCAGGTTCTTCGACGCCGTTCGTTTTAGGATCGAGATCACTTCGAGCGCGGTCAGGTCGGGATTGGCGGAAATGACTAGCGCGGCGATCCCGGCGACGAGCGGGGTCGCGCTCGAAGTCCCGCCGAAGAAGTCGGTCACGGCGGCGCTCTCGCCCGTAGCCGTAGTGATTCCTAGGCCGCGCACCGTCAGCCGTCGATATTCATGCACGTTGTTGGTCGGCGCGCAAACCGAGATCCCGGAGCCGTAATTCGAGTAATGACTGCGCTGCGCGACGCTGGCCAGGGCCGCGACGTGCATCACGCCGGGAACGCCCACGAGGCTGTTGACGAATCGCCGCGCGGTTCTGACGCCAACCCAGACCAACGACCCGTCGGACCTGCGCTCGAAGCCGGGGGTATAGGGGACATCCTGATCCGCCGCGTGATTGATCGGGCAGTTCTCGTTGCCCGCGGCCCAAAGGAAAACTATCCCGCGCCCGCGCCGCCCGCCGGTTTGCGCAAGCTGCGCGATCCGGTCAGTCACGAGCGGCGGAAACTCATTGAGCGGAGTCGACCCCCACGAATTAGACAACACGTCGACCTTGTTGGCGACGAAATCGAGCGCGGCGCGGAGCTTGGTGTCGCTGATCAGCAGGTAGGGGCCATCCGACTCCCACTGGATCGGTAGCAATCGGCAGCCAGGCGCCGCGCCTACTGTCAACACGGCGTCCGACTCGCCCGCGATCACGCCGGCGCACGACGTCCCGTGGTTCGAACCGGATTTATACATCTGGTTCGGGTCGGCGCCCACGTCAGCGTTGGTGGTCAATCGCTGGCCGCGGAAATATCCCCAAGCGATGAATTTGCCTGGCGAATCGAAGTCCCGGTGATTCAATTTGCACCCGTCGTCGGTGAGCCCGACGACCACGTCAGCGCCTCCGAAATTTTGAAGCGCCTGCCACGCCGCTTCGCAGCGCGACGACGAGCGGGGGTCGAAATCGCTGTGAACGAAACGCTCGTGTAAATGCCATTCGCGCTCGAACGTCGGGTCGGTCGGCGGCGTGAACAGGTAACTCGACATCCGATGGTTCAGGTCATGATCGGCTAACTCGACCGCCGGCTCGTTTTCCATCAAATGGACCACCAGCTTCACCGGATTCATCCCCGTGTGATCGGTGAGTTGAAACAGGAACTCGCGGTCGCCGTAGGCGGCCTGTTTGATCAGCGCGTACTTCCCCGCTAAGGCGTCAAGCTCTTCCGCGGTCGGAGGCCGCCTGAAGGTCACAATTACGCGGTCTGTGATAAGAAACTCCTGGCCGGTCTCGGCGTCGTAGTAGGCGTGATGCGTCGGCGCGACCCCGCGGGCGACGCTCATCATCGGCTCCAGGTCGTCGGCGAAAGTAGTCACGCGCGAAGAGACGGACGAGACCCGCTCGGCGTTCTCAATCCCCTCCTCTTCGAGTTTCTCCGGCGTCGCGCGGACGACGAATTGATCGGGACTTTTTTCCAGCGCGACCTTCCGGCCGTTGCGATAGGTATATGTTTGTTCTGGCTGTGGCATTGCTTTACTCCTGTTGGCGTGGCGCCGCGCGCGACTATCCTTTACGCAGCCGCGCGGCAGTCGCGCGCGGCGCCGCAATTACTTCTCAATAAAGACTAGATTCTCGAGATCGACAGTGAGCTTGACCTTATTACCCGAATCTTCGACAAACGAATCCAGTTCGTGACGTAGCCGGGAACATATTCTGCAAGCGCTCACGCTCATAAAGGCGCCACTCGCTGTGCTATCCAGAGGGACGTTTGAATTCGAGAGATCAGCCGAGGTTCATCATGGCTCGCAATATGCTGATCAGGGAACACTGTCTGCCGCCGTCTTCGTGGCAAGCGAAGAAAACGAATAAACAGAAAAAACTGTGCAGAGACGGCGGATATGCTACGCTTGCGCGATCGGGGTGTCAATCTTTTATTTAGAAAACAGCCCCGCCTCAAATCACCAACGCGAGTTGAATAAATCCGATGGATAATCAATCACGACGTAAATTTCTCCGAAAAGCGGCTCTGGCGTCGGCGGCTTTTACCTATAAAGACGTTTTCGCAACCACCGCCGAACCAACTGACATCCGCATCGAAGACCTCACTTTCAGCTACGAAGAATTCCTCTATCGCGCCCCATACAAATTCGGCGGCGTGCCCGTTGACCGCGCGACGATCCTGAACGTCAACGTAGCGGTACGGACGCGCGACGGCAAAACGGCGAAAGGTTTCGGCTCGATGCCGCTGGGCAACGTCTGGTCGTTCCCTTCGCGCGAGATGTCATACAGCGCCACTTTGAACGCGATGAGATCGCTGGCGGAACGCATCGCGAAGATCACCTCCGGCCACAAAGAGTTCGGCCACCCAATCGACATCAACGCCGCGCTAGAGCCGGAATATCTGAAAGCGGCGGCGGAAATCTCGAAAGCATTGACGTTTGCCGCGCCTATTCCGAAACTCTGCACACTGGTCACCGCCAGCGCGTTCGACGCCGCGATCCACGACGCCTTCGGCAAGATTCACAATCGGAGCTGCTATCAGACCTACGGCCGCGATCTGGCGCCGCGCGACTTGTCGTCCTATCTCAACGCCGATTTCAAAGGCGAATATCTGGACCGCTATATCCTGCCGAAGCCGAAGCCGCAGATCGCGATGTTTCATTCGGTCGGCGGCGCCGACGCCGTGCTGCCGTCCGAACTCAAAGAGCGGATCAGCGACGGCTTGCCGGAAACGCTGGCCGAGTGGATCAATTTCAACAGCCTGACTCACATCAAGATCAAATTGCAGGGCGAGGATTTGAAGTGGGACATCGAGCGCACGGTCAACATTGATCGCGTGGCTTCGGAGGTTGGCCCGAAGGTCGCATGGAGGTATTGCGTTGATTTTAACGAGCGCTGCCCGAACGTCGAATATGTCCTCGAATACCTGCGCAAGGTGAAAGAGATGACGCCGGCCGGATTCGACCGCATTCTCTACCTGGAGCAGCCGACGGCGCGCGATCTGAAGGCAAACCGCCAAAACGTGATGCATGAGGCTGCAAAGTTGCGCCCGGTGGTGATCGACGAATCGCTGACCGACCTGGAAAGCCTGCTGTTGGCGCGCGAGATGGGCTACACGGGCGTTGCCTTGAAGGCGTGCAAAGGCCAATCACAAGCGATGTTGATGGCGGCCGCGGCGCAGAAGTACAAGATGTTCCTGACCGTGCAGGACCTGACCTGCCCCGGCGCGTCGCTGATCCATTCGGTCGGGATCGCGGCGCGCGTGCCGGGCGTGGCCGGCGTCGAAGCCAACTCGCGGCAGTATATGCCGGCGGCCAACAAGCCCTGGGAAAAACGATTTCCGGGATTGTTCATCGTGAAGGACGGGACGCTACGAACGGAGAGTCTGAACGGGAGAGGCCTCAGCGCTATTGTTTAGCGCCCCTCATAGGTCTTGAGGAATTTCCATTTTCCAGTTGTCATTTTTCATTTGTCATTGCACATGGCGGCGCCCCATCAACGGCAAATGAAAAATGACAACTGGAAAATGGAAAATGAAAGACGATTACGCCTCAAAATCTTTCTGTCAGTACTTACGATAAAAGCAATTCCAAATCTTCTTTGGTCAAGTTGCGGATGAGGCTGTTGTCAGCGTTGAGGATGGCGTCGGCGAGGTCGCGCTTGGTGTTCTGGAGCGCGAGGACTTTTTCTTCGACGGTGTCGCGGGCGATGATGCGGTAAGCGAAGACCTGCCGCGTCTGGCCGATGCGGTGCGCGCGGTCAATCGCCTGCGACTCAACCGCCGGGTTCCACCAGGGGTCGAGCAGATAGACGTATTCGGCCGCCGTCAGGTTCAATCCCAATCCGCCTGCCTTCAAGCTGATCAGGAACAACTTGCAGTCAGGGTCATTTTGGAATCTTTCGACGCGCGCCTGCCGGTCGCGCGTCGAACCGTCGAGGTATTCGTACTCGATCTTCTCCTTGTCGAGGCGCCGGCGCAGGATCGCAAGAAAGCTGGTGAATTGCGAAAAGACCAGTACCTTGTGGCCTTCCTCAAACAGCTCGGCGAGTTGCGGGAGCATCAGGTCTAACTTCGCCGAGTCCTCTTTGACGCGCTTGTTGTCAATCAATCCGGGGTGGAGCGCGGCCTGGCGCAAACGGAGCAGCGCCTCGAGCGCCTGCATCTTCGATTTCGCGACGCCGTCGCGCTCGACGCGCTCGAGCAGCGTGTTGCGGTAATGGTCGCGCAGTTCGTTATAGAGCTTGCGCTGTTCCGG
>Ga0154003_1000482_pt1 | contig 12480 bp, 12 predicted proteins | sample TSFL087MetaG_FD_104679 | JGI IMG/M metagenome (GOLD analysis project Ga0154003, IMG submission 104679) | Attine ant fungus gardens microbial communities from Florida, USA - TSFL087 MetaG | ecosystem: Host-associated > Fungi > Mycelium > Unclassified | place: USA: Florida, Lake Talquin State...
AGCGTATTGCGATTGCATGTACGGTTCGTAGTCCCGGCTTTAGCCGGAATGGTCTGGCTCTTGAGCCTTTCCGCCTAAAGGCGGGACTACAAACATCCGTACGCTGATCTGCAAATCGATATAATGGCGCAGCGATTAGATCGGATAGCAAATACGTGTACGGGATTCCGGGCGCGAGTTGTTTACTCGCGCCTCTTTCCTGATTGGACTCCTGATCAGGCGAAGCCACATACAACGCGATTAAACAAATCGCCCCACACCGCACACGCATTGGCTAACCGCCATAGATCAATTTGCGATCGCGTGTACGAGAAGGCCCGCAGGATCAGTACCATGGGCGGTAGCGAGCGCGACCCGACGTGAAGCGCGCTCGCTACCGCCCATGGTACTGATCCGTACATGCATATGTGATCAGCCTTGGCAAATTAATCAACTATGAAGGCGCCTTCTACCATCGCCACGTTCCCGATCGAGGATAAGCAACCTTCCCCGGCAAAATCCTTTGCCCAGGTCCTAACCATCGACATAGGCGGATCGAGCGTAAAAGTTCTGGCCAACGGACAGACAGAGCCTCGAAAGCGCCGCTCCGGAAAAAAATTGACGCCCGCGAAAATGGTGGAGATAGTTCAAGAACTTGCCGAAGGATGGGACTATGACGCCATCTCGATCGGCTATCCGGGATTGGTCGGGAATCAAGGGCCGAGTTCGGAACCTGGCAATCTAGGACCTGGCTGGGTTGGATTTGATTTCTCTTCCGCCTTCGGCCTGCCCGTGCGAATCATGAACGATGCGGCAATGCAGGCGCTGGGAAGCTACGAAGGAGGCCGGATGCTCTTCCTCGGCCTGGGCACGGGGGTTGGCTCCGCGCTGATCACCGAGGATGTCATCCTTACCTTGGAGCTTGGCCACCTCCCTTACAAACGCGGAGAGACTCTGGGGGAATCGTTGGGGCGTCAGGGACTGAGGCGATTAGGGAAAACCGCGTGGCGGCGCATCCTGATGGATGTGGCGCCCGCGCTCATGAAAGCGTTTCTGGCGGACAGCGTCGTGATTGGCGGAGGGAACGCAAAGAAACTCAAGGAACTGCCCCCCGGAGTTCGACAAAGCCATAACCTGACCGCATTCCGGGGCGGGTCCCGCCTGTGGAACACCGGCGCGGCGCCGCGCGCCTAGAGCGGATTGCGCGCGTGTACGGGAAAGTGGCGCGATCGAGCCTTCCCGCACACGCGCGCAATCCGCTCCAAGCAAGCGGCTGTCTCATGGGTCAGCCCCGCAGCCGCTCGCTCGCCGCGCTTACTTGAGCTTCGCTTCCTGCCACAACCTTCCCGTAACGTTGGCGATCATGAGCGTCAACTCGACCGGGTCAACGGGCTTGGTGATGTGGAAATGAAACCCCTCGCTCAGCGAGCGCAATCGCGCTTCATTCCCCGTGAGCGCCGTCAGCGCGACCGCCGGAATCCGCTCTGACGCGGCGACGCCAAGCGTCTCTTCGAGCGCCCGCACCAGGCGAAGCGTCGTGTAGCCGTCTTTCTCCGGCATCGTGATGTCGCACAACAGGACATCCGGACGCGCGCCGTCCGGCGGGTCTGCGAGAAACGTCAAGGCTTCGGTCCCTGAGGAGACCGTGGTAACGATGGCGCCACACTGTTCCAGAAATTCGGCGAGCATGTCGCGCGCATCCTCTTGATCGTCCACCACCAGCGCGCGCACGCCCGCAATCGTCAGCCCGCCAGGCATTATGATCCCGCTACTGGTCCGCGTTTCGCTATTGACGACGACGGCAGCCATGGCCAACGCCGGAGGCTCCGAGACGCGCAATTCGCTTTGCTTGGCCAGCGGCAGCGTGAGGGTGAAGGTCGCGCCACATCCCGCGCCCTCGCTCGCCGCCTCGGCCTTTCCGCCGTGAAGCTCAGCCAGATGCTTCACCAGCGCCAGGCCCAGCCCCAGGCCGCCGCTCCGCTGTGAGCTGGACGAAGCGTCTTGCTGGAACCGGTCGAAGACCTGAGGCAGGAGTTCCGGCTGGATGCCTTTGCCTGTGTCGCTGACGATAATCTGGACGTGTTCGCCGGCGCGTTCGGCGCGCAATTCGACACTCCCGCCGGCGGGAGTGAACTTGATAGCGTTCGAGAGCAGGTTCCAGACAATCTGCTGCAACCGCGCCGCGTCGCCCAATACGATTACGGATTGGAAGAGGGGTTGGGGAATGGAGTCAAGGATGTCATTTCCCCATTCCACACCTTCAATTCGCAATCCGCAATCCGCAATCCGCAATTTGACGTCTTTGGACACCGCCGTCAGCCGCACTGTGTCGAGCGCGGCCGCGATCACGGGGTTGATGTCCAGCGGGCGCAGATCCAGCCGCAGCTTGCCGCTGGCGATGCGCGCGGTGTCGAGCAGGTCTTCGATCAGTTGCAGTTGTGTCCTGGCGCTGCGTTCGATTATGTCGCAGCAATGTTCCGACTGCGCCTCGTCGAGGTCCTTATCGCGCAGCATGCGATTGTAGCCGAGGATCGAGTTCAAAGGCGCCCGCAACTCGTGTGAGACTATGGCCATGAATTCGTCCTTGCTGCGGTTCGCGGCCTCAGCCTCGGCTCTGGCCCTCGACTCCTTGATCAGCAATTCTTCCTTTTCTATCTCGATGCGCTTGCGTTCGTTGATGTCGCGGGCGATTTTCGATGCGCCGACGATTTTTCCGGCCTTGTTTCGTATTGGCGAGACCGTCAGCGAGACGGCGATCTCGCGGCCGTCTTTGCGCCGGCGCACGGTGTCGTAGTGTTCAATCCGCTCGCCGCGATTCAGGCGTTCGAGAATTCGCCGCTCTTCGTCCAGTCGCTCCTCGGGAAAGAGGATAGTCACCGGCTTTCCGATCACTTCATCCGCCGCGTAACCGAATAGTTTTTGCGCCCCCCCGTTCCAACTCGTGATGATCCCCCTCAAGTCCTTGCTCATGATCGCGTCGCCCGACGATTCAACGATGGCCGCCAATTGGGCGGCCGCGTCTTCGGCCTGCTTGCGCTCGGCGATGTCCACTAACATGTCGACGCCGCCGACCAGTCTGCCTTCGCCGTCGAATATCAGCCTCTGGCTTATCTCGCAAGTCTCCGCCTCCGGGTCATTGAGCAAACATTCGGCCAGCGGCTCGTGGACGGCCAATAAACGCTCGATGTCCTCTTCGAAGTCGAGTTCGGCATGAACTTTGGTCCAGTAATGGGCGGTCCGGACAAAGGCGAGTAACATCACCAGGTATTGGAATCGTGATTCGCCAATAGCGCGCTTGAGCGCGTCGAGGCATCGGGGCGCGTCCGGCGTCTGCAAGCAGACATGTGTGGCGCACACAAAAATCGCCTCTTCCATAGCCGAGTCGACGCCGGGCACATCGGCAAGAGGCGCTTCATGGGCGCCGCACTGCGAGACGTATAACTCCAGGCGCTCCCCGCCCGGCAGCGGACGCCGGATCAACCGTACGATTTCTTCGATAGTCTGAGCGGGGCATTGATCATCACCGGCGGGACGACCCAATCCGGCGAGAAAGCCGACATGCCGGGCGATGCAATAGCGCGCGTCGCAAAAGCGTGAGAGGTAGACCAACAACCGCTCCTTGAAGAGGGACGGCAGCGGATTATCCAGGTAGGCGAACTGCGCAAAACCCCACAAGTTCGCCGTAATTTCAGGATTTTCTGGAGCGAGTTGGAAGAAATTTGGTAAAACACCGAAACGATTCTTCACATCGGCTTGTAATTGACGCAAATCTCTCGAACCCGCATTCGGAATCGAATGACTCATCAAACTTCCCCTTCCGTGAAGCGCTTGGCCCTTTGCCTAAGCAGTCATGGAACGATCAGTCCAGCGATAATAAACTTACGGGGATTGCGCTAGTTGAAATATCAAGCGGGAAGTGTTCTGAATGAAAGCGTGGTGTTTGCCTTCAATGCGCTCGCGCAATTTTCGTCGGACCAAAGTAAAACAGTCACCTACATGCAAGTGAAATTCCATTTAGTGATTTGACTTTACAGCTCATTTTTGGGGGAATTCTTGATGTTTTTGTGGTAAGGCGCCGCGTCTTGTGTGGCGTAGAACCACAGGAATGTGGTTCTGCGCCACAGTCCCGCATTAGTTATGGATTTTGTGGCGGAACCATCTTGCGGTTTGGAAAAATGAAGAAGAACCCACGGATTTAACGGATTAAGACAGATCAGGACGGATCAATCCGTGAGAATCCGGTTTTGATCCGTTAAATCCGTGGGTTCTCCGAGATATTGGCGACTACCAGATGGTGGGCGCTTTCACGGCAATTCCCCAAGAGCCGAAATAGATGCGCCATTGGCATAAAGATTGCTGGGCCCGCTTTCGATGACTGCGAGGGAGCCAATATGATCCTGACCAGGTTGAAACAGAAAACACTCTTGCATCACGAGCGCCTGGAAAAAAGGCTCGACCTTTTTCACGGCGTGAACACCTTCGAGGATTACCGCCAATTGCTCGGAAAATTCCTGGGCTTTTACGAACCGACGGAAGAAGTTCTCGAAGCTACTTTCAACCAGAGCGCGATTAACTTCGATTTTACATCGAGAAAGAAGACGCCGCTGCTGCTGCGGGATCTGCATTCGCTGGGCATTGAGGACACGCGGTTACTGCCGCGCTGCAAGATGTTGCCCGCGCTCGACAGGCTGGCGCAGGCGTTCGGCTGCCTTTACGTCTTTGAATCCGCGACGCTGGGTTGGGGAATCGTCCTGAAACATTTGAGTCGTACGCTGGGCGTCACCCGAGAGGACGGCGGCTCGTTCTTCAACAGTTATGGAGACCGAGTCGTGGCGATGTGGCACGATTTCGCGCAACAACTTCGCGCCTACGCTTCGAGGCCCGACCTCGAAGAGGCGATCATCATAGCCGCCGTAAACACACTGGTCTGCATGGACCAATGGATGACCAGCAGTCCCGCCGCAGTCGCGCCCGCGGGACAGCCCGCGGAACAGGCTGAAGCGGCGCCAACTGACGAGAAAGCGGCGCGACCTCCACGACGGGACATTCTTCGTTTGCTTTGACATCCTCTGCGGTATCGCGCGCGTCAGCAAGCGGCCGTCTGATCAGGCGGCCGCTTGCTGACGCGCGCGGCAATGCGCCAATCAGACCGCGACCCTGCGACCGGTGATCAATTGGAAGATGAGCACAATCGCGGCAATGACCAGCAGCAGATGGATCAAATTGCCACCCACGCCACCGAGCATTCCTAACAGCCAGAGCACGACGAGTATTGCAATGATCGTCCACAGCATTGTTTTCTCCTCCTCAGAAAAAGGTAGGGCAAACTGGCAGTTTGCCTGGTCTTCCCCAAAGGCCGCGTCGAAGGAATCAAGGCAAACTGCCAGTTTGCCCTACCCTCGCGCCGCCATTTTTCTTTCAGGGCGTCGCAACACGACCTGAAAGCTCCTGCGGAAAATGTCCGACAAGCTGGAAGCTTGTCGATGCCTTCCTCAATCGCCTTTTACCTGTCCCCTCGACAAGCGTCCAGCTTGTCGGACATTGCGCGGCGCGCTTTTTATTCTTTACTGGCGCCGCGGCTGGCATAAAGGCTCCTTCGAATAAAGCCTTTCTCAGCTTCTAGCAATCAAGGCGCGAAAGAAGCTTTTACTTTCTTTCGCGCCTTGATTATGTAATGTGCAAAGGCCGTGCCGCGCGCATTTGCAAGCTAAGATTGTTCTCGGTATCCGGCATTGATCGCGCTACCGTCCGGCTCGGCGCGCGCGCGTCCTGGCGGCCTTCTTGGCCGAAGCCGATCGCGCAGCGGCGGAACGACCCGCTGACGCCGCGCCTCCTTTGCGGCCGCCCTTTTTGGCCGGAGCCTTCTTGGTCGGCTTGCCTTTCCCCGCCCCGCTCTTCTTACCGCCGCCGGACGTTTTATTGACCGTCGCCCAGGCGCGGCGTTCGGCTTCCTTCTCTCCGACGCCACGCTCTTTATAACCCTTCTCAATGTGCTCGGCTTGACGCTCCTGTTTTCCGGTATATTTCGTTTTCTCGCCTCTCGGCATAATTCAACTCTCCTTTATTGACGTTTTGCAGGGAGATGACCTGAGGGAGATGGGAACCGATTGGGTTGCAAAAGAAATGCCATCGACTTCGATCATGCTTCCGCTTTATGCGCGACAAAATCGGCGCCCGGAGTGCGCTTACGTACCGACTTCATGGAAAGAACAAGACTAGGATGGTTAAGAAGAAGCGGACGGTAATGGGATCGTTTTTTCATCACTATATAGACTCTGTAAATAATAAAGACCTTTGAAGGAGGGCAAGATGGCATCTGATTACGATTATGAATACAGGCGCGGCCGCCGTGAGCGGGAGTATTACGACGAGCCGTATTACCGGAGCCAGGGCGGCGATGAAGAGTCGTATCAACGCTACGGTGGCGAACAGCAACGCTACGGCCGCGGTGGTTATTACAGCGAACCGTACAGGCGCGGATACCGCGGCAGGCATTACGGCGAGCCTTCCGGCGCTTACGATTACGGCCGTTATGAATACGGCGAACGCGGGCGTGAGCCCTACTACCAGCGAGGCTATGAAGGCGAATACCGTGAGCCTTATTACCGCGGCGGGTACGGACGCGGCGCCGAGGAACGAGGCTTCTTCGAGCGCGCCGGCGACGAGATTAAGTCGTGGTTCGGCGACGAGAGCGCCGAGCGCAGACGGCGCTCGGACGAGATGCGTAAGGGGCAGTACGCGGGGCGTGGCCCGCGCGGTTACCGGCGTTCCGACGAGCGCATCCGCGAGGACATCAACGACCGTTTGACGGACGACTGGTATGTCGACGCGACCGACATCGAGGTGACCGTGAACAACGGCATGATCACGCTCACCGGGCGTGTGGACAGCCGCGAAGACAAACGCCGCGCCGAAGACCTCGCCGAATCGGTGTCGGGCGTGTCGGACGTGAGCAACCAGTTGCGCGTCGAGCGAAACATCCCCGTCACGACGGAAACGGAGACGGTGGGGACTACACGCGCCAGAACCGCGAGGACCTGATCGTGGCGAAAGCGGCGAAGTCCGTAAGACTCGAAGCGTTGGCGGCGCAGATACGCGTCTGCACGAAATGTCCGCTGTGCCAATCGCGGACGCTGGCCGTGCCCGGCGACGGCAAGCCGTCAGCCAAGGTCATGCTGATCGGCGAAGCGCCGGGCCGCGAAGAGGATGAGAGCGGGCATCCTTTCGTCGGCGCCGCCGGCCGCTTCCTCGACCTCGTTCTGGAGGGTACGGGCATCAACCGCAACGACCTCTTCATCACCAACATCGTCAAATGCCGCCCGCCGAACAACCGCACGCCAAGAGTGGGCGAGGTCGAAACCTGCACGTCCAATTATCTCTTCGAGCAGATCGAGTTGATCAACCCGGCGTTGATCGTGTTGCTCGGCGGAGTGGCGTCCAAGAAGATGCTCGGCGTTAAGAACGTCAACGAGGCGCGTGGGCGCGTGATCGAACGCGAGGGGCGACAATACCTGGTCGGCTACCACCCGGCTGTGAGGTTCTATCGCGAGGATTTGGGCGAGAAGGTGAAGGAGGATTTCGCGTTGCTCAAACGCGTGTTGAAGAAGCTGCAGCCTTAGAGCGTTTTGCAAACGCGTGTACAGGAATGTGGCGCGAGTTGTTTACTCGCGCCACATTCCTGGCCTGAGAAAGCCATAAACAGGGCGATTAAACAAATCGCCCCACACCGTACACGCGATTGCAAACCGCGATAGATCGGCTTGCAATCGCGAGTGTGGCAGGAACAGACCTGAGTCTGGGGCCCTGGAATCGGTTTTACGCGCGGCCACCGGGCCCCACACGCAGGTCTGCCCCTGCCCAAATGGACATGGGGCTTGAGACTTATCACCGCAAACGGAACTTCAAAAAGACGCCGGAGCCCGAAGGGCGAGTCGCCCGCCGCGAGAGACGCCGTTTCGTAGTGCAGGAGCACCATGCTTCGAGGCTGCATTTCGATTTCCGCCTCGAAATGGGCGGCGTGCTCAAGTCGTGGTCCGCGCCTAAAGGCCCGACGCTCGACCCGCGCGTGAAGCGGCTGGCGGTGATGACCGAAGATCACCCGGTCGAATACCTGAAGTTCGAGGGGCTCATTCCCGAAGGCCAATATGGCGCGGGCGAGCAATTGATCTGGGACGCCGGCGATTACGAACTGAAGCATGACGAAGACCCGCTGCGGCAGCTGAAAGAAGGGAAACTCAGTTTCGAATTGCGCGGCGATAAACTGCGTGGCGGGTTCAATCTGATCCGCATGAAGGGGAGCGACGACCAATGGCTGCTCATCAAGAGCGCCGACGAGTTCGCGCAACCCGGCTGGACTCTCGAATTGAGAATGGGCGGGCGCGTTGAAGAGACCGGCAGGGCGCGTAAGAAGAAGCGCGTAGACCGCGCGCATCATCCAGTGAAAACGATCCGCGCGAAGGCGGAGCGAGAAAGGCGTCCGGTTGCGGCGAGTCGCGTCTTCAAGGCCAAAGAGTTGAGCGGCGACCTTGACCTCAAAATCGGGAAAGACATCGTCTCGCTCACCAACCTCGATAAAGTCTACTGGCCCGAGAACGGCTACACGAAAGGCGATCTCGTCAGGTACTACTACGAGATCTCGAAATACATCCTGCCGTATCTCAAGGACCGCCCGCTCATCCTCAAACGCTATCCGAACGGGATCGACAAACCGTCGTTTCATCAGCACGACGTCGACGAGGCGCCCGACTACGCGCGAACTGTCGCGCTCGATGTCGAGAAAGGCCACGTGGTGGATTACCTCGTTTGTGACAACCTGGCGACGCTGCTTTACGTGACGAACCTCGGCGCGATCGAGCGCCATCCGTGGAATTCACGAACGCGCGGCCTGGACCATCCCGATTGGGTCGTCTTCGACCTCGATCCTGGCGAAGAAGTGGAGTTCGCCGCCATCTGCGAGGTCGCGCTGCGTCTCAAAGACGTTATGGGTCGCGCCGGTCTCGAATGCTTCGCCAAAACGTCAGGATCAAGAGGAATACACGTTTACGCGCCGCTCAAGCCAGTTCATGGTTATGAGGAGGTCGCGGATTTCGCCGAGCGGGCCGCATCGATTGTAGCGAGCGAACTTCCCCGTCTGGCCACCGTTGAGCGTTCGCTCAAGAAGCGCCCGCGCGGGAGCGTCTACGTCGATCATTTTCAGAACGCGCGCGGCAAATCGGTGGTCGCGCCTTACTCGGCGCGCCCGCGTCCGGGCGCGACCGTTTCGGCGCCGCTGGGCTGGGCCGAGGTCAAGCGCGGAAAGATCACTCCGCGGGACTTCACGATTGAAAATATGCGGAAGAGGATCGAAAGAAAGGGCGACCTCTTCAGCCCCGTGCTGAAGCTGAGGCAACGCCTGGAAGCAGGCGCGTTATGACGGCCTCGAAGCGGCCTTTCGACATTGATCAGGTCATCCGTCGCATCAGGGTGGCGGTTCGCCCATTCCCCAAGGCCGCGATGTTCGAACTGGCCGACCACGGCTTCAGTTCCCCATTCGAGCAACTCCTGGCCTGCGTCATCTCGATCCGCACACGCGACGAAGTGACCATCCAGACTGCGCGCAGACTCTTCGCGCGGGCCCGCACGCCGCGCGAAGTCAACCGGCTCACGTCGCGCGAAATCGATCAGTTGATTCGCGCTTGTTCATTTCACGAACGCAAAGCGCGACAAATCCTCCGGATCGCGCGACGAATTGTCGAGGAATATGAAGGCGCGCCGCCGTGCAAGGCCGAAGCCTTGCTCTCATTTGAAGGCGTCGGGCTGAAATGCGCCAACCTCGTGCTGGGAATCGCCTGCGGTCAACCGCGCGTCGGAGTCGACATACACGTTCATCGCGTTACCAACCGCTGGGGATACGTCATGGCGCGAACGCCCGAGCGGACTTCCGTCGCGCTCGAAGGCAAGCTCCCGCGCCGTTACTGGGTCGAGATCAACCGCCTTCTCGTCCCCTTCGGCAAACACATCTGCACGGGCGCGCTGCCGCGATGCTCGGAATGCCCTGTGCTCGAATTCTGTCGGCAGGTTGGCGTCGAAAGGCATCGCTAACGCGCCACGTAGGGGGCGAATTTATACGCCACGTATCCGGGGCGCTTTTCGATCGAGCAGATCGTTTTCAGCGAGCGATATGGCGCCGCGTGGCGTAGAGGGCGATAGATTTGCTGTCTGCTTATGTTCTTACGAATCTGGCGATTCATAACGATCACTTTAACAGCCTTGCTCATGGGCGCGACGTTTTGCCATGTGTTGGAATCGCCCGCCAAGATGCGCTATCCCGGCGAGCTTTATCTAACGCTTCATCGCACGCTCTACGCGGCCTTCGGCCCGCCTAACATCGGCGCGGTTATTGAAATCGGCGCTATACTCGCCGCCTTCGCGCTGGTGTTCCTGACGCGCAAGCGACGGCCCGCCTACCGGCTGACGCTCGCCGGCGCGGTGTTTCTTGTGGCGGGGCTGGGGGTCTATTTCGCATTTATCGAATCCGCCAATATGGCGATGAAGGCTATGTCGCTCAATGCGCCGCCGACGGACTGGACTCGGTGGCGCGATCGATGGGAATACGGCCACATCGCGCACTTCGTTTTTCATTTGCTGGGTTTTTCCGCGCTGGCGCTCTCGATAATTGTCGAAACCCCGGTTGCGCCGCGCGATCCACAAAAATGGTTAAGTCGAACCATGCGACACTAAATCGAGCCATGCAGGATCGGCGCATTACAGGAAGCAAAAGAGTCAACCTTTCTGCTCCTTCGCCTTCAACCGGCGCCCGCCTCCCGCGAACACTTCAATCATTTTGCGATTGAAGGCGGGAATGTCGTCGGGCTTACGGCTGCTAACAAGTCCCTGATCCACAACCACCTCTTCATCAACCCAATCCGCCCCGGCGTTCTTCAGATCGGTCTGAATGGATTCATACGAGGTCAGCCTGCGGCCCTCGACGACATCCGAGTCAATCAGCGTCCACGGGCCGTGGCAGATGGCCGCGACCGGTTTGTCCGAATCGAAAAACGCTCTGACGAATTGCAGGGCGCGCTCGTTGCGGCGCAATTTGTCAGGATTCATCACGCCGCCGGGCATCAGCAGCGCGTCGTAATCCTCAGGGTCGGCCCGATCCAAGACCACATCTACCGGGAATACATCACCCCACTCGGTATGGTTCCACCCCTTCACCCGATCTTTATTCGGCGAGACGATATGCGCCACGGCGCCGGCCTGCTCCAGCGCCTTCTTCGGCTCGGTCAACTCAACCTGCTCGAAACCATCGGCGACCAAAATGGCGACCTTCTTGTCACTCAGTGTTTGTTCCATACGAAGCCTCCTTTGCGTAGCCGCGCTTAGAGCGATTAACAATTGTGTGTACGGGAAGACGCGCCAGGTCAGTACCGCGAGCGGTAGCGAGCGTGGCTCGATGCGAAGCTCGCTCGCTACCGCTCGCGGTACTGATCCGTACACGCAATTGTTAAACGCCATAGGCTCAAAATAAGCAAGGCGGGCGCCAGGCGCGTGTCGAAACTCGCACTGAGAAAACTTTGTCCGCGCCAATCCGGCGCGCGTTTTGCGCGTTTTATCAATGAAGAGATAACAAATGGCCGTGAAGACAGATCGATGCCTCAAGCATGATTCTGAACGCGGGATAGGGCGGGCTCATCGCCTTCGGCGTGACAATTTGAGCGCGGCTTCCCAACGGCTCCGCCAGAGGGTCCGTCGTTTGCTGAGGGATTCCGCTATCGCGGCGCGCATTCGCATACGCAATCGCCGCGCGGCTTTATAAAACCGAGTGGATTTGATCGCCTCATGAACCCTGGTTTTGAACGCCAGGAACCGCGTATGCAGAAACGAGAACCAACCGATCCGCAGTAGATTCGGATGGGTCAAAGCGTAGATGCGCGCAACCAGCGCTGTTCCGACGATCTTGGCGCCGACGGCCACCACTAAGCCTAACGCCGGTTGACCGTGGGCGATGAAATAGAGCGCGGCCAGTTTCACGGGAATGAGCAATAACGACGGCGCGCCGAACATCGCCAACGCGGCGTAAGGCGGCAACCCGGCGATGAGCGATTCGATCTGACGAAAAAGCGGCAGGCGTCCGATGGCGGCGGCGACGCGCTGAAGGTCGTCCCAGAGCCATTCTTCAAACAGGACGACGATCGCCGCGATGAGGACAAACGGCGCGGCCAGCAATCGTTTCAATCGCTTCTTCATTTCATTTCATTTGGGGGACAGACTTTGGTACTCCGTTAACGAAGTTATCAAGCATTACTTGAGACGACAAGTCATTATTGCGAGCGATAGCGGCGGCCTCTTGCCAATAATCGCTCCCGGCGCTGATCCAGACAAATGTCTAGAAACCTGGTTAACATTGTATTTAGGATTTGTTCAAAAATAACTTGTCCGCTTTGCCGCATAAAGTTTGTTTTTACGCCAGTTTTCGCACGTTTTCTGAAATCTACAGCGGTTTTCAAACGCCTGAAG
>Ga0154003_1000483_pt1 | contig 12476 bp, 14 predicted proteins | sample TSFL087MetaG_FD_104679 | JGI IMG/M metagenome (GOLD analysis project Ga0154003, IMG submission 104679) | Attine ant fungus gardens microbial communities from Florida, USA - TSFL087 MetaG | ecosystem: Host-associated > Fungi > Mycelium > Unclassified | place: USA: Florida, Lake Talquin State...
CCGCAGAGTCTAGACACTAGGCCAATAGGTCGCCAAGAAAGGTGAATCTTGATTGAAAGTGCGAAAACAAAGGAGCTCGTCTAAATTCTAAAGTACTGCGCTCAGGAATTAAACCGAGTCAGTGCAAGTTTTGATGACGTCCAAGTGACCTGGCAGTCAGCCTAACAGTGATGCGAGGACAGATGACTAGTTCTCCATTTCCCCTTGGACCCCATTTTCATAAAAATCTCCAAACTGGTTATCTTCTTTTGAAGTAGCGCCCTTCTGCTTCAGATAATCCTTGAGTGGACAATGTTGCCTTGCATCCGGTTTTTTGCACCCCCTACAAGCGCGACCATGTTGAACCATCAAAACGTGGAGGTCGTACTTGAGGTGTGCGGGCACACGAGCGTCCAGATGAGCTTGTGCAAGTACTCGGTTGGCCTTTGTCGGTATCCATCCCAAGAGACGAGTGAGACGATAGACATGCGTATCGACGGCAAAAGAATCTCTTCCAAGGCAGAAAAGTAAAACACAGGAGGCTGTCTTGGGACCTATTCCATCATATGAGAGGAGTTGGTGCATTATCTCCTCATCCTGCAAGTCAGAGGGTTTGTCAGTAGCAGACTGACATTCACCCGCGAGATGCTGGAGAGAATAGACACCGTGCCGTGCCTTGACTTGATGTAGCAAAGCTTGTATCATACCAGCCTTCTTGTTTGCAAGACCACCTGCCCTGATTGCGTCTACTACCTGGTCTCTGGGAGCATTCGCAATCGCTTCAAAATTGTTGTGACCAAATGCTTCGTCCAATCCCTTTTTAGCTCTAGTTGAGTTGATGGAGGAAGTATTTTGGGACAAAATTGTGCCAATTACAGAGTCCATCACGTTGGGAACATTTCCGCACGTTTGTGCAGAGTTATTTGTAGCCATCTGAGGAGGACGCCGCACAAGCGGTGGACGCTTTCCACTCAATATCTGGTGTACTTCTAGTGCCTCAGCAGGGGTAGGGTGTGGGAATTCGGGGAAAGGTGATGCGTTTGCAAAAGACGCATGTAATTTCTGTTTTTTGCTGAGCGAGCGCAGGATCATACCGGTATCATCACATGATGTAGTGCCTAATGACCCACTAACCGACCCTGTCGTGACCCACATGATGTCATGTCGCCGCTGACGTCATGCACCGGTCAATATTCTGCTAACCGCTGATAATCATCAGACCAAGCGTCCTTACGTCTGTTGTGGTTATGCCCGGCGATAGCACGAGGTCCTTCATTCTATTCTACGATCATGGGACTCTGACCGAGAGAAATACATAATGCCACCATCCTTATTCCGAATAAATGCCTGTTCCTTCCGATACGTACGTACTCTGTTCCCAATAGCGAGAATTATTGTTCAGAAGTACCGCTGGTTGGCCAATCCTCCACGAGCTCGGGAAGCCATCCATCTCTTCAGTGCAAGTCGGATATCCGCGGATTTTCATGAGCTGCAGGCGGTAGCCTTCTGTAAAGCAAATAAAAAATATATAGCAAAAATAGGATGTCAATCGCAGTCTAAAGCATAGACAATGCGGAAACCTTATATCAATCCTTTGATGCTACCTCAAACAGTCAGGTATATCCCAGACAACGGGCTGCATGATATTCATTGAGCTTCTGCGCCACTTCTCATGCCTAGATAGCCGCCTAATGTCCGCTTGACCCAAGAATCGCCCGCTACGGATGAACGAAGCTTCTGAAGGAAAGAATTCCTTTAATTGACAGCATAAAGCAACTTCCAAAATCAGTTATTCTATAGCTTTTTCCATTCGCCTACTTGCCAGGTGGGAGCACTTCCCTTCAATGGCAAGCCACAAAACAACACCCTAACCAGTTGACATGTTCACGAGAGAGGAATTCCACAGTGGAGGCATGCAGGATGGAGTTGCCGAAGCCTCGGAATGATCCTTTGATGCAGGCTTTGAGCAGAGACCAATCATTTCTTTTACTGCACTCCCGCGATATGGTTCTGGATATCTATCCCAAATGCCGCTCACTGTGTCTTACGTCGAGCCAGTGTTTGAATATAAAGATCCATTGCTCTAGTGGGGAGGCTAGAAAACCGTCCTATCCCACGTTACAAGTGTCATCTCAAAGTCTAGAAGAAATCGGGTCCTATTCGAACAATCCCTACTTGCTAGACACATGTTTGACACTCCATCATATATTCGTTTGATCTTGACCCATCCATCTCATTTCTTTTTGAAGCAATCGTGCGATGTGTATAGATACGATTTTCCATCGCCATTGTCCCCCAAATTCAGCAATCACCCCCCCACCATCGGGTTGATTGCCAACTGATAAGAACACCACCACAGGTCAACCACCCACTGCTCCTCTCTCTCTAAACACAGTTACGTCGGATCGTATCTTAGATATATACATATATACACATGTATACGATCCATCAGCACCCCAGTTCGCGGCTCGTCGGGAGATTCCCAAGCCGGACACATATGGCATCAAACCTATGCCTGATAGAAGTCCTCGACATAAAAAAAAGGAAGTGGAACTGAATAAAAAAACATGTTTATCTGAGGGATTAACATTTTAACTGGGGCCACTCGACGGTTTTTCTGCATGTTGCGCCAATGGATCATTACTACTGTGCCTTATCACAAGATATCACTCGACAGCATCTGTAATGGAAGGTGACATTTGAAGAGCAATGTAGTTCCGAAAAGCCTCTGTGGCAGATACGGGAGGGATGGGTTATGAGATGTGATAAAATGAACAGTGTGTCCTGTATTCCGGTGGTGAAACCTTACAAGACAACCAAGGAATCCTACAAGGAATCCTGTTGAAATTTTTTTTCATAACCTGAGCCTCATGTCTGCCACATGGTGAATTGGAAACTCCACTAGACCCGATGACGATGAAAGCACGTAAACATTTGAAATAGCGACAAGAGAGTTCAGTGGCTGGGCCAGGGAAGAAGTGAAATATGACGGATGTTGGTCTATTGGATTGCACGTGCAATCAGCCTCGGGGCCCGCTCTGTTCCTGACTGCCGTTCTGCTCACAGCGAGGCAATAGAGCACATTGACTGCTGAAGTCGTAATCATCAAGGGTCAAAGAAACTTTCGTGAATGTCGGGTAGGGAGGCGCAAGTACCCCCATAGTCGGGGTGTGAGTGTGGGGTTGGGGGGGGGAAAGGAAAATGCTTGTGTGGTTCATTTTCATTTACTGAACCGAGTTGCAGCCGGATCAGGGCCCGGAATGCGTGAGAAGATGAAGATGGATATATCTGAAAAGTGATCTAGTAAAGACAATAACACCGTTTCTTTCCATCGCAAGACCAAATAATGGGTCGTGCTGAGAATCTCATATCCAACCCATATCGGGATAAAACACCCTCTCAGATCTGTTGTCAGGCTCTACGATGAAGCACACCGGTCTCTGAACCAATCCAACCCTTACGAGATTAGGACTCGTGCCCTTGCCCGAAACCATATCTGGCTGCAGCTATCTTGCCATAACTATAAAACTCTCCGACGCTATTGTTTCGAGTTTCCGAGCCCCGTTCGTGCAATTGTTCTCCCCAAACTACCAGAGACAAAAGAAAACCAATCGTGTCCTCGTTCACAGGATCCATTATTCTTTCTCTCTTTCTACTTCCTTGCGCGCAGGAGCTCCCGTTCTCTCTATTTGTTATTACTACAACGCCCACAAATATTTTTTTTCCACAGTACTCTTCTTTATCTTTGCCTTTACGATACAACCATGCCTCCCCTACGCACTCGCGACACCCAGTCCCGTTGTGAGTAATGGCTGCTGGTATATTATCTCCTCCCGAATAAGCGAACTAACCTGTTTTGATCTAGCACTCGAAGTGACGACTGATGCTCTTCAGCCCCCGACGCTCGCTATTATCTCCCCCACACCCCGAACCTTTACTTTTCCCCCCACGCACAACCTCGCAGACAGCTCTCACATTTCGCCGTCTCACTCACCCTTTGAACTTGATCAGATCAATGCTCTTCCCTTCCATCTCCAATGTATCCTGTCTTCCGTCATGACGGCCAGTCCCCAGCAGTTTCAGCGTACTCTGTCTCCTGTAATGGAATCGCCCATATCTGCCTCGCCCTCCCAGATAAAGACTCATCATAGGCGCAAGTCGTCGACAAGCAGTACCAGCAGTGATGAGGAGCGTCGTCCACGTAAAGGTGATTCTGATTACATCAAGCGACCGGAGAATGCTTTCATCCTTTTCCGTCGTAAATGCTGCGAGGACAGACAAGCGGCCGCCAGCGAGGACATCCATGATGGCCGCACCAAGAAAGAAAGGCAAGCTGATCTTTCCAAGACGATCAGTCAGAAGTGGAGATGCCTGACTACTGCGGAGCGGAGGGTATGGGAGGACATGGCAAAGGCACGAAAGAAAGAGCACGAGGCGATGTACCCCGACTATGTATATCGCCCACAGCGTTCCAAGGACAAGGCGAAGGGCAAGAAGAATGACAAGGCTGATCCCAAAGGTGATGAGGCTAGTCTTGACGTGGGTTTCATTCTTCCTACGCCTTCTGAACCCAAAGGCCGCTCCGCGTCAGCTCCTACACCATCCCCATATCAAGCCATCGTTCTTCCCGGCGTATATCAAGCGGCTCCCTCGTGTCCGACCTCTCCGTCGTTGCTCCCTATGATCACTCAGTATGCGGCGCAGACAGGGCAGCCTGAGAATTGTGCCAACGACTTTGATTTCTTGCCTGACGAAAATTTCATGCCATCATCCAACCAAATGAACTTCGAAGCTGGCCTCGACGTAAGTACACTTCTAGGTATGAACAGATTCTTTACTCACCATCGCCTCCACACAGTCCGAATTCATCCGAAACCTTCTTGCTGTGTCTCAAATGACGTCGGTTTCGCTAGATAACAGTCTGCCGCCCCTCGATACCCATGAATTCTTGCCTCCTGATTTGATCTCTGGGTCTGGTGTGACTTCAGGTTCATCATCTCCTGTGTCTAGTCCTTTTACCCCTCTCGCCGCGACCGGTCAATCGTTCACTCAACAGCTTGTAGGCGGCGATATGCCCGGAGTACAACAGGGTGAGCCTGATGTGCTAGCTGATATCGACATTCTTCAAGATATCTCGTCGTTGCCATGGGAGACCACTTCCATGTGGCCCAATGCTTCAGAAAACTTGTTTGGCGATGATTTCGATTTGAACGCTATCCCAGATATTGATCTTACGGACAAACTCAACGAAAGTTTTGTTGATTCTTCGTCGCCCTTGCAATTCGATCAAAATTTTTCTCATGCATTGGAGGGCTGCACGTACTCGCGGGAAACCATGGCTAGCTTGGAGGAGATGTTTTCTGGATCCAACTTCTGAACCAATGGCGCTGTGCGCCTTGGGAATTGTTCAGTATTCTCTAGTGGTCGATGATGTTTGAACCATTTGTAAGTATAGTTGTATTTTTCTACGCACTATTGATCCACGCACTGTTACTGTTACTTTCGCTGGTCTGTTGGAGCCATTGTGCAAAATCCCCCCTTTTTTCTTGCTTTCTTTCAAAAGACACGTACAATGATTTTATGTTATTTCACGACCGGAAGCGGGCTTTCAAGGGTACTGGGTCACAATCGAAGACCGATCCTTTGATGCGTCTCGATGACCACATCCCTTTTATTCACTTTACATCTCCACTCCCCGCGCGCAATGGTTTTGGTACCTCTGCTTCTTTCATTGGACCGTTAAACTACTTTGTGTTATACCCTCTTGTGTTGTCTTACGTTTGTTACAACTGTTGTTGTTTGCTGTTGGTGACTTATCTTGTTCATATTCTTCATTTATCTTGTACATCACTTTCGTAGTGAATCGTTACTCGGCGTTGCATTATTTCCACCTGCAGCAAGACAATAAGAGATGACTGAGCGGCGAAGCACTAACCTACCAATTATGCTTACGGGATTCGACGCAGAACTGGCAATAGAGCGGGAAACCGATAATTGGGGCGTGGCTTCTGTCCGTCGGAGCGAGCAATGCCTTACCTTAGTCCTCTTTCACATTACCATATCAAGCAATCACAAGAACCTGAGAACGTGCGTCACAAATGTACCCACACTATCATTCTCGCCCGACTACTCTTCTTGAGTTCTTTGGGACTACCTTGTCGGAATGGAGTGGAAATTTATGAGTCGAGGACATGATTTCGGGCCGGTGGACAATAACAAGGTCATTTGCTAGATTAAGGCAAGAGCGCATGAGTTTCTCAAGGAAATTAAACAGGGTCAGTGGCACAAGACCACTTGTGACACATGGGTTAAGGGCTATCGCACCAATATTCTGAGAACCCCATCGAAACGACACGCGGCTTTACGAAGGGCGGATACTGTATCGAACGCATGAACTGAACCAGCGACACAAACCAGAGCAAGACTAGTGACGGAAGGATATTCCACGATAGAGCGGAGAGGACGGAGACGGATCAGATGGTGGAATTGGGAGATTGACTTGCCATCGGTAGGCACTGGGATAGATAATGAATATATTGAAAGGGTCTAAGACCAAAGTTGGTGAATAAAACTGCAGGAAGAAGACAGAACGAATTACCCTTACAAACTACATTGATATAGGCTATGGCCTTCATGGTGAGTGTCAACTGGTCAAAGACGGAGAACAAAACAAATACAACAAATACTTACATCGCAAGAGAAAGGGATCAGGAATTAGTTGCTGCGGAGCAAGCCAATCACAGGGAAATCATAACCTTGTGCCTAGAAAACGCACATACAAAGGGATGAAGACGCAGTGGCAGTAGGAATGGTAGGCAGGATTATCGCAGAGGGTGCATGACCTTATAACCGGGAATCGTTGAGCAGCCATGCGTTTACAAGGTGTTTGATGGAACCCACCAGTCGGCGACAGGCTGAAGCAGGTTGAAGTGACCTAGCTATGTGATCGCAGATAGAGACAAGCCAATAGTAAGCATGCTTCGACTTTTACCTGACTGCGATCGAGTTACCCGATCAGATGAGAAGGGATTCAAGGCGACGAGTCGCCGCTAGTGACGCCACAGTAGAGAGATATCGAACTCGAGACAACTGTCCTCACCGTGGAACTGTGACAAGGGACCGGTAACGCGTGAAAGTCAAGCACGCGACTTATGAATCAACCAGTAGAATGCTCATAAGTTTCATAAACCTTGCTTTTGTGGTTTCTTGAGCAGGTTTCGTGGGCTGAACGCGAATGATTGGACCGCGTCTTTGATGGATGGTCGTGTCTGAGATCGATGAATGCTTGAAGGCAAAGAAAAAAAAATCAGTACTCGCGGAGAACCTCGAGGTCTAAACGGAGTAAAATAAGAGAGAAACATTGTAGATGTGGTGGACGCAAGTCTCCAAGGAAACCCTTCAGCACGTTTAAGGGCCAGTCAAGGCACGTGATTGGACATTGTTGATTGAAAATCGGTGACACTTAATGCTCATTTTATTCGTCAGAAATTAATTAAATCACAAGAAAAAACCATATTCCAACGATAGAATAGAATGGATTAATATTGATGACAACAAGCAACTTACCGTATCCCAGTGATATTTATGACGTCATCGTATCATTATCCATAGGTGTGCATGTTCGAAAAGCTAAGCACATAGACCCTCTTCATGGGAGTAGTTAGCAACCTCGACTTACACATAATTTGGAGCTGATGAAAACTGATTTCTGAAGAGAATAACTTGTAGGTACGGGAAAGATGCATTATTCCATTTCTGGCTGCTGATAATATTTGTACAAAAAATTCTTCATAAACCTCAGCGTAATTACGTTTTCAATAACTTATGAGAACAAGTGACTTTCATGAGATGAACAAAAATAAATATGGGGACTGGCTCATTTTGGATATACTAAGTTACACGAGTATATTTAACATCTGATCATGTTTCCGAACATGTCCCTGTATGATGCACAACGCCGAGACTCCAATCCTTGGTGTGAATAACGGTATTCCGTGGGACCCCCGGTTATCGGAAATTCGTGCGAAAATTTTTGAACAATAAGGACAAGCGAGCTGAGACAAAATGAACAGTAATATCCAATGTTGACTCAGGACTCCATAAGGAAGCGGGAAAATACCGGTCGAATGATTATTCCCGCCCGATGACGTTGAAGGAACAGGCGGACTCAATTTGCTAACGCGGAACATTCCAACATCAGGAGACGGCCCCTTAGCCCGGGTCCCTAATTTTTAAATCCCAGTGCAGGAACCTAGAGTTCAGGTTTCATGTCATAAATAGCCTCAAATTGCCACTGCTGGCGAAGCACGGTCCATTTATCGAGCATTTGTCTTCCAGGGAGGAGTAAGGTATTTTTCTGTCAAAATCACCTTCAATTATGATTCGCTGCCCTCTTGTCCCACGCGAGGATGATGTCAATCTACTTACTTGACATTGATTTTCATACCTTGAACAATCCCGGGTGAAGGATCCTTTGTCTAAATCCCTCCAGCATTGTCCGAACGTTAAACAGCCTGACACCATCGACCCACTCGAGCTGCAATCCATTCTCATTGGACCAAGAAATCCTAATTACATTTCATTCCATTAACCAGTGTAATATCTGAGCTTGCTCGCTATGGTATAGTATACTTCATTCTTGTCTCCTATCATGTTGGGAATATCATACATCCGTATTGTTCGCATCTATTTTTTTAAGGTTCATGCTCATGACCTTCAATGAAAAAACCTTCGTTCACTCCTTTGATCAGTCCCAAAGTCATAGTCCACGAAACTCCATCCATCACTAGTGGATCTCCTTAAATCATGTTCAAATTTTGAACAACAAATCTGGTAGCTGGTCGACAAGACCTTGACGACATGTATTCTGGACGAAGAAACTTAAGTTTGAAGTTCAAGAATCAGGTAATCAAAGAATGGAGAATGTCGGCAGCCAGCGTCGACTGAAATGAATCTCGTCGTAATGTGGGCCGCCATCATTCCGTCTGTTCGCAATATCTTTAATCAATTTGAATTTTACACACGTTGTACATTTTATTACATGTTACCTTTCCTTGGACCTAATTTCCTTCCGTACTCATTCCGGATATCATAGTCATTCATCTTCGCCAAATGATGGCTCAGAGAGACGGCTTGATATACTCAAACTCTGGATCGTTTTCGAGTTTCCTCAATGCAGTATCGACTTCTTGCTTCAGATCATGATCCCAGATGGGGTCCCAGACGCCGGCCAAGTTGTTTGCAACCCATTCAGGACCCTGACCTGGCTTCCCGAAGCCGTCATAAATCCGCCCGACACGAGCACTTTCTTCAAGCACCATATTGGCTCGACGCGGTCGTAATTCATCATAGATCTGAAGAACAAACTGAAGTAGGTTATTTAGACAGTACATTGACTGACGTTTATCCAAGCTCACGTTAAGATTGGATCGTCTGGTTCCTGGGTGGCATAACAAACGACAAAGGACGTAGATATCTTCAAAGCCTTGCCCTACACCCGACCCAAGATGTGGTTGCATGCCATGTGCCTGTATCGAGAGAGGTTAGATAATAGATTGACTCAACCTCAAAGATATTGACCCACGGAATCACCGACCAAGACAATTCTTCCAGAAATGTAGCTGGGAAGTGGAATTACTTGGTGTATATACCACTTCCCTGCGTTGGTAACGTGATCCACAAGGATTTTCACGTCACTTCCCATTTCCGCGTATATGGCTTCAATATCACATTTAGGGACAGTCTCAACCCAAGGGCCCTTCACCTCAGGCCCCATTGGCTTTGAATAGTCGCTCGAGAAGAGGACGACATTGAGCTGGAAAGAATTCGAGTAAGTTCTAGTTTGTCACGAAGAACGAACCATTTTCGTCCCCTGCATAGGGTATGTAATCAAATGCTGAGGGCTATCATCAAACACTGCGGGGTTTTGAGAAGCGGGTACCGACCTTGTCCTTTCCCATCCAACAAAGGGGCACTCCATCTACTTTGGTTTTCATTCCTGCCTTATACAAGGAATCCAGATCCATCAGGTTACGGTAAGCAACCGTATTAGTGAAAACCAAGTCAGAAGCCGAGCTCTTTGTTACAGAACTACGAACGGCGCTTTTGATACCGTCAGCACCAATCACCAAATCAGTTTCATGAACTGTTCCGTCTTCAAAGTAAAGGTTATAAGCACCAGACTCAAGTGGTATGACGCGAGTGCATTTCTTATTGAGGTGGAGGGAGTTTGGGTTGAGTAAAGGCAGAAGGGCATCAAGAAATGTGGGTCTGTATATTCCAATTCCAAAATGCAGAGAATGCTCGGCGTACTACTGCTGAATGAGATCAACATCCAAGGGAAGGCAAACTGGATGACTCACGTTATAGACAACTCCATGCTGACCATAACCTGATACGAAGGTAAAGCTTCGCAGGGTCTTCTTATTATCCGTTTTCTCCATGACAGGCTTTAAAATACCAAGCTCATCGAGAGCCTTGATAGCATTGAGACCTATTGAAGTCCTCTGCATCCGTCGAGGCTATCATACAGATGACTCACCGAATCCGACACCTGCGCCCACTTGACCAAACCGAGGCTGCAAACTTCTGTAAATCCATGACAATATCAGAGAAGCGGTAAGGCATACAGCGGCTTCGAATACATCAGCATGGATGTTTTTCAAAGAGAGACTAACAGCACTGTTTATGATTCATTAGTCTGTTTTTGCATTTCAACTGGTCCTCATTACCAAGCTATACCGCACATTCCACCACCAACAATAGCAACACGAAAGTCTTTAGTAGAAGACATGATCAGTGGACAGAATAGCGGACAAGAAACTGTGGGGAAAACATCAGGCACTCTAGATGTTACCACGAGGGCGGTCCCTGCAGCCGTCTATACTTGAACTCAGGAGCCCAACAGCACTACTGTCAGTGTTTCATACCGATAAGGCTGAAAAGGCGAGTTGTTAATAATTTTGACCTAGAATACAGTGTCTTTCGCAAGCCTAAGCGGAATCGCGTGGCTACATAGAGGTCTGGGCTAGATAAACGAAGAACGAAGAAAACATAATATTCGACAAGGCTGAGGTCGTCATGCGAAAGTGAGGAATTTAGTTTTGTGGAGGGCGTCGATTACGAATACAAGGAAAGTGACCTATGTTGCAGCACCTAACGCTGAGTCCTAATAGTTGTCGCCCTACTGGGGAGAAGATGTGCTGGGCCTCATTTTAGGTGCTCTTTTCTCTACAAAGCGAACTGAGGGAAAACTCGGTTCCACATCGAAGCAAGCTGAACGAGCTGGTTATTCAACGACATCCTGACAAGTTGAAAATGTTAGCGGTTTTTCCCATTTCAATCATTCTTGTCTTGTCTTTGGTCTAGGTTGCTAGAGGACATATTTCGACTACGACAGATATATGGCCTGATTATTAAAGTCATCGGCATTATCTTGAACTGGATATCAAGTCTTCCTTTATATGACGTTATGAGGATTAATGGCTGCTCACTTTTTTGGACTGCTCTTTCAATATAGTCTTTGGAATGATATAGGCACGCTCCATTTAACATCCAGATGTCAGTTGGTCATCTTTAACCGCTATGACGACTTCAGCAGGCCTCATAAACTCGAATGAGGGCCTTTGCAAGGTGAGAGACCACGAACCAGTGTTCCCAAAAGAGAGCCTTGATGATTGAGTACTGCCAGTGTCTGATTCCTGTATTTCCTGACTGAACAAGAGAATACAGCCTGGACCGATATGCGAAGAATGAGCAAGAAAAGAGCTTGCAGAGAAAGATAGCATTTTGTTCAAAGAACTTAACTTATATTTCCAAATTGATCTTGCAAGAGGAGATGGACTGAGTAAACTACACATGACACTGCCATGTCTTCTCCCAATGATGTATTCTTTCATATCTCGATTCAATCCTTTGAATGGATACATATTTAAGTGGATACTCAGCGGAAGTTCAAGTTATGCCTCAAGTTCTCCTGGGCTTTGCAGTTTGGTTGAAGATCTGCCTCTTATCCCTGACATAGTGGCATGTTATTACTACGAGCGTAGGTAGGTGAAGCTAGACAACTTTGATGAAAATCGAGTCACGGGTTGACCCCGATCCCTGATGGAACAGCAAATACAACTAGGCAGGTATCGAGGTTGGAGGCATCGACAGAGATATATATACAGACATATATTCTACATGCAATCATTCAGACACTGAATAATCCGCTGACCCGTGCTCGTCAAAGCGCCACCTTCTGATTTCAAAGCTTCTGAGGCCAATCATCAAAACCAAGATCAATGGCTTATGAAAAACAAGTTAGTCAACTGCGTAATAGATACCGACATCAATACGTACGCCAGGGCGGAGTGATGAATCTGCGGAAACGGGTCAACGGCTTGAGCAGCAAAATGGCAGCAGGGATGAGTAACGAACCTTCGCTGTTTGCCAGCTGCGGCAAGACCATCTAGTTTCTCGATGTCAGCTTTGGTGAGTGCCTCAAAAGCATTGAC
>Ga0154003_1000484_pt1 | contig 12446 bp, 12 predicted proteins | sample TSFL087MetaG_FD_104679 | JGI IMG/M metagenome (GOLD analysis project Ga0154003, IMG submission 104679) | Attine ant fungus gardens microbial communities from Florida, USA - TSFL087 MetaG | ecosystem: Host-associated > Fungi > Mycelium > Unclassified | place: USA: Florida, Lake Talquin State...
ATTCCACGGTGTGATCAGCGCGCAGACGCCGACGGGCTGGCGAATGCACATGGCCATCTTGTCGGGCAGTTCCGAAGGCGTGGTGTAACCATGCATCCGCCGTCCCTCGCCCGCGGCGTAAAAGGTCATGTCGATCGCCTCCTGCACGTCGCCTCGGGTTTCTTTCATGACCTTGCCCATCTCGCGCGTCATGTCGTGCGCGAACTGCTCTTTACGTTCGATCAGGATCTGACCCAAACGGAAAAGTAGTTCAGCGCGCTTAGGCGCGGGCGTGGCCCTCCATTTTGGTAAGGCTTCGCGCGCGGCGTCTACAGCGGCCTCGACGTCTTCGGCGTTAGAAGCCGGAAAGAGGCCGACGACCTCGCGCGTGTCCGCCGGATTGCGGTTCTCCATCATCGCGCCGCTTGCGGGTTTGACCCACCGGCCGCCGATGTAATTTTTGTAAGTTTCGGGTTTTATCCTCGATTTCGATGTCGCTTGAGCCATAGCTGTACCTTTGTAAAAATCCACCATCTATTCGGGTTATGAAGCAGTCGATGATTTTAAAACGAAACAGTCGCTAAAGGAAAAACGTCTGCGAGGCCGGAGGGGAGGGGATCGAGGATCGAGGATCGAGGATCGAGGATCATAATGAATAATGTCATACTATCCGCGATCTTCTATCTTCTTCTTCTATCCTCGATTATCCGCAATCGTCTCAGTTAGCGCGCCGCAGCAAGGCGACAAGTTCGTTGATTTGCCTTGCGTTCAGGTTGAGAGCGTTGGCTTCCTTCGGAGGTTTGTGGCAGCGGGTGCATTCGACTTTCGGGTCACGCCATTTTCCGGGGTGTTTGTGCTGAAGCTCCATCTCCGCAAGTTTTTCGGGGAGATGGCACTTCAAACACTCGTCACGCAATTTGGCGGTCAGGTGCTCGGGTGGGGCGGGGCTCATGGCTTTGGCCTTGTTCCTGGTCGACAGCCACCACAGGCCCCCTACGACGAGGACGACGATTGCGATAAATATCAGGTCGCGGGACTTCATTTTCATCAGATGATCACCGGTGTTGATTTATATTTGATTTGTTACCAGCGAAATTCGGACAGGCAATGTAGCAAATGATCCGCCTGTTTGACCAATCGCATCAGACCTCTCAGCGAACCTTCCCCATTAGCTTTTTGATAAAAGGAGTCAATGCCAAAAGAGCCAGGGCCGCGATGATCGGGGCCGCAGCCAGCTTGCTGAATAGCCCGACCAGCGCTTCCTGCGAGCCGCCTTCGAAGTGGCCTGCGGCTATGCCCGCGGCGAAATTGCCAAACGAAATCGAAAGAAAATAGATGCCCATCATCAGTCCGGCCAGCCGTTGCGGCGCAAGCTTTGTCGTCGCGCTGAGGCCGACGGGATATAAACAAACTTCGCCAATTGTGTGCAGCATGTAAACCCCGATGAGCCACCAGGGTCCGACTTTGGCGCCGCCCGCCGTGAAGAGCGATGCGAATGCGAGCAGGGCCGCGCCCGCCCCGACGAACAGCAGGCCGAACGAGATTTTTATGGGGCTCGACGGCTGCCGGTCGCCCATCTTCAGCCAAAGCAACGCAAAGGGAGTGGCCAGAAGAATGACGAAGAGCGGCGCATACGTCTGAAACCAACCGGCAGGGAACTTGAACCCGAACACGGAGCGGTTAACGAAGTCGCGCGCGAAGAGGTTGAAGCTCGAGCCGGCCTGCTCATAACACGCCCAGAAGATGATCGAAAAGAGGATCAGAATCACAATTGCCCCGACTGGTTTTTTCTCTTCGGGCTTGAGGAAGACGAGAAACAGCCAGCCGAGAAAGAGAGCCAGCGCGCCGAGCATGATCCACATCTTGTTTTCAACCAGGATTTCGGGGCCGAAGAAAAGGGCGCCCACCGCCGCGCTGATCGCGGCCATAAATAACGCGCCGACCACAGCCTTGCGACGCGTCTCCGCCGGAGACTGCTGGGGCGGGGCGCCGACATGCGCCAGACGTTCGCGGCCTAGGACGTATTGGATCAGGCCGAGCGTCATCCCGACGCCCGCCGCGCCAAAGCCGAGATGCCAGTTAATCTCTTCGCCGAGGTAACTGCATACTATCGGCGCGAAGAGCGCGCCCAGGTTGATGCCCACGTAAAAGAGCGAGAAGCCTGCGTCGCGACGCTGGTCTTCCGGAGTGTACAAATCGCCCACAATCGCGCTCACGTTCGGCTTGAGCAGACCCGTGCCCAGGACGATCAACACCAGTCCGGTGAAGAAAGTGTAGATAGTCGGCACGGCCATAGAGTAGTGACCGAGCGCGATGATGACGCCCCCGACAAAGACCGAGCGCCGCGTCCCCAGCACGTTGTCGGCAATCCACCCGCCCGGGATGGACATCAGGTAGATTGAGCCTGTATACGCTCCGTAAATGCTTGCGGCGGTCTTCGTGTCGAAGCCGAGCCCGCCGCCTGTCACCGCCGTCGTCATATACAGAATCAGTAGCGCGCGCATGCCATAATAGCTGAAGCGCTCCCACATCTCCGTGAAGAAGAGCGTAGTCAATCCGCGCGGGTGCCCGCCGATCCCGGATTTGTCCTGAGAGGAATCGAATACAGTTGATTTTAAATCGGCCGCCTGAGTCGCCATTTTTCTCTCCGGTTGAAAAGGTGTGAAAAGAGCACGCAAGCCTAGCACATTCCCGTTCGCCTTTCACGTCGCAACAATTGTTAAAAGGTTTTGCTATATGGGCGAAAGACGTTTGTGGTCGGAGGGCGTTTTCGGTGTAAACTACGCCTGCTATGGACGAAAGAGATTATTACAACGAGAAGCAGGAAACAAAAACGGCCACTTATCCATGTCCGAAGTGCCGTCAAACTTACGAATTCCAGATCCGGTGGATGCGGCGCTCGAGGAAGAAGGAGTTGCCACGCGGCGCAAGCGATCTCGACCGGGCCAAGTTCGCGAAAGCCCGCGATTACCTGGTTCGCATAGACGATATGCTCTTCTGCCCTAACCCGCGCTGCCGCGCCAAATTCGAGATCCCGAATTCGCAAACCGTTGTCTTCATCTGACCTGATCGTTCGCGTCAGCTCAGGCTTACCAGAAGGGAGGGGGAGAGGCGGATTCCTTACCGTCCGCTGTCGCCCTCCCTTTGAATTTCGCCCGCTATGAATTTCGACCAATTTGAGTCGAGTTTGAATCGACAACAACCGCCCGAAGAATTGTCGCCCTATCTGACCGCGCTCTGGCGCGACAAGCGCGGCGATTGGGACGCCGCGCACGAAATCGTTCAGGACATCTCGACGAAAACGGCCGCCCGCATCCACGCTTATCTGCATCGTAAGGAAGGCGACGAGTCGAACGCGCTTTATTGGTACCGCCAGGCCGGCGAAGCTTTCCCGTCGGACCAGACGCTCGACGAAGAATGGCGCGACCTGGTCGAGCGCCTGCTTCGATAATTCTTCCTAGGAAAACCATCCACGAAGCCACACAAAGAAACACGGAGAAAAGAGAAACCCTTCGCGCCCCTTCGTGTGATTTCGTGGACGGTTTCGCTGAACGAAGAAAATGCTTTGATTGTGTGGCGAATCGCTGCTACGCTGCGCGCTCACGCGTTTCAATTCAGATCGAAATCAACCTTATATCTCAAGGAGAAGAGTTCCAGTGAATAAGATTCGCTTCGCCGCCCGACGCGCGTTTCTCACGGCGACCGCCTGTTTCATTTGCGTAGCCGGCCTTTCCGTTCAAGCTCAAAACACGGCGCCTCAAGCTCCGCCCACTCCCGCCGACCTGAAGGTCCCCGAAGGGTTCAAGGTCACGGTTTTCGCCTCCGACGTGACCAGCGCGCGGCTGATGGCCGTCAGCCCCGACGGCGTGATCTTCGTCGCCCGCCAATCGAAAGGCGACGTCGTCGCCCTGCCCGACCGCGACAAGGACGGCAAGGCCGACAAGATGGAGATTGTAGCCAGCAATCTCACGCGCCCGCACAGCCTGGCTTTTCACAAAGGCTTTCTATACATCGCGACGAATCCGGCGGTGCTGCGAGTGAGATACGCCGTCGGCAAGATATTGGGAGAGCCGGCGACGGTGATCGATCTGCCGGTTTCCACCACACCGCACTGGACGCGCACCATCGGCTTCGGCCGTGACGGCAAGCTATACGTCGCCATCGGTTCGTCATGCAACCTCTGCGAAGATGAGGACCCGCGCCGCGCGACGATTATGGTCTATAACGCCGACGGCAGCGCCGGACGCCCTTTCGCCAAAGGCTTGCGCAACGCCATCGGTTTCGATTGGGATCCGAAGACCGGCGCGCTCTGGGCCGATGATATGGGCGAAGACAAACAGGGTGAAGATAAACCCGTCGATGAAATCAACCGCATCGAAGACGGCAAACATTACGGCTGGCCATACTTCATCGAAGAAAACCTGCCCAATTCAAACCTGACCAATGCGAAAGTCTCGTTGAAGGCCGCAGACGCCACGCCGCCGGCGTTGGGTTTGCAACCGCACTCCTCCCCGATTGATCTGCGGTTTTACACCGGCAAGAAGTTCCCGGCGGCATATCGCGGAGCCATGTTCGTCGCGCTGCACGGCTCTTCGCCTACGGCTCGCAAAGAGCGAATCCCAGGCAGCGTCGTGCGCGTCGTGTTCAAAGACGGCAAGCCGGCGGGCGTGGAAGATTTCGTCACTGGCTGGATGAAGGACGGCCAGGTTTTGGGCCGGCCGGCCGGCCTGATCACCGGCGCGGACGGCGCATTGTATGTTTCTGATGACAACAAAGGTTTCATCTACCGCGTGACTTACGAAGGGAAATAACCTCTCATTCGGCGCCAGGCTATTGCACAGCCTTCGTCTTACGAACAATCTCGATGAATTTCTGCAAGGCGGGAACCTTATTGTCCTCCCTCCAAATGGCGGACAACTCCACGGTGAGCCGCAGATCTACTATCTCCTTTAATACCACGCTGTCGGGCTTCCTTTTCTCCGCCGACTTGATGGTGAAACTGAGCCCGATCCCCCCGGCGACCAGGCTCAGCATCGTTGTTTCGTTGTTCCCTTCCTGCACGACGTTCAGTGTGAGGCCCGCGGCATGGCAGGCAGTGAGAACCCGATCGTAATAGAGGGGAGCCGCCGCGCGCGGAATCCAGACAAATGGTTCCTCTTTTAGATCCCCAAGTTTCACTCGCTTTCTTTTGACAAGCGGGTGTGATTGGGGAAGGGCAAGCACAATCCGCTCGACGCTGATTCTGTGGGCCTTCAATTGGGGGAGATCAGTTGGAAGCGCGTACACGAACCCCATGTCCAACTGGCGCTCGCGCAATTGGGCGCCCGTTGCGACAGAGGCGCCAGGAAAGAGATCCAGTCGCACGTCCGGCCACTTGTCGCGGAAGTCGCGCAGGATTGAGGGGAACTCCCCGCTGTATGTAGCGCCGTCGGCGAATCCGATGCGCAATCGTCCGACCTTGCCTTGAGCTACGAGTCTGGTTCGCTCTACGCAACGTTCAAGATCGGAGATGAGCCGCCTCGCGTCTTCAAGGAACGACCTGCCGGCTTCTGTCAGGCGCACGCCCCGCTTCAATCGCTCAAAGAGCGCATATCCCATCTCTGCTTCAAGCTGCTGTATCTGGCGCGTCAAAGCAGGCTGCGCAACGCGCAGTCGCCCGGATGCCCGCCCAAAATGCTCTTCTTCCCCAACGGCGATGAAGTAACGAAGGTGTCTCAGTTCCACAAAAACTCCAATAGCGAGAAGTTATCAGTATAGTGAAATCAAAGTATTGGACGTTATCACTTGTCAAGGGCCAAGATCGCTCAACTGATGCGATGGCGCTCAGTAGTTCAGAGGCTCTTCCGGGTCGAACTGAAATAGATCGTCGTTAACGTCGAGGTTTACCAAAATGAACGCTGATTACCTGCAAAACCTAGATGACGCGGTTGACCAGATATTGGGGCAAAAGGCTTTTTCGGAAATGGTCGAGGGATTGAAAAAGGACCTCAGTTACTCCGAAGAGCCATTCATCTGGTCTGTTATTGACATGAATTCCGTTAATTGCGCCTTGCCTGAACGGATCAAGTCAGTCTGGGTCTTTGTTCTGAAGAAAAATGTCCCCTCCGGCTGCCATTACCATCCCAATAGCGTCCAGCACATGGTGATGATCGAGGGGCAAGGACAATCCAGCGTAGGGAATATACGTAAGGAGATGGTTCGATTCGGAACACCTGGTCAGCCGCCGGAGGCTGTCTGGTATGTAATAGACGAAGGCGTTCCTCACGAGTTCTTTCCGGAAGAGACAGAAATGGTCGTCGTCTCATTTCACACTTGCGAGGCGCGTGAACTGGAAGAAGTCGCGTGCGGGTCAGGCGCCGAACGGTTGTATCTGGGGTAACACTTGCCGCCGCCGGCGTCGTCCACACGGCGCCGCGACTCCGGCAGGCCCGTTCGAAGAAAGGCCAGCGTTCCTGGAATCCCTCGAAGCAGTTCGGCGTCGTTAATACCGAACAGGCGCGGCGTCAGCGTCAAGCCGGATTAAGAACGGCATGACGTGACTGGGAGTATTGTACAGCGCATGACCAGCCTGCGGGATGATCTTCGTTGTTAGCTCAGGCACGAGCTTTCGCATTCGTTCAGCGACCTTCCTGGCATCACGAAGCGCATCTTCTTGGCCAATAAGCAGCAAGGTCGGCATGGTCAGGCGCCGCAGTTCTTCATCTGAAAAGATCGGCAGCACGCCAATCCGAAGCTTGAAGTGGGTCAGGATCAGCGTGGCAGCCTCGTTGACCTCTGTTGGTACCGGCTGAGGGCCGAACACCATGCGGTTGATGCGCACGATGCCCCACCGACCCAGGAAGGACAACGGGATGGCGCGTAAGGCAAAGGATATTCGGTCAGGCGTGATACCGCCAGGGGTCAAGAGCGCAAGCTTGTCTACACGCTCTGGCCGAGAAGTGGCGAACTTGAGCGCTGTCCAGCCGCCTTGTGACAGACCGATGAGGATGGCCCTTTCTACTTTCAGGGCGTCGAGTACATCGCCAAGCCACTCAGCATAGGCGGGGCTATTCCAGTCCGGGCGCGCCGGCGCGCTTTTGCCGGGTTCCCCAAGAAGGTCAACCGCATACACCCTGTAGTGGCGACTGTATTCGCCAACGTCGCCTGCCCACATGGCGGAGTTCGTGCCCGCGCCATGAATGAGTACCAGTGGCGCCGCCGATTCGCTTCCGCTGGCGACGACAAAGGTGGCGCCATAGCGTGTGGCTACGTCTAGCATTGTGCAAGGTACTGGCCAACGCGCTAACAGAGCTTCATACTGGTCCATTATCGCTCGTTCGCCAGCAGGCGATTTATAGATGGATTTGGCGCTCACACCGTGTGCCTGAGTTGTGATTGATGCGCTGCCATGTGCGCCTAACTTATGAAAGCCATGATTACCTTCTGGGGCGGGCGACGGGGGAGCGGCGCGGCCCGCCAACGTCGCTCACCCCTTCACGCAAACGACCTGACGCAACGTATGCGCGATCTCGACCAGGTCGCTCTGCGCGTTCATTACGTCCTCGATGGGCTTGTAAGCCGCCGGAGTTTCATCGATCACGTCTTCGTCCTTGCGGCATTCGACGCCCGCCGTCGCCTTTTCGTGATCGGCGGTTGTGAAACGTCGTTTGGCCTCGTTGCGCGACATCGCGCGGCCCGCGCCGTGCGAGCACGAATGGAAGCTCTCGTCGTTTCCAAGACCGCGCACGATGTACGACCGCGCGCCCATCGAGCCGGGAATGATTCCCATATCGCCCTTTCGCGCGCGCACCGCGCCCTTGCGCGTGACGAAGACCTCTTCGCCGTAATGTTCTTCGATCGCGACGTAGTTGTGATGGCAGTTGACCGCAGTCTCGGTCAGCTCGAACTCGGGGACTTCGCCCGAATCGGCCACTGCGTCGACGATTTGCTCCATCATCAGCTTGCGGTTGTACATTGCGAACTCCTGCGCCCAATGGACGGCCTCGACGTAATCGTCGAAATGCTCAGAGCCTTCGTTGAAATACGCGAGGTCTTTGTCGGGCAGGTTTGCAATGTGCGCCCGCATGTCGTTCTTCGCCATCTCGATGAAGAAAGTCCCGATGCGATTGCCCACGCCGCGCGAGCCGCTGTGCAGCATGAACCAGACCTGGTCGTTCTCGTCCAGGCAGACCTCAATAAAGTGATTACCGGTTCCGAGTGTACCCAGATGGTTGACATTATTGCCGCGATCCAGCTTTGGGTACTTTTCGATGATCGCCTTGTACCCGATCTCAAGCTGACGCCACACGCCGACCTGACGACGAGGAATTTCACCCCACGCGCCCTTGTCGCGCTTGCCGCCGTTATCTGTGCGCCCGTGCGGCACTGCCTTTTCAATCGCGCGGCGGATGTTGCGCAGATTGTCCGGCAGGTGATTCGCGTTCAAAGTCGTCCGCACAGCCATCATCCCGCAGCCGATATCGACTCCGACAGCCGCCGGGATGATCGCGCCCTTGGTCGGGATGACGCTTCCAACGGTCGCGCCGATTCCCCAATGCACGTCGGGCATCGCGGCGACCCATTTGTAGACGAACGGAAGTTTTGCGACGTTCAGGAGCTGCTTCTTCGCTTCGTCCTCAAGCTTTACGCCTTTCGTCCAGGCTTTGATGGGGACGCCGTTTTCGATTTCGATCAGGTTGTATTTCGTGTTGCTCATAAGTTCTATTTTCCCGAGCCAGTCATTTCTCTTGTCAGTCCGTTCAAATCAGCGGCAAATCCAGGCTTGCCTTTTCTCAGATCCTTCCGCGAGTAGCGATAGACACAGCCGAGCCGCGTGAAGACCAGATCGCCGTTGGATGCGAAGGTCGCCCGTTCAACTTCTTTGTCGAGCAGTTCAGGGAACTCTCGCATGCGAAATTCGAAGTCGGTCGTACGTTTGGAATAAATCGCCTCAAGTGTCGCGCCCCGCTGATGAAAGCGCCAGAGCCGGCTCTCTTTATTTTCAGTGGAAATCCAGCCATCCCGCTCCATACGATTTCGGGGAAATTCGCCTTGATTCTCTCCAATCCGAAATGGCGCCGCGCCTTTCGTAGGCGACCAGGAGTCAGTGAGAAGTGTTTGGCTGTCTCCCCAATAACCGCCTCCTCCCCAAGTGTCCGGCGCGTCAGCCTCAAGATATGTCTTGAGATACGGCAGTAAACAAACGCCATTCCATATTGCGCCGCCCGCGCCACGCGCCATGTAAACCATCCATTTTCCGTCGAAAGAAACATCCGAACGATGTACGTAAATGTGGCCTGTAAACCAGGAGCCATGTTCAAACTCGTCATGCTCAACGTTCCACCGAATGATGTGATAAGTTTTCGATGGTTTGCGGCGAATGATAATGACATAAGGAGATTCTTTCGCCGGCATTAGATGTATTCTAGCTGGAGGCGCCATATCCATACTTCACCTGTTCATTACATGCTCGCGGTCGGATTCGAACCGACATCCGGCTCATCGCCGGTCGGACAGTTTGGATAACGCGATTCCCTTGCTTGTTTATCCCCGCCCCGTTGCCGGGGCCGCTATAGGTTCTGCCTCAACCTCTGCCCGTGACCACCGCACTCATCGTTTTCGGCGCGCCTATTCCTTTTCGGCTACGCGAGCGTAGTTTATATGCTTTCAATTAGCTGATGGCTGTGCGAATAAAATCCTTTGCAATCAAAAATTTTATTGGCGCCGACCTGGGTACGCATCGCTTCCAGCGTGCAGTCTCTAGTAGACGGCCCATTGCTTCTTAATGCGCCCCCGCCGAGACTGCACGCTGGAAGCGATGCGTACCCAGGCCTCTTCAAGGCTCATACGCAGGCCTCAATTAAGATTGCATTTCTTCCATCCCTTGTTTACGCAGATCGGACAACCCGTTGAAAAATTCCGGCAGCCGATTCTCCCAACCGGCGTTTAGCGACAGGTAGACCTCAGCGTCTCCGATTCTACTATCGGGCGGTTTTCGCAGGCCGGCTCTGACCGCCCAGACGCCTTGGCCCTTCTTTCGTTCGATCAAGTTTGGCGCTTGCGGATCGACCAGGAAGGTGATCCACACCTTCAATCCCTTGGGAGTCCATGCAGACTCGACCTCCCAGAGTTCGTCAATGAACCAATCGGGGCCTGTCGAGCCGCGCAGGTGATCTTCGACGTATATCACCTCCCAGCCGTATCGGGGCAGCGACTCAAAAAGCTTGTTCCTTTGCGTGATCATCTCATTCTCTAAAAGTAATAGTCACGCTGTGATCCGTCAAAGCGCCCGCTGCGCAAGCAGCATTTCTTGAAACCGGCGACCGGAACCGCAGGGGCAGAGGTCGTTGCGCCCCAGTTTCTCGGTCAGCTCTTTGTCGCCATGAACGACGCGCATCCCGCGCTTGACGTTTGTTTCAGACGGGAATCCGCGGCGTCGCTTCCTGGTCTTCTTGTGGAAAGCGATCTTCGTCCAATCGTCGTCTCCTGGCCATAATGCGCCTCCTTGTTTAGGCCGGTGACGGCCGGCCACGTTTCAAAAATAATGCGCGACGACAAGTGGGTGAGGAAACGACGTCCGGCGCTCTCTCCTGAGCTAATGCGGCGCCTGCCGCATTCCGGGGCTCACACCCGGAGACCTCCGGATCCTGATGTAGTTCCCTCTGCATTCGTCGCGTCTTATTGCAAACTATAAAAATTACGCCCCTCCGGAGGAGGGAAGCCGCTGATTTACGAATAAACCAGCGGCCTGGGCTCCAAGGGCTGAGGACAGACGAAAATTTTGCGACGACCAAAGTGATGAAACATCGCGCTCTACTGCTGAGCTACTGCGCCGCAAGTGAATGGCGCAGGCGGGATTCGCACCCGCGACCTCGCACGTGTGAAGTGATGTAGTTCCATCGGCATTCGCCGCAAATTCCGGTTAGCTTTATCGCGTCGGCGACAAGATCGGTGAGAGACCTACCTCCACCGCAATTGATGGAGGAGATGGGAATCGAACCCATTGGACCTTGTACTCCCAACCAGCATTCGCCGACTATCAGTCTCGCGAGTGGTAGCGATCGCGGCGACTTGATGGAGCAGCGATCGCTACCGCTCGCAGTACTGACGCGATTTCAAAGAGCTTTCGGGAGGCCGACGAGAGTCGTTGAGACATTTCGAGTCACAGTCGAATGGATGTAGTCCCAACCGCATTCGGCCTCGATTCGATTCAATCGAGGAACGTCACATTACTCCGGCCCGGCGCCAGGTGTTCGGTGTTCATCAACACGCGATGCCAGCAGCGTAGGACGAGGGTTTTGTGATCCGGATGCCAGACGCGCCCGCGCACGTATACGTCGGCGTTGCGCCGCATCTGACGCCAGTTCCATTTTCTGGCCCTCGGGTTGTTACGCAAAATCTTTTCGTAAGAACCCGTCGGCACGCCCGCCGGGTGGCGATCGCAGACCATCACCAGGTCGCCTGCGGCGCGATAGGCGTACTGGCACATATGAGCCTTGCTGCCGCCTCCGCGACTGAGCGGTTCGTTGCGGCGCACGAAAGCTTCTTCAACCGCCAGATTCGGTTCAGGGATGAAGAACCATTCGCCCTGGCGCACGAAGGCTTCGTTACGGCGACGCATGCGGTTCTTGGCGCGCTTGACCCGGCTCCGGACGGCCTGTCGCACTTCGGCCGGTTGCAACGCTTCCATCGCCTCACGCACGTTGGTCACGCCTTCGCCAGGCACTGCGCAGACGAACCAATGGCGTTCGTCGAAACCGCAGAGAAACTTCGCCCTATCATTTTCTGACATCAACAACAGGTGGCGTTGTTCAGGGCGCAGGTCGATCACTTGATAGCCGCGCGGATCCTTCGAATCGATCTTGATGTCGAAGAATTCGCCTTGGGCGTCCGAGCCGATGTTGATGCCGGGGTCAATGCGCCAACGGTTAACACGCGCTTCGCCGACCTTCACTCTCGCCCCAATGCCGGCAAATTGTCTCTTCAACGATTCGTTGTCCATAAATCCTTTTGTAAGAAGGTGTGGGGCGGACTTATGGCATTTGAAAAAAAATGCGCCCAGCATTGTAGGGACGGGTTTTCCCCGCCCAGGGTTATGATCCAGGCGATGGGGCGGGGAATACCCACCCTATCGCCGAATTGCGTGGGCGCCTTTATTTATCAAGGACCATTAGTCCACCCCGCATCTTCGGTTGTTACAGTTCAACGGCTTCGATTACGCCGACCCAGTGGTCGTCGCTCAGACGTCCTGCGGTGAATTCCGTGATCAGTTCGAAGACCTGATCCGAGAAGCCGCCGACGTTCAGGATGTCTTCGCGCTCCTGGGCCTGGACCGTGCCGTAGGGCTGAATGTCAATGCAAACCATCCGCGCCTGCGGATTGCGCCGCTTGAATTCGGCCCACTGCTTCATCGTCTCGGTGGCGCCGCCGCCGGAGCGGCCGTAGCTCGGCGCGTCGATCCACGATTCGCTGTCCGAGACGTAGATGAC
>Ga0154003_1000485_pt1 | contig 12438 bp, 3 predicted proteins | sample TSFL087MetaG_FD_104679 | JGI IMG/M metagenome (GOLD analysis project Ga0154003, IMG submission 104679) | Attine ant fungus gardens microbial communities from Florida, USA - TSFL087 MetaG | ecosystem: Host-associated > Fungi > Mycelium > Unclassified | place: USA: Florida, Lake Talquin State...
CCATATTCCTCTTTAAGCTCCAGGACGCCCTCGATGGCCGATTGGGAGTGAATTTCGTCGTTGTACTTTTTGACGATCGTTCGCGTCACGCGCTCCAGGTCTTCGCGCGACCAGTCGATCTCGAAGCGGCCGGAGATGGTATCCATAAAGCCCTTATTCCCCTCGAAGACCTCCGGCGGCCCGGTCACGCCTCGCATCGCTAGAAAAGTGGCGTAAACGCAGCCGAACGCCGTGTTGGGGTAGGCCAGACCTTTCCAGTGTGAGAGCGCGCCGGTGCGGGTGACGCGCAGAGCGTTGAAGGCGGTTCCACAGATGGCGATCGCGTTGGCGGTTCCGGCCACATCCATACCGAGAGCTTTCGAGACTCCGGCGGCGACCGCAAAAGACCCTTGAGTCGTGTGGTCGAAGCCTCTTGCGCGCACCGGCGCCACATCGCTTAACCGGCACTGTACCTGATAAGCCACGGCGAGCGCGGTCAGGAATTCGCGCCCGCTCTGGCGCGCGTACTCGGCGGCCGCCAGCGTCGCTCCCAGGTTGTCGCTCGGGTGGCAGGTCTCTCCTATAGCCAGGTAACTGTCGTTGAAATCCAGATAGCGTACGAGCGCGCTGTTGTAGAACGCCGCATGATCGGGAGATGTTCGACCGCCTCCGATCAAGGTGGAATGCGCGGCGCCTCCGAAATCTTCAATCTGCGCCCGAAGCGACTTGATAGGCGCTCCTTCTAAAGCGCCGATAGCGCAACCGAGGCTGTCCAGGATTCGGATCTTGAGTTGATGGCGAGCCGCTTCCGAAAGGTCGTCATAGGACGCTCGTGTGACAAACGCCGCTAATCGCCCGGCCCGCGTGATTTGCCGCGCTTCATCTGGTGATACAGAAACCGTAGTCATAACCGAAGATCAAACCGCAAGGATGGCGCCATTTGCTCATACTACTTGCTCATGCCACGTAGTAACGGATTTATTCGTTATGACGCCGCTTGCTCACGCTGCGTAGTAACGAACTATGGTGTTTGAAAATTAAATGCGCCTATGTAGTAACGACTTTAGTCGTTACGTGTAGTGACGACTAAAGTCGTCACTACGTAGCCGTGGGCGCATTTAATTCTCAAACACCATAGTTCGTTACTACGTGGATTCCTATGTAGTAACGACTTTAGTCGTTACGTGTAGTGACGACTAAAGTCGTCACTACGTAGCCTTGCGGCGCCGTCGCAGCCAGCGACTGATTCTCGGCCACGACCAGGTATTGACGACCAGGCGGGCCTCGACCCAGCCGCGCCGCGCCTGAATGACTCCGTAGCGAGTCTGTTCGAGTTGCGCGGCGCTGTGAGCGTCGGAATCAATAGCGAGCGGCGCGCCCGCCTCGCTCGCCGCGCGCGCCATTACGTCGTTCAAATCGAGGCGACTCGGCGACCCGTTCACTTCGAGCGCCACGCCCGCCTCGGCGGCGGCTTCAACGACTCGCTCGAAATCGAACTCCACGGGCTCGCGGCTCCCCAGGAGTCGCGTCGTCGGATGGCCGATGATATGTACGTAAGGGTTGGCGATGGCGTCGAGAAGCCGCCCGGTCATTCGGTCCTTGTTCTGGCGGAACGCGCCATGCAGCGAAGCCACCACCACATCCAGCCGCGCCAGAACCTCGTCCGGGTAATCGAGTTTGCCGTTGGAGAGGATGTCGACTTCGGCCCCCATCAGGACGCGCGGGTTGCGCCGGCCCCTTTTCTTCCGCAGCGACTCGACCTCTTCGATCTTCCGCTCCAACCGGTCTATGTCCAGACCGTTCGCGATGCGCGCCGAGGGCGAATGGTCCGTGATCGCGATGTATTCGAGGCCGAGTTTTGCGGCGGCTTCGACCATCTCTTCGAGGCTCGATCGGCCGTCGGACCAGGTCGTGTGCGTATGCAGATCGCCGCGCAGATCGCCCTCTTCGATCAGCTTCGGCAAATCGCCTTCCGTCGCCGCCTCGATCTCACCGCGGTCTTCTCGCAATTCAGGCGGCGGCATCTTTATTCCCAGCGCGCTGTAAGTGTCCTCCTCATTCTCGCCCCCGATTCGTTTGTCGCCGCGAAAGACGCCGTATTCGTTGATTTTCAGCCCACGTTTTTGGGCTATCGTGCGCAGGTGGACGCTGTGCTGTTTGGAGCCGGTGAAATATTGGAGCGCCGCGCCGTATGACTCTTTGGGAACGGCCCGGACGTCCACTTGCAGATTGCCCTCGATGAGCACGCTTGCGCGCGTCCCGCCGAGCGCGGTCACACGTTTGATCGCGGGCAGTTTGATGAACTCGCGCAGCGCCTCTTCGGCTTTGCGCGAAGAAATGAGCAGGTCGATGTCGCCGACGGTCTCCAGGCCGCGGCGGATGGAGCCGGCCAGATCGGCGCGCTCCACCAGCTTCATCTTGCGCGCCTCGTCGACCAATTTTTCCGCCAGCGGCAAGACCATGCCCAGCCGCCGCCGCTGTTTGCTCGATTGATACAACTCGATCCCGCGTCGTAGATTCTCGATCTTCTTATCGCCGAATCCGCGCAGCCCGGCGAGCGAACCTTTCTCGATCAGGCGACGGAGGTCATCGACATTTTTGATGCGAAACTTCTCGTGAAGCAGACCCAGCGTCTTCGGTCCGAGGCCGGGGATGTCCATCATTTCAATCAAGGCGCCGGGGACTGCGCGCATCTCTCGCTCGCAGCGGCGAATGTGGCCGGTCTTGATATATTCTTCGATCATCTCCGAAAGGTCGTGGCCTACGCCGGGGATTTCCTTGAGCTTCTTCTCGCGCGCCAATCCGATCACGTCGCGATCCAAGCCTCTGAGAGAACCCGCGGCGCGCTCGTAGGCCAACGCGCGAAAACGATCCTTGCCCTTGAAGGCAAGCGCGCGCGACATTTGATCGAATATTTCCGCAATCTCCTGGTTTACCATCTCGATCTCCAAGAACGTGGGACGGGCTTTATATCGGTTTGCAGCTCGGCGTACGGATGTTTGTAGTCCCGCCTTCAGGGCGGAAAGGCTCAAGAGCCAAACCATTCCGGCTAAAGCCGGGACTACGAACCGTACATGCAATCGCAACACCCTCTAGTCTGTTCTTGAGCTGGGACAGACTGAAGCCCGTTCCGCATTTGATGTTGAGGCAATCAATGTGCCGATATCGCCCGAGGAATTATCCTGCTTAAATGTTAAATGCGACTTCGTTCCCGCCGCCCGCACACGATTTGCACACATAACTGAAAGGCGTCGTTCAGGTCGCGTTGCGACGTCCTGAAGCAATGAAGAGCGCAGTTCGCAGTCCCGCTTTCAGGCGGAAGCGTTTGGCATCGCGGAATGGATTTGTATCCGCCTCTTCTGGGACTACGAACTGATTTTCGTAGGAGAATTGCAATGATGAGGTTCAAGAATCGCGCTGAAGCAGGCCGATTCCTCGCCGGGTTGTTATCAGCATACGTCAATCGGCCTGACACTTTGGTGTTGGGGCTGCCGCGTGGCGGCGTGCCGGTCGCCTATGAGGTGGCGATGACCTTGAACGCCCCATTGGATGTTTTTGTGGTGCGCAAGCTCGGCGTGCCCGGACACGAAGAACTGGCGATGGGCGCGATAGCCACGGGCGGCGCGCGCGCTCTCAATCGCGACGTGATCGAGTATTTGCGCATTCCCGATGAGGTGATCGATGAAGTGATCGAACGGGAGGAGCAGGAATTGGAACGGCGCGAGCGACTTTACCGCGACAACCGCCCCGCGCGTTCGCCTCGCGACCGCGTGACGATTTTGGTCGATGACGGCCTGGCCACAGGTTCGTCTATGCGCGCCGCCGCGCTCGCCGTGCGCCAGCAACAGCCGGCCTCAGTCGTAATAGCGGTCCCTGTCGCCGCAGGGCAGACTTGTGACGATCTCAGCGGCGAAGTGGACGAGGTGGTCTGCGGCTTCACTCCGGAGCCGTTTTACGCTGTCGGACTCTGGTACGAAGACTTCTCGCAAACGACCGATGAAGAGGTCCGCGAGTTGTTGGCGCGGGCTGAAAACAAACTGGCCGGCGCCGCCCGAAAGTGAAGCTGAATTTGTAAAGTGTCTTTGCCTTCAACTCCGCCGGTTTCGCTGTAACAATGGTCTATACAACCGCAAGATATGACGCCGCCTTCGTTCAATCGAAGGAATCGCTCACGTCGTCATTGACAACTCTTTGAAGCAAAGAAAATCACCCCTGGGTACGCGTCGCTTCCAGCGCGCAGCCTCGGAGAAAGACCTATTGATCGGAATCGGACGCCTCCGAACTGGAAGTGGCGCGTACCGGGTCCGGTTCCAATCAATGCGTCTGTCGCCGAGACTGCGCGCTCCCAAGCGATGCGTACCCGGGGTTTTCCACAGTAGGTAACGCCTTTATGAAATTGCCCGTCATGCTGATTCTGCTTTCGCTCCTCTGTTTCGCCTCCCCTCAATCCCCGCAACCAACTTACGAAGCTCTGAAGGCCGAGGCCGAACGGCTCTATGCCGAGGCTTCTTACAGCCAGGCGCGCGAGCTTTATCTCAAAGTCCGCGCCGTCAAGCTTCAGCCAGAAGAGTCGCGATGGGTCGAGTTCCGTCTGGCCGACACGCTGTGGCGAGCGCAGGCGGCGACGCAGACCGCCGACGCCACGAAGTATGAAACGGCGCAGCGGCAGCTTGAATCGCTCGTCCGCGAGCGGCGACGGACCGAAGATCACGACCGGGTTTGGGCCGAGGCGCAGGAATCGCTCGGCGATCTCTGGTGGGCGCGGCGCGACGCGAGGAATTGGGGACAGGCGTGGCCGCATTATCAGCAGGCGCTCGACTGGTGGGCCGGAACCAAAGACCTCGATCTGGGTCGCGCCCGGTACTTGAAGATAGTCTGGACGATAGCTCAACCGCCCGAGGCCGAGCCGCATTATTACTACGGCTATTACGGCAATTACGCGCCGGTCGAGATTCTCGACAACGCGCTCAAGATCGCCCGGAACGACGCCGATCGCGCGCGCGCGCATTACCTGATCGCGATGACGCTTCGTTATCGAGGCGCCGACTATAGCCAGATGCGGCGGGCGTCTGAAGAGTTTGAGACCGCGATCAAATCCGGCAAGGGGAACCAATGGTATGACGACGCGCTCTATCACTACGCCGAATGGATGACGCAAAATGGCCGTTACATTCCGCTGGATGACGGAAGCTGGCGTCAGGAGCAGGATTATGTGAAGGCGCTGGAATCGTTCCGCCGCCTCGTGACCGAGTACCGCAAGGGCGAGACGCGTTACTACGATCAGGCTCTGCGGCATATCGAAGACATCACCAAACCCTCGATCGGCGTCGGCGCGACCAACATCTTCCTCCCCGACTCCGAGATCCAGTTCTATCTCAACTGGCGCAACGTGAAGCAGGTCGCGCTGGCCCTCTATCCGGTGAACCTCCCGCGCGACCTTCAACGCTCTGGCAAAAAAGCCGGCGAAGACAATTGGATTCAGCAGATCAATCTCTCTGGAAGTAAGGCGTTGCGATCGTGGGTCAAGGAAACAGGCGACAAAGAAGATTATCGCCCTGGTCAGGAAACGATCCGGTTGAACAGCAAACTTCCCGCGGGCGCTTACGTGATCGAGGCCAGAAACGGGAGCGTCAGCGCGCGCGATTTGCTTTTAGTGACCGACGCGGCGCTCACGCTCAAGGCTTCAAGCAAACAGGCGCTCGTCTATTTCTGCGACGCCCTGAGCGGCGCGCCGCTCGCCAGGGCCGCCGTAAAGCTCGGGGAGTATTACTACAACGGTAATGACCGGGTGTGGCGCGAGAGCGTCAAAGAGACCAATCAAGATGGTATTGCGGTGTTCGACCTGACCATGGATCAATACTCCAGCAATCTCATCGCCGTCGCCGCCCGCGACAATCGCCAGGCCTTCAGCGTCGGCTACAGCCAGGGCAATTATCGCGATCAACAACCGTGGCGCATCTACGCTTTCACCGACCGTCCCGCTTATCGGCCGAATGAAGTCGCGCAATGGAAATTCATCGCTCGGAAGTATCAGGGGTCGGTCTACTCCACTCCTGCAAATCAAACCGTCGAGTTCGAGATTTACGACCCGCGCGGCGCCAAGGTCAAAGAGGGAAAGGCGGAATTGAACGCCTTCGGCAGCGCGTGGGGGGCGCTGGAACTGGCCGAGAGCATGCCGCTCGGCGAGTACAAAATCGCTTTCTGGGACGCCGGTCGCCACAATCATATCGGCCAGGCCGCGCTCTTCAGGTTGGAAGAATACAAGCTGCCTGAGTTTCAGGTCGGCGTTCAGACGCCGGAAGAGAACGGCCGCAAGAAGGCTTTTCGTCTGGGCGACCGGGTCGAAGTCAACGTCCAGGCCGATTATTATTTCGGCGGCCCGGTGGCCAACGCGACAGTAGAAATCCTGGTCCATCAAAATCCTTTCTATCACTGGTGGTATCCGCAGCGCGATTTCGCGTGGTACTACGACGACCTTTCGCCGCGATATTGGTACGGCGGACAGCAGGGCCAGATCATCAAGCGCGAGAAGATCAGGACAGACGCTACTGGCAAGGCGACGCTCGCATTCGACACCCCGCGCGACATTCAACAGGACTTCGAGTATTACATCGAGGCGCGCGTCACGGACAGTTCACGCCGCGAGATAGTCGGCGGCGGCTCGGTTCGCGTTACGCGCCAACGGTATTACGTCTACCCGCGCGCCAAACACAGCCTTCAACGCCCGCAGGACAAGGTCGCTATTGATCTCAAGGCGCTCGACGCCAACGACCAGCCGATGCAGGTCGAAGGGACGGTCAAAGTCACGCGCGATACCTGGGATGAAATCTGGCTCGATCCGAGCGGCCGTGAAGTGAAAGGCGCCGAGTTGAAGAAGCTGCGCGAAACAGGCGAGTTTCCGCCCGTGGCGAGGGGCGGCGGCGCCGGGTGGCGGCTCAAGTTCCGCGGCTATCAGCGCGATGACATTCTCACTCAAAGCGTAAAGACCAACGCCGAAGGCGAGGCCGAATTCAGCTTCACGCCGGAACGCGAAGGCTATTACCGCGTCGCGTGGAGCAGCCCCGACAAGGGCGCCGCGCCGATCAGAGCGGAGACCGCCGTGTGGGTGGCGGCGAGCGCGACGACCGAGTTGGGTTATCGCCACGGCGGCCTCGAAATCATCGTCGATCAGGACACGTTTCGCGCCGGGCAGAAGGCCCCGGTGATGCTGCACGCTCCGACTCCGGACCGCTACGTGTTATTCAGCGTCGAGGGCGAAGATTTGCATAGTTATCAACTCGTCCACCTCACCGGCACGGTCAAGCTCATCGAGGTTCCGATTGAAGAGCGGCATACGCCCAACGTCTTCCTGAGCGCGGTGATGGTCAGCGACCGCCAGATTTTCACGGACGCCAAACAGATCATTGTCCCTCCCGCGCGGAGTTTCCTCACGGTCGAAGTGAAACCCGACCGCGAGCAGTACGAGCCACGCGAAGAGGGCGCGCTCACCGTCACCACCCTCGACCATCAAGGCCAGCCGGTCTCAGCCGAGGTCGCGCTCGGGCTCGCGGACGAGTCTGTCTATTACATCCAGCAGGATTATGCGGCGGACCCGCGACAGTTTTACTACGGCGCGAAGCGGCCGTTGCTCATTCATACTCAAAGCACGTTTCAGCAGAAGAATTATGCGAAGTTGGTCGAAGGCGTGGATAAGGAGTTGATCGACGAGCGCGAGCGCGTCTCAATGCTGCGGGACAAAGACGAGGCCGCTCAAGTATATGAGATGGAGCGACAAGACCAGGGCGGAGGTTCTGTCGACAAATTGGGCCTCATCACTGATAGGAAAAGAGGGGCCAAAGCCGCGGCTGAATTCGGCGCTAACGCTACGTCGGTCGACTCTTTGCCGCTGAACGGCAGGGACTACGCTGATTTTGCGCGCCTCAATGGCGGCGTTGCGCAATCCACGCCAATCGCGAACTCTCCGTCTGCGCCGGGACAAGAACGGGCCGTGCAAGTTCGCAGCGATTTTCGCTCGACGGTCTTTTGGCGCCCGGATGTCGTTACAGACAAAGATGGCAAAGCCGTCGTCAAAGTGAAATTCCCCGACTCGCTCACGCGATGGAGGGCGACCGCGCGCGTGGCGACCGAGGGCAATCAATTCGGCGTCGCTTCGGCCACAGCGCGCACAAAACAGCCGTTGATTGTGCGCCTGCAAGCGCCGCGCTTCTTCGTCGCCGGCGACCTGGCGACGGTTTCGGCGGTCATCAACAACAACACCGATCAGGCGATGACCGTCGCGCCGTCATTGCAGGCGGAAGGCGTGACGATTACGGGCTTGCTCTCCGAGGGCAAGCCGGTCAAAGGCGAACAAGGGCCAGTCGAGGTAAAAGCCAACGGCGAAGCGCGCGTTGATTGGGTGGTCGTGGCGCAACAACCCGGCAATGCGAAGCTAAAAGTCACGGCGCGCGGCGACAAGCGCGCCGATGCGATGGAACGCGATTTTATCGTCCACGAACATGGCGTCGAGAAACTGGTCGCCCGATCCGGCAAACTGCGCGGCGACGATGTCACTATCAAACTCGATCTGCCGAAAGAGCGAAGCCCCGAAACGACCAAACTCACTGTTCAAATAACGCCGAGTATGGCCGTGACGATGCTCGACGCTCTGCCTTATTTGATCGACTATCCTTACGGCTGCGTCGAACAAACGATGAGCCGTTTTCTGCCAGCCGCCATCACGGCCAAGACGCTCAAAGACCTCGGCCTCAACGCCGAGACCGTCATGAGCAGGATGTTCGGCGGCGTCGATCCGGAACACGCCGATAAAACTCATCCTAAAGGCAAAAAGAATCTTCAACTGCTCGACGAAATGATCGGACAAGGGCTCGACCGCTTGTACGACTTTCAGCATTCCGACGGCGGTTGGGGCTGGTGGAAAGAGGGCGATAGCGATCATTTCATGACGGCTTATGTCGTCTGGGGGTTGACGCTCGCGCGCGACGCCGGAGCACAGATAAAAACGGACGCGTTGGAGCGTGGCGCCGCCTTCCTCGACAAAGAGATCGTCGAGGAAGAGGCCAACTACGACCAACAGTCGTGGATGCTGCACGCGCTCGCGGCCTATCACGCCTCATCGAAGCGACGCGAAGTCGGCCCGTTCCAGGCCAAAGCCTTCGACAACCTGTGGACGAACCGCGAAAAGCTCAACGCCTATACGCGCGCGCTGCTGGCGCTGAGCGCTCATTACTTCGGCGACCGCGACCGGGCGACGGCGCTCGTCCGCAATCTGGAGAACGGAGTGAAGATGGATGCCGCGCCGGACACTTCGATCATTCAAACGACGCCGTCGCGGACGCAGCCGGAAACGATCGGCGCGGCGCATTGGGGCGAAGATGGAATTTATTGGCGGTGGTCGGACGGAGGCGTCGAGGCGACGGCCTTCGCCTTGCGGGCGCTGCTCGCCATCGAGCCACGCCACAAGCTGATCGAGCCTGTAACCAATTGGCTGGTCAAAAACCGGCGCGGCGCGCAGTGGAGCAATACGCGCGACACGGCGATCACCGTGCTCACGCTCAACGAGTATCTCCGCGCGAGCGGCGAGCTTGCCTCCGACATCGAATACGAACTGCTGGTCAACGGCCAGCGCGTCGCCGCCAACAAGGTCACGGCCGCCGAAGCGCTCAGCGCGCCGAGTCGGTTCGAGATACACAATCTCCGCCGCGAACTGCTGGCCGATGGCGCTAACGACATTCGGATCAGGCGCCTCGGCGGGCTAGGGCCGATCTACTTCTCGGCGCAGGCGCGGTTCTTCACCCGCGAAGAGCCGGTCACGGAGGCGGGCAATGAAATTTTCGTCCGCCGCCAATACTACAAACTGGTCGCGCGCCCGACGCTGCTCAAAGGTTACGTCTACGAAAGGGAATTGCTGGGCGCCGGCGAGGCGGTGGCCAGCGGCGAGCGCATCGAAACCGTGATCACTATCGAGGCGAAGAACAACTATGAATACCTGCTCTTCGAAGACCTCAAGCCCGCGGGCCTGGAAGCGGTCGAGCTTCGCAGCGGCGCGTCGCTTCAGGCCAGGGAGTTGAAGGCCGGGGCGGTGGCGCGCAAGTTCGCCGTTTACCCCGAAGTCCTCGACGACTCGGAAGAGCAAGGCGAACTCTCGCCCGAAGAGTACGCCAATTACACCGGGCGGCGGCGCTGGGTCTATCAGGAACTGCGCGACCGCAAAGTCGCCCTCTTCATTGATAAACTGCCTGAAGGCGTCTGGGAGATTCGTTATCAATTGCGCGCCGAGACTCCCGGCAGATTCCACGCCTTGCCCGTCATCGGTCACGCGATGTATGCGCCGGAGATCCGCGCCAACGGCGTCGAGACGCGTCTCATTGTGGAGGACGGAAAATGACGCCACCGCAGCCACAGAGAAAGAGAGAAAAAGAGAGAGAAGAAGTTGTCAAGAAACGCTTTTATCTCTTTCCGCTCTGTGTCTCTGTGGCAATTTAAAGTTCGTTAGCCTGGTTTAGACGCCGTTCTGGAGCATGTTGCGGTTGCATGTACGGTTCGTAGTCCCGGCTTTAGCCGGAATGGTCTGGCTCTTGAGCCTTTCCGCCTAAAGGCGGGACTACAAACATCCGTACGCTGAGCGGCAAACCGATATAAACCATTTGTCGCCGGAGTGTCGCTCGACACGTCCGGCGCATTTTTTTTGCCACAAATCAAAAGACCGTTGACAAACAATGTGGAGTCGGGGTATTTGACACTTGTTAAGACAAATCCTGGCCTGTTTTTCATTGGGGTATTGGAGGCTGTGGTTGATCGGGCGCCTATTCGCGCCAGTTGGGGCAAATTCCGGGAAGAAGACGAATCAGCCCTGAGGCAGGCCTTTTTACTCGATCGCTCTTGTAATCATACGGAATAGCTGTATTTATTGAGTTTGCTGAGTCTCCCCAGGACAGGTTCTACTCTTAAGCTCTGATTGTCATTTCATCTTTCACATCAGGCGTTTGGTGGAAGAGGTCCGACAGGACGGTTTATCGCGGACAATTAGTTACAAGTTGAGACAATTAATCCAAAATCGGGCGAGTAATTCCCATTAACTAACAACTAAGTACTCTGTTAACAAAGTTATCAAGCATTACTTGAGACGGCGAGTCAGTACCGCGAGCGGTAGCGAGCGGCCACTTGCTAACAAGCGCTCGCTGCCGCTCGCGGTACTGATCCGGACAAATGTCTAGAAACTTGGTTAACACTGTACTAAGCGCCTCGGCCCGCCGGAGAAAAGGCGGGGCCGGGGACGGAGGTGAGACCATGATCAGCAGCGTAATTCGCGCTAGAAAAAATATAGTCTTGATCACCGCAGGAGCGCTTTTCGCGATCCTCATTGGCTTCGGAATTTCGGCTCAGACACAGTTGTTCAGCGACGACTTTCAGGACGGGAACGCGGACGGGTGGTCGAGGTCGAGTGGGACCTGGTCGGTCGTGACCGACGGGACGCTGGCCTACAATCAATCGGGCACGAGCGCCGACTCCAACTCAAGGGCCGGGTCGCCGTCGTGGACCAACATCTCGGTTCAGGCTCGCGTGAAGCCGATCGCCTTCAACGGCGCCGACCGCTATGTCGGCGTGATGACCCGTGTGGTGAACTCGAATCATTACTACTTCCTGGCGTTGCAGAACGGAAATCGCCTGCTGCTGGGAAAGCGCGCCGGGAGCACGCCGATAATCCTGGCGACCAGGTCATTCACATTTTCCACGGGGACGTTCTTTACGCTTCGCCTGGACGCGAATGGCTCGTCGCTCACGGGTTTCGTGAACGGGACGCAGCAGTTGACGGCTTCCGATAGTGAATTCACTGCCGGAATCATTGGCGGGGCGACGTTTTTCGCCAGCGCCACGTTCGACGATTTTCTCGTCACGTCAATAGGAGGAGGCGGAGGAAATCCGCCGCCTGCGCCGACCGGCCTTACGGCCACGCCGGGCAACGCTCAGGTGACATTGAACTGGAGCGCCTCGTCGGGGGCGACCAGCTACAACATCAAGCGTTCGACCACGAACGGCGGGCCTTACACTACGGTCGCCACCGGAGTCACATCCACAAACTTTACAAACACCCAGCTTGTCAACGGCACGACATATTTTTATGTAGTCTCGGCGGTGAACTCGGCGGGCGAGAGCGGCAATTCGAACCAGGCCAGCGCGACGCCACAGAATGCGCAAAATCCGCCTGCGGCGCCGACCGGTCTTACGGCTGCTCCTGGCAACGGGCAGGTGGCATTGAACTGGAACGCCTCGTCTGGGGCGAGCAGTTACAACGTCAAGCGCTCGACCACGAACGGCGGCCCTTACGCGACGATCGCCACCGGCGTAACCTCGACCAGTTTTACCAACACCGGCCTGACCAACGGGACGACGTATTTCTTCGTGGTTTCAGCGGTGAACTCGGCGGGCGAGAGCGGCAATTCGAACCAGGCCAGCGCGACG
>Ga0154003_1000487_pt1 | contig 12427 bp, 2 predicted proteins | sample TSFL087MetaG_FD_104679 | JGI IMG/M metagenome (GOLD analysis project Ga0154003, IMG submission 104679) | Attine ant fungus gardens microbial communities from Florida, USA - TSFL087 MetaG | ecosystem: Host-associated > Fungi > Mycelium > Unclassified | place: USA: Florida, Lake Talquin State...
ACCTGCGCGGCCATCAGCTATATGTTGTTGGTTGCCGGGCATAGGGACCGCAATTACCGCCATACGCGCTCATTCAGAGATATAGTCAAGAGGAGGACGACGTGAAATTGGAACACTACGATCTCGAACAGACTATCACACGCAAAGCTTCGATCATCACCAGCGTTTCTGTAAGTCCAGACGGAGCGATGGTAGGCGCTGGCGCCGAAGACGGATGCGTGTGGATATGGACTTTGTCCAACGGCAAGCTTGCGCATGCGCTCGAAGGGCACTCAGGCGAAGTCCGCACGATCGCGTGGGCGCCGGATGGACGCCGGCTCGCCTCCGGCGCGAATGACAATACGGTGCGGGTATGGGATATCAGCTCCGGCTCGGCGGCGAAGCGGCTCTCTGGGCACACGGCGCCGGTCTTGAGTGTCGCGTGGAGTCCAAGCGGAGACCGCATCGCCTCAGCGTCAATGGACAAGACGATTCGCTTATGGGATGCGAACAGCGGCGCAGCGCAAGGGGAATTCGCAGCGCACACCGATTGGGTGACCGGCGTCGCATGGTCGCCCGACGGCGCGAGCCTGGCCAGTGGCTCAAAAGACTGTACGATCAAGCTGTGGGACCAACTCACAGGGACAGTGCTGCGCGATATTCAGGCGCATAGCGTTCCTGTGATCGCCATTAGCTGGTGTCCCACTCGCAACGAGCTGGCTTCGTCCGCGGTGGACGGCACGATCCGAATATGGGATGGGGACGGATGCTGGGAGCGTCGCGCGACGCTCCAGGGGCACACCGACTGGGTGGTGTGCATCGCGTGGTCTCCTGACGGAAACACCATCGCGTCGGGTTCCAAGGATGCGACGGCGCGCGTATGGAATGCAAGGACAGGGGAAGAGCGCGCCGCGTTCACAGGTCATTCCAGCTACGTGCGCGGCGTAGCATGGCCTCCCAATGGCGCTGTGGCGGTCTCTGGATCACACGACGCGACTTTGTGCGTGTGGAATCCGGCCAGCGGCGCCGTTGTGTATCGTCTGGTCGGAAACTCCATCTTTCCGTTGGGCGCCGCCTGGTCTCCAGACGCGACCACGCTGGCTATCGGCGGTCTGGATGGCAGCGTGAAGCTATGGACGCCGGGCGACGATGCCGTGCGCAAACTCAAGGGGCATTCCAATTTCGCATGGAATGTCGCATGGTCGCCCGATGGGAAGTTTCTCGCATCGTGTTCGCAAGACAAGACCATACGCCTATGGGACGCCGCCGGCGGCGAGGAAGTAGCGGTCTTGGAGGGACATGCCGAGTGGGTACGCGGAGTCGCATGGTCCCCGTGCGGTACGAGGCTGGCCTCTGTTTCCGGCGATAAAACGCTGCGCGTGTGGGATGTAGCGCGGCGAGAAACGCTGGAGGAAATGAGTGGCCACACAGACGCGGCGCGCGGGGTTGCGTGGTCGCCTGATGGCGAAATCCTGGCGTCGGGCTCGACGGACAAGACGATCCGGTTGTGGAACGCCGGCGACGGCGCTTTGCGTGGCGTGATGGAAGGCCATTCATCGTCGATCCGGAATGTAGCGTGGGCGCCAGACGGCGCGACGCTTGCCTCTTCCGGTGATTTCGGCGAGCTGTGCGTCTGGGACGTGAAGCGGCGCCAACTGCTTGCCCGGCATGAGGCCGTCTCCGCGTATCGCTTCCACGTTGTGAATCTCGAATTCCTATCTCCCGGACAACACAGACCCGATTTAGGAGAGCGTTTTACGTTCCGCCGTTTCTCGAACGGCGGAATAACATTAGCGTCCGGTGAAGTCGACTTGCCGGACGGAGCGCCACAAGACTGGCTCACGATGACGACCGCGCCCGCTTCTTAATCGCACGTAATGTGAAAAGACATCCTGTTAGTAGTAAGCTCCGAATCGCCCTGATTCGCTAACTACGGGGCAAAAGTTTAATAGCATTCAGCCAGGCAATAAGATCGAAGCCATGTGTTTCAGCTACATCGGAAGCTAGAATGCATTCCAGAACCGAAGTCTCTACAAGTAGCGGCCAAATGCCCTCCGGCGAGGCAAGGAATTTAATCGATCTGCTTCGACAGAGAGCGATTCAACAACCGACTCAACAAGCTTACACCTTCCTCGTTGACGGTCAGGAAAAGCAGAGTTGGCTGACCTTCGGCCAATTGGACCGACAAGCGCGAGCCATCGCAGTGTTGCTCGGATCGATAAGAGCGCGTGATGAACGTGTCTTGCTGCTCTACCCGCCGGGATTGGAATACATCAGCGGTTTCATGGGCTGTCTCTATGGACGCGCCGTCGCCGTTCCCGTCCCTCCGCCTCGCTTCAATCGCAAGATGGAGCGCATCTTGTTGATCGCCGCCGATTCGGAAGCCAGGATTGTGCTTACCACCAGGGCCATTTTATCCAGGATAGAATCGTTGTGGGAGAAGGCGCCGGAACTCAAATCCTTCTTGTGGTTGGTGACCGACGATCTCGATCTAAGACAGGCCGATGATTGGCAAGCTCCCGAAGTCGACGGCGCCACGCTTGCTTTTCTGCAATACACATCCGGATCTACAGCGACTCCCAGAGGGGTTATGGTAAGCCACCATAATCTGTTGTACAACGAACGGTTGATTCAAACGGCGTTCAACCAGACCAAAGAATCCTTAATTCTGAATTGGCTCCCATTTTATCACGATATGGGGTTGATCGGCGGGGTGCTTCAGCCTCTCTACCTTGGCGCGAAGTGTGTTTTGATGTCGCCCTACGCGTTTCTGCAACGCCCCCTTGGATGGCTTCGCGCAATCTCGGACTATAAGATCACGACCAGCGGAGGGCCTGATTTCGCTTTTGATCTCTGTGTTCGCAAAGCCGCTCAGGAAGATTGCTCGACTCTTGACCTCAGCAGTTGGACGGTTGCCTTCAATGGCGCTGAACCCATCCGATCTGAGACGATCAACAGGTTTTCCGAGACCTTTAGGCGCTTCGGCTTTAAGAGAAGTTCATTCTACCCCTGTTATGGATTGGCCGAAGCAACCTTATTGGTCTCGGGAGGCAGGCGTAGATCGCAACCTCTGGTCACCACGATCAGCGATGAAGCTCTTAAAGGCAATCGTATTGTCAAAGTAAAGCCTGGAGGGTCGGACAGCTATTCGTTAGTAACCGGCGGCCAAATCGCGGCGGGCCAAACGGTAATCATAGTCGATCCGGAGTCATTGACCCGTTGCCCAGCCGACCGTGTTGGAGAGATCTGGGTATCCGGCCCAAGCGTAGCGAGAGGGTACTACAATCGTCTGGAAGAGACGCGCCTGACCTTTCAATCCTACCTGGCCGATACCGGCCAGGGGCCTTTCCTTCGCACAGGCGACCTGGGGTTTATCAAAGATAGTGAATTGTTCGTCACCGGTCGCATCAAAGACCTCATCATCATCCGAGGGCAGAACTATTATCCGCAGGACATCGAAGCGACGCTGCAAAACAGCTCTACCGCATTGCGTAAAGGCTGTGGCGCGGCGTTCTCAATCGAAGTGGACGGCCAGCAGCGATTGATCATCGTTCAAGAAGTCATCGGCCGTCGCCCGCAAACCCCGGATGCCATTATAGAATCGATTCGCCAAGCGGTATCTGAGGAGCATCAGCTACAACCCTATTCCATATGCCTCATCAAGGAGGGAAGCATCCCTCGCACTTCCAGTGGAAAAATCCGCCGTCGCGAATGCCGAACCGACTTCCTTGCCGGCAAACTTGATATTCTCGCCGCCTGGCAAGAGCCTGCGATCTGTGAGAGCCAGGATTCGAACCTCTTCCTGAACGAACTGCCGAGCGACGTCGCGGCGCTGGAGAAGTGGCTAGCCTCTCTGTTGGCTGCAAAGCTTGGCGTCGCCGCGAGTGCGATCGACGTCAGCCGGTCGATTCCGGGATACGGTTTAGACTCATTGGCGGTCATCGAATTAATGCACAACATTGAGGCGCGCTGCGCGGTCTCCATCCAGATGCCTCGATTCTTCCAGGCATCAAGCCTCAGTGAACTGGCGAGACTGTTGTTCGAGCTGATGGAGGGCTCCTCGATTTTCTCCCCAACTTCTATCCTGCCGCGGAAAAATGGCGCCGAGTTTAATCTCTCACGCGGGCAACAAGCGCTCTATTTCCTTCACCAACTCGTCACCGATGCGCCAGCCTACAATATAGCGGCCCTTGGAATCATTCGAAACCGCTTTGACCATGCGGCGCTTCGAACAGCCTTTCAAATCTTGATCGACCGTCATGCAAGCCTGCGAACCAACTTCATTACCACGGCGGAGGGCGCTAGACAAAGAGTGGCGGAACGGCAGGAGGTAAGTTTCAGCGAAGTGGATGCCGTGACATGGACCGAGGGTGAGTTGAATAGGCGCGTCAGGGAAGAGGCAAACCGCAGATTCAATCTGGAAGAAGATCGGCTCCTGAGAATTACCCTCTACAAGAGTGACGAAGGTTCCCGTCTGCTGATGGTCGCGCATCATATCGTAATCGATTTCTGGTCCTTAGGAATATTCATTAAGGAGCTGGGGCTTTTATATGCCGCTCAAGTATCGGGAACCGACGCCTTTCTCCCGTCCCCTACGTTTCAATTCAGTGACTACGTCCAATGGCAGGACGAAGTATTGAGCGGAGCTGAAGGCGAGCGGTTGTGGAGTTACTGGAAGAACAGACTGAACGGCGAACTGCCCACCCTGAGTCTGCCGACCGACCGGCCTCGCCTGCCCATTCAGACATATGCCGGAGACTGCATCCGCTTCAATATTCCCCGAGAAACGGCAGACAGGTTGAATCAATTGAGCAGACTGTCGGAAACGACTCTCTTCACCACGCTGGCTGCGGCGTTCGAGACATTACTTTTTCGTTACTCCGGACAGGACGATCTTCTCCTTGGAGTACTTACAAACGGGAGGAGCCGGTCGGAATTCAAAGAGGTTGCGGGTTATTTTGTCAATCCGATTGTCATCAGAGCGAATTTTTCAGATGACCCAACATTTAGATCCTTGCTGACCGGGACGAGGATTGCGGCGCTTGAAGCTTTTGAGCATCAAGATTATCCCTTCGCATTACTGGTCGAGAAGTTGCAGAAGGTGCGCGACGCGGCCCGTCCGCCGCTTGTCCAAACCATGTTCATTTATCATAAGGCTCACTTGCCGGGCCAGGAGGCGCTCGCGCGTTTTGCGATCAGCGATGTGGGAACAACGTTGAACATAGGAGGGATCGAGCTTGAATCTCTTCCGCTGAATCAAGGAGTGACCCAATTTGAGATCACGCTCAGAGCGGCGGCGGCGGCGGACGGAGAGATTCGGGGTTTGATCGAATATAACACGGACCTCTTCGACGCCGGCGCGATAGCGAGGATGATTGGTCACTTCCAGGCGCTCTTAGATGAAATCACGGGAAGGCCGGATGCGCCGATCTCGGATCTGCCGATGATGCGGACAACCGAGCGGCGCCAGATACTTTCCGACTGGAACCTGACGGGCAGCGACTATCCCGAAGGGGAATGCCTGCATCAACAGTGTGAAGATCAAGCCCGCCGAACCCCGGATGCGGTCGCGGTCAGCTTCGGAGAAGAACAGGTTACTTTTTGGGAGCTAAACGCGAAAGCCAATCAATTGGCCCATCACTTGATTAAACTTGGGGTTCGCCCTGAGACTCGCGCAGGGATCTGTGTCGGCCGTTCTATAGAAATGATCGTGGCGTTGCTGGCGGTACTCAAATCCGGCGGCGCATATGTGCCGCTTGATCCTGATTTCCCTCCGCAACGATTGTCCTTAATGATCGCGGATTCTGAATTGCGCGCGATCATCACCACGCGGCGAATGAGTGAAGTTCTTCCCGCAAACGCCGTCCAGACTGTCTACCTCGATAGCCAGCATGACTTGATAACCCGCGAAAGCAACGCGGACCCTGTGGCGCCGGTTCTTCCCGAAAATACGGCATACGTGATCTATACCTCCGGCTCTACTGGAAAGCCGAAGGGCGTACAGATTGAACATCGCAATGCGATCAATTTTTTTCATGCGATGGACAGACTTTTGGGGCGTGAACCGCAAGGCCGCTGGCTTGCCGTCACAAGCATTTCCTTCGATATCTCGATCCTTGAGTTATTCTGGACCCTTTCGCGCGGTTTCCATGTCGTCGTTCAAGAAGAACAGAAGCACGTTCAGCGAAGCGCGAGCCCGCGCGGCGCCCTCGCCGAAAAAGAGCTGGAATTCAGCCTCTTCTATTTTGCCAGTGATGAGAGAGAAGTCGCCGATGACCGATACAGACTGCTTTTCGAAGGAGCAAAATTCGCCGATCGTCACGGGTTCTCCGCCGTTTGGACCCCGGAACGGCATTTTCATCCCTTCGGAGGCCTTTACCCCAACCCTTCGGTGACAGGAGCGGCCATCGCGGCGATCACCGAAACGATAGGGATTCGAGCCGGAAGCGTGGTTTTGCCTTTGCACAATCCTGTGCGAGTCGCGGAGGAGTGGTCTGTCGTCGACAACATTTCGAAAGGTCGTGTCGGCATCTCCGTAGCCTCGGGTTGGCATGTAGATGATTTCGTCTTGATGCCCGACAACTACGCCAAGCGTAAAGAAGTCATGCTCGGTCATATCGAGACGATCCGAAAACTCTGGAGTGGGCAGCCTGTCGCGCTGCAAGGTGGAGCGGGGAATCAACTTGCCGTGAAGATTTTTCCCAGACCGGTTCAGCCCAGGTTGCCAATCTGGATTACGGCGGCAGGCCATTCGGACACTTTTCAGATCGCCGGAGAGATTGGGGCAAACCTATTAACACATCTGCTAGGGCAAACAATCGAAGAGTTGGACGAGAAAATAAGGCTCTATCGGAAGTCCTGGCGCCAGCACGGTCACGGCCCCGGCGCCGGGCGCGTGACTCTCATGGTTCACACGTTCGTAGGCAATGATCTTGCCGAGGTCAGGGCTAAGGTCAAAGACCCGTTCTGCTCATATTTAAAGAGCTCCTATGGATTGATCAAGAACCTGCTCCGAAGTCTGGGGGAGGGGTACGACCCGGATAACTTGTCGGCGGAGGATCTGGATGCGCTGTTGTCGCATGCCTATGATCGCTATTCTCAGACAAGCGGGTTGATAGGCGATTTGAGCGCATGCCTTGAAACCGTCGAGCGGATAAGAGCGATCGACGTCGACGAAATCGCCTGCCTCATCGATTTTGGAGTAGAGATAGATTCAGTGCTTGAGAGCTTCAGCTTGCTGGAACAATTGAAGAGGCAGGCCAATCGCGGGCAATTCAAACCGGAGGCCAAACCGGAGGCAAGTTACTCGATTCCCGCTCAACTTACGAGGCGCGCCATAACACATCTGCAATGCACTCCTTCTACGGCAAGACAGTTGTCTTACGATCCGGAATTCTTTGATGGCGTACAGGGTTTGAATAAACTCTTAATCGGCGGAGAGGCTTCGACCCCGGCGCTCATACAGGAACTCGGAACAGTTATGACGGGCGACATTCATAATATGTACGGCCCGACAGAAACGACGATCTGGTCTACCTCTGACCTGGTGAAAATACCCGTCGAAAAAATAACGATCGGTCGCCCGATAGCGAACACTGAAATTTACCTCCTGGATCGAAAACTTGGACCGCTGCCCATCGGTATAGCTGGGAATCTTTATATTGGAGGTCAAGGAGTGGTTCGAGGTTACTTGAATTCACCCGACCTGACCGCGGAGAGATTCGTTCCCGATAAATTCAGTCAACGCGCGGGAACCCGCCTATATGCGACCGGAGACCTGGCGCGTTATCTGCCAGGCGGAAAGATAGAGTTCCTCGGACGAGCCGATCAACAAGTGAAATTACGCGGTCATCGAATCGAACTCGGCGAAATCGAAGTGGCGCTCGATCGTCACCCTGCTATTCTTCAGTCGGCCGTAATGCTTCAAGAAGACGCGCGAGGCGACAAGCGACTAATCGCTTACGCGGTATTCGAACCGGGGGCCTCGCTCACAGCCTCTGCCATGAGAGAGTTCCTCAAGGACCGGCTCCCGGACTACCTGATCCCATCGGCGCTCGTCCCACTGGATGTTATGCCGCTGACGCCCAACGGAAAGATATATCGAAAAGGGTTACCTCTCGTCGAGCAGATCAAGCCGGAGAACGAAAGAATAGCGGAACCGCCACGCAATCGCGTCGAGGAGGCTCTCTCGTGGATGTGGGCTGAGATACTCGGGGTCGAAGAGGCGGGGATTCATGATGACTTCTTCGAGATCGGCGGTCATTCGATCCTGGCTTCACAACTGGTCTCTCGCTTGCGCGAAACCTTCCATATTGAGTTATCTCTGCGAACCTTCTTTGACGCGCCCACAGTAGCAAAACTGGCCGAAATGATAACCAGGGATGAAGAGCAGGCCATGAAAGTCGAGCGAATCGCGGAGCTAATGATGAATGTAATCAATTATTCTGACGATGAAGTCGACGCAATGCTGGCCAGCGCCAACTAAAAAATAGTTGGAGACAGAGGGGATGACGCGGACACATAAAAAGGACCTCTCACCGAAGAGGCGGGCCCTTCTAAATAATCTGATCCGGAGCGAAGGATTCGGATCGTCAGTTTCTCAGGCAATACCTGCCAGAGGCCATTGCGAATGGGCAGCGCTGTCGTTTGCCCAGAAACGCCTCTGGTTTATTAACGAGTTGGAGCCGAACAATCCTGCTTACAATGACTATTTCTCGTTCCGCCTCAAGGGGCAAGTCAATGTGGCGACATTGCGGCGGTCCATTGATGAGATTATCAATCGACATAGCGCGCTCCGGACGACATTTAAGGTTATCGACGGCGAGCCGGCGCAGGTAATAACATCTTCCCTGAACCTCGATCTTCAAATCGTGGATTTGAGTGGAATGCCGCAGAGCGCGGCGAATGTCCTTGCGCTTCAGTTGGCGGTCGAAGAGGCTCGCAGACCCTTCGATCTCGAACAAGGGCCGCTGCTGAGAATGGCGCTGCTTCATACTGGAAGCGATGAAGGACTGTTGCTCTTTACAATCCATCACATTATTTCCGATGGTTGGTCGCTGGGAATTCTTATCAAAGAGCTGACAATCCTCTACGAAGCCTATTCAGTCGGAGCGCAATCGCCGCTGGCTGAACTTCCCATTCAGTACGGCGATTTTGCGGAGTGGCATAAGAAATGGGTGGAAGAGACTGTACTCAAGTCCCAGCTTCCTTACTGGAAAAAGAAGTTGGCGAACGCCCCGTCGATGCTCGACCTGCCTTTTGACCATCCACGTCCCGCCGCGCGCAGCTATAGCGGCCGCAAAGTCGCGCTCGATATCCCCTCGCAACTGAACCTGAATCTCAAGCAATACAGCCAGCAAAAAGGCGCCACCATATTCATGGTCTTGATAGCCGTGTTCGAGGCTCTCCTGTATCGCTATACCGGGCAGAGCGACCTTCTGGTAGGCGCTCCGATAGCAGGTCGTAGCCGCTCGGAAACCGAAGACCTTATTGGATTGTTTACCAACTTGCTGGTCCTTCGGACTGAAATGTCCGGCGCCTTGAGTTTTGAAGAATGTCTCGCCCGTTGCAAAGAGACGGCTGTATCAGCATTCGCCCACCAGGACGTGCCGTTTGAGATTCTCGTCGAGGAGTTAAATCCGGAAAGAGAGCTGGGTTACAACCCCTTGGTCCAGGTCCTTTTTGCGTTGCAGAACGCGCCCGCAGAAGAGTTGAAACTGCCGCGCCTGACTCTGCGACGTTTTGACATCGATGCAGGGACAACAAAATTCGATTTGACTTTGAGCTTTATCGAGACGGAGCAGGCGTTGAAGGGAACCTTCGAATACAACGCCGATTTGTTTGAGACGGAAACGATAGAGCGGATGCGCCGGCACTATCTGAATTTGCTGGAAGAGATCCTTGTCCGCCCGCCGCGCAGAATGATGGAACTGCCGTTGATGAGCTGGCAAGAGCGGCAAGAGATGATTGTTGAGTGGAATCAAACGGCAGCCGAATATCCGCGCAATCGCTGCGCGCACGAGTTGTTCGAGCAGCAGGTTGAGTTGGCGCCGGACGCCATGGCGGTTATCTATGAAGGAGAGCGGCTAACGTATGAGGAACTCAACCGGAGAGCCAATCGACTGGCGCATTATCTACGGAAGATATGCGTTGGCGCCGAGATGAAGGTCGGATTGTGCGTAGAGCGCAGCCTGGAGATGATCGTCGGCTTGCTCGGCGTGATGAAAGCCGGTGGGGCGTATGTGCCGCTGGACCCGGCCTATCCGCCGGAGCGCCTGCGCTACATGCTGGAGGACAGCGGTATAGTAGCGATCCTAACTAAGACTCATCACCTTTCAGCGTTGGTCGGGTCTGCCGCTGATATACCTGTCATTGATTTATCCGTGGTGAATCTAAAAGCGGATATTGGGCAACGGCCGAGTGATGCTAACACTAACCTGGACCGCGCAAGTGTGGGGCTGACTCCCGACCATCTGGTCTATGTGATATACACTTCGGGCTCAACCGGCAATCCGAAAGCAGCGCAGGTCCTGCACCGTGGTTTCCAGAACCTGTTGAGCTGGTATATCGATGACCTTCAGCTCAGCCGTGAAGACGCGACGCTGCTCGTCACCTCCTACAGCTTCGACCTTACGCAGAAAAATATTCTGGGCCCCCTGATCGTTGGAGGGGCGTTGCATCTGGCGAATGAGCCATTCGATCCCCCAGTGATCCTGAATCAAGTGGAGCGTGAGCGCATCACTCATCTGAACCTCGCGCCCAGCGCCTTCTACGCTCTAATCGACGCCAACCTGAATGGTCAGCTCAGCAGTTTGCGCCGGGTGGTGCTCGGAGGCGAACCAATCCAAACAACCAAGCTGCTGGCGCTACCCGAGCCAAGGCCAGAGGTGATCAACAGCTATGGGCCGACGGAATGCAGCGACGTCGTAGCTTATTACCGGTTACTCCCTGATCTCGATATCTACAAGGCGGGCGCGGCGCCGCTCGGGAGACCGATTCGCAATTTGCGGCTTTACATTCTCGACTATTGTCAGCATCCCGTGCCCGTCAGCGTTGTGGGAGAAATTTATATTGGCGCAACAGGAGTTGGGCGCGGCTACCTGCGTTTTCCTGAGATGACGGCCGAACGATTTGTTCCCGATATGTTCGCGGATAAGCCGGGCGCCAGGATGTACAAGACTGGAGATCTGGGGCGTTGGCGGGCGGACGGGAACATCGAATATGTGGGTCGTAACGATCAGCAAGTGAAGTTGCGCGGTCAGCGGATCGAACTGGGAGAGATCGAGGCGCAGCTTTCGGAGCATGCGGGAGTGAGGGAAGCGGTAGTCATCGCGCGGGAAGACGAACCGGGAGAGAAGCGGTTGGTGGCTTATGTAACGACCACGGGCGAGGCGGTTGGCGTGGAGGAACTACGCTCATATTTGCTGGCGCGTCTGCCGCAGTACATGGCGCCTGCCGCATTTGTGCGGTTGGAAGCGATGCCACTGACGAACAATGGCAAGCTCGATCGGCGGGCCCTGCCGAAGCCGGAGCCGGGCGGAGCGAGCGAGCGATACGCCGCGCCACGAACCGCCGTGGAAGAGATCGTGTGCGGAATCTGGGCGGAAGTCCTGAGAGTGGAGAAGGTAGGGATCGAGGACAACTTCTTCGAGCTGGGAGGGCATTCGCTGATGGCGACGCAGGTCGTGTCGCGAATGCGGAGTCTGCTGGGAGCGGACGTGCCGTTACGGAAGCTGTTCGCCCATCCGACGGTGGCGGCCATCGCGGCTGAAGTGGAAGTACAGCGGCTCGGAGGTGTAACGGCCACAGTGGAGGCAATCGCGCGAGTCCCGCGCGATCTGGAGGCGCCGCTCTCCTACGCGCAGCAGAGGCTGTGGTTCATCGATCAACTTGAGCCTGGGAGCGCGGCGTACAACATCCCGTGCGCGGTGCGGTTGAGCGGTCGGCTCGATGAGCAAGCGCTAGGCAGGAGCCTCAACGAGATCGTTCGTCGCCACGAAGTGTTGAGGACCAGATTTCCTTCTAAGGAGGGAGAGCCACGACAAGAGATCCAAGCGGTCTGTGATCCGCAGTTGCTCCATCTTGACCTGAGGCAGACAGATGAAGCGGAGCGAGAGCAGAAGCTGCAAGAGGTCTTGAGGGATGAAGCGAGACGAGGGTTCGATCTGTCGAGCGGGCCGCTGATCCGGGCCAATCTGATCAGCCTGGCCGAGGAGGAGCACGCGCTGATCGTGAACATGCATCACATCGTCAGCGACGGATGGTCGACGGAGGTCATGCTTGGAGAGTTTTCGCAACTCTATGAAGCCTTCAGCGAGGGGCTGGAATCCCCCCTGCCGGAGTTGGAGATTCAGTACGCGGATCATGCAGTGTGGCAGAGAGTGTGGATGCAGGGAGAAGTCTTGGACACCCAGCTTCAATACTGGAAGGAGAAACTCGACGGCGTATC
>Ga0154003_1000489_pt1 | contig 12426 bp, 10 predicted proteins | sample TSFL087MetaG_FD_104679 | JGI IMG/M metagenome (GOLD analysis project Ga0154003, IMG submission 104679) | Attine ant fungus gardens microbial communities from Florida, USA - TSFL087 MetaG | ecosystem: Host-associated > Fungi > Mycelium > Unclassified | place: USA: Florida, Lake Talquin State...
GGCTTTGGCTTCGATAACGCGCCCTGTTTCCGAAATAGTGATATGCACGTTGACAGGCCCCGAGGCGTTCACCCGTTTGGCTTGCGCCGGGTATCGTGGTTGCGCCTTTTTGATGACGTCGCCCCATGCCACGTCGCCCAGCGACGTCACTTCCCCGCCCGCAGCGGGCCGGCCTGGCTCTTCGGACGCGTCTTGGTTCTCCTTCTCCGCCTCCGAAAGCGCCAGCCAGGCCCGCGTCGGCGCCGGAGGGGGCTCTTCGATCGCCGTGGTACGATCGAAAGCATCCCAGCCCCACGCCGGCGCCAACTCCACATGCGCGTTATAAGCCGACAGCCTGACTTCGAGTTCCTTCACCTCCGGCAGTTTGATCGCATGTCTGCTCGCCAGACTCCCGGGTGCGAGTAGTTGTTTCTGCAAATCCCGGAGTCTCCGGATCGTGAACAATCTTCCATTCTGCTCGATCACGCCGAACTGGAAAGCCGGCGCGCCGATCTTCCCCCTTTTGAACGTGCCAACCGCAACTCTGAGAATTACCCTGCGGCCGTCCGGTAAAATCGTATTGGCCTCTGCGCAGGCTCGTATGTCACCGGCCACCGGTGACGTGGCGTCTCCGCACTCGCTCACTTGCCAGACGATCCCCGCTCCCGGCCCGGCGAGCTGCTTAAACCAATGTGCGAATGGCAACTTGGGTAGTTCCGGGTCCAGGTCCTGGGCGAGGATCTGCTGCGTGTCGGCCACAGCCCTCTCCAGTGATGAATGCTGCGCTGAGACCAATGAGGCTTGCGCGGAATTGTGCAAGGTTGAGTACGCGGCAATCGCGATCATAGTGGCAAGCACATTCATAGTTACTTTTGATTACTTTCGGGTTGAGCGCCGTCGGCATGTTGCGCGGGCCGAGGCGGTCGCTTCGGAGATCCGCGCGGCCGCAGGTGGAGGCGAACTTCATGTCGTGCCAGGAGGAGCACGAGACGCGGCCCTCATCCGACAGCCGCGCGTCGAAGAAGAGCTTGCGGCCGAGCTCCATCTTCGTGGGGGTCATCGGGTTGTTCTTCGGGACGTAGCACTCCCAGGCGTCGTCAGGCGGTCCCAGGGAGATCGATGGTTTCCACGAGAGTTGCTGCGCGCTGAAATGGGCCGTCAGCCAGAGGCAAAGCGTGATGACCGCCAAGACGACCAGGAAGCGTATGACTCTTCGACGAGCCCGCACACATCTACTGTGATGACTGCGTATTGTTGAACCGAATTCGCGAGTTGTGGAATTCACGGGATTTTGAGATCAGTGATAGGTAAAGAGCCATGAGGAGGGTCAGGAAAACCGATAAACCACACCCTTCTCATGGCTTCTCGTCGCGCGGCGAAAAGCCGTCTCTGCCCTTCGCCGCGTGATTCATATAGCCGCTCCGCCATGAGTGGGGAGGTTGAGCCAGAGTGTTCCGACGCTTCCCTGCTTCGCGCAGTCGGAGTCATTATTGACGACACTGGCTCTACTCGTGGCGGCGGCGTTGGGGTCGGAAGCGAGGATCCGCTTTGTGTCAGTTACCACCTTTCAAACAACAACCACCCTGTCCACATATAGGTGGATTTCGCGGCCGATTATCGAAAACGAGAGAGAACGTGATTAGACTTCGGTTCGCGTTTGGCGGTGGCCCGCTCCATCATGCGGCTTTTCTCAGATCATCTCCTGAGTCGGATGTCGAGGTTTCTTTCATCGATGCGTTCCAGGCAGTCCTTGCGCCTTCGCTGCCGGCTGCAAGGTGGGCTAGCATTTTATCTTCTTCCTCATCACCTGCAGGAAAACGCAAAAGGTCCTCGATGATCGCCAGCGTTGTAAGGCACTCATCGCAAGCGATGAGATGAACCTCAAAATCGACTCTCTCAGCCGGCGAGCAAGATTGGCCTGCATAACCAACAATTAAGTTTCTTGCGGTCTCTTCGTCTAAAAGTTTGCAGGGTGTAGGGAGTTCCAATATATTTCTCGCTTTCTCTTGAATCCCCGGTGATGTCGCATGTACTGCTATATACGAGCGAGACTATACTGCTATATACGAGCATATGCAAGAAAAATTTGACTCGCGGCTGTGTGGCAGTTGTTGACGGAGGAGTTGGCTTATGGGAAGAGGCGCGCGTCGAAGACCGCAATATTTGGCGGCGAAGTTACGAGAGATACGCCACGGCCTCGGCTTATCGCAAGCCGCGATAGTCAAGCATCTGGACCTTACGGACTATATAAGGCCGGCGGAGATATCTGACTTCGAGAACGGAGTGCGTGAACCGGACTTACTCACTCTGATGGCGTATGCTAAGAGGGCCGGGATCTCAATCGATTATCTGGTCGACGATGACGCCGAACTGCCGGGAGAACTGCCTGGCGCTGGACAGGCAAGAGGTTTGAGTGGTAAACCGCAAAAGCACGCGGCGCAGAAACAAGCGAAAGCATCCGTGAATACGACGATCACGCTCCGGCTTCTTATCAAGAGCGATGAAGGCTCCAGCCAGGAAGAAAGTCGCGCGCGCAGAACTATCGAGAAAGTTCACCTGAAGCAGTACAGAATGAAGAAGCTGAAGGAAGACGAATACGAGCTGATAGTTCCCTACCAAGACGACGAGCGCCTCGCCGAGCGGATATACACTTTATTCGGAGCGATTATAGTCGAGGTCAACAGGCGCAAGTGCTCCGCGAAAGTCACCATACGAGAGAAGGGAACGGGACGTTACTGGTAAGCGCATTCACTCTTCACGCAGGGCCTTGATCGGATCGACCTTGGTCGCCCGGAGCGCCGGGAAGAAACAGGCGGTCATCGCGACGGCCACCAGCAAACCGGCGGCGAGCGCGAAGCTCGCCGGATCGGTCGGGCTTACCTGATAGAGCTGGCTGGCGATCAATCGGGTCAGCGCGAAAGCGAGGATCATGCCCAGGCCAAGACCGATCACAACCAAGGCCATTCCCTGCCGAATCACCATGTATAGAAGGCCCCCCGGTTGCGCCCCTAGCGCCAGGCGGACGCCCATCTCGTGCGCGCGCTCGGAGATCGCATGCGTCAAAACGCCGTAGATTCCTATCGCCGCCAAGACGAAGGCCATCACCGAGTAGATTGATAACATGACCGTCGCGATCCGGCGGGGCGCGAGCCGGTCGCCCACCAACTGTTCCAGAGTCATCACTTCGAAGACCGGCATCTCCCTGTCTTGTTCACTTACGACTCGGCGCAACGCCTGTTCGTAACTCGTCGGGTCAGACTTCGCCCGCAAGACCAGGTTAATGCGGCCCGAATCCTGAAAGTATGGCGAATAAACCTCCGGGTGAGCTTCCTTATCCAAGCCGTCGTTTTTCAGATCGTCGACCACTCCGATGATCTCACGCGGCCCCCATTCCTTTGTCATCAACCCGCGAGCGGGTTCGATGTATTTACCCAGCGGGTCTTCGTTCGGGTAATACTTGAGGGCCAGACTGCGGTTGATGATGACTACCGGATTGGAGTTCTCATCGTCGTTTTCGGTGAAGAATCGGCCCTTGAGCAAGCGGGCACCGAGGGTCTTGAAATGGCCGGGGGAGGCCGCGATCCAATAGACTCTGGGCCGGACGTCGACCTCCATTTGTTTTCCCACAAAAGTAACCTGAGCGTAGCTTCCGCCGCCGGCCGCGGGGAACATCGTACACACACCTACGCCTTCGACGCCGGGGATCGCCTCAAGCCCGGAGATGATTCCCCTGGCCAGACTTCTTCGCGGCTCGACCGACGCATATCTCTTGTTGCCCGTCACAGAGAGTCGCGCGGTCAACACGCCATTGAGGTTGAAGCCCGGATCTACGCCGGTCAATCGCCTGAAGCTCTTGATCATCACGCCCGCGCCGGCGAGCAGGAGCAAAGCTAGCGCGACCTCAAAAATAGCAATCAGATTGCCGGCGCGAAACCGGCCTTTGAACCCGTGACCCGCTCCCACGCCCTTCCCGCCACGCCCTTCCTTGAGCATTTCGAAAAGGTCAGCCTTCGACGCCCGCAACGCCGGGACGAGGCCGAACAACAGGCCGCACAAAACGGAGACCAGAAACGCGAAGCCGAACACCCGCAGGTCGAAAGGAAGCCGCTCCACGGGAGGCCGATAACTCAGTTTAGGGAGGAGGCCGGGCAGAAACTTGGCGGCGCCGTAGGCCAACGGCAGTGAGAGTAAGCCTCCGATGAGTGAGAGCGTTAAGCTTTCGGTCAGAAACATGCGGACGAGACGCCATCGGCTTGCGCCCAACGCCGAACGTATGGCCGTTTCAGATTGTCGCGCGACGCCCTGCGCCAGCAGCAGGTTGGAAACGTTGGCGCAGGCGATCAGCAGGACGAAGCCGACGGCGAAGAAGGCCGTCAGCAAAGCAGGGCGCACGTTGTTAATGGCGTCTTCGATCATGGGGAAGACAAGCGGCTGCCAGTTTCTGTGGGTGGCTTTGAATCCCTGGCGCCAGCGCTCTCCGACAGGTCCTAAAAGCGCTTGGGCCTGCGCCGCCGTGACTCCGGGCTTAAGCCGCGCGGCCGCGATCAAACCTCGCTTCGCCCGATCGGCCCATTCGGCCTGACTGTACGCGAGTGGCGTCCATAGCTCGCTGATTGAGCGCGGGTAAGTGCAACCGGGCGGCATCACGCCGACCACTCTGTAACTCTCGCCGTTGATCCGAATCTGCTCGCCGACGATCTTCGGGTCGCCCCCGAACCGCCGCCGCCAGAGTTTGTGGCCGAGCAAGGCCACAAACCTGTCGCCGGGCTCGTGCTCTTCGGGCGTGAATAACCGTCCGAGTTGCGGCTGGATGCCAATGGTTTTGAAGTAGTCCGCCTGGACTTGCCAACCGATGACGCTTTCCGGCTCCCCCTGCCCTGTCAGGGTATATGTGCTGTAGTAAAAAGCGCCGATTGACTCGAAAGCCACTCCGCTCTCTTGTTTGATGTCAAGAAAATCGGCCGGCGAAAGCAGGTATTGATTGTTTTTGTCCGACGGATCTCCACCGATCAGTTCGACCAACTGACGCGTCTCTTTCATTCCCGGCAGAGGATTCAACAATACGGTATTGACCACGCTGAAGACCGCCGTGTTGGCGCCGATGCCGAGGGCTAAAGACAGGACGGCGATCAAGGCAAGCGCCGGCTGATTCATCAAACCGCGCAGCCTATAGCGTAAGCCTTGGTAAAATGCGCGCATATATTCGGCTCCTCGATGGCGGCAATGACGGCGCTGCCATCTGCTTAATCGAACCCAAAACCATCACTCATACCGGTCTCTACAGGCCCACAAGGTGGAAAAGCCCTGTCTCCGAGCGTAGGGAGTCCGTAAGGCTCGAGGAGTACCCTGGGTTCGCCGCGCTTCAGCCTTATCGCGTCGAAGTAATAATGGAAGTCGCCGCCGGCGGGGGCCTGTGGCGTATCGCCATTGTCAACTGTGATTTCGTATTTCGCCCCCTCTTCCCTTCTCAGTCTGAATAACTCCGAGCCGTTCCTCCCCGCCCTCAAGACAAGCGCCTGATCCGGGTGTGTGAGGTGTATATGCGCGCCGACTACGCTGGCGATCCGCCCCAGACTACGGCTTGTCGCGCGCCTGTGCTTCGTTCCTGTCGATGTGACAGGAACAGCCAAGTATGGCTCCGAACTCAACTCGGCCGTGTAAAATAGACCTGTCGTAACATACACAATCGGCCTCAGCACGCCCTTCCTCAGTTGCAGCTTGCGGTTATACAAGCATTCCAGGTCCACGATCCAGCGCCAATCCTGCGGATCGGTCGGTGGCTCATTCGGCTCACCGACGATGAAGCGTTCCGCGGCTCGCTCCATGGCAGGCTCGCCCTCCACATTCAGCCATAATTCAGAAAACTGGCGGATCTGGGCGTGGCTTAGGGTTAATGTCTGCTCTGATTCGCTCTCCGGATCGGGGCCTCTCTTGACAAGGCGAAGCCTCAGTTCATGATCGTCGGTCGAGCTGTGGACCCCAACCTGACAGATTCTGCGTCGTTTATCAAAGCAGAAGACCAACAACCCTCCGAAGCGGATTATGATTTTATCGTCTTGTTTCATAGGCGTCTCCGTTCCCTCCTAGTGAGCATTGTTGACAACGTTGGGAACGCACCTAAATCAGGGAGCGCGATCCAGCGATGTAGGCGTCAGTGCCGCAGACACCGAGACACAGAGGAAAACCTGCAAAGATTGATTGAGACGCATCTCTTCCCCAATCCCCTCTGTGTCTGCAAGGGCTGCGGTGGTTATTTAGTAATTGGAATGGCCGCCGATAACTGTATATGCGGCCCAGTTATACGGATTGCGTAGTTCTGCGGAGGCGCTTTTCAGCAAATCGATTTGCGCCCGCCGTAACGCCTGCGGAGTGGAAAGCCCCTCGCTCTTACGGTATTTGTGGAACCTCACCATCAGCTCTTTGGATGAGTAAGATTCTATGGCCCACAGAGTGGATATGACAATAGGGATTCCCGCCGCCTGGAACGGCCGGGCCAGCCCTACGGCGCCTTCGCCATTGAAGTTTCCTTCGCCCATCGTCCGGCAGGCTGACAACACTACCAAACGTGGCCGTAAAAGTTTCAAATTGTAGAACTCAAAAGTCTGCAAGACGCCGTCGCTCGCTTTCGACGCTGGGTTCTTCTCTCCAGCCAGCGGCAACATCGAGAGCATCGGAGACCGTTCATCCGTGACGTAATGCGCCGCGAAGTGGATAACGTCAGACTTCTCGATCTCCCTCCTGATGTCGTGTTCTCTAGCGTACTTGCCTAGAAGAACTATCGAGTTTGGATAAAAGGCCGATATTTCACTTGCCTGTGCAGCAGCCCAGGGAAGGTCTTTGAGTTCGCCGAACGTGGCCCTGTCGAACGATGGATTGCCGACGCTGAGTAACCTCTCGCTCTGAATGCCTTCTTTCTGCCGAGCCTTATCGCTGGCGACAAGGAAGATGTTAGAACTGGGAGAGGTGAAGATCACGCGATCCTCGATCAGGTGTCTTCCGGTGGCCGATGATATCAGAGACGCGAACGGCAACCTGTTGAGAGCTTTGTCGGGGATGATGCAAACCTGCGCGTCTTTATCCAAATCCAACAGGTTCTCGACGGGCTTGATCAATAAGTCGTACAACTCCACAGACCTCGCCCTGTAATCGGCCCCTTGCGAGGCGTCCGGGCCGCCGGCGATCGACTGCAGGTACTCGCTCACTTTGTTTTCGAGATCTCCCCTGCTGACGTCGACGGAGCGGCTGTTGAAAGCGGCGGCGGACACCACCCAGACGATAAGGCGCTCGTCCAGCACCGCGTATTGTAGCAACTGGGTCTTACCTGGAAGCCGGCCCTGAATCTGCCCGAGATCAAGCGGTCGGTTCGAGCGCGGGAGGCGTACGCCGGTCAGTTTTTCATCGAGTGATTTCCCCGGCGGCAGGTTGACGGCGTCGAGCAGCGAGCGAGCGCGGTTCGATTCGGAGAAGTCGAAGGCGCGGCGGGGGTTCTGCCGTTTGAAATATGCGTACTCTATCGCGAGGTCGTAAACTCCTTGCTGCTCGTCGAAGAAGCTGTTCCGGCTAACTTCATCCTCAATGTTGTTGCGACTTTCTTCGTACAGGTCTAGAACCTGCTCCAGATATTCCTCCGTGGCGGCGTCATTCCCGCGTTTGATGCTCGTCAGTAGCATGCCCCTCTTCGCCTCGAAGCGCATCCACTGACTGTTGATGTCGCCTTCGTCTAGCAGCCGTAGGGCGTCTTCGTAGCTTTTCACGGAACTGTCGAGGTCACCGGTCTCACGATAGATCTCCCCGAGGTGTAAATCCGAAAAGGCCGTCACTTCCCTGCTCATCTTTTCATCCTGGAGTCGCCTCCCTACCTCTCCACTTTCCTGGATGAGCTTGATGGCCTCTGAATGATTGTTGAGTTTGTGATACGCCAGCCCCAGGTAGACCTGGTAGCGTGAGGCCACCCATGGGATTTTTGTTTCGAGGCTCAATTTAAAAGCCTCCTTCTGGTAATCGAGAGCGGCCAGTAACATGCCTGAGCGCATGTAACATTTGGACGCCTTCGCATAGAGCGCGACAATCTGCCCCGGGTTTACGTTAATCGCACTCGCGGCCGACAATCCTTCTTGGATCGCTATCAGAGTGTCCCTGTACCTGCCCAGCAGTAGATATATGGTCGTCAGCCGGTCTGTGCCGAGCAAAACGCCGTAATCATCCTTGATCTGTTTCGCATAGCTCACCTGACTCAGGCCGTAGTCGAGCGCCGCCGAATACTTGGTCAGGTCCATGTTGACGTTCGCCAGGCCGTTGAGAAACAGGCCGAGCGGCCATATGTACCCGAGGGCCTCACATTCCCGACGCCCTTCAGTGAATACGGACAGACTTAGGTCGGCGCTCCCCTGCCGGAAATAGCAGTTGCCGAGCAGGGCTCGGGCCGCCAAAGATTCACAGACATCGCCGGCATCGTCGAAGAGATCTATCGCCTGCCGGTAATTGTTTATGGCCTCTGTCAATCGCGATTGCCGCATGCTCTCGGCGGCCGCTTTGGCCAGACCGCGGGCGGCGGAGAGTTTACGCAGTTGTTGCGGCGCCGCGCCCCGGTAGAACTGCGCCAGGTCATATGTGAACCGGTCCTTGACCTTTTCCAGTTCGATATTTCCGATGAACAGCAGGGCCGACATATTATCTTGGGCGTCGGTCGATTTACCTGACAATGCCAGCGACAGGTAATTGTCGATCAGCCTGTTGGTAATGAAGCTGCCGGAACCTACCCGGCTCTGTTTATAAGCGCCCCATGCCTGGTCCACGTCCCGCCCTCGGTAGGCTTTCAGGAAATCCTGGTGGATATTCTCTCGATTTCCCCCGGCCTGTTTGATCTTCTCTGTGACCTGCGCCAAGTTCTTCCTCGCTTCCTCGGCCCAGCGAGACACGGAGTCTTTTTCGAGATACCGTTTCCAATCCTCCTCGGCGGCCCGCAACAGCGTCTGACGCTGGTGGCACAGGGCCAAGTTGAAGTGAGCATCCAAGAGCGAGGGAGCCAGTTTGATCGCGCGATGGAGGTGTTCCGATGCCAAAGCCGTGTCTTTGCCCCCGCCGTTCTCCCTTTCCATGAGCGCGACGGCAAGGTCGTTGTGCAGCCTTGCGTCGTCCGGAGCTTGCTGCAAGGCAAGCTCCAATCGATGCACAGCCTCGTTGGGGTCGTTGTAGGCCAGGTGTATCTGGCCGAGCGCGTGATACGCGGCGGCGCTTTTCTCCTCGTTAACCTCGCGGAGAATGAGCCTGAACGCCTCATCCCGCTCATCATTATAGAATTTAACGACCTCGGCATTTTGGCGGGCCTGATACTCAGCATAGCCGAAGCCGGTGAGCCTCCCCGCAACGGGGCGGTTCTGCGCGTACGCCACATGGAGTATATCGAGGCTTCTGGTAATGGCAGACTGGTAGGAGAACAGCGCCCAGACGAGCGCGAAGAGAACGATGACCGAAGCGGCGGCCAGTGGCTGCCAGATCGGTCGTGATATATTCAGATGACCTATCAAAAGGCTGACAAATTTCGCCAACCATTGTGGGAGTTGGTCGGACCACTTCGCGCCCGCAATCTCCCGAGCCTTGGCCCATGCATCATATTCATAATACTCATAGACCGCTTCGGCGAACCTGAGTTTCTTCGCCCCCTCTTCGGAACTCAGGAAATGGCTCTCGAAACTCTCGCGTTCATTTTCGTTCAGTTTTTCGAGAGCATAGGCGACGATAAATTCATGCTCGACGTCCTTCGATCGCGTCTCGTAATCGATGTCGGTGGCTAATCTTTCTTCGACCTTCGATTTTTCGTCCGGAGTTAATCTGCCAAGAAAATAGCGATATAAGATATCGTCGGCCTCAGGGAACTTGGCCGCGCCGGCTTTGACGCGATCATATATCAGTTCAGCCAACCTGAGCTTTTCGAGCCTATCCTCAGAACACAAGAAATACTTCTCGAATCTCTCGCGTTTGTCCGTCGTAAGATGTCCGGCAATATAAGCCGCCATCAACTTATGCTCGGTCTCCTGTATCCGCTCCCTATAATCGTCGTCTACGAGTGACCTCTCTTCGACCTCCCGCTTATCCCCCTCCATTAATTCGCCGAGGTGGTAGCGGTAGAGGAGAGAATCGACATTGGGAACCCTCATGTCCTCAATCCTCCTATCGGGCGCCGCTGTTTTTGGGAAGTGGGGCCATCAAAAGATGCACCTCTCCCTACAACATAAAGACGTAAAATACCAGGAATGTTGCCTAAAGATTTGATTATTAAAGGTCGGCTTGGATTGTGGTAACCCTATTCCCTACTACAGCCGAGGTCGGAATACGTCTTGGGCTTTACAAGTTACAGTCTTTGCAATAGTTTGTCGCCAGTTGCTTAGCGTATTCGCCCATTTCCCCACCCTTTTCGCAGAGCAACTGGTCAGGGGCATTCTAGCAGTAATTACTGCCAGGGTAATGACGACCTCACGCGGCGGGGGTATTCTGCTGTGGGAATGAGGCCGAAGGTGAAGCAGACCCGCCTTGCAAAGAAACTGCTGAAAATTCGTCAGGCTCTTGAACTCTCTCAGAACGAAATGCTTAAGAGACTCAGGTTGGAGGAGCCTTACAGCCGGCAGAGCATCTCGTTCTATGAGCGGGGTGACCTAGAGCCGCCTTTATTTATTCTGCTGAGATATGCCAGAGTCGCCGGCGTCTGCACGGATGTCTTGATTGACGATCGAGCCAAACTCCCCTCGAAGATCCCCGCCACGCCGAAGCACCGGCCTTGAGTTCGCCCCGCCGCTTTGATTATGGGTTCCAGAATCAAAACAGATCCAACCCTCTCAGGCGGTAATCTGTCGCGATTCCCTGCCCTGGCGGTCGGTCGCGTCTAATTTCGTACGCAATCCAAGGAAGATCAGAGCGCGTACACTCGATCTCTCATCGCCATTTGTGGCGATGCCGCCGGCAGATCCCCATTCAAGCATTGCCGAAATCGGCTGGGGTGGGAGTCCTCCATCGCTGATGACGACGATGCCGCCGGCGGCATCATCAAGAATGACGAGCCTGCAGGCTCGCTGTTTCCGGCGATGGAGCCATCGCCGTTTTCGACGATTGACGAGGCGATCGTCAGATTGGTTCATCCGCGAGCCGCCTTGATCATGCTCCATGCGTTTTGCAGGAAGACTACCAGGCGTTGTTTCTTCATTGATGAACTACTCGGTCTCCCTTTCTCTTTCCGGCAGCCACGTGGCGCCGTCTTCGGAATCGATGATCCCGACTCCATTTCTACCCACGCATTCGACCAATTCGCTTTGGATGTACTGGGCCATCCGTTCGGCATCCGCGCCTGATAGACCCAGTTGAAGCGCCGCCTCAACCGCCACCATCACGACGTCAATGAGCCTTACGACTCTGCGGCCGTCATGCTCGAAGACATCGAGCGCGCCGCCGATGACGGTGACCGTGATGTCGTTCGCTGTGGCGCCGGCGCCATCGCCGGTGGTTCGTCGTGTCACAGGTAAACTCCTCTAGTTTGGTCGTAAGGCCGGAAGCCCTTGCGCGCGCGAGGGCCGTAGCCGTATTGCCGCAAGTCGGCCGTCACGACGGCGTCAGATGTGTCTGAATCCGGCGCGTATGTGGCTGCGTAAATGCGGCCCCGGATTTCAAGCATTACGACGGTATGGCCTGACGGCCGAACGAGGCGTGTGATCGTGACCTCATCCTGCTTGTTCTTCCGGATTCTTCGTTTCATTACTCTCTTCGATTTCCCTTCTCTCGTGATCGCGGGACGTGTCTGTTGGCGCCGAGGGCTCGTTTAAGATCTCCTGAATGCGCGGCAGCTTGGCTGCAATGTCAGGGGTAAGGTGTCCCTCGATGAAGGCCCACAACCTAGTGGCCGCTCGTTTGAGCCGCCCGCGGGCACCTGGGTCGGGGTGAGTTTCCCCATCCGTTTTAACCTGGGCGATTTCAGCGATCAGCACTGCGGCGACTGCCTCCTTGGGCAACTCCTTGAGATCCGCCGCTTCTTGTTCTCGTTTTTTTCTTGCCATATGTCTTCTCCAATTCTTTTACTGTCTTCCGGGTGAAGTGGCCGTACCACCTCCCTGTGTCTTGCCTCTTGAGTGCAAACCCTCCAGAGTCCTGTTTGAAGTAAAAACCGTTTGGCACCACCTTCGGGTAATCCGGGTTTCTGTTGAACTTCAGCGGCCTCCAGAGGAGGGTTTCCTTAAGGGCATTAAGCTCAAGCAAATCAAGAGTTGCGGGATTTTTACTACCGGTAGTAACTTCGTCCGTTCCCGCATATCCACTCTCGGCTGTACTCCCAACTCGGTGGGAGGTAGTCGAAGTAGCAGGCCTGGTTTCATCCTCTGTTTGACCTGATTTACTCCGGCTCTCTGACTTCAGCGTTTGCGATGCGACCGGAATGTGCGCCGGCGGTCCCGGCACAATTCCAGA
>Ga0154003_1000490_pt1 | contig 12423 bp, 11 predicted proteins | sample TSFL087MetaG_FD_104679 | JGI IMG/M metagenome (GOLD analysis project Ga0154003, IMG submission 104679) | Attine ant fungus gardens microbial communities from Florida, USA - TSFL087 MetaG | ecosystem: Host-associated > Fungi > Mycelium > Unclassified | place: USA: Florida, Lake Talquin State...
ACGTTGAGAGTGTTCCTGTCGCTCGGCAGGTAATCGGCGCGCAGCCCGAAGAATACGCTCTTCGCACTCGACGGAACGTTGCTGACGACCTGGCCGGCGAGCGTGGTCGCAACCGTAGTGCCGCTACCGTCCTGGATCGACCGATTGCCGAACAACAAAACGGAGAGCTTCTTCTTGATGAGCGGGCCGCCCAGGTTGAAGTCGTAGCGCGCAAGCGATAAATCGGGCTTTTCGAGCGCGAACGCGTTGCGTGCGTCAAGCGCCGAGTTGCGATAGCCGAAGCCACCGCTCCCGCGCCATTCGCCAGACCCTGGCTTGGTGATGATCTCGACGCGGGAGAAACCGGAACGTTCGAACTCCGCCGAGAACGGGTTCTGGTTAATGCGGATCTGCTGGATGACCTCGCGCGGCGGCAATTGCCCGCCGCCGAACCCGTCGACTGTTATTTGCGCGCCGCCCTCTCCTCCGGCCGCGGGACCCGCCAGGGCCTCCAGGAACCTGCGCAAATCAGCCTCGTTGTCGGGCAAATTTCTGATGAACTCCTCGCCGAGAACGGTCGCGGTCAGGTTCTGATCCGGCTCGACTGAGACCCCTCCTTCGGCCTTAGTCTCGACGGCATCGTTGACCGCCGCCACTGTCATGACGATCTTCAAAGGGGAGGCGGCGGGCTGCGCTTTGATCTCTTCTTCGACGTGAGTCAGGAACCCTTTAAATGCGGCGGTCAGCTTATAGGCGCCGGGCGGGAGGTTCGGGATGGAGAACTCGCCGTTGTTATTACTCCCGGCGGCGCGCTCTTTGCCGTCCTGGCCGATCAAGACGATTGTGGCGTTCGGGATGGCGGCGCCAAACTGATCTACCACCTGACCCCGCAGTGTCGTATTCTGCGCAATGGCCGCGGCCGTTAGAAACAGAAGAGCTAAACCGCAGCGTAGCGCCGCCCGAATGCTGGCGCTTAGTAGGCTAGAATTTGTGTATACCGCATTGGCCATTGTCCGACTTGGCTTAATCCATCACGCCGGCCTATCTGTAATGTGACTGGTTGAGCTACTCAGTGTCGGCTGCCGCCCAACCGGCGGAGTCTTGCCTCTTCCGGCGCCAAAGAACTCAAGCGGGGGTAGCCGCAGATGTGAGAATGATGCCGAACGTGACGGCTTCCGGCCTAAGAGCGCGTGCCGGGACTCCAGGCGCGGGGCCGCACGTTCGGCGCGCCTTGCCGGCGTCAATCGGGAGGGTTTCAGCAGGACTGCAATCGAGTGACTAGTCCCGGGCATTCGCTAACCGGGCATACGTTACTCCCGGAAAACTTAAGCATTCCAGACTGACGTCGGCAATGGTTGAGCAGTGAAGGATAACGCACCTACAACACGTCAAAGCAGAATTGGTTGCAGGTGAGTACTGGAATACTAATGACGCCATTGTTTTTGCAATCATTTTCGCATTGAATGGCCGTATCATTATCGCAGAAATTCGCGCATAGTACGTTCGACAATATCGGCAGAACCCCCAATATTCCAAGTGAAGCCTTGCAATCAACTACGCAGGTGGGACTGGGGGGAGGATCTGTGGGGGCGGCCATTGTCGTCGAGGCGATATTTGCGATTGCGGCGAAGGTTAAAAGCGCCGCCAGTACGAGCGGTCTCAGAACTCTACATCGGTTAATCATATTTGTGTTCATATTTCCTCCAATATTGTTACTCTTCCAAAAAAGCTCAGCCTTTTTGGACAGGTTGGCGTTATGCCGGAAGACGGACTGACAACGTATCAATCAGCCGTCCGGCGGCTTATCGAGGCGCACTTAGGAAGGTTCCTCGGCGGTGCCTGAGTCCAGGAGCCTGCGGCCCGACTTCGGCGTGCCTCTGCGAAGACGAATGCTTTAACGCGCTCCGTTACAGCGCCAGTGCACTCGACGCGCCCTGTCGCTGTCGGACAGCCGTCGTGGCCCAGCCGGCGGTAACGTTTGGCGATCAGATAGAGATAAACACCCAGGCTTTGTTGCACGAATATAGAGTCGCTAAGTTTTTCGTATTTTTACCGAAGACTCTTCGGCGCATGTAAACTTACCTTCTTAGGGGAGTGGTCGCATTTACTTTAAAAATTATATTCGTACAACAACGCCAAACATCTATCTAAAATCGGAATGGCAAAGATCGGCGCGAGCCGCGAAACTAGGGGCGCAAAATCTGGCATGTTACTCTTTCGCGTTTCGAGTAGCCTGAGTCTTTAAACCCCTCTCAGGTTACACTCATATAACTCTTTCAAGCTACTTTTATAACGCCAGTAATGAATATTTTTCGAACTCACCTCAGGCCGGCCAAGACGGAGAGCGGCCTTACGGGCAATAACGCGATCTTCAATCCTCGATCTTCTTCTCCGATTCATCGCACTGCCTGCTCTGACACTCCGGTCGTCCGCAGCTTTCTGATCGCGCGGTGTAGGGACTGTCCTACCGCCGCCGACCTCATCCCGAGGACGTCTCCGATCTCCCCGTAACCAAGGCCCTCCATTCTCAGACGGAGGCATTGCCATTGCAGGGGCGAAAGCGAACCGAGCGCTCGCCCGACGCCGGCTAGTCTTTCCTTACCTATCAATAGCTCCTCGGGACTTGGGGCTTTATCCTTCTCCACCTGGCCCAACTCTCTCCACTCTTCCGCGCTTCGCAGCATAAGACGCCTTCGGTCTCGAGAATGGTCAATCGCCAGATTGTGAGCCACGCGAAAAGCCCAACCCCGCAGGTTCTCTTCCCGTTTCTGTTCAAGGAGGTGCCTGAAGAGACGCAGGAAGACTTCCTGGACGATGTCTTCGGCATCGTCCGGGCATAGGCAGGCCCGGACTGAATATCGATAGACTGGCAGCCACAACTCGTCGAAGAGTTTCACGAAGCGATCTTCGATCTTCCACCTGCCTTCGCTCCGGCGTTCCGCATGAAAGCCGGACGGGTCGTATTGGATTTGGCCCCCTGGCATAACTGGCTTCCCCAGGCGGAGCGAGACCGCCCCGCGCGACTTGAGCGAGTAAACGTCAGGCGAATGTTTTGACGCGTTTTCATTTTCCATTTGACGTTTTCTGTTTGTCATTTGTGATCGCCGGAACCGTGCGTGGACTACAATGACAAACGGGCAGCGTGAGACGTCATATGGAAAATGGGACAGGGAGTTAACTCTTCCCGGACCCGCCCTGGTCGGGGGGCGGAATCCCGGCTGTCTTGGGGAGGGAGCAGCCGGCGCAAGCCTTCTTCAGCCTTTCAATCACTTCTGACTCCTGCGATTCGTTCAACTTTCCAATCCATGACTCCTCCAGCTTATTCTGCCCGTCGAGTAGCAGTAGCGTCGGCGTCCCCATCAGTCCCAGCTTCGACATATTCATCGAGATCACCTCGTCAGCCTCGATGCCTTGTTCCTTGAGGTAACTCGCGGCCTCCTCCTTGTTCTGAGGCAGAACCGCCACCATCCTCAGCCCTTGAGGGGAGGAGTTCTTGAAAGCCGTCAGCTTCTGATAGAACCCGACGCTCTCCTCACAGAAACGGCAGTTCTTCGAGAGCGCCAGCACCAGCGTAGGTTGAGGGTTGGCCGGGGCCGTCCCGGGCAGCTTGACCACCGTCCCCTTCGGAAGGTTAGGCAGAGTCCGCGGGTCGGGTCTTGAGCTGCGAAAGTAATTCCAGGCTAGAGTGCCGGCAAAGGCCGCACAGGCCAGAATGACCGCCACGTTGGCCGTTTTTTCCAGTCTAGTCATCACGCCTCCTCGGAAAAATATTAAATGCGGGGGGTTGGAAACGGGAAATGGAGATCAAAGAAGTTACTTACTAGGCCCACCTACTCACCGCTCTCGATATTTCCATTGCTACAGGACGTCGCCCAGCGCGACCTGAACGACCCCTTTGTTTCACTCCTCTCCCTCGGGCCGCCGGAGCTTATTCCGAATCGGGAAAGTTGGGGAATAACCAAACTCAGGCGGCCACGCCAAGGGAGCCTTTGTTCTCTCTGTTATTTACTTAGTGTCGTCAGAATGGAAAATCTGAATGTCCCGCCAAACATATTTTTCATATTTATTTTCAGTTACCGCCCCCCTCTGCCGTCTTCAAGGAGCCGCGCCCCTAGCCGAGCAGGGCATGGAACTTGACGCCCCCCGCCCCGCTGATCAACAACAACAACATGCTAACCAACAACAACACAGTCAGGCCGACTCGCGCCTGTAACCTTAAAGCGTGTTTTAGCGCCTTTCCGGTAAGTTATTCCGAGCCTGTTACCCGCCCATGACGTAAGAAGCACAAATCCGAAGCGCTTCCCATAGTTATTTTTTTCATTTTTACCTACAACGATTCGCGCGGCCATTTCCGCTATTCCTCCCGAATCATTCTTCTGATCTTTACGATCAAAGCGAATCTCTTGCTATAAACAGATTTAAGTTTGATTCCCATCTCTTCAGCTATGTCCGACGCGCTCAGCCCGTCCATGCACAACAGTTGAAACAATTTCCGCTCCCGATCGGTTAGCTTGTTGACAGCCGCCAACAGCCGTTTCATTTCTTCTTTGGCGATCAGCGTCTTTTCTTGCTCCGGCTGAGCGGAGAGGGAAGCCCTCGGGATGTCTTCCAAACTCATTTCTCTGCTTTGTCTCTGAATTTGTCGAACGAGATGACGCCTGACTATCGTAAACAGCCAGGTCTGAAGAGAAGAGAGGTGCCTGAACGAGCGCAGTATGTAATAGTCACGGTCTATCAGCAGCAAGGTGACCTGCTGAACGACCCCTTCAATTTCCGCTCGCCTCGGGTGATGCCCCAGACTATGACAGGCTCGATGGGCCACAAGAGGGATGTCCGAGAGGAGATTTTCGAACAGTCTCTCAAGGTCAATGTCATTCTGACGTGGTACCACCTTTGTGCGCATGGACTCCTCCTATCTTTTGAAGACCGGTCTGTCGGAAGTGGGAATCCTGAAGATCGCAGTCGGATAAATTAAAGACTCGACCCGGCGTTCTGGGCTGTCCGAGCCGAATGTCTATATGGGTACTTAGAGATCTGGGGGATCTGAAAGAAATTTCTGGGAAAGCTACTTCGATCTACAAATCAGCGTTCCACGACCATAATCGGTCGCGATGGTTTGGTCAACGCCTTTGTACGCCATCGAGAGGGCATGTCGCAATCACAACTGTTTTGATTTTGATGAAGGGCAGCGTTGTGTATGGTAACTCCGACATGACCTATGTAACCTGGCTGCGCCATTATACGATCAGTGAGTCGGACTAGCGTAGGGTTTTCGGAATAAATTTCGGCTGTAGTTCGCAAATGTTGAAAATAATTGTAGGAAATTTTGTTTGTCGAGGCATTCAGATGACGCTAAGTAAGTAACAGAGGTCGTATATCAAAAATGATGATGGCCTGCTCAAGAGGCTCGGATAAGTTATGCTTCCGCCGTCATGTGTTACGAAGCAATCAATTGTCCGAGATGCCCATCAGTGAGCATCGTCAAAAATGGCAAAACCACAAAGCGAAAACAACATTACTTGTGCAAAGACTGCCGCCGTCAGTTCATCCGTGACTACACCAATTTGGGTTGCCTCAAGGCAGTACGAGACTTGGTCGTCCCGCTGGCTATCAACGGCGCAGGGATCCGAGACATCGAACGCGTCTTGTTCTTGAGTACCAACACGATCCTCAAGACTCTGCGAGAGGCGGTCACGGGAGCGGCCGAGCCCGCGTATCCACGGCGCGTGCGCGACCTGGAAATGGATGAGTTCTGGTCATTTATCGGCGCCAAGCGGAGACAGCGCTGGACCTGGTACGGCTACGACCGGCATCGACGCAAGGTCGTCGCCTTCGTCAATGAACGGCGCACAGACGCCGCTTGCCGCCAACTCCTGCAGAAACTGGGAGACTGCCAGATCACGCGTTATCATACGGATAAGTGGCAGTCTTACGCCAGGTTCCTACCAACTCGGCGACACCGGGCCGGCAAAGAAGGTACGAGCAGGATTGAGCGTCACAACTTGAATTTCCGGACTCGCCTGAAGCGGCTCCAGCGACACACGATTTGTTACTCGAAATCGGAAGTGAGGCATGATGCAGTAATCAAACTCTACGTGCATCATTCAAACGCTGGCCATCATCATTTTTGATACACGACTATCTAAGCCTCTCGCAATAAGAACTTTTCCGTTGCTAAGTAATGTGGCCGTGTGAGCGACACGGGCTACATTCAAATTGCCTGCCGGGGTGAATGTTCCGGTCGGAGTCCACGCGCCAGTTTGCGCGAAAACCTGGCCTGTTAATACAAAAACTGCCAGATAACAGAACTGAGAAATCGCTATGGCCGAAATCTACAGATTATGGCCAGATCGCTATGTCCTATTCTTACGCGTATCTCGGCTGAAGCCGTGGATCGTCTGCGCGCCGCCGTGGTTCAGGGCGAATCGGCCGCGCACTCCGGGCGCCGTCTCAAGAACTCTGGCAGCGCCAACGCGGCCAGGGAGATCGCTTCGGGGTAATTGTCAGCGGTAACCAGTTTATGGATCTGATATTTGTGAAAGATCACAACATCGCAAATCAATGAGTGATCCGAAGCGATCTCCGAGATCAAGTACACACTCTTGGCCAGCTTCGCCTGCAATCGATCGTTAAGCTTCCAGGCGTCGCGAATGTCGGTCGTCGGATCACCCGGCTCACTCACTCCCCAGAAACCAAATTCGATCAGGTCGGCTTTGATCTTTTGTCGCTCTTGTTCAGTCATCTCCTCGCCTTATCGCTTCCTCTGCGCCGTCTTCGTGACTTTCTTCGCTTCCGCCCCGTCCACCCAGGCTCGCCGCCACCGTCGCCAATTCAATCGGCTCAATCGGTCTGGCGACGCGCGCCTGGTAGCCCGCCTTGAGCGCCCGTCGCGCGTCCTCGGAGCGGGCGTACGCCGTCAGCGCTATCGTCAGGATGTGATGAGTCGGCAGGCTGGGATGATATAAACTGACTTACAATAACCGGAATTCTAGCCACCGCCGTCCACTCATTGCGATCAACTCGCGGCGGCGGTTTGAGGGGGAAGAAAGAGCGGAGGCCCGGGTGAGCGGGCCGATTAAGTTCGTTGATAGATTATTGAGTCATGCGCGCGCTGCGGGGCGACAGCGCTCTCCATATACTAAAGACGCAAGAACGCAAAAAACTCGCCGATGATTTTCCGCATTTCGATGTGACTTCGCCGGCGAAGTTGAAGATTTTAGTTCGGAAGGCATGCGTTTGTTAAAGACACCGTGCGCGCAATTGGCGGATCAGGGGGAATCCGAATCATTTGATTGTCAAATCGGTAATCAACGGCCGCGACCGTCGTCCGATTTGGTGATGAGGTCCTCCATCGTCGGCTGATTTACAGGGGCTTCCTCAGAAGCAGGTTGATTTCAAGAAGCCGCTCGATCTGGGCGAGTAAGCGACTGAGCAAGCGAAAGTTTCCCCCTGTCACTCAGATGATCGCCGCTGTCGTCTCCGTGTCCAACTGCTATACGAAGTGACCAAAGCTGTCGTAGATGCCGCTCGTGAGAGCCTCGTCGTTGGAGAGTCTTAAAGGATTTATCCAGGTTGCGGCGCTTTGAGGAATCTATCGGCTTTTGAGTTCTTCAGAAAAAATACTGAGCATGACGAATAGCGCCGAAACTTTTACGCCAAATAATGGTTCTGTCGGGAAGTTGGTGATACTGAGACCAGCGCCTTCCTGATCGCAGGATCAGTGAGAATTACCTTCATCTAGCGGCATTTTCCCATCCCCGTCAACCCCTTTCACCAACTTCCCGACAGAACCGATTTTGTGCGAATTGTTCTCATGACTCAACTACATTCTTACAGATGGAAATTCCAGAGTCATTAAAATAAGGCACGTTTGCTGGCGAAATGCGTCTTTTATATATGAAGGTGATCAAACTAAACGAAAGCGCGTAAGATTGGCACAGATAGTACTTTTTGGTATTCAAATCGGGGTCGTGTTTCAGATTTGATGCCGGCTCAAGCTGCACCTTCTGCGGGCCGCGCCAACTGGGCCTAGAAAGGCGCTCATTTCCGGGCAGCATCAAATCTGAAACACGACCCTATAAAGACGTGTTGAGTCATCAATGACGGTAGCTCAGACATTTGGATTGTTTCTATTAGATCCATAGATAGACATCGCACAGTGAGCCAGGAGACTTGGTTTATTTTCGCGATGATTACAACTTACGATCGCGTTCAACCGAGATACGTGTTTATGCTCCATGGGGCATAAACACGTATCTCGGTTGAACGCGAATTATGATTCACACATTCGTCTTGCTCGGATTTGAAGCGGCCGCGCGTCTGCCTCTCTCATGCCAAGACGCGCGAATTGAAACGAAAGGACTCCCCTATGAAACGGCTGACACTCGCTATTACACTCTGCTTTACACTCTTCAATAATAAATGAGCGACGAGACAACCTGCAATATTTGTGGCGGATCGATTATTTTCCGGTGGATGGGGGCCCCACCCCCATTCATCTTCTCGGTGGCTGATGGGGAGGGACCTCGGGGGCTCGGTGAATACAGGTTCTGCCCGCGGAGGATACATGGTTGATTTGCGCCAATTGGCGGCAGAGCTTGGATACTCTCTTCTTGTAAGAGCTAATTGTTGGGAGTGTAGCTGCTTAGTTTATCTTCTTGCTAAGCCTGATGGCGGGTTTGTTATTCTTGATGATCTTGGACCTGACTGGCCCGTTCATCCTTGCCACCAACATGGTAACAGAAATCGATCTTATCGTTCTTTGCACGCGTATGATCCGAATTATGGAGTACCAATTCCTGCAAACATCAAATGGAATAATACGCTGAGAGTGGGACAAAGAATTTGTGCAACAATCGTAAAAGTTGATGGACGGAAATCAATCCTATGCGACGGAAAATATTTATACCGACTATTGATACGGGGACCTGGGAGGCTTGGAGAGTGCATTGAGGGCGGGATTATGCGTATAGGGTCTCAATGGGGACTACAAGTAATTGGCTTGATTGAGTGTCCCGATGAGCTATTACAATGAATAAGGTATGATCTGGGGACATGGGTGACAAATCAGTAGAGAGACATGGGTGACACTTTTCGGGCAAGATCGAGAGTGGGACAAAACGGGGGCTAACGGTATCCTGTCCGGTTGTGTTGCAAAAAGGTTCTGGTGCAAAAATTCTCTGACTATACAAGATATTGTGGAAAAGGAACCATCTGAACCGCTATAGATTGTGGTCGAAATTTTATTTGCACCAGAGCCGTTGATTGATCTCGGCCGCATCAATGGTGGAGATGTCATCGTTATTTTTCATAGGCGACGATCGCGCCGATCCTATGCCAGGCAAAAACGAACGCCAAGGCCGGAGCGCTCCACTGCTATTCCTGCCGGAGCGCGATTAGCGGATCAACTTTTGTTGCTCGTCGCGCCGGTATCCAGCAGGCCAGCAGGGCGACAGCGCACAACAATGCGGTCACTACGACAAATGTCACCGGATCGGTGGCGCTAACTTCGTAAAGAAAACTCTTGAGTCCGCGTGTCGTTGCCCACGCGCATCCGCCGCCCATCGCCAGCCCGGCGACAATCAACCACGCGCCTTGCCGCAGGATCAGCGCTCGCACGTTCCCAGACTGCGCGCCCAACGCCAGTCGAATGCCCATTTCGCGGGTGCGCTGTGTCACGGCATATGCCATCACGCCGTACATGCCAAGCGCCACGAGCAACAGCGCTAGCCCTCCGAAACTCACCAGCAGCAGCGCTGTCGCCCGCTGGGAATACAGCGAGTCGCGCCGTTGTTCGGCGAGCGTGCGAATTTCCGTGATGGGCAGTTGCGGGTCGAGCGCGCTCAATTCGCGCCGCGCCGTTTCAACCAATGTTGTCGGGTTGCCGGCCGAGCGTAGAAACAGCGACAGATCAGGCCGGTAGTTTTGCCAGCTTGGAAGAAATATGCCGGGCCGGAAGCTTTCCGTCAGGCTGCGGTAACGGCTGTCACCAACGATGCCGATAATTTCGACAAGTTGCGGGACGCCTTCGCCCGGCGCGGACATGGATAGGTATTTGCCAAGCGGATTTTGGTTCGGCCAATAGGCGCGAGCGGCAGCTTGATTGATAATGACGACGCGCGGCGCCCAGCGATTGTCCGCCGAGGTGAAATCGCGGCCCGCCAGCAGCGGCAGTTTCAGCGTCGCGCAATACTGCGGCCCGACCAGATTCATATCCAGATTGACCGGTTTTCCATCAGGCGGTGTATAGCCTTCAATGTCGACCGACAGCCGCATGCCATTGCCACCCAGCGGTACAATGCGTCCGACGCTGGCGGTTTCCACGCCGGGCAAGGCCGCCATGCGTTCGAGCAAGCTGGCGTAAAACCGGCCCCCCTGCTCTTCGGTATATCCGCTCAAAGACAGATCGATATCCATCACCAACACCTGCGCCGCCTCGAAGCCCGTATCAATCTGTTGCAACTTTTGCAGGCTGCGCACGCACAAACCAGCGGAAATCAACAGGATCATCGACAAAGCGATTTGCCCTACGACCAACGCGCCGCCTCGACGCAACCGCCAGCCTCCTATACCGCCTGCTTCTTCCTTCAGCGCCAGCGTCAAATTCGGTCGGGAAGCTTGCCAGGCAGGCGCCAGACCGAAGAGCAGACTGGTCAACAGGGAAAGCGCAAGTGTGAACGCCAGCGCGCGCCCATCTAACCCCGCAGCCAGCAATGGCGGCGCGGAACTGCCGGTCGGCGGACTGTACTTTGCCAACAACCCGCTGATCCATACCGCCATCAACAAGCCCAATAAACCGCCCGCCAGCGAAAGCAATAAACTTTCCGCGAGCAATTGCCGAATCAAGCGCGCCCGGCTTGCGCCTACTGCCAATCGCACGGCCATTTCGCGGCTGCGCGTTTGCGCTCTGGCCAGCAACAGGTTGGCGATGTTGACACAGGCTATCAGCAAAACCAGCGCTACCATCGCCAGCAATAATTGCAACGGCGTGCGCCAATCGCTGATAATGCCCGTCTCACCCTGACTGCCATCGGCGAGCGCAATCATTGGCCAGGTAAAGTTAGGATGCGCTTTCTCGATGCGGCTCGACAACGCGGACATTGAAGCTTCGGCTTGCTCGCGACTGACGCCGGGCTTCAAGCGCCCCATCAGATTGAGCCAGGAAAAACCGCGATTTTGTAAATGCCTTGCCTCGCGCCCCGGCCACGCCTGCGCGATCATCTGGATAGGAACATACACGTCCGGTGACAGGCCGCGTCGCAGCCCGCGAAATTCGGCTGGCGCGACGCCAATCACCATGAAGCGATGTGTGTTGAGCGTGATCATCCGCCCCACCAGTTTCGGGTCCGCGCCGAACTTGCGGCGCCACAGCCCATAACTCACGACCGCCACTGGATGCGCGCCCGGCGTATGGCCTTCCTCCGGCAGAAACGTTCGCCCCAACGCCGGAGTCACACCCAATACATCGAAGAAATTGCCAGAGACCAGCACGCCCAGGATGCGTTCTGGGCTCCCGCCTTCGCTGCAATTCAAAGGCGTCTCGCTAAAAGCCAGCAGCCCTGCAAACACCTCGTTCTGATCGCGGTAATCCGCATAAATCGGATATGAGAAACTGGTGTCCTCACCGCCCTTTTCATCACGCCCGGTCAGATTAACCAACTGTTGCGGCTCATTCACCGGCAACGTCCGCACCAGCAATCGATCCACGACCCCGAAGATCGCCGTGTTCGCGCCGATGCCCAACGCCAGAGTCAGAATCGCCACAAAAGAAAAGCCGGGATTCTTGCGCAGCATCCGCAGCCCAAACCGCATGTCTTGCAAAAGTATTTCCAACATCGGTAATCCTCTCTGTTCACGATGAAGCTCTTGTGTCAAAGTCGCGCCGCCAAGTTTGATGAGCGCTTGCCGCCGCGCTTCTTCCGGCGACATTCCGACGCGCAGGTTGTCTTCGATGTGCATCGCCAGATGGCTTTCCAACTCTTCGGCGAATTCACGCTCGCGCCGCTTGCGATTCAACATCCCGAAGAATCGCGCCATCCAGCCGCGTGTTTGTCGAACGTTCACCACGACTCCTCCAGCGGAGCGAAGAAGCGCGCCAGGATCTCGGTTGTTGTCTCCCATTTCTGGGCTTCCTGGGCGAGCCGTTTGCAGCCTGCGCGCGTTAACTTGTAATACTTGGCCTTGCGATTATTGTCCGATACACCCCACTCCGAAGCGATGTAGCCTTCCTGTTCGAGCTTCAGCAGAGCCGGATAGATCGTTCCGTAATTGATTGCCAGCTTATTCTCGCTGGTCTGCTCGATGCGACGCGCGATGCCGTAGCCGTGCAATGGCCCCAGCGCTTCGAGCGTCTTGAGAACCATCAGCGCGAGCGTCCCTTGCCAGACATCTGTCTTCTCACTCATCGTTGCAACCTCCCGCTATTTAATCTTCCTATGGGGAAAT
>Ga0154003_1000491_pt1 | contig 12422 bp, 8 predicted proteins | sample TSFL087MetaG_FD_104679 | JGI IMG/M metagenome (GOLD analysis project Ga0154003, IMG submission 104679) | Attine ant fungus gardens microbial communities from Florida, USA - TSFL087 MetaG | ecosystem: Host-associated > Fungi > Mycelium > Unclassified | place: USA: Florida, Lake Talquin State...
CTTCTACATCTTCCCGGCGATCGGACTCGCGACCTACGTGGCGCGGCCCCGGAGGATCACCGACGAATGCTTCATCGTCGCTGCCGAGGCTAGCGCCGACCAGGTCGGCCCGATCCTGCGCGACAAGGGAATGCTATTCCCGAGCCAGGCCAACATCCTGGAAACGGAAGTCACGACGGCGACCCGCGTCGCCGAGTTCATGTTCGACAAGGGGCTCGCGCAGGTCGAGCGGCCGCGCGACATCCGAGCCTGGATCGAAGGCCAGCTCTATAAACCGGAATACCCGGTCTACACCGAAGCAGAAGGGAAGGCGCCCCATGCCGACTAAGACCGTGAAAGAGCCGGGAGAAGTTGAACTGGCGCCGAAGATTCTCGACCTGCCCATAGGCACAGGCGCGACCGGCCTGCGCAAGGAGAGCGATTCGTTAGGCGCCATCGAAGTTCCCGCCGAGCATTACTGGGGCGCGCAGACTCAGCGGTCGTTGATCCACTTCAGCATCGGCGATGACCGCATGCCAAAGGCCGTTTACCACGCTTACGGCTATGTGAAGAAGGCGGCGGCTCTGGTCAACGCCGCCGACGGGCGGTTGGCCGGTTGGAAAGCCGAACTGATCGCCAACGTGGCTGACGAAGTCATCTCCGGGCGCCTAGACAGCGAATTCCCGCTCTACGTCTGGCAGACCGGTTCGGGAACGCAGTCAAACATGAACGTGAACGAGGTCATCAGCAATCGAGGGATCCAACTCGTGGGCGGCGCGCTCGGCAGCAAGCGTCCGATTCATCCGAATGATGACGTAAATATGGGCCAGTCGTCTAACGACACCTTCCCGACGGCCATGCATATCGCAACCGTGTTCGAATTCAGCGATCGCCTCATTCCCGCAGTGACTGCCCTGACGGACGCCATCAGGGCGAAAGCGCGGGAGTGGGTGGATGTCGTCAAGATCGGGCGCACGCACCTTCAGGACGCGACGCCGCTGACCGTGGGACAAGAGTGGTCGGGTTACGCCGCGCAGCTTGAGGACGCGCTGGCGCTGGTCCGGCAATCACTCCAAGGGCTGTGTCGTTTGGCCATCGGAGGCACTGCGGTCGGAACCGGTCTTAACGCCCCGCCCGACTTCGGCGAAAAGGTTGCGGCCGAGATCGCCAGGCTTACCGGCCATCCGTTCGTCACGGCCCCCAACAAATTCGCGGCCCAAGGCTCTCTGGACGCAATGGTGGCGGCGAGCGCGGCCCTACGGGGGGTGGCGGTCGCGCTGATGAAAATCGCCAACGATCTGCGATGGCTCGGTTCAGGACCGCGTGCCGGGATACACGAGCTAAACCTGCCGGCAAACGAGCCGGGCAGCTCGATCATGCCCGGGAAGGTCAACCCGACTCAGGAAGAAGCGATGGTGATGGTCTGCATTCAAGTAATCGGAGAGGACAACGCCGTCGGTATCGCCGGTTCCCAGGGGAATTTCGAATTGAACGCGATGCGGCCGATCATCATCAACAATGCGCTGCATTCCGCGCGCATTCTCGGCGACGCCTGCGTCAAGCTCCGTGAATATAGCGTCGAGGGAATCACGCTTGACCGGAGCCGGATCGAGAAATTCGTGAACGAGTCACTCATGCTGGTGACCGCGCTGAGCCCCGTCATCGGCTACGACAAGGCTTCCGCGATCGCCCACCTCGCACTGGATCAGAATACGACCTTGCGCGACGCTGCGGTGAACGGAGGCTTCGTCAGCGCGGAGGAGTTCGATCGGATCGTGGATCCGAAGAAAATGGTCGGGAATCCGCGCCGCGACCTTGGAATAGCGTGACCTGCCGCACAGCGAACAGAAAGAAAGAGACGCCCGATGGAAGGACGGCTGCACAGACCTGCTAATCGCTTAAGGGCGGCACCAATGGCCGATCCTCGTGAGCAATGGGAATCACGATCACAGTTGGACCATCAGCCGAAAGAGCGGCGCCGAACGCTTCCTTGATCTCCTCCTTTGTTTTAGTCAGAACGCTTGCGCAGCCGAACCCCTTCGCGGCGGATACGATGTCCAGGCCAGGAAGGTCAAGAGAGGGGACATTCGGAGTATTCTCCAACGCGGCAAATTCCTTGAGGACGGCGTACTCCTCGTTCCACGGCACGATGAAGATGACCTTCAGCTTGTGCTGGGCCGCGGAATACAAACACTGAATCGAATATTGAAGGGCTCCATCCCCTATGAACGCCACAACCGGCCGCCCCCCGCCTGTCTTCTTCTGCGCCAGGGCGATTCCGACCGCCGCGGGCGCCCCCCATCCCAGCCCGCCGCTCGCAAAGGAGAAATAGGACTCCGGCTGGACGGTCGGCCAGGACCTCATGACGTCCTCTGCGTTGGAAGCAGATTCGTTAACGAGGATCGCGTTTTCCGGGCGCAGTTCACTCAACGTCGCGAACGCTTCTCTTGCCGTCAATGGGTCATTTGGAGGAGACGGTAGTTTATTGTCGCCCCGTGAAGGGGCGGGCAGGGATCGCGCCTTGTTCTTAGGAACGAGCTGGATCAGTGATTCAAGAGCCAGCTTGGCGTCACCCAGAAGGCTGTCGCCCACAGCGGCCGCGCCAGCGTCTGCGGGATCCGAAACGATTTGGAGTAACTCGGCTCCCTCCGGCAGGTAGTCGCCCGCAATGTATGGGTAGTAGCGGAAGACCGAAGCGCCGATGACGATGATGAGATCATGACCGTGAAGACGCTTGCTCAGAGGGCCTATAGCGATCGGCAGCATGCCTCGGAACTGCGGATGCGTCTCGGGGAAAGAAGCCCGGTCCGGCAATGGGGCAAGGAAAACAGGGGCCTGGAGCTGCTCCGCAAATTTGACGCCCGCGTCCCAGGCGCCACTGCGATCGATCTCCGGGCCGTAAACCAGCGCCGGGTTCTTGCTATTGCGAATTCTTTCAGCAAATAACGAGATGCGCTCCGGATCTGGCGCATAGCGAGAACTGACCGTTCGCACGACGGCGTCGCCATCCGCCGGATGATCCCAATCATCGAGCGGAATTGAGACGTAAACGGGCCCCGACGGAGGCTGCAATGCGATCGCATAGGCCCGCATGATCGCGGCCGGAACGTCCTGCGCCCTGACTGGCTGGTAGGCCCATTTCACCCACGGACGCGGAAGCGTCGTCTCATCACGATTCGTGAGATACGGCTCGCATAGAATCATCTCCCGCGTCTGCTGACCGGCCGTAATGATCAGCGGCGTTTTGTTTTGATAGGCGGTCATGATGTTGCACATTCCATTACCGGTTCCGGCCGCCGTATGTAAATTCACGAGTGCGGGCTTGTTTACCGCCTGCGAGAACCCATCGGCCATCGCGACGACCGACGCCTCCTGCAGACCGAGTACATATTCGAAATCTTTCGGAAAATTCTTCAAGAACGGCTGTTCAGTGGATCCCAGGTTTCCGAAAATGGTCGTCAATCCGAGCCTGCGCAGGAGGTCGTACGTCGCATCCTGAACGGTCATCTGACCTTCGGTTTGGTTGCTCTTGGTCACATCTCCTTCGCGTTGATGCGCGGGCGCCGAGTGCGATCCCGGCCGACTTCCGACACCTCGATCCCGGCCGGCTTCCGACACTTCGGCTGTGATGGGTTTCTCCGATTGTCCTGAACCTGTCTTTTCATTTTTTGCCTTTTTTGCCTTAGCCATCTTAATCTCCTTTCTCGTAGGCGTATTCGTCACCCCACATCCCGTTCTTGATTAGCCCAAAAACGCTCACGCAGAACCCTTTTCAATATCTTGCCGGCGCCGTCCTTTGGTAGCTCGGTTTCTGAGAACTCGACGCGCCGTGGAATTTTGTAATTGGCCAAAGATTGCCGGCAATGCGCGATCATAAGCCCGCCAGAAGTCTGGCAAGGCGCGTCGTCCTATGACGATAGGCCAGCACTTCATGTGCCAGCCGTGGGTTTTGGATAAATCGCGAAAAGCATTTAGTCCCGGCTTCCTGATTGCCTTGCGCGATTGATGAGTTCAGCCTGGTTGCCGGTCTCTTTCGCGACGATAGCCAGGACGATTGCGGCAATCCTTTTGAATTGATGTCCATGCGTCTTGGAGAGCGGATGCTTGATATACTCTTCGAGATGTGTCTGCTAAGTATGGCCGAATGTTCTGATCATCATTTCCTCCTACCCTCTCACAAGTTCAAACTTGTTACGACACGTCTGGTTACAAGAGCGTCCTGAGATCAGTCAGCCCCTCTTTTCAGATACGAACTCCTGTTCCTTTGGCGTGCATGCCACTTCGGACTTGGAGTCAAGCAATGGAATCTAGGTCTTGAAGCGCGTGGAATTGTTCCGCCCAGTGATCTCGCTTTTCCAATGATCCAGCTTATTGATACCCCAAGAACTCTTGCGAATAGCGATGATCTATTCAATCAGTTCAGCGTTTCCGCAGCTCACCCGCCGCAATTGCGAGGGAAAAGATGGCGCCGATGAGTGGTAGAACTGGGGCATAGGCGCGCGCGTATTTCAGGAGCAGTCCTCCCGCGACCGCGCCGGTGAACAAAGAGACTAGCACGCCCGCCAGCCGCCGCCACTCTGTCGCCGGACGGCTCCATGCGGCGACGCTGTCCATGAGCACCACTAAAGTTCCTGTCGCGGCGGTCGTGAACACGCCTGTCACACCAAACGATAGACCCGCGGCGCTCTGCACCCCCATCCCGAGAGCCCATATTCCGACCAGAATATACGCGACGCCGTTCGACGGCCAACCGCCGGCCGCCACCCAGACGGCCAGGAAACCGGCCTGCGCGATCACCACGATCCCAAGCGCTGTCGTCAGCTCTCGTGGCCACACGCCAGAGCCCCCGTCAGAGTTTCTCCTGAACCTTCTGTCTGAATTTCTAAGGGCCTTGGCGATCAGCCTCGCCAGGAGGACCCCCGCCGAGAAGGCGGCCAGCGCGACGGTGATGCGAACGACACCGAAGTCACCGGCGCGCGCCGTCCGCAGCCCGAGAAACACGATGTTTCCAGTCATGAAAGCCGTGAAGACCTTTCCCAGGCCGAGGTAGCTGATCGCGTCAATGGCTCCCGACGAAACCGTCAATGCCATAAGCAGCAAGTCGCGAACTCTGATGTCGGCCGTCCGCCGCGCATCCTCCATGACGTTCTCCTTGAAGCGAGAAGCCGTCTCGAAAGTGGGAACCAGCTCCCGCTACTTTGAAAACAAAGCCGTCAGACGGAAGCGCTCCACTTTGCCAGTCGCGTCCTTGGGCAGTTCCTTGACGAAGTGAATAACCTTGGGGACTTTGAAGTCAGCCAGTCGGCTTCGGCAATACGACTGCAATTCCGCAGCCGTGACGTCGGCCCGGGGCACGACGGCGGCTTGGATCTCTTCCCCGTAGATTGGATCTGGGACGCCAAAGGACGCCGCTTCGGCGACGGCGGGGTTGCTGAGCAAGACGGCGTCGACCTCCACGGGGGAGATTTTCTCACCGCCGCGATTGATCAATTCCTTGATCCGGCCGGTAATTATGAGGTACCCGTCGCCATCGAGAACTCCCAGATCGCCCGTTCGGAACCATCCGTCGGTAAAGGCTGCTCTGTTCGCTTCGGGATTGCGGTAATAGCCCTGCATGACAGTTTCGCCGCGCACGACCACCTCGCCTTGAGTCCCGACCTGTAGCAGTTTGCCGTCATCACCCATGATCGCAACCTCCACGTTAGTCCCCGGGCCCACGCTGCCGGATTTGCGGGCGCCGGGCGGCAAGGGATTGGAGGTCACTTGATGCGAGGCCTCTGTCATGGCGTAGGCTTCGATGACCGGCGCGCCGAAACGGTCTTCGAGTTGTTTCATCGTCGCCGGGGCGAGAGCCGCGCTGCACGACCGGACGAACCGAAACCCGCTCCGGACCGGCGCATTGTCGGAAGCGGCGCGGACCAGAAGGATCTGATGGATGGTGGGCACGGCGGAATACCACGTGACGGCATGCGCCTTGACTAAAGGCCAGAATGCGCGGGCGCTGAAACGGGCCGGAAGCACAATTTTGGAGCCTGCGAAAAGTGCGGAAAGTGTTGCGCCGATCAACCCGTGCCCGTGAAAAAGAGGCATGACTACGAGTCCGGTGTCAGCGGCGCTCAAACGATAATGCGCAGAAATATTGCGAGCCGAGGCCATCAAATTGGCATGAGTCAACGGTACGGCCTTCGGCCTGCCGGTCGTGCCGCTAGTGTGCATCAACAGGGCGACGTCTCCAGGCAAAGGCGCATCCGGGGCGTCGTTCGTGGTCGAATTGAATCCAGAGCCAGAGAGTTGTATTTCGCCGGTCGAATTCCGGGCCGCGGTCCAAACCTGCAGTCTCAAGTCGCGAGCGGCTTCATGGGCCGGATCGGCTTCTGGCGACGTGATGACGATTCGGGCTACGGAGTCTTTGAGGAAAAAGCGAAATTCTTCGGCCTTGTTAGCCGGATTCATTGGAGCCGCAACCAGCCGGGCGCGGGCGGCCGCCAGGAATGAAACCAAATATTCAAGCCCGTTGGGTAACGCGATAGCAATCACCTGTCCCGGCTCAAGCCCGCTTTGCCGCAGGCAGGCGGCAAGACGTTCGACCTGATCCGAGAGAGCGCCACAACAAACTTCCGTCCCAACTTCGGGCAAAATAATGGCGGATTGCCTTTTGTCCGTTTGGATGAGGAGATCCGCGAGGGTTTGCGTAACTACCTCCTTAGCTTGCGCCCCACTGCGAGTGGCGCTGTCTTTCGTCACGGACAGGCATGCGCGCGAGCTTTGCCTTGTCCCTCACTCCTTCGACTCGATGCTGCTTTGCGGGTTGAGATTGCCGATGTGGCCACTCTCCATCCCCGCGGTCGGATCGATCGCGCAATTGATTAGGGACGGTTTCCCCGAAGCTAGCGCATCCGTGAGGGCCTTCGTGACCCCCTGCGGATCGACGGCATAGTAGCCGTCGCCGCCAAAGGCTTCGATCAGCTTTTCGTAACGCGCATCCTTCATCAGAACGGTTGGCGCGGGATCGACGCCGCGGCCGCGGTTGACATCGTCGCCCCGATAGATGCCGCCGTTGTTGAAGACGACGGTGACGATCGGCAGATGATAGCGGCAGATGGTTTCGATCTCCATGCCGCTGAAGCCGAAGGCGCTGTCCCCTTCGATGGCCACGACCGGCTTGCCGCTGACGACAGCCGCGCCGATGGCGTAGCCCATGCCGACGCCCATCACCCCCCACGTCCCGCTATCAAGGCGTTTGCGTGGCAGACGCATGTCGATAACGTTGCGGGCGGTGTCCAACGTGTTCGCCCCCTCATTCACGACATAGACCTCCGGCTTGTCGGCGAGCACGCCTTTGATGGCGCCGAGCGCGCTGTAGAAATCCATCGGCTCGGGGTTGGCGGCGAGGCGGGTCGCCATGCGCTCTATGTTTTGCTGCTTGTGCTGGGCGAGTTCATTGAGCCATGCGGCGCGAGGCCGGATCTGGCCGGGCTTGAGCGTCGCCAGCAGGGCCGAAACGGAAGAGGCGATATCCCCTACGACCGGCGCGGCAATGGCGCGATTGCTGTCGATCTCCATCGGCGCGATATCCAGTTGCACGAATTGCGCCGTCGTCGACCACTGCGGACTCCTACCGTGGCCCAGCAGCCAGTTCAGCCGCGCGCCGATCAACATCACCACATCGGCCTGCGCCAGTACGAAAGATCGGGCCGCCGCCGCCGACTGCGGATGGTCGTCGGGCAGCAGTCCCTTAGCCATAGACATTGGAAGGAATGGGATCCCGGTCTTTTCGATGAAGGCGCGAATGTCAGCGTCCGCCTGCGCATACGCCGCGCCCTTGCCGAGGATAATCAGCGGCCGCTCAGCCTGGGCCAACACCTCGAGTGCGTGCTGGAGTGATTCTGGAGCAGGAAGCTGCCGCGGCGCCGCGTCGACCACGTGGACCAGCGATTGCGCTCCGGTCTCCGCGTCAAGGGTGGCGGCAAGCGTCCCGCCCGGTAAATCGAGGTACACGCCGCCAGGACGTCCGGACACCGCGGCGCGGATTGCGCGCGCTAAACCGATACCGATGTCCTCGGCCCGATCGACCCGATACGCCGCCTTTGCGTACGGCCTGGCCGCGTTCATCTGGTCGAGTTCCTCATACTCGCCTTGCTGAAGATCAACGGTAGCCCGGTCGCTCGATCCGCTGATCTGGATCATGGGGAACCCATTGGTGGTGGCGTTGGCCAGCGCCACCATGCCGTTGAGAAAGCCGGGCGCGGAGACGGTGAGGCAGATGCCCGGTTTCTTCGTCAGATAGCCGCTGATCGCCGCCGCGTTGCCGGCGGATTGCTCGTGGCGGAAGCCGATGTAGCGTATGCCTTTGGCCTGCGCCAGCCGCGCCAGGTCAGTGATCGGAATGCCAGCCACGCCGTAGACGGTGTCGAGGCCGTTGAGCTTCATGGCGTCGACCACCAGGTGAAACCCGTTCGTTATCTGGGTGGAGCTCGTCTCAGTCGCCATGGGCAGTTCCTTTCTCCTGTAAAGCGCGAATAATGTCGTGGTGATGCCGACTGAGACCCGACGAGCCCACAACTTTCTTCCGGTGCAGTTCGGCGATCTGTTTGGCGCTGTATCCCAGCTCGCTCAGCGCTTCGTCGGTATGCTCGCCCAGCAGCGGGGCTCCGGTAATCTCGGGCGTGAAGCCGGAGAACTTCATCGGGCAGCCGACCGTCAGGTAGGCGCCGCGCTCCTCCTGCTGCACTTCGACTATGCTGCCGCTACTGCGCAGGAACGGATCGTAAGCAATTTCCTTCATGGAAAGCACCGGCCCGCATGGCACATCGAACTTGCGCAGGACGTCGACCGCCTCGAACTTGGTCTTGTCGGCCAGCCACTTCTCGATCTCGGCAAAGATATCGAAGATGTGCGGCTGGCGCGCGCGGGCGGTAGCGTATGCAGGGTCTTTCACCCATTCCGGCTTACCGATCGCCTGACAGGTCTGTTCCCAATCCTGTTCCTGGATCGTAAAGTAGATGTAAGCGTTCGGGTCGGTTTCCCAGCCCTTGCACTTGAGTACCCATCCCGGTTGCCCGCCGCCACCGGCGTTGCCGCCGCGAGGGACCGCATCGCCGAACTTTCCGTTCGGGTACTGCGGGTATTCCTCCAGGTAGCCGACATGCTCCAGGCGCTCCTGGTCGCGCAGCTTGACGCGGCACAAATTCAGCGCCGCATCTTGCATGGACATAGACACTTTCTGGCCTTTGCCGGTCTTCTCCCGGCCGATCAACGCGGCTAAGATACCGATCAAGAGATGCATGCCGGTGTTGCTGTCGCCAATCGCCGCTCCGCTTACGGTTGGAGGACCGTCCCAAAAGCCGGTCGTCGAGGCGGCGCCCCCTGCGCACTGCGCAACGTTTTCATAGACACTGATATCCTCATAAGGGGAGCCTTCGCTGAAGCCCTTGATCGACCCGTAGATGATCCGCGGATTGAGCTCCTGAATGCGCTCCCAGGTGAACCCCATCCGGTCCATTGCGCCCGGCCTGAAGTTCTCGACCAACACGTCGGACTCGCGGATCAGCTTCTCCAGGATCTCCTTGCCTTCGGGCGTCTTGGTGTTCACCTCCAGCGACCTCTTGTTGCTGTTGAGCATCGTGAAATACAGCGCGTCCAAATCAGCGATGTCACGCAGCTGAGCGCGCGTAACGTCGCCAACGCTTAGCCGCTCGACTTTCAATACGTCGGCGCCAAACCACGCCAGCATCTGGCAACATACGGGTCCAGCCTGCACGCCGGTAAAATCGATAACTTTAATGCCTTTGAGTGGCATCTCCATGATCAAACCCTCCTCATGTGTTTGATTTGAAGAACTCGAGTGTCTTCCCAACATTTAGCAATCGGTCGCTACTGCCCCGTAAAGACCGGCTTGCGCTTTTCGGTAAAGGCCCGAATACCCTCCTGATAATCCGCGCTCTGATAGACTCGCTGGCGTAGCTCCTGAATCCGCTCAAAGACGTCAGGCGTGATCGGGTCGGCTTCGATCAGGATGCGGAGCTGTTCCTTAACCGCGGACACCGTCAGTGGCGCTTTGGAGGCGATCGACCGGGCCAGGTCATAGGTGAAGCGTTCCAGATCAGGCGCTGGAGCCAGGTGGTTGAGGATCCCCCACTTCGCCGCGTCGTCGGCCTTCACCGGAGCGGCCGTGAAAAACATCTCCTTGACGATATTCAGAGGGAGTCGCCTCATGAACTGCAGAAGTCCCGTGGTGTTGTAGGCCAGACCGAGATTGGCGGGGGTAATCGCGAAGGAACTGCTTTCGTCGCCGATGATCAAGTCGCAGCTCAGGGCGAGGTCAGTCCCGCCACCCCAGACCGAGCCATGCACCATCGCGATGACCGGGGCGGGAAAGGTCTTCACCGCGCGCAACATCCGTTCGAGTGGGTCGGAGTACAGCAACGGGTCTTGCCCCCGTGGCAGCTCTGAGATGTCGTGCCCCGCCGACCAGACCTTGGCGTCGGCGGCCGCCCGGACGATCACCGCCCGTGCGGCGCCTTTCTGAAAGTCGGCGAGCGCCGCGAGAAATTCCTCCACCAGGGCCCTGCTCAGCGCGTTCCGCTTGGCGGGCTGATTCAGGGTGATGGTCCCGATGCAATCGACGAGCTGTGAAAGGATCAACATTGCTCCTCTTTACCCCTTTATCCTGCCGCCGCGGGACTTTGAGTTGCAAACTCCTTGCGTAACGCGGGGCCGTGCTGATCCAGATCCGGCGCCCCGATTCGCACTGCGGGATCCTCATAGCCGGAGATCTTGACCGGGTTGCCGGGCATCTGGACGCCCCCTGCCTCGATTACCATGTTCCGCGCCTTGGTCTGCGGTAGCTTCGCGGCTTCGGCAATGTCCAATATCGGCGCAACTGGGACGCCAGCGCCGTCAATGACCTTTAGCCAGTGCGCCGCCGGCTGCGTCTTCAACACAGACTCGAGTTCGGCCTTGAGGGCGACATTGTTCGTCATCCGGTCAACGTTGGTTTTGAACCGAGGCTGCGTGGCAAGCTCCGGTTTCCCGATCGCCTCGCATAAGGCCGCGAACAGCTTGTCGTTCCCGGCGCAAATGGCAAAGGGCCGATCTGCCGCGTCAAAGGTGTCGAACGGCGTTATGAACGGGTGACGATTGCCGATCCGCCCAGGGGCTTTGCCGTTCGCCACATACTCCATGAGCCCATGCTCCAGAAACGCCATCGTGCTATCTAGCATGGCGATATCAATTCTGGCCCCTTTACCGCTTTTCTCGCGGGCATAGAGCGCGCTCGCGATGCCGCAAAACAGGAACACGCCGGCGCAGAGGTCTGACAGCGAAGTGCCGACGCGGGTTGGCGGTCCGTCTGGGAATCCGGTCACGCTCATGATCCCGCTCATCGCCTGAATGATCGTGTCATAAGCCGGATATTTCGCGAGCGGCCCGGTCTGCCCAAAGCCCGAGTTCGACGCGTAGATGAGCCGTGGGTTCATCTTGGAAAGCGTTTCGTAAGAGAGGCCCAGTTTGTCCATCGTGCCGGGGCGGAAGTTTTCGACGACGGCGTCGGCCTTTCGAACCATGTTGAAGAATATCTGCCGGTCCGCGTCTTCCTTAAGGTTGAGAACGATGCTCTCCTTCCCACGGTTGACGAAGCTGAAGTAGAGCGACTGGCCTTTGACGAAGGGCCCATACGTGCGCGTGTCATCGCCATGTCCGGGCGGCTCGACTTTGATGACGCGCGCCCCCAGATCACAGAGGATTGTCGTCCCGAAAGGTCCGGCGAGCACATGGCTCAAATCAATGACGGTCACCCCGGAAAACGGGCCTTTAGTCGGACGAAGTTCTGAAGCGGGCATGTAATACTCCTATCTTTCCGATTCTCGTTGCGCATTTCAACGACCTTCACGCGTGGCGCCTCAAGCACGCCTTCTCCAGTGTAAACGTACTGGCGATAGCAACTGCCTTGCCATACTGCAATAACCACAAGGTTTTGATGATTTCACCATACCGTTATTCGTCCGCGCGGTTTTGTGCGGGCGAGTCGAACGGCTGTCCTCGCCGCAAACTAATTACCCTCACATTCAACACAATGACAACGTAAATGGCGCCAAGGCGCCGCGCTGCAATCATTCGAGCGGTCGTCCCGCGCAGGCTTTCGCTCCTGCGCGGCGCCTTCCCTCTGACAGACCCCTGCGCAATGTACTTTCGATTTTGATTTGAAGAACTCGGGTGGACTGATTTAAGACGCGATGTCTAAGCCCGATACGCAAGGCTCATATCGAAGACGCGGTCTTGGTTGTCGCAACATAACCTTCTCACTTGCCCGCCTGTAAAGCTCGTTTCGCCGCGGCCAGTTCTTTTAACTTGCGGTCGTCGGCTTTCGGATATTTGAGATCAAGGGAGTCCAGCGCATCGATGACCGCGGCGGCGACAACGATGCGCGCAAACCACTTGTTATC
>Ga0154003_1000492_pt1 | contig 12407 bp, 8 predicted proteins | sample TSFL087MetaG_FD_104679 | JGI IMG/M metagenome (GOLD analysis project Ga0154003, IMG submission 104679) | Attine ant fungus gardens microbial communities from Florida, USA - TSFL087 MetaG | ecosystem: Host-associated > Fungi > Mycelium > Unclassified | place: USA: Florida, Lake Talquin State...
CAGCGCCTCGCGCGCCTCGGTCTTTTTCGCCGGCTTTTGGCGGGCCTGAAATCGTCGCCCGAGTTTCGCCACCCCATAAATCAGGGCCGCCGCCACAACCAGAAAGATCAGCGCCCGTAAAACCATGACCAGTCCTTCGCCGCCAGTCTGTGGCGCGCGCGCCGAAGACCCGCCGAACAGTTTCCTCAACAGCTGAACAATAAATTCCTTTATTTGCCTGATCCCACGCGCTATCGTCGATTCGCGCTCTTCCTCGGGTTGGTATTCGGGGCGGGCAAGAATGCCCTCGATCCTGGCGCGCTGATCCTGCGACGCCCGATCCTCCGCCGTCTGAGCCGATTTTATGCTTTGCCGAAGTCTGGCCAGGCGGACGGAGATTTCGCCCAACATTTGAAGACGGCGTTCAGCGCCGCTTTTCATCTTGACTGCGCTATCCACAGCTTCATGCAACCAGGCGTTGTCAACGCGGGTAGTGGCGCCATTGAATTCGACCTCTTCGCTCACGGGAAGCAGTTTCTTGACCTCGTCCATCCTGGTCGCGAACTCCGATGCCTGGTCATTTCTCTCGATCGTCTCTTTCACACTTCGTTCCGCCCGGTCGAGCCTGCTCACATAATCGTCGACGGTCGAGCGCCCCTGGGCCGACACGCGCAGGGCGCATAGAGAAACGACAAACATGATTGCGAAATAGAATTGATTCGTCCGTGAGCGCATTTGAATTTGAAGCTGGCGCGGGAAGCGCCATCGACCTGATCGGTACGGTACGGGGAATGTCAGCGACCTGAACTTCGCTCAAGAGATCTCTCGATCGGATCCCAGGTCGCTGACGCTCTCCGTACCGCGCCGCTGGTCAATATTTGGTTCGCTGACGCTCTCCGTATCGCGCCAATGGCCAAAAGCCGAGCCGCATATACTGCAGAAACGATTATCGATATTTGTTTCCGCGCCGCACCAATCGCAGATCTTTCGAGCGACTTCGGGCGCGAACTGCGCGTCCTGCGCCGGAGCCGGATTGATTGGCTCGGGGCTGTAACCGTCGAGTCCGAGGATAGAGTGCGCAAACGAACCGCGTTCGGGAGGCGCGGGCGTCCATTGGGGCGCCGTCCACTGAGGCGCAGGCGGATAGAGAGGCCCCGGGGCCGGCGGCTGCGCGAGCGTTCGATTGGCTACCAACTCGACGTCGAAGCCTTCTTTGCGAACGCGGCTGTCGAGGTAAAGCAGTGTGCATCCGATCATGAAGATCGGCATAAGCAGAATCTCGCTCAACTGCGCCACCGTTTGCCAGGCGATGTTGTACCACGGAGACTGTTCGGCGCCGAACGGATTGACCCAATCGGAGATATAGCCGAGAGGGAGGAACAGCAGCAGCAGCACGGACCAGCCGACGTAAAACCAAAAAAGGATGAGCGCGGTGATGCGGCGGAGTTGTCCGCTGGCGAGCGAAAAACTGCGGCCTATAGAACTGAAAACCCCCTTGCCTTCGACCATCAGGATCTGCGGCACGTAAACAACGCGGCCATACATCAGCAAGAAGGAAACTGCGAACGTCACCGCGATCGCGAGGGCAAAGATGGTGGTGGCGACGACTTGCATCCATCCGGGCGCCTTCTGCAGGACCGTCGCCATCGTCAAGGCGAAGAACACCGCGATAGTGGTGACGACAATATACGCGATCATCATCGCGCCCATTATCAGCAGTCCGCTCATGAATGTTGCGCCGATGAGCGACCAGACACGTTCCCGGGCCGCGCGGTAGACGTCCCGCGCCAGGATCGGCTTGCCTTCGAAAAAGTGCGCCACCAGCGAACGTGACGACCCGCCCAGCACGGCGTAGAAGGACGCTTTGCCGATCGCCCAAAGCAGAAAGCCGCTGAAGACCAGTAAAACGGTGATTACGACCCTTTCGTCGCCCTTCGACAATGTGGCGTTGCGCCAGGCGATTGACATAAGAATCGAGCCCGCATAGGCGACCAGGCTGGGCGCGAGTACGATTCGCAACAGCGCCAGGAAATTGCGCCCGTAGAGCCTGACCGCGCGGTCGATGATGTCGCCCGCCGACATCGGGGCGATTGTGAATGAGTCGAATGAATTCATGCCGAATGCTCCGATTACAAGCCGAGCGCATCTTACGCTATTTTGCGCGCGGTTGAAAAACGGATTCACTGGCGTCTAGGCGTACGCGCCGGCGATTTATGGGCGCGAGCGTGATTCGCAACGGCGCCAGAAAATCGCGTCCGTCAGCGGAATGGCTTCAGCAGCGTTTGGCCAACGCCTGAAGGTTGTGGATGGTAATGTGGTAGTTGGAGTCGATTGAGAGGTAGTCGCGCTCCTTGTAGGAAACCATCACGCGGTTGATGTGCTCGCGCGAGGCTCCGATAAGCGAGGCGATGTCGCCCTGGGTGAGGCGAATGCTGAGATGAACGCCGCCGCCCGGCTGCGGCTGGCCGTATTGTTCGGCGAAGGAGACCAATTGCCGCGCGACGCGACTCTCGACCGACTGCGTGGCGAGCGTTTCGATCTTTTCGTTGGCGTGGCGCAGCCGTTCGCCCAAGGTGCAGGCCAGGTTGTAGGCCAGTTCGGGCGACTTCAGCAGACAGCTCTGGAACGCCGCGCAATCCATCCATAGCATCACGGAGCTTTCGATCGTGACGACGCTGGCGGAACGGATCGTCTGGCCGAGGACACTCATCTCACCGACGATCTCGCCCGGTCCCAGAATCGCCATGATCACGTCGCTGCCGTCTTCCTGCTCGACGTGGACCTTGACCGTGCCGCTCATAATGAAATAGACGGCCTCGCCCACTTGCTCCGCTGTCATCAACGTCACGCCCGCGGGAAAGGTCTTTCTAGACAGCAGACCGCCTAACGCTTGCAGGTAGTCGGGCGGCAGATTGCGGAATAATCGAATGTTCAGAGTGCGCAGATCAACGTTGGTCTCCACTTGACGGTTCATACTACTTCTCCAGTGGGCGCCTAGCAAAGAACTCCCAAATGGTCTCGTTGATGTGAGCCTTCGTTCCCCACATATGGCCCACATTTTTCAACTCGACGTATTTCACCTCATGCCCTTCTCTTTTGTACTTGTCCCGGTTCTCTCTCGCGATCCACACCGGGAACAAACTGTCTTGAGCGCCGTGGATGATGAGCGCCGGGAACTTCCGCTCGGCCTTCACGCCTAGCAGCGTTTGCAGCCCGAGCGGCCCGGAATGCGACGCCACCGCCGCCACCGTCTTCGACCGCTCCCTTCCCACGAGATGAGCAAAGTAGCCGCCGTTCGACATGCCGACTACATAGACTCGATCCTGGGCAATCTTATAAGTCGCGCTCAGCCTTTTGAGCAAGGCGTCGAAGAAGGCCAGATCGTTCTTCACCTTCTCCGGAGCGATCCCCCAACTCTTCCCGATCGCGTTGGGATACGCGATGATGAAGCCATGCCTCTCCGCCGTCTCGTTCAGCTTCGTGTACTGCGGCATTACGTCCTTGCTGTCAACCAGCATCCCATGGAAGGCGACGACCAACGGCGCCGGCTTCGCCAAATCCACCGTCTTCGGCACAACCAACCGGTACTCCCGCCTCAGGTCCCCCACCCTGAGAGTTTCGGCGCCGAAATCACCGTGTTTCGGCTCGCCGAAGCCGGCGAACCCGGCGCACATCAAAACAAGCAGAGCCTGGCTCGCAAACGGCATGAATCTTGTTTTGTGTGACATATTCTCTATGTTCCACTAACAATTTTAGCGACTCATCTCTGCCGACGTATTTCACTTTTCTATCGTTTTATCGCGGCGCCTGCGCCGTCTGCGCGCCGCTCAAAAACTTCAACAGCGCCGCATTGAACTCTGTTGCCTTCTCCATCTGCGGCACGTGCCCGCAATTCTCAATCACCACCAGTTGCGCGCCGGGGATGTCTTCGACGAAGGCTTTGCCGATTCCGACGGGCGTCAATCCGTCGTCTTTGCCCCAGAGCGCGAGCGTGGGAGCTTTGATCGCCTTGGCCTTGCCGTCGAGGAAATCTTCGCCGCGCAGGATCGATTCGATGAACGAATTGATCGTGTATCCGTCGCCGCGCTTGAACTTGTTGGTCAGCGCGGCTTCGGCGAATTGATCGGTCTGCATTGCCTTGTTGTAAAAGATCAGGCCGAATAAACGCTTGAAATCTTCGGTCGTCGAGGGGTTGAGCGCGGCCAAAGCCTCTTTAGTCATGTCCGGCCCTCCCCACCGCTTCGACGTGTAACCCGCGGCGTCCACCAGAACCAGTTTGTCCACTTTTTCGGGATGCGCGATGGCGAAGGCCGCGGCCGTCCAGCCCCCCAGCGAATTGCCCACGAGCGTGGCTTTCTGGACGCCCAATTTTTTGCAGAAGCCATCCAGAAATTCGACCAGCATCGCCACGCGGTAGTTCGCGATCGGCTTGTCCGATTTTCCGAAGCCAATCTGATCAGGGACGTAGACGTGATATTTGCCGCTGAGCGCCGGGATCGTCATCGCCCAATTGGACATGTCGCCGCCGAGTCCGTGCAGCAGGATCACCGCCGGGTTTGACGCCGCGCCGGCTTCGAGGTAATGGATCTTCTGACCGAAGATTTCCACCTGCTTCGATTCGGGCGCGGGGGCTTGCGCCCGGGCGGCGGCGAAGATGAATGTCAACAGAACGAAACACTTCAAAACCTGCTTTGTCATGAACGCTTCCGCTACCTTTCCCATAGAAAAACACCGCAATTATCCATGAAATCAAGAGTTAGTCTCAATCTCCGTATGGATTTGAATGTTTTGTGATTTCGTATCGGCGGGAATGTACCACAGCGCGTCGATATGTGAAACGCTGCGGGAGACCTCTTGTGCTACCATTCGGAACGTGATGAAGATTCTCGCCTCGCGTATCCGGGCGCATCCCCGCCAAGTATCTTTCTGGTTGACCATTTGCGCCGCCGCAGGGACGGCGATGTTGTTTTTGTTCGGCGACAGTTGCCAGCAGGACGGCGGGCAACATTACCTGTTCGCGCGCTGGGCGTGGGTTCATCACGAATTGTTCGTCGGCGTCTGGTCGCGCCCCCTCTACACTTCCGTTTACGCCTTTCCGGCTTTGATCGGTTACCGCGCGGCGCGGACGCTGACGGTCTTGATCTGCCTGGCGGTCTCGTATCAGACCTGGCGGTTGGCCGAGGATTTAAAGATCGACCGCGGGCCGCTAGCGATTGCGCTTGTCTGGTTGCAACCTTCCTTCTTCCTTTTTTGCGCCGACAATATGACCGAGCCGATCTTCGCGCTGGTTTACGTCGTCGCGCTGCGATTGCATCATCGAGGGCGTCTAAAGACGGGAATGATCGTGGCTTCGCTGATGATCCTGGCGCGGCCCGAAGGATTTTTCCTCGGCATTTTGTGGGGAGTTTGGGTATTGCGGATTGCGGATTGCGGATTGCGGGTTGCGGATATATCAACCTTCCGAGAACGCCGTTCAGGAAGCCTGTGGACATATTTCTGGCGGTTGTCGATGCAAATTCCGCAATCCGCAATCCGCAATCCGCAATTGCTACTTCTAGCTACGGGCGCGTTCGCCTGGTGGCTGGCGGCGTTCGCCATTAGCGGCGACCCGCTCTTCATCAGACACAACTGGCCGGCCAACTGGCCGGTGACGGGGACGATATACGGCGCCGCAGGGCTGTACGCTTACCCAATCAGGCTGCCGGAAAGCGTGGGATTATTCTTGCTGCCGCCATTCTTTTACGGGTTGTTCCATCTGCTCAAACATCGCCGACTTTACACACTCACGTCGTCATTCCTGCTCCTCTTAGTCCTGCACACGATCCTGCGAGCTTACGGGCTGCTCGGCTCGGCGGGTTACCCGCGCTACATGGTGGTGATCTCCCCCGCAATAGCTCTGATCACGCTGGCCGGATGGAACGAAATGGCGAAGCTGTTCGCTTGGGCTTCGCGCGCCTTCAAGACGGCGGGCGCCGGCTTGGTTATAGCGATCTCCGCCCTCACTAATTTCGCTTACGCGGACGGCGCGGAATGGTCGCGCGACGCGCGCGCGATCTCCGCCGCCCACTCCTGGTTCCAATCACAACCGGTCAAGCCGCCGATCTCGCGTCTGACCTGGTCCCATCCTTACTCGTGCATCCTGTTCGACGGCGATCCGTGGGAGAACTACGGATTCACGCGCAACCGCGAAGCCGATATGAAGACGCTGCGCGACAGCGAGGCCGGGACGATGGTCGTGTGGGATGAACTGGTCGGGCCGAAATGGTCAGGATTGCGCGCGAAAGATTTTGAAGAGGCGGGTTTTGTCAGACTGTACGCCCAACCCTTCACGCTGAAGGGCTATATTCTCGACCGCTCGTGGTTCGGCTATGGCGGGCCTCGCGCCCAGACGATTTACCTGCTCTACAAGAGATAAGCGGTGTTCCAGCGATTGGCGCCCGGCAGGTGTGGCCACATACCCCAATGTGTGTGGCTTGAAGCTACAACTGGATGGATTGCTTGCCACGAGGGATTGTGTCGCTAGTGCGGCGTTCATTCCCTTACGTGTTGTGACGTGGGCGGCGACCTGGTTCTATAGCCGCGGCGGCGGCGCCCAGAACCGGAGTTCCCTCTTAGGCCCAGTAGATCCCCACAATCGTCTGGTCCATTTTCTCCGTCGGCGTGACGACGCCATCGCCGCCCAGACGCTTCAAGAGTTTCGCAATTACTGTGCCTTCGCGAGCGGATGCGGAAATCCCTATATTTTGTAGGGTTTCGGCGTCCGACGATCCAGAATTGTAGCTATACGCCCCAAGTTGCGTGGCTTGAAGCCACAAGATGAGCTGAGTGGATTGATAAATGTCGGAGAGGCGAGAATGGGAAATAGGGAGTAGGGAACACTAGAAATAGCATCCGTACTGCCATTTCCCACTCCCTACTCCACATTCCCGATCCGCATTACGGCTTCGCGGCTCCGATAACGCCGCAGGCCAGACGTCCCCCGGCGTTGCCCGTCGGCTGGGTCTTCATGTCATCGGCGTTGGCGTGAATTATCATGCCGTGACCAATGATCGCGCCGTGGCCGTTCATTTTCATCACCGGATCATTGAATTCGAGGTGGGCCACTCCGTTCTGATCGGCGTCGATATTGCCCATATCGCCAGCGTGGCGCTGCGGGTCTTCTGGCGCTCCGTGGGGCACGTTAGCCGGATTGAAATGGCCGCCGGCGGACGAGCCGTCCTTCGAACTGCAATCGCCAAATTCGTGGATATGGAAGCCATGCTTGCCGGGAGTGAGGCCTTCGATGTGCGCCACGACTTTGACGTTAGAGCCAGCCTGGGTGAAGGTCACCACGCCGTGAACCTTGTTACCCTCGGTCGGGTTGAGCACGGCGACGGCCTTTGTAACTTCCGGCGTCGCCGAATGTTGAGCCGTTGCCCGAAGACCGGCCCATAAAACCAACAGGCTTGCGACAGCGGCGAACGACAGCTTCAAAGTGTTATTTTTCAATGCAAACTCTCCCTTCTTGATTGAGTCTTAAATCTGAACAGCGAAGATTGATACGACCACGAAGAAATGAGGAGCGCGAAGGATAGTCTCTAACGTTGAACCACGTAATATCGTGCCCCCGGTATTGTACCGGCCTCACGTGTTCTGATTGAGCCGACCTTTTCCGGCTTTGTTCGCGTTCTTCGTTTCTTCGCAGTATGAACATCTTTATCTATCTGGTGAATTTTGCGAAGTGAGTTCTGAATTCGGTCAAATCCATTCCGCCAGCCTTCGCCAGCTTCTCGACCCAGACATCGTCGATAAAATCTTTCGGGCTGATGCGGACCATATAATCGCGGGCGACCTGATAGCGCTCGCTCGTGATGTCGACGCTTCGCGACTTGCCGCGCCCCGTCGCCGGGTCGATTACGGCGCTGAAAGGCACGGGGTTGAATTCGCCGTTCTGCATCGTGATCATCGCGCCCGAACCGCCGGCCATCAAGTAAGTGACCGCCGCATAACCGAGGTCGCGCGCGTGTTCGGCGTCATAGGGGATTGGCGGCGCGCAGCGCAATTCGTAGCCGATGGTCTTGTCAACTACGGTCACCATGACACCGCGTTTTTCAAGGCGGGACTGGACTTGGCTTTTGACCTTGCGGCCCAGGTCTATCTCCGCCACGCGGATGTGGCCCTGCGCGTCGCGGTCGACATCTTCCAGCTCGGTCACCTCTTCGGGGCTGAACCGCTCCGAGAGCGCCTCGGAGAGCAAAGCGACGCCGTAGCCTTTGCCCATTGCCCGCCGCTTGATGATCGAACCTTCGACGATGTCGCAGATGTCGGCCAGCCGAGGCGCCGGTTGGTGAAACTCTTCGGGCCCAAATTCTTCCGGAATGATCGTACAGGTCGCGCTCGCCGCCGCGCCGATGCCCAGGGTCAAATGGCCCGTCGGACGCCCCATTGTCACGCCGATGAACCAACGCCCGGTAGTCTTCGCGTCTTCCATCAGGCTATTGACGATGCTGACTCCGACCTGACGGGCGGTCTCGTATCCGAGCGTGGTTAGAGACTCGGGCAGCGGCAGGTCGTTGTCGATGCTCTTCGGAATCTGCACTACTTTGATCGCGCCCTCTGAATGGCGCTCGACGGCGGCCGCGCTGGCGAGCATGTCGTCTCCACCGACCGCGACCAGCGCCTCGATTCCCAATTTTTTCAACGCCGCTATCGAATTGTCCAGCATCTGCCGGTCATGCGAGACGTCGGTTCGCGAAATCCCCAGGATCGAGCCGCCGTCCAGGTGGATGCGCGATACTTCGTCGACCGTAAGTTCATGCTGCTCATCGGTGTAACGCTCGGCCAGCCATTCGAAACCGTCGTGAAACCCCACTGGCGCGCAACCCAACCTGATCGCTTCCAGCGCAACGGCGGAGATGACGCCGTTGATCCCGGGCGCCGGGCCACCGCCAACCAAAATGCCCAATCTCTTAATTGCCATAATCGATGGTTGGTGGGGTGGGGAGTTGGGAGTGGGAATTTCCTTCCCCACTCCCAACTCCCCACCCCACCACTGCCTTTATGCGAACCTTCTCCTTAATTCTTCAACGCTCAGGTTCCCCGCGCGGGCCAGCTTCTCGGCCCATTCGGGATTTTCGAAATCCTTGTAGTTCAGACGCAGCATGTATTCGCGCGCGACCCGGTAGCTTTCGCTCGTCACGTCGACGTTGCGGACGCGGGTCTTGCCGGTGTTCGGGTCGCGAATCTCGTCGAAGAGCAGCGGGACCATTATTCCGTTTTGAATGCTGACCATCGCGCCACTGCCGTCGCTGAGCAGGAAGCGGATCGCGGCGTGCCCCAACTCGCGGCAATAAGCCATGTCGAAGGGGATTGGGTCGCAACAGCGCAGCTCGTAGCCGATGTTCTTGTTGCTGATTGTGACGCGAACGCCGCGCTGTTTGAACCGGCCTTCGAGTTCGACTTTGACCTTGCGCGCGAGATCGATCTCGGCGAAGCGAATGTGCCCATGATCGTCTTTCTCCACATCCATCAGGTCTTCCATGTCGCCAGGGTCGAGCTTCTCGATCAGGCCCTCGGCCAGCACCGCGACGCCGTAGTGACGCCCCATCGCGCGACGTTTGATGATCGCGCCTTCGACGACGTCGCAGATCTGCGCGAATGGCACGGTCTCATGCTCGAACTCTTCGCGGATCAGCGTCAGCGTCGCGCCCGACGCCTTGCCGATGCCAAGCGCCAGGTGGCCGGCCTGTCGTCCCATGGCGACCACGATATACCAGCGACGCGTGGCGCGCGCGTCCTCCGACAGGTTCTGCACAAGCCCCACGCCGGTGTGGCGCGCGGATTGAAACCCGAAGGTCGGGATGTGCGCTGGCAGTGGCAGATCGTTATCAATCGTCTTCGGCACGTGAACCGTGCGAATGTCGGAGCGGGTCGCTACCGTGCTCGACGACAACGCCGTGTCGTCCCCGCCGATTGTAACCAGATGCGTCACGCCGTGTTGCTTGAGCGTGTCGATGACGGCCTTCATCGTCTCCTCGGACCGGGTCGGATTTTCACGCGCCGTGCCGAGTATCGAGCCGCCGCGCAGGTGGACGCGTGAGACGTCGTCAATTGAGAGCGGCCTGGCTTTCGTCGCGTCGCGCCTGACCAGCCACTTGAAGCCGTCCTGAATGCCCAGGATTTCAAAACCCTCATTGATCGCTTTGATTGTCGCTGAAGAGATGACGGCATTGATACCCGGGGCAGGCCCGCCGCCTACCAGAATCGCTAACTTACCTGCAGATGACATCGATCCTTCTTCTCCTGAGTTTTACTCCCGGGATGTGAGATAGGGAGGCAATGTAAGATCGGATTTTACCGGAGAGGATTTTGTTTGACCAGACCGACTACCTGATTCGAACATTTCGTGGCATTATCCTTCGAGGCGCCGCCCCAGGGAACCGGTAAATCCAAGGGGCGTCCATGAACGCGAAGCCAGGACCGCTGTGAATCTGAAGACCGACGATTTCGCGTAGTATGGTTGTGTGTTGCGCCGCATGCATCCGCCCGATTCGAAAAATAGACCTGATGGAGAAAAAATAATGAATGAGGTGTTGGACAGAGATCCTGATCTGGCTGCGCCTGATGTCCCTACTCCGGCCCATGTTCCGGCAGGATGGTATGGAATGCAATCCGGCGCTGCGCTGGGCGGGCGTTACCGCATCGAGCGATTGATCAGTCGAGGCGGGATGGGCGCGGTGTTCGAGGCCACGCAACTGGGTTTGGACCGCGCAGTGGCGATCAAGCTGCTGCTGCCAGCCTTGAGCCGCGACGAAAAGATGAAGGAGCGTTTTCGCCGCGAGGCGCGCTCGGCCGCTTCGCTGCAACACCCCAACATCATCCAGATTTATGATTACGGCATCAGCGACCACGGCCCGTACATCGTGATGGAGATGGCGCGCGGCAAGAGCCTGCGCCAGTTGCTCAATCAGGGAGCGCTCGATATCGGGCTGAGCATTGAGCTGATGGCGCAAATCTGCTCGGCGCTCGCCGCCGCGCATTCGGCCACGATCATCCACCGCGACCTGAAGCCCGACAACATCATGGTCGAGGAACAAACCGACGGGCAGATTCTCGCCAAAGTCCTCGATTTCGGCATCGCCAAAATACGCGAAGCCCAATCGGAAGAAGAAGGCGCAAACCTGACCGGCGCAAACATCATCGGCTCGCCGGCCTATATGTCGCCTGAACAGAGCCTGGGCACGACGCTCGACGCGCGCTCCGACATTTACAGTCTGGGCATCCTGCTCTACGAGATGCTCACCGGCTCGACGCCGTTCGGCAAAGGGACACCCGGCGCATTGCTGACGCATCAGATCAACACGCCGCCGCCGTCGCTGACCGCGGTTCGTCCCGAAATCCCCGCCGCCGTCGAATCGGTCGTTATGAAGGCTCTGGCGAAAGACCGCGAGGCGCGCTTCCCTTCGGCTACCAAATTCGCGCAGGCTCTGCGCAAGGCCTTCGACGACCCAGAGGGGTTCGTCGCCGAACGCGAAGCCGATTCCGTGTTCGGCGCGTCCGGCTTCACCACCGAGCGGATTCCGACTTTGCCGGAGGCCGCCCCCACGGGTTCGTTGACGGGGACGATTCGGCGGCGCCTGGCGATCCTGCCGCTCCGCAATCTTGCCGGCGACTCTGAGATCGATTTCCTCGGCTTCGCGCTCGCCGACAGCGTCATCACACAGCTCGCTCCGCTCAAATCGCTGATCGTTCGCCCGTCGTCGGCCGTCGAAAAATATCGCAATCAGGTCGTCGAGCCGCGCGCCATCGGCCGCGAGTTGCAGGTCGATACCATCCTGTCGGGCAGTTATTTGAAAGCCGGCGACATGTTCCGCGTCAACGTGCAATTGGTGGACGTGTTGAGAAACGAGATTCTATGGCAGGAACGGATCGACCTCAAATTCGACAACGTCATCACTCTGCAGGACAAGATCTGCGAGGAGTTGATTCGCGGCTTGCGGCTCAAAGTCACGACCGGCGAACAGGAGGCGATCAAACATGACGGGGCGCGCAACCCGATGGCTTACGAGTTCTATCTGCGCGGCCTAGCTTTCGGCGATACTCCCAACGAGCGCCGGCAGGCGATCGGGATGCTCGAAGCCTCGGTCGGACTCGACCCCTCTTACGCTCCGGCCTGGGCCGCGCTGGCGGGCCGCTACATCAACGCCCGCGTCAACCTGCGCGACGAAACAATGCTGGACAAAGCGGAGACGGCGGCGCGCAAGGCCCTGGAAATCAACTCGCAACTGCCTGCCGCCTTCTTTTGGCTGGCTCTTTATCACGGCGAGAAAGGCGACCTGAAGAGCGCGCTGGCCATCTGCAAACAGTTGCTCCAGGCGGCGCCGAACAGTGAGTACGCTTATCAGGCGATGGGACACGCCTACGATTACGCCGGACTGCCCGAGATCGCG
>Ga0154003_1000493_pt1 | contig 12400 bp, 9 predicted proteins | sample TSFL087MetaG_FD_104679 | JGI IMG/M metagenome (GOLD analysis project Ga0154003, IMG submission 104679) | Attine ant fungus gardens microbial communities from Florida, USA - TSFL087 MetaG | ecosystem: Host-associated > Fungi > Mycelium > Unclassified | place: USA: Florida, Lake Talquin State...
GCGCCGCGCCACGACCGTCGGCCTGACGGCCTTCTACGCGCCGCTCACGCCGAGCGACGGGCTGCGGTTCAGTTACGACACCGAAGTCACGCCGCAATTGCCGGGCAGAGGCGGATATTACGCGTTCGCCACATCCGGCGTGACTGGCGGCGCGTCGCGAACGATCGATTGGACGGAAGATCAGCATCTGGCCGGCGGCTGGATAACCGCGCGAGTTCCCGTTCATTTCATTGTTCGCAAAAGCGAGCCGCGGCGCGAACGGTTGAACGTTCGGCGGGAGGGAAACAATATCATCGTCGTCAACGGGCTTGGCGCGGAGATTAAACAGTTGTGGTGGGCGGAACCCGACGGCAGAGTCTATTCGGCCGAGAACTTACAGGCGGGGGCCGGGGCGTCGCTGAAGCTCACGGACTTGAGAACGCGCGGAGAGGTCGCTGGCTTGAGAGAAGCCTACAGATCGGAATGGTGGGGTCAGATCAAGCAGTACCCGCAGAAGCCCCTGGAAGTATTGGAGGCCGGTTGTTATCTGGCCACGCTCGATTCGAGCCCGTTTCTCGAAGAAAGCTTGCGCGGGAATGTTTCGCGCAAGGCGCTGACGGTCGTTTACGGCGTTCAGGCGCTCGAACAAGATCAGTACCGCGAGCAGTAGCGCGCGGCTCAATCATTGACCCAATGACGGAGGCGCCGCTCGCTACTGCTCGCGGCGCTGATCCGGGTTTAAAACTATGAAGATCGAAGTCGTCAATCTGAAGAAGCATTTCGGCTCTACGCGCGCGGTTGATGATGTCTCGTTCGCTTTCTCGTCGGGGCAGGTGGTCGGCTTTGTCGGCCCTAACGGCGCGGGCAAGACGACCACGATGCGGATTCTCGCGACGCTCGACGAGCCGACCGCCGGCGACGCGCTGATCGACGGCGTCTCGGTGGTTGAAGAGCCTGAACGCGCGCGGCGCCTGATCGGCTACGTCCCCGATTCGCTCCCGGGGCATCGCGATATTTCCGTTCACGAGTACCTGGATTTTTTCGCGCGCGCCTACAGTTTGAAAGGGGCGCAGCGCGAAAAGGTGGTGGCCAGCGTCGAAGAGTTCACCAACCTGTCCGGCATCCGCGACAAGACGCTCAACGCCCTGTCGAAGGGAATGAAGCAGCGCGTCAGCCTGGCCCGCGCGCTGTTGCACGATCCGGCCACGCTGATTATGGACGAGCCGGCGGCGGGGCTCGATCCGCGGGCGCGCATCGAATTGCGCGAATTGATCCGGGCGCTTTCGTCGCAGGGCAAGGCGGTCCTGATCAGTTCGCACATCCTGACGGAACTGGCCGAAGTCTGCGACGGCGCGGTGATCATCGAACACGGCAAAATTCTGATGGCGGGCCGTGTCGGGGAATTGCTGACGGATAACGCGTCGCGCCGCGTCGCGCTGATCCGCGTCCTGGGTGACAGGGAAGAGCTTTATCGGGAATTACTGCAAACGCCAGGCGTCGAATCCGCCCGCCTGAACGGAGACGAGGTGATGGCTGAAGTGAACGGAGACGACGAAGCGCTCTGCGCCTTGCTGGCGGCGCTCGTCGGGCGCGGCCACCGCGTGATCGAGTTCAAACAGCAGCGCGCCAACCTCGAAGAGATTTTCATGAGCGTAACCAAAGGAGTTGTGCAATGACGGCGGAATCGGCATTGAAAGCGAACGGTTTCAGGGCCTGGATCGGCGACGCCATCAATCCGATCGTGGTCAAAGAGATGCGGCAGGCGTCTCAGAGCCGTTTTGTCACGGCGATGTTGATGACCTTGCTCGGCATTCAACTGGTCGCGCTCGGAATTTATCTCCTCTTCAGCGACGAGGCGACGACGAGTTTCGACGCGGGCCGGCAGGTTTTCACCGTCCTGCTCGGCGTCGTCTTCGGCGCGGGAATGCTCTTCACGCCGCTTTATACGGCGATCAGGCTGGCGGCCGAACGTTCCGACGCGCAGGTCGATCTGTTTTTCATCACGACCATCAAGCCGCGGCGCATCATTACCGGCAAGCTGGCGGCGGCGACGGCGATCAACTCGCTGATGTTCAGCGCGTGTCTGCCGTTTATGACTCTGACCTATTTTCTGCGCGGGATCGACCTGCCTTCCATCTTCTTGTTGATGGTGATCTGCTTCCTGACCATCATCGCCTGCTCGCAACTGGCGATCTTCGTCGCCTGCATGCCGATCAACCGGATTTTCAAAATCGCGCTGGGCCTGGTTTGTCTGATCCTCTTCTTCATTATCTACGTAGCGCTGATGTCGAGCGTCAGTCGCATCCTCTTTTTCGGCGTCGGAAGCCAGTTCAATAGTTGGGAGTTCTGGCAGGTGGCGTTGACTGCGCTGGGCGTCGTCGGCGCGCTCTGCGGGCTGCTCTTCTTCTTATCGGTGGCGCTGATATCGCCGCACGCGGCGAATCGCGCCCTGCCCACGCGTCTGTACCTGACTGCGGTCTGGCTGGCGTCGGGAATCATCGCGAGCGTCTGGAGCGCGAGGATTGGCAATTACGAACCGGTCGACATCTGGATGGTGTTGAACTCGATCGTCTTCATCGCCTCGCTGTTCGTGGCGGTGAGCGAGCGCGACACCCTCGGACGGCGCGTCAGACTGGCGATCCCCGTTTCGTGGTGGAAGAGGTTCTTCACTTTCTTTTTCTTCAGCGGTTCGGCAAGCGCCCTGGTCTGGGCCTGGGTGATGATCGGGCTGACGCTTGCGTGGGTCGGCGCGTGGCGAAAGATTTTCGGCTCGATGAACGGCCTCGATTCATTGGGCGACAACGCGACCTGGATGTCCGGAGTCGCGGCATACATCTTCTGCTACGCGGCATGCGGCGCCTTACTGCGGCGCCGTCTGTTCAGCTGGGTAGGGATAGAGTTGAACTGGTTGTTTGGCGCGGTTCTGATAGGGATCGGCGCAATAATCCCGTTTCTGATCGGCGTGCTCTTTTTTCTTGGGAGTAATTGGCAGCTTGAGGAATACGGTTATTGGCTGATCGGAAATCCGTTCGCGTGGTGGAACAAACCTTTTCGTTCGCTCTATGCCGCGGTCGGAATCGGAGGGGCCGCGATCATCGTCTTGATGTGCAGGCGTTGGTTTATCGAGCGGGTAAGAAGTTTTCGGCCTCTGAACATTGATACGGAGCCGCGCGCGTAAGCGAGCGGCTACCCTATACGCGACCGCTTGTTTTCGCGCGGGGCGCTGTTTCCAGCGATGAATGACGATTACCGTGAATATTTGATCGCCGGGGAGAAGGCGGGGATGCGATACGCGCTCGAACCGCCGCGAACGGCTTCGGCGGCGCTGGCCGGATTGCAGCTTGGCCGGCAGGCCGGGGCCTCTCTGGAATTCCGCGATCACCGTGATTACCAGCCCGGCGACGATCTGCGGCGGATAGACTGGAATGCGTTCGCTCGCTCCGACAGATTGACGGTCAAGCTCTACCGAGAGGAGATCAGCCCGCACCTCGACATCGTGCTGGACGGATCGCGTTCGATGGCGCTCGAAGGGGCCGAGAAGGCGCGCGCCGCTGTCGGACTGGCCGCCGCGTTCGCCGTCGCGGCGGAGAACGCCGGTTATTCGCACAACGCCTGGCTCGCCCGCGCGCGCGTCGAGCCGGTCGCCAACGGCTCCAACCGCCCTGCGTTGTGGCGATCGCTGGCTCTCGATTTTCGCGGCGCCCCGGCCGAGGCTTTCACGCGGACGTCCTCAGGATTTCGCCGGCAGGGAATGCGCGTGTTGATCAGCGATCTGCTTTGGTTGGGAGAGCCGATGGCCGTCTTGCAAAGCCTGGCGCATGGCGCGGCGGCGTTGGTGGTCGCGCAAACGCTGGCCTCCATAGACGCCGACCCGCCGGAGCGCGGTCGCGTGCGGCTGCTCGATTCTGAAACCGACGAGCGGCGCGAGATCTTCATCGACGACGGCGCGATCCGCCGTTACCGCGACGCGCTGGCGCGACATCAACAGAACTGGCATCGCGCCTGCCGCCAGATCGGCGCGGTCATGGTCAACCTCATCGCCGAAGAGGTCGTCGCCGATTGGAACCTCGAAGCCATGGTCAAGGCTGGTGTGTTGAAGGTATGAAGAATCTCAATTTCAGCTTTGATTGGGAAGATAGAAATGACGCTTTTGCTGGCGGGGAGGCGGAACATGGCGTCTTCCTCTACATTTCGAAGCTTCAGAAACCACCTGTTGAGACTAGATAATGCCGGTCTTCACCTTCTCAATCGCATTTATCGCTTTGCTGGCCGCGCCTGCGCTGGTCGCCATCTACTGGTTGCGCAATCAATCGCGCGAGCGGCGAGTGTCGAGCCTCTTGCTGTGGCTCGACGAGAAGCAGATGTGGGAGGGCGGGCGGCTTATTCATCGATTGCAAACGCCGCTGCTTTTCTTTCTCGAACTGCTGGCGATCCTGTCGCTGGTGACGGCGGCTGCGGGGCCGATGATGCGCGCGGGCGCCAGCGGGCGACCGCTGGTGATTGTGTTGGACGATTCGTTCTCGATGCTGGCCGGGGCCGGCAAGGGCGACACGGCCGGCAGCGGGCGTGACCGCGCCATTCGCGCTATTGAGAGTGAGTTGAAGAGCAATCGCTATGAGCCTGTGTCTTTCGTCGGCGCCGGCGAATCGCCGCAGCTTCTGGGCGACGCGGCGAATAACGTCGATCAGGCCATCAAACTGCTGCGGAACTGGCAATGCGGCGCGCCTGTCGCTGAGATTGAAGAGGCGATTGCGTTCGCGTTCGAGATTGGCGGTCCACGCGCGCGGGTGTTGGTTGTGACCGATCACGCGCCTCAGCAAGACCTGGGCGACAGCCGGTTGCAGTGGTGGTCATTCGGCTCGTCGCAACCGAACTTCGCATTCGTCAACGCCGCTCGCACATTGCGCGATGACGAAGACCGCGCGCTGCTCGAAATCGCAAACCTCTCATCGGCGCCCGGTTCGACAACACTGAGCTTCGGGTCGGGCGAACCGAACAATCCGCAATCCCAGAGTCCCGAACCGCAATCAATCGCTCTTGGGGCTGGAGAGACGCGGCGCATTCTTTTAACGCTCAAGCCCGGCGCGCCCGCGCTGCGAGCGCGTTTGAGCGACGACGCTCTGTCAGTCGACAACGAGGTCACGCTGCTCGCGGAACCGAGCAAGAACGTCCGCGTCGATCTGCGCATGCGTGACGCCGCGATGCGAGCGCTGGTCGAAAAGGCCGTCGCCTCGTCGCCGAACGCCTCTTTGAGCGCAAATAAGCCGGAGTTGGTGATCATTGACGACGGCGACGCGAAGATCGAAGACGCCGAAGCCTGGACGCTGCGAATCATAAGCGAAAGCGAGGCCGCGAGCTTCCTCGGCCCGTTCGTGATTGACCGCTCCCACCCCTTGTCCGATGGCCTGTCGCTCGGCGGCGTGGTTTGGGGCGGAGGCAAATCGCGGCAATTGGCCGGGACGCCCGTCGTCAACGCGGGCGACGTGCCGCTGCTCACCGACATCGAGCGCGCGGGAACGCGCGAATTGCGGTTGCGGTTGCGACCCGATCTTTCGACGCTGCAAGAGTCGCCGAACTGGCCGATCCTGATATGGAACCTGATCAACTGGCGCGCGCAGGCCGCGCCAGGATTGCGGCAGACGAATCTTCGCCTCGGCGGCGACGCCGCGTTGACGGTCGAGTCAGGCGTCGAATCGGTGAGCGTCGTCGACCCGCGGCGAGCCACGCGCCAATTGCCGGCGCGCGACAAATCCGTGCTGGTCAGAGCGGATGTCGCTGGAGTCTATGAAATCAGCGCGAATCAGAACAGATATTCATTCGCCGCGAACGCGCTGCGGCGCGAAGAGTCCGATTTGACGCGCGCCGCGCCCGGGCGCTGGGGCAATTGGGCGAATGCGACGGCGTTGCAGTGGGAATATCGCAGCGTGGCGTGGATATTGTTGTTGCTGGCGTTGGTCGCGCTGGGGGCTCACGCGTGGTTGATTGCGCGGAGAAAGTGAGCGAACCGCAAGTGACGACACCCTGAAGTAATGAAAAATGATGATCACGCTCCTTCATCCAATCTGGCTTGCGCTGGCGATCCCGCTCGCCGCCGCATGGTTGCTGTGGCGGCATTCGTCGCGCTTTCTGCGAGGCGCGCGTTTGGCGTTGCTCTTGCTGATTCTGTTCGCGCTATGCGGGTTGGCGATTAAGCTGCCCAGCCGCAACGGGACCATCGTCGTCGTCGCCGACCGCAGCCTCTCGATGCCGCAAAGCGCCGACGCCGCGCAGAAAGAAGCGATTGATCTGATCGGTCGCGCGATGACGAGCGACGACCGCCTTGCGGTTGTGTCGTTCGGGCAATCCGCCGTGATTGAGCGTCCGCCTCAGAGCGGGATGTTCGCAGGGTTCACGAACGAGGTCGGACGCGACGCGTCGAACCTGGCCGAATCGATTGACAAAGCGCTTGCTCTGATACCGCAAAATACTCCCGGAAAGATTCTGGTCATCTCCGACGGGCGCTGGACGGGCAAAGATCCGGCGATGGCTACCTCGAAGGCCGCCGCGCGCGGCGTCACGATCGATTACCGCTCGCTGCAACGATCATCGGCGAACGACCTGGCCGTCGCTCAAATCGACGCGCCGGTCAGGGTAACGCCGGGCGAAGCGTTTATGATCACGTCGTGGGTGAGGTCGCCGCTTCAACAGGAGATCGCCTACGAGTTGCGGCGCGGCGGGCAGGTTCTGGCGGCGGGCAAGACGAACGCCGTCGCGGGATTGAACCGTCTGACATTCCGCGACCTCGCCGGGGAGCCGGGCGCGCAAAGTTATACGATCAAAATTTCAGGCGCCCAAAACAGCGCTGGCGACGCCGATGACCCGGTTCCCGAAAACAATTCGGCGAAGGTTCTAGTCGGAGTGCAGGGGCCGCGACCGCTGCTTCTCGTTTCGTCCTCTCCCGGCTCCGGACTCGCGCGATTACTGTCGGCGGGAGGCATGAAGATCAAACTCTCCGCGCCAGAAGATTGCGACTGGTCGCTGGATTCGCTCGCGCAGTATTCGGGCGTGTTGATCGAAAACGTTCCCGCCGAAAAGATCACCAATCGCGGTATGGAGTCAATCGCATCCTGGGTCAGAGAAGCCGGAGCGGGATTGATGATGAGCGGCGGCAGGCATGCGTACGGCCCCGGCGGCTATTTCAAATCGCCTCTCGAACCGGTCTTACCGGTATCGATGGAACTGCGGCAAGAGCATCGCAAGCTCGCGTTGGCGATAGTCGTAGCGATGGATCGTTCAGGCAGCATGGGCATGTTTGTAGGCGGAGGGCGCACGAAGATGGACCTGGCCAATCTGGCCGCCGTTCAGGTGCTCGATATGCTGACGCCGATGGATGAATTCGGCGTCGTCGCGGTCGACAGCGCCGCTCATAGAATCGTCGAATTGCAAAAAAACGATGACGTCCAGAGCGCGCGAAACAGAATCCTGAGAGTTGATTCGGGCGGCGGAGGCATTTTCGTTTTCGTAGCGTTGAGCGAGGCCGCTGATATGCTGCTCAAAGCCCAGTCGGGCACGCGCCACATCATCCTCTTCGCCGACGCCGCCGACTCGGAAGAGCCGGACAAGTACCGCGAATTGCTCCAACAATGCGAGCAGTCGGGCGTCACGGTCAGCGTCATCGGGCTGGGCAAACCGACGGACGTCGACGCCGAACTGCTGCGCGACATCGCCAAACGCGGCAATGGGCAAATCTTCTTCACCGAAAACGCCGAAGAACTGCCGCGCCTCTTCGCGCAGGACACGATCATTGTCGCTCGCAGCATGTTTCTGGACCAGCCGACGCCGATCCAATTCACCGGCGGGTTGGTAACATTGACTGGGAAACAGTTCACTGGCTTACAATCGGTCGGCGGTTACAACCTCACCTACCTGCGGCCCAAGGCGAATCTCGCTGCGGTCACGACCGATGAATACAAGGCGCCGGTGGTGGCTTCGTGGCAAGCCGGCGGAGGGCGCGTTTTGTGCTATTTGGGCGAGGCCGACGGGCAGTATGCTGGCGCGGTGGCCGGTTGGAAAGACGCGGGTGATTTCTTCACCAGTTTGACGCGCTGGGTCGCCGGAGACTCCGGCGATCTGCCCGGCAATATGCTACTCACGCAGGACGTGAAGAACGGCGTCGCGCGTATCGAGCTTCATCTGGACCCCGAGCGCGACGAGGCGGGCGCGGCGCCGCCGGACGAACTGCCGAAGGTGACGACGCTGCGCGGCGCCCCCGGGGCGAAACCTTCGAGCGAAAAGGCGGAGATGCGCTGGGCCTCGGCGGACACGCTGGAAATCGATATCCCGCTGCGCGGAAATGAGACCGCGCTTTCGACTGTCGAAGTCCCGGGGGCTGGCCGTGTGACGCTCGCGCCTGTGGCCTTGCCCTACTCGCCGGAGTTCAAGCCCGTGAGCGGCGAGGAAGGGCAGGCCGCGCTCGCGCGCCTGGCCCAGGCCACGGGCGGCAAGGAGCGCGTGGAGCTTTCCGGCGTGTGGAAAGATTTGCCGCGCCTGCCGCGCCTGATCGATCTCTCGCCGTGGCTGTTGATGCTCGCGACCGCGTTGCTGTTAGTCGAAGTTCTGGAGCGTCACACCGGCTTGATCTCCGCGCGGCTATTGCCCGAATTGAGACGAGGGCGCGAGCGTATCCGAGAGTTCAAGCCGGCGGAGTTGAAATGGGCGCGAAAGAAAAAGCGGATTGAAATCACCAAACCCGCTCCGTCGCAACCGGTCGCTGATCAGCAAGCGCAGCCTGAGGCGGAGCATGCCGAACCCGCAGCCGCTCCGGCGGCGATATTGGACGCGCTGCGGCAGGCCCGCCAGCAGGCGAAGGAGCGGACGAAGCGATAGCGCTGGTCTGCTTAGATCGGTTTTCAAACGCGGATGCGGATCAGCGCCGCGAGCGATAGCGAACGTGTTTCAGACTGAGTCACGTTCGCTACCGCTCGCGGCGCTAATCCAGAGAGCCTTTCCGTACACGCGATCGCAAACTGATCTATTTTCGCCCTTTTTGCCTTTTTTACTTCCTCTTTTATAATTCGCCGCTGTGGTGTGGCGGGTTGTTCACATCATCATATTTAAATTCCCAATCCAACACGAGGTAAAAATGAAATCAGGTTTGGCTCCAAAAATAAGGGCGTTGGCGATGGTTGTCTGCGCTTTTCTGGCTTGCCACGCGGCGTTCGCGGCGGTTCAAGATAAACAACAGTCGAAGGGCGACGCGCCTAAAATTTCCGAAGGTGAACAGAAGGCGATCGAGAAGATCAACGCCGCCGGTACCGTGGCGGAGAAGTTGAAGGCCGCCGCCGAGTATTTGAAGAAGAACGGCAAGAGCCAGATGCGCCCGCGCGTCGCCGCTTACGTCTCCGACGAGATCGCCAAAGTGACCGACCACAAACAGCGCATCGGTTTCGTCGAAACCTTCACCAAGACTTTCAACCTGCCCGAAGAGGCCGACCTGGTCAAATCCGCTCTGATCGAATCGCTGATCGGCTCGAACAAATTCGAAGAGGCGTTCAGCGAAGGCTCGAAACACATTGAAAGGAAGCCCGAGGACGTCATCGTCCTGACCCAGGTGGCCTGGGCGGGCGCCAATCACGCCAGGGCGCAGTTTCAGTCCAACCAGCCGCCGCCGGCGGACATGTTGCAAAAGGCCTCGGCGGCTGGCGCGAAGGCCGCCGGGATGCTGGAAGCTGACAAGAAGCCGGAGGGCATGGACGCCACCTACTGGAACAACTTCCGTAACGCATGGCTGCCACGCCTCTACCAGGCCCAGGGCGTTATTCTATACATCAGCGACGACAAAGCCGGGGCGAAGGATAAACTTGAGAAGTCCGCCGGTCTCGATCCCTACGATCCGCCGACGCTGCTCCTGCTCAGCGACATTCTCAACGTCGAATACACCAAACTGGGCGAGCAATACCAGGTGGAGAAGAAACAGTCGCTGCTTAATGAGGCTTTGCAGAAGATGGATGAGGTGATCGAGTGGCTGGCGCGCGCCGCCGCCGCCACCGAAGGCAATACCGCCTATCAGTCGTTGAATCCGCAGATCATGGAACAATTGAATAAATACTACTCCTTCCGCCACGAAGGGAAGACGGACGGATTGAAGGAACTGATCCAGAAATACAAGAAACCCTAGACGAAGAAGGACGACCGGAGCTTTCCTAATGGAGCTTGCAAACCCAGTCCTGATGATGCACCATGTTTATGGTTACTCCTTCTCTCGCGCATCAACGGTGATGCGCCACCAGCCACTGAGATATAGCGGCGGCGTTATGGATAGTTCGAGAGCAGGCTAGTTTGAATTTTCAGAAGCCGTTCGTCAGAACGTCCGATCAAGAGCTTCCGCTGGCGCCGTTACACCGAAGCCCGTCTGATCCAAAGCTTCTTTTAATATCCGACACAAAACCGCGCTCGCGGCTGCGAAGCAGTTTAATCAAGCAGCCGCGCAGCTGCGCGCGTGCGGTTCTGTGTCATCCCATTAGGGGAAAGGAACATTTCAATGTCCATGAAACTCTATGTTGGCAACCTCGCGTTCCAGACGACCGACGAGGATTTACTTGAACTCTTTTCACAAGCCGGCGCCGTCGAGTCGGCCCAGGTCGTGATGGACCGTGATACGGGGCGCTCGCGCGGATTCGGTTTCGTCGAGATGGCATCGAAATCTGAGGGCGAAGCCGCAATCGCGCAGTTCAACGGCGTCGAAATTAATGGTCGTAGTCTGACCGTGAATGAAGCCAGACCGCGTGAGAGTCGCGGCGGCGGCGGCGGCGGATTCGGTGGCGGACGTGGCGGCGGACGTGGCGGGCGTGGTGGAGGAGGATTTGGCGGCGGGCGCGGCAATCGCTACTAAACAGAACTATATAATGTGAATAGCCTGTGGGAACGTATGCGCTCCCGCAGGCTATTTATTTGAATAACAGTCTTCTCTCTACTTTGTCCATTCTGAGATCGGCGCTATGCGCCGATCTCAGAATGTAGAGCTTATGAGTCCTGTGAGTCCCATAAGTCCTATAGTTCCTATTTGATCACAGGAGAGCGATTCGTGAGGGGTCAAAGAGTAGCGGGAAGAATTGCCCTCCCATCTTTTCTCCTTTCGGGATCACCAGCGTCCCCTCCAACAACGGTTTATCCGAATTCGACATCACCCCGTCGCGAAAAACATTGATGACCGTCGCCCGGCGAGGCCGGTCGGTCGTGTTCTCATAAGAGCCATGCATCATCCGCGCGTGGTGGAACGAGCATTCGCCTTTCTTCAATTCGATACTTACGGGGCTGAATTTCTCTTTCAATTCATTGGCCAACACCCGCTGCACGGCTTCCATGTCGCCGGTCAGCCCGGTAATCGGCAGGTCAGGCCAGAGATGGCTGCCGGGGACGTAATTCACACAGCCGTTCTCGCGCGTCGAATCGTCAAGCCCTATCCAACACGTCAGATGCGCCAGCGGCGTTGTGCGCGTCCAGTAGGAATAATCCTGATGCCACGCGACCACTCCGCCATGATGCGCCGGCTTGCAGAACAACTGGTCGTGCCAGAATCGCGCCGCGCCGCCCAGGAGTTGTGAAGCCGGGACAGTGAAGGCCGGATGCCACAGAATGTCGTGAAAGCCAGGCTTGATGCGCCATGCGCCCAACGCGTGAAAGAGTATCTTCGTCGGGTCTTTCGATTCGTTCGAGTGAAATTCGTAATAGAGGCGACGCCCGGGATGATCGGGATTCATCAAATCGATCAGCTCTTCGCGCAATCTCTCGACCTGCCCGTCGTCCAGAATCCGGATGCCCGCCAGATAGCCGTTCTCGTTGAAAAACTGAACCTGCTCGTCACTCAACCGATAGCGATCCCAACTACGCCTGTCGACAGGCGGAACAAACAGATCGCTGATCGGTTCGTGATACACGGATAGATCTCGCTGCAAAGAAACGCCTCCTCGGAAAAGCGTAAGGCAAACTGGCAGTTTGCCCTACCACCGCGCCGCGATTTTCATTCTTTCAGAGCCTCGCAACGCCATATGCCATAGGCGGCGGACAAAAATACAGCCACACCGATTAAATGACAACCGGTGTGGCTGTATCAGGAAAATGGAGTTTTGCGGAGTTTCCTCCTTACTACTAGTTGTCGTTCTTCATCGCCTTACTGCCTTTGGTGACGCCCAGAGGCGGAGCTGGTTTGAACTTGCTGGGCAGTTCCGTGCCTGTGTCGGGCGTATCGTATTTGTCTCTGACAATATCGCCCTTCAATCCGGCTAGAGCGCCGAGCAATTCTTTCTTCTCTTGATCCCCGACATTGAATTTATCGAGAGTTTTGACCAGGTCTTCGACCAGCGCGTTGAACTCGCCTCCAGTCACACGCATGTGCTCATGCGATTTTTTCATACTCAGCCCTTCGTACTGACACGGGCCACCC
>Ga0154003_1000495_pt1 | contig 12384 bp, 10 predicted proteins | sample TSFL087MetaG_FD_104679 | JGI IMG/M metagenome (GOLD analysis project Ga0154003, IMG submission 104679) | Attine ant fungus gardens microbial communities from Florida, USA - TSFL087 MetaG | ecosystem: Host-associated > Fungi > Mycelium > Unclassified | place: USA: Florida, Lake Talquin State...
CGGCGTTGTCCAATCCACTGATGACGTGAATGTCGCGCCGGAAGGGGGCCAGCGGCGCAAGGCAGGGCGTCATTCGATAGTCCGGCCCGGTTTCGGCGGGAATCCAATATCGCTCCGGAATCCCGTTGCCGTTGAACCACAGGACGAAGCGGGTTTCGATTGCCCTTTCGCGCTCGCCAGCGGCGCCTGCGTAGGCCGTGCCGCTCGCGTCGAACATCGAGATGAGTGGCGGCAGTCCGACGCTGACACTTGTACCCATCAGCGTGAAGCCCCTCAAAAATTTGCGGCGAGACAATCTTCCTCGTTTGGTATTTATGTTAGACACCCAGACCTTCCTTTTGAGGCGGCGGATCAGTACCGCGAGCGGTAGCGAGCGGCCCTTGCCAAAAGCGACACTCGCTACCGCTCGCGGTACTGATCCGAAAGTTCTCTTGAACGGACCAGCGAAATAATAAGCTCTTTAAACCGAAATTGCGACTTTCTGAAATCTTCCGACACTTGCCGGATCAATGGCCGGTCAGCCTGTGTCTCCATTCGCCCGGATGTGTAGCGGAAATACTGTTTAACCAGACATTCCTGGCACTGCGGCGAACGGGCAAGCACAGCTCCCAGTTCGCGCGGCGAGGAGAATTTCGAGTCCGGAATGCCGGCGACAAAGCCGTCGGTATTAATTTCAAGCTCAAACGTTCTGGGCTTGGGGCGACTCTCGCCTTCTTCATTCTCGCCGAAAACCAGCAGCTTGAATTTCTCCCGCCGGGCTCCGATGGCGTCGAATTTCTCGAATCCAAATCCAATAGGATCGATCAGGTTGTGACATGTCGAGCAACTCGGATTGGTAACGTGCTCACGCATCCGCTCGCGGTTCGTCTGCGGTTTCGCTTCGGTGATCTCCGGCAGGTTCGTGTTAACGCCCGGCGGCGGCTCGGAGACATGCTGGCAAAGAAATTGCTCGCGGATGAAGAGTCCTCGCGCCGTGGGAGACGTATCGTCAGGTTTTGCGGTCAGGGACAGAAAGAGGCTCTGCCCAAGCAGTCCTGCTCGTTCTGACTCCGCCGGGAATTTGACGCGGTCGAACTCCCTGGCTGGCGCAGGCACGCCATAGATCGCCGCCAGATCGCCATTGATGAAGCTGTGATCGGCGGTGAACGCGTCCATGAAATTGCGGTCGTTCCAGACCAGGTCGGAGATGAAGCTACGGGTCTCTTCAGTCATAGCGGCGGCGGCTTCGCGGTTGAAATTTGGGTAGCGGCGGCGATCTTTGGCGCTGGTCAGAAGGCGATCGAAGCGCATCCATTGCGAGACGAATTCGTCTAGCGACCGGCGCGCGCGCGGATCGTCGAGCATCCGGCGGGCTGTCGCCTCGACGCCCTTCGGCGTTGAAAGCTCGCCTCGCGCCGCGCTCTCGAACAACGCCGCATCGGGCATGCTGTCCCAGAGCGCGTAAGAGAGCCGGCTGGCCGTGACGTATGACTTCAACTTCGGATCGGATGTTTCGTCGAGGCGGAACAAAAAGCTCGGCGATTGGAGCATGGCTTCGACCGCAATCTGCGCGCCCTTGAAGAAATCGGCTTCGCGCCTGAAAAGCTCCTCGTAGCGTTTACGCTCGCCAATTTCCAGCGGGCGTCGAAAAGCTTTCAATCCGAATTCACGCACAAAGCGCTCGCGGCATGCCGATGAAGGTTTGCAGGGAACCAGTCCGCGACGGTCGCCTCCATGGAACGCGTTGCGCGCCAGCCGCTCCGCAGCCGAGCTATAAGCCTCGACGAGCAGTGGCGATAAGTTTTGCGACTGGTACTGGTTCTTGAAACCGTTGACGAAATCTTCGAGAGGGAACTGATTCGCGGGAGCGCTCTGGTCGCCGAGCAGATCGCGGACGGTGTTGTTGTACTGGCTGTGTGTCAGCCGTCGCAGCGCCGATGTGGGCCACGCAGTCCCGTCGCCTGCGGCTTTCTCTTCGTGGAGCTTCAGCGCGCTGGCTATTTCGCCATCAGACATTTTAGCCAGGCGCTGAACCCAGCCTTTTAGTATTCCTTCCTCTTCGCCGCCAGGTTTAATCCGCTCGCCTCCAGCGTGCGGGACGCGATTTGTGGGTTTCTTCAGGAGCAGCGATTCTTCCGGCTCGTTGCGGTCAATCAGCGAGACCAGCGATCTGCCGAAGGCCTCGATTTGATCGGCTTTTGCGTCCGGTTCGGGGAATTGCAATCTTGTAACCGACGCCACGCCGTCTGGGCTATGGCACGACCGGCAAGCCGCCTTCTCCAGAACCGGGTAAAGCGTCCTCGTAAAAGAGCCTTCCTGAGCCGGAAAGAATCCTTCCTGAGCCCATATCGAGAAGACAGCAAGAACTAGAAAAGCCTTGAACCCACCTGGTTTTCTTATGCTTTTGCCAAACATGTGAAGCCGATGTTTCAGTTTTCGCAGCTATTTGAAATTGGAAATCAAAAATTGCAGGCGGAAATACACAACCCTGCGCAGTATATTTAGTAACTATTCCGCCAGCTAAAGCAAGGCGGCTTTCTTAGCCCTGCCGCAAGCGGCGGACTCTGTAGGAGATGATAATGGTCGCTAAAACTGCGGGGCCGCTCGCAAAAGCGGATGTTTCATTAAACTTCGAATCACATTGACCCGGTGTCGTAAATAGTAGGATCTATCATTCGGGTTATAACCATTAAGTGGCGCAGGTATAATCGCAGATAAAAAAACGGCTTGCTCCTCGTTTAGAGAGGCGGCGGATGCGCCAAAGTAATGGCGGGCCGCCGCTTCGGCCCCGTAAATTCCATCTCCCCATTCGATCATGTTTAAATAAATCTCCAGGATTCGGCGTTTTCCCAAGATTCGTTCCATCTCCCAGGCGATCAGCATTTCATGTAATTTGCGCACCGGGTTCCTGGACGGTGATAAAAATAGATTCTTAGCCAATTGTTGGGTGATTGACGAGCCTCCGCGGGAAAATCTTTTCTCCTGCCAGTTTTTTTTCATGGCAAGGCTTATCCCTTGCCAATCAATCCCGGCGTGGCGAGAAAACCTGACGTCCTCGCCCGCCAGGACAGCGCGCACAAGATGCGGCGAAATATTATGGTACGGAACCCACGTCCGTCTTATCTTAGGTTCGCGCCCGCGCTCTTTTGCCGATTCGGCGCGTTGCTCTATCAAGTTTGTGGTCGATGGATCCGAGTGTCTCAACTTTGAAATGCGAAACAAAATCAGCGCATGGTACGAGAGCGTTATAACCACAACGACAATGACAAGACGCCGTAGCAGTTTTCGCCAGCCCAATCGCTCTAATGCGCCGGGGATTCGATGGATTATTCGAGGGCTTGCCATAAGACGATTCGCGACTCGATCTCCACAATCACTGAAATGCGCGGCCCTACTCTGCGGCTGGCGCAAAAAATTCCTCAGGGTTTAGATAAAACGATTTTTTCCACCCTTGAATCGAGCCATCAATTTTCCAGAAATGGGGCAATATTGTCGTGACGGAAAAGTGCAAATGATGCGGCTTTCCCATAGCATTGCCCGTGTTGCCAACCTCTCCGATTTTTTCACCTTTGCTGACAAACTGGAAAAGCCCCACATTGGATTTCTTCATGTGAGCGTAATACTGAATTCTCCAGTTCGGCCCTAATATTTTGACATAATTCCCGCCGACCGGCCCATACCCTTTATCAATTACCACCCCGTAAGTCGCGGCCAGAACCGTATCTCCTTCCTTGGCGAAGATATCAATCCCCTTATGCACAATCGACTCTCCCCATGGATAATACCAAAATGATTGAGCGTCCCAATAACAAGCGCCTGTTTTTAGAACTTGTTTAGGCTCGGCCACCTTTTGGCAAGTCATACTGCTTTTCACCGGGATTATCATCACTGAGGAAGGTAGAAACCCAACAGTAATAAATAGCAACGCGATAATCCCAGTAGATTTGAGGAACTTCTTCGCTCGTTTCTTATATTCAAAATTTTGCGCTCCACTTCTCAGCCTTCGCTCATGTCTCTTTGCCATATCTTCATTGCCGGTTTCCCAATATAAACCTGAAAGCCGCCAGTAAATTTCGTGAACATGTATGTCAGAGTCGCAATAATAGGTCAGCCCTTTCGGAAGCACATCAACAGGCATTCCGCAACTTTCCTTATAAGCGCGAAGAGCCATCCGTGAATGCTCGGATCTATCCCAGGGTTACGGCGCAACCATTTCCATCAAGCTCGCGAATGCGGGCGGCGGTTTTTCAGCGTTCGCGCCTTCATCATCATTGAGACAGCGCCCAATATATTACAAGGATTGTTCGGCAGCCGCGAGTAATCTTGGCAAGTAGTTGAGGGTTAGATTTTGGAGGGCCTTATTTTGCCGAAAGATCTCAGCTCTGTAAACTGCCTGTATGAATGGAGTTCCCCAACAGTCCTTTACTTATCAACATGATTTATCCAACACTCCATATAGTCACTCATCCATTTTCTGATCATGTTTTCGTCTTCGAGTTGCATTTCTCTTTATCTCATTTCTATTTGTATCTGATTCAATAGCGTGGCAGATAGCCAAGCGCAGCCAGGATTTGCCTGGTCAATACGATGCGACGTTCACGGATGGAGGCGAAATTCGGACCTTCCAGATTCAGCGCGAAAAAGCAGACGTTTCCTTTAGTCTCAACATAACCGACAAACCAGCCCAACGCGCGATTTTCAGCCACCATCCCGCCGCCAGTTTTACCGCTCAAGGTGTAGTCAGCCGTTTTCTCCAGCGCCAGAATTTCTTTGACTATCTTCGTCGTGCGATCAGCGACACGCAAATCTCCCATATAAAACTTGCGCAGAAACTCAACCTGTTCGTCTGCGGAAATGCGGAGGCTGCCGTTTAGCCAGAAGGCTTCGAACAAATTTGGGCTGTCCCAAACGCCGGACACGTCCTGATTGCCGTAACCCAACCGCGCCACCATCCGGCGCATTCGCTCCTCGCCCACGCGCCGCGCCAGTTCGCGGTAATACCAGACGACGGAATCTTTCATCGCCGAGCGCAATGTGTGATCGTGTTTCCAATTGACGAAGGGCGGCTGAGTCCAGTTAACGGATTCGGGGAAACGTTTCGGTTCCCACCGGAGCGACGTTTCGCCGTCAGTGATGACGTTGGTTTCCAGCCCGATGATCGAGTTCGGGATTTTGAAGGTCGAGAACGGGGTGAACCGTTCACGGCAACGAGCCTCGTTGTAGCGTATGTACCGCTTGCTTTGCTGGTCGTAGAGGACAAACGCGCCCGGCGTCTCGCCGAAAAACCGCGTCAGGTCCTGAGCCTTTCCCGAACCGCTTGCGCCTAGCGCGCATAAAGCCGGGACGAGCCACACCCACAGAAAGGAGCCTTTGCGCCTCGTTGCGTTTTGTTTTATCCGCCACATTTCGACACTCATCAACAATGTTCCCGGCTCCAGGTTAAGATGTCGCGTCCCGCGCGGCGTGTTTGTAAACGACACCGCCCTTCATCACAAAGACGACGCGCCGTACGGCGGTGATATCTTTCAGCGGGTCGCCATTGAGCGCAATGATGTCAGCCTGCAATCCGGGCGCGATGGAACCGATTTGATCCGCCATGCCCATCGCTTCCGCCGCCATGGAATTGGCGGAAACCATCGCCGCCATTGGGTCCATTCCGCAGTCGCGCACGCGATTGATGAACTCTTCCGCATTGCGCCCGTGCAGGCCCGCCAGCGCGTCAGAACCAAACACGATCTTCAATCCCTTGACCTTCACCGCCCGCCGCAGGAATTCCTTGCTCATCTGTATGGCCGGTTTGTAGTTCTCCACCACACCCTCTTCGGTTTTGGCAAAGTAAGGCGTGCCGGCGTAGCCCGCTTTGTTCAGGATGTAGTTTTCAAATAAGGTTCCCGCCTGCGGATCAATGTAGGTCCCTTTTTCGACCATCAATTTCAGATCGTCGTCTGTGGCCCCGACTCCATGTTCAATTTGCGTGCAACCCGCCAGCGTGGCGGCGGGAACGGCGTCTCTGAAGGAATGCACATGTGTGCGCAGTCCTTGCTTCTTAGCCTCATCACAAATTGCGTTCAATTGTTCTTGAGACAGTGTCTTTGCGCCACGCAACATGCCACCCGACGCATAGATTTTGATGATGTCCGCGCCTACTTCCTTTTGTTTACGCACGTAAGCGCGGAGTTCGTCCGGCGTTCCGGATTGCTCGCCTTGCCCGGCCAGGCTATCAACGATGGTCAGGATGCGCGGCCCGGGCATCAACCCATTCGAAACGGCGTCACGCAATGCGACCGCCTGGCTCATGGTTTGCACGGTCGTGAATCCGCCAAGCAGCGTCACCCAGGCGTTCGAGGCCGTTCGATAGGCGCTTTCTTCAGCGGACATATCGCCGCCGACTTTACCATCCTTGCCGAAGCTCGAAGTAATATGCGAGTGCATATCAATCCAACCCGGCATCACGGTCAGTCCACGCAGGTCGTAATCCACCGGCCCGGCCTTCGGATCAATGGCGACAATCCTGGCGCCCTCGATCACAATGCGCGTGTTGCGTGAGACATGACCCTTGCCGTCCAGCAAGACGCTCGCCTCAATCACGATGCGTTTATCTCGCGCCGACGTCTGTAAATCAGACTGTTGCGCAATAGCGCAAATTGTCAACAGGATAAGAGCGGCCGGAATTATTCTTGCGAATTGCGTCATAATTTCTCCTTCTTGTAGCGCAGGTCCTGCCAGAGATAGTTCATTTTCTACTCCCTGAAAGTGATGACGCGTTTTAGGCGCGTGAATTAGACAGCGGATTGCATCAGAGAGACACGTATACTCACACATTGAAAGCGCAAACGTCGTGCCATTGTAGGCTCCAAGCTAAATGGATGGATTGATTGGTTTAGGAAAGTGATTGGCGCTCCTTGCCTCTCCTGGCGTGCGTTTCCGGGATTGCGTCGTCCCGGAAGCGGGAAAATTCACGGAAGGCGGAATTGTGTTCGCCCTTCTCTATCGGGGAGTGATTAAGGGAGGAGATTGGCCGCGCTCCGCGAACTCGGCGCCAGGTTCTGAAATAGAAGAAATCGAGCGGGCGGCAGACAGCGAAGACAAGGAGGTCTCTTTATGCGTAAGCCGCGCATGCGGGGATGACTGGTTCCGTTTTACTCCTGGCCTTCCAGTCTCAACAGGCGGCCGATCACTCCGGCGATCCGCTCCCAATTCTCCGTCTCAAGCGCGAGCTGTTTTCGGCCGCTTTTCGTGATCGAATAGTATTTCGCCTTGCGATTGTTTTCCGATGTTCCCCACTCTGTAGCGATCCATTTCCGTTGCTGGAGCCGCAGGAGCGAGGTGTAGACCGTTCCTTCATTCAATTGCAGAACCTGTTCGCTCACTTGCTCGATCCGGCGGGCGATGCCATAGCCGTGCTGCGGCCCGAGCGCGTCGAGAACCTTCAACACCATCAGATCGAGCGTCCCCTGGAGGACTTCCGATTTCTGCGTTTCTGTGTTTTTTCCTTTGGACATGGCAAAGAAGATATCCCTCTTCCCTTGGAATGTCCATAGGCAAGCGATAAAAATGCGGCGAGTGAGGCGATGTGTGGGATTGGGAAGGAGGCGCCTGATTATTTTCGCTCAGCCAACCAAAGGAGTTCACCATCGATCAGGCGCTGATTTGTGACCTGCGCCGCCTGATGAGAAAAAAGCCGCGCATCGATCACTTGTGTGAGGCGATAAACGCAATAATCAAAACTACTATAAGCGCAATCAGGACGGCCAATGTAATTTTAACCCAGCTCTTCGGATAATCCCCGGCGATCTCGCCTGTGTGCCCATTGATCACAACCTGGAACTTCCGCGCGCCATAGCTGTAACCGAGCAACCAAATTGGCAACAAAATATGTTTGAAGGTCTGCCCTGAATAGTTTGCATCCGCGCGCTCTCGTGCTACGCTGCGCCGCGTTGCCGCGGGGATACGCCGTGTCGCGTGCGCTACCCGTAGTTGCTCCATGTCTCTTCATCGAAACAATCAAGCCCGGATATGTGAGTAAGACACATACCCGGGCTTGGTTGTTTCTACCGCGGTTATCAGGTCTCCGGCCTATTGCGTTGGTGGAAAAGGAACGCACTGGCAGGTTGCAGGGTCGAGCCTATGACTGTCCAGACAAATCGGGATCGGCCTGCAAATTCCGGTTCCTGGGGGCAATGGTTGCGGGACCGGTATAGGCGTCGGCCGTTGTTGACCCGTGACAAAGATTGTAGTGGCCGCAATCAAGGCGAGAAGTAGAGCCACTTTGTATTTCAGCATGGTAATACCTCCGTTTTGGTTTCGATTGAGATTTATTGGCGACGGCCCGACACGGGCGCCAAGCGGGCCAGGGGAGAGCCGTCCGCCCTATCTGTTTGAATTATCTCTTTCAGCCCGGCCAGCGCGACGGACAAACCGCCGCGTTTGAGGTTATAGCGAAGGCTTTCAGCTATATTGGGGCGTCTTCGGCGCTTGGGATGAAAGGTTTCATGTTCGATTGTGAATTGCGGGCAGAAACCTGCCTCATGACATAAAGACGCAAAAACAGACGAAATGCTGCCAATTGCGAACCAAAAAAGCCGGGCTTGTGACCCAGCATTGCTGTTTGCGAACCTTCCTTCTCTTCACTCGACCACCTTCACGAGATCCTGCAGGCCTGCGATCTTATCCAACGTCTCGCCAGCGGCGCGCCTTGCCGCCTTCCTTGCGCGTTTCGGGCGCCGCGAATACCACGGCGCCCCGTCGAGAAAAATGCGCTGTGGGTTGATTCTGCGCAAAAAATAGCCGGTTCGTTGTTTTCAAGCGGGCGTCGGTTGGTTAGCATTTAGCCGTGCGTCTCTCAACTTTAAAGCGAAAGGACGACGAATATGGCAAAGAGAAACCCGGTATCGACCAAGGCTTGTCCCGCGAACTGCATCGGCGGCGATGCAGACAATCAAAGAAGTCTCTACAGCGGGCAGAAGGAATGCATACCGACGGAAATTTTAGAGATGGCAAAAAGCGGCTTGCAGTACTGCAAATTTTGCCACGCGGTTTGGGAAGATCGTGAAGGCGCCAAGAAGCTTCATGGATTTCTCGAAGACGGCATGTTTTACCGTCACAAAATGATTTTAGGATAACCGCCATAACGAAAAAAAACGGGTCATCGCCCGGCTTTTGCGCAACAAGGCCGTTGGCATTTACCATTTATCATTTCCTTTTGGACAAAGAAATAGTACACGGATTTGAGGGATAGTTATTGATGAATGACCTCGAACAAGAACTGCGCCGCGTCGTTGAAGGAGATGTGCGCTTTGACGCCTATTCGCGAGTACTCTATTCCACGGACGCCTCGATGTATCAGGTAGAACCGATTGGGGTCGTCATCCCTCGCCATGCCGATGATGCGCAGGCGGTCCTTGAAGTGGCAAATCGCTGGAATGTCCCCGTACTGCCGCGTGGAGGGGGAACGTCGCTGACAGGTCAGACAGTAAATCATGCGATCGTCCTCGACTTTTCGGCTCACTTGAACCGGGTGATCGAGGTCAATCAAGAAGAGCTTTGGGCGCGCGCGCAGCCCGGACTTATTCAGGATGAACTCAATCAACATCTGCGCCCGATGGGGCTGCTCTTCGGCCCGGACACTTCGACGGCCAATCGGGCGACGCTCGGCGGAATGATCGGTAATAACTCCGGAGGCTCTCATTCAATCGCTTACGGCCTCACAATAGATCACGTCATCGAGTTGACCGCGCTTCTGGCGGATGGGAGCCGGGCGGTGTTCGGCCCCGTCACGCCACAAGACTTTGCCGAGAATATGAAACTTCCTGGCCTGGAGGGAGAGATTTACCGGCAAGTGGCGCGCATCAGGAATAATTATCGCGAGGAGATTCTCGCTCGTTACCCCGGTTATTGGCGGCGAGTGAGCGGGTACAACCTTGATGAGCTTGTCAAAGATCGCCCTCTCAACATGGCGCGTTTGATCGTAGGTTCCGAAGGCACGCTGCTCAACGTGATCGAGGCCAAAGTCCGTGTGGTTAAGCGACCCCGGAAAACGGCGTTAGTGATCGTGCATTATCATGAGATGCAGGAGGCTCTAGAATCATCGCAGGCCATTCTGGAGACAGGGCCTTACTCGGTCGAACTAACCGACAAGATGATCCTCGACCTGGCCCGAGCCAATCTTGAGCTGTCCAAGCGCATGGGGTTCATTCAAGGGGACCCGACCGTGATCCTGGGCGTCGAATACGCTGGGGAGAGCGAAGCCGAAGTGAGGAGCAAAGTTGAAGCTCTCGAGGCTGTTCGGGCCAAACATCGCTTCGGCTATGGCGCTCATATCGCCTACGACCCGGATGAGCAGAAAGCGATCTGGAAGCTGCGCAAAGCGGGCCTCGGCTTGCTCATGGGCATTAAGGGAGATGCTAAACCCATCGCCTTTGTCGAGGATACGGCGGTTGATCCGAAATACCTGCCGGTCTTCGTCCCCCGCTTCCGCGAGATCATGGCAAAACACGGGGCAGATGGAGCCTATTACGGACACTGCTCGGTAGGGTGCCTTCATATTCGTCCAATCATCAACCTGAAGACCAAAGCCTCGCTTGAACAAGTCAAAGCAATCGCCGATGAGATCACGGATCTGGTGATGGAATTCGGCGGGGCAATCTCGAGCGAGCACGGCGACGGGCGCGCCCGCAGCCCGTACCTCGAGCGCGTGTATGGTCCCACGATCCTCCAGGCGTTTCGTGAATTGAAGCGCGCCTTTGATCCGAAGAATTTGATGAATCCGGGGAACATCGTAGACAGTCCTCCCCTCACTGAAAATCTTAGATATGGACCAGAATATAGGACCTGGGAGCCAGGCGTTTTGCTCGACTTTTCGAAACAGGGCGGGTTTGCCGCATCCGTTGAGATGTGCAACGGCGTTGGTGTTTGCCGCAAGACGATGGAGGGAACAATGTGTCCCTCTTATATGACGACAAAAGATGAAGAGCATTCCACCCGAGGCCGGGCCAACGCTCTTCGGGCCGTACTCTCCGGCCGTGTTCCGCCTTCGGATTTCACCGGCCGCCGGCTGTACGAGGTCATGGACCTTTGCCTCGAATGCAAGGCATGTAAAGCCGAGTGCCCGGCTAACGTGGACATGGCGAAGATCAAATACGAGTTCCTTTATCACTATTACCAGGCGAACGGGTTACCGCTGCGGAACCGAATCTTCGGACGCATCGCCGATCTATCGAAGATCGGCTCCCGCTTCGCGCCGATTTCAAATTTGATCGCATCGTCACGACCGGGCCGCTGGCTCATGGATCGTTTCCTCGGCATAGACAACCGTCGCCCGCTCCCCCAGTTTGCGAGCGAGACGTTCACCGATTGGTTCAAATCACGGCGGCGCGCTGTCGAAACGCCTCGCGGTTTTGTGGTCCTCTTCAACGACACGTTCGTCACCTACAACACGCCGGAAATTGGCCGCGCCGCTGTCGAACTTTTGGAGGCCGCCGGGTACCGCGTTGAGTTAGTGGATAAGAAGTGCTGTGGCCGCCCGCTCATTTCCAAGGGAATGCTGACGGAGGCGAAAGAGCACGCGGCCTGGAACGTGGCGCGCCTCAAACCCTGGATCGAGCGAGGCGCCGCAATCGTAGGGCTCGAACCCTCCTGTCTGCTCACATTACGAGATGAGTCAGTAGAATTGCTCCGAAGCGATGACGCGAAGATGGTGGCTCAATCGAGCTTCCTGCTCGAAGAGTTTCTCCTAAAGGAAAGAGCCAATGGTCTGTCGTTGAATTTTCAAAAAGGGCCGTGGCGCGCGCTGCTTCATGGCCACTGTCATCAGAAAGCGATGGTGGGCACGGCTCCGACTGTGGCCGTTCTTCGATGGGCGAACTTTGAAGTCACCGAAGTGGATTCGGGTTGTTGCGGAATGGCAGGTTCCTTCGGATTCGAGAAGGAGCATTACGACATTTCCGTGACCCTTGGCAAACGACGCCTTGCTCCTGCAGTGCTGGCGCAACCTTCAGGCGTCGAGATCGTCGCGCCTGGCGTTTCGTGCCGACAACAGATTGAGCATCTATCTGGACGTCGCGCCAGGCATCCAGCGGAAGTCTTACACGAAGCCTTAGCGCAGTTATCAGATCAGTGTACGGGTTCATAGAACGCTGATGACGCGGATAGATACTCAATCGAAAAACGATCTAATCGCCGAAATCGCGGTAGCGTATAGAGCGCCTTGAGTCATCGCCGCTTTGCTTTCGGATAAAGAAAAGCGGCGATGACTGATACTGCTGGCAAACTCAGGAAGTGAGCCTCTCGGCTCTTAGCTCCGTAGTACTACTGTGTTAAGCAGCTACTCGATAAGTTCATCAAACGTCTCTTGTCTGGAGTCGTTTCTTCGTTGGCAGCATGGGCAACGCGGTAGGCGTCGCACCA
>Ga0154003_1000497_pt1 | contig 12362 bp, 10 predicted proteins | sample TSFL087MetaG_FD_104679 | JGI IMG/M metagenome (GOLD analysis project Ga0154003, IMG submission 104679) | Attine ant fungus gardens microbial communities from Florida, USA - TSFL087 MetaG | ecosystem: Host-associated > Fungi > Mycelium > Unclassified | place: USA: Florida, Lake Talquin State...
ATGGCTACGGCGTCTGGAATGCGGCGATGCGCGTCTTCGCTTATCCTGAGAACTATCTGCTGCCGGAGTTGCGCCCGAAGTCGGGCGCCGTTCACAATACGATGAATCAGACGGGCGCATTCCGGCAACTGATGACGGAACTGCGTAATCGGTCCCGACTCACGGCGGAGCAGGCGCGCGGGCTCGCAAAGGCTTATCTTCAGAATTTGACGACGGATCCGATCGAGGCGCTGCCGGAGGAACTAAGGTACCCCGGATTCGTTATCACTGAACAGCTCAACGACAGCCAGCTCGACGCGCGTCGCGATACCCTTCGCGAATATTTCGACGCCCTCCTCGATCCTATTCACCCGCCGACTTATCTGCAGGAGATATTCTTCTTCGTGCCTCTGGCCCTGGCGCTGCAACTGCAGAAGTCCGGGCAATATCTTGCCGCGCTTGACTGGATCGAAACTTTCTACACTGACCATTTTGCGACCGCCAATCGCAAAATCTATCGCGGCCTGGTTGTGGAAGAATCGCTGACGAACCACTACGAGCGCGATCCTGAGAACTGGCTGCAGGTGGGGCTGAATCCCCATGAGATCGTTCTGACGCGCGCCAACTCCTACACGCGCTTCACCATCATGACTCTCGTGCGTTGCTACCTCGATTTTGCCGACGCCGAGTTCACGCGGGACGACGTTGAATCGGTCGCGGGAGCCCGCGCGCTTTACAACTTAGCGCTCGACTTGCTGGCTTTGCCGGAAATGCAGCCGCCGGCCGGTAGTCCTTTTCCGCCGAATCCCGCGGTACAGCCGCTGAAGAGGCGCGCAGAGCTGAACCTGTTCAAGCTCCGCAGCGGCCGCAATATCGCCGGCATCGAGCGCCAGCTCACGCCTTTGACTGAGCCCGGGTTGATGCTGGACCGGCTTCCCACGGACGGCGATGCGAAGCGCCTGTTCCGGCCCACGCCATATCGCTATGCGGTACTGGTCGAGCGCGCCAGGAATATAGTGAGCGTCGCGCAGCAGGTAGAGCAGGCTTACCTGGCGGCTCTCGAAAAGCGCGATGCGGAAGCCTACAACCTGCTCAAGGCCGGGCATGACCTGAACATCGCCGGCGAGAACGTGAAGCTTCAGGAACTGCGCGTGAAGGAAGCGGAACAGGGCATTGATCTTGCGGAGAAGCAACGTGATCGCTCCGCGACTCAGCGCGACGAGTATCAGAAGTTGATCGATGCCGGCTTGAACCGGTGGGAGCAGGGCATGCTCAATGACTACCGCCGGGCCGGCGAATTACGCAACGAAATAGCCAATATCGACGCCGCGCTGACCTTTACGCAGGCGATCGCCACGGGTGGCATAGATGGGTTGGCCGGGGCAGGGGCATTTGCGGTCGGAGCGCTGGCGATAGTCAAAGCCAGTTCGTCGGTTATGCTTAACAATGCGGAAACCTCCGCCCAAATCAACTCCGCAACTGCCAGCTTCGAGCGCCGCAAACAGGAATGGGTGTTGCAACGCCAGCTCGCCCAAGCCGATTATGAAATCGGCGAGAAACAGGTGGACATTGCGAATACTCACAAAGAGGTGGCTGATCAGGAAGTGGCCATCTCTACCATGCAGCATGACCAGGCTCAGGAAACGGTGAATTTCCTCGTTAATAAATTCACCAGCGCCGAGCTCTATGACTGGATGAGCGGTGTGCTCGGCGGCGTCTATAGCTACTTTCTGCAACAGGCCACGGCCATGGCGCAACTGGCGCAGTATCAGCTCGGCTTCGAACGCCAGGAAATCCCGCCGTCATTCATCAAGGCCGACTACTGGGTAATAACAGACGAGACGGCTTCGCCTGCCGCCAACGAAAGCGATCAGCCTGACCGTCGAGGCATGACTGGATCCGTTCGCCTATTGCAGGACATCACTCGCCTGGACCAATTTGCGTTCGAGACCAACCGCCGCAAACTGCAACTGGCTGAGACTTTTTCACTCGCGCGACTGTTTCCGCTGGAATTCCAGCAATTCCGTGAAAGCGGCCGGCTGCCTTTCGCCACGCCCATGTCGCTCTTCGATCGCGGCTTCCCCGGACACTATCTGCGCCTGATCAAGCGCGTCAAAGTGTCCATCGTTGGCCTGATTCCTCCCGTCCAGGGTGTGCGCGCCACCTTGATCTCTTCGGGCATCTCGCGCGTCGTCACCGGCGGCGATGTGTTCCAGTCCGTCATCGTGCGGCGCGATCCGGAGGTCATCGCTTTCACCTCGCCCAGCAATGCGACCGGGTTGATCGAGTTCGAGCCGGAAGGGACCATGTTGCTGCCCTTCGAGAGCATGGGGGTGGATACGAACTGGGAACTGCAGCTTCCCAGGGCCGCCAATCTTTTCGACTTCAGCAGCATCGCCGACGTTCTGTTCACGGTGGAATACACGGCGCTGCAGGACTTCTCTTACCGGCAGCTGGTCATCCAGGGCCTGAATGATGAAATAAGCGCGGAACGCGTCTTCAGTCTTTGCGATAACTTCCAGGACGAGTGGTATGCCCTCCACAACCCGGAAGGAGTGGAGGCGCCACTGACCGTCAATTTCTCGCTTGTGAGGAAAGATTTTCCGCCGAATGTCGAGGATCTGAGTATTCAGGAGGCGCTTCTGGTCGTGGTTCCCGCCGAGGGGGCAGACTTCGAGATCGAAAGCGCGCGACTCATGTTGACGCCTCAAGGAGAGGAAGACCCGGTCGGAGGCCTAGCGGGCGGCAGCGCCGATGGTGTGATCAGCACTCGGCGAACCAACACCGGCCAGCCAGGCAACGCTGTCGCGTGGGCTCCCCTCATCGGCAAATCACCGGTGGGCGCCTGGGAACTGACTCTTCCTGACACGGAAGAGATGAGAAATCGATTCAAGAACGAGGAAATAGACGATCTCCTGCTCGTGTTGACTTATAAAGGAACCATGCCACCGTGGGTTATATAGGCTGCCGAGATTCCATCATTGATTCTCTATGTCGGCGGCTCACTTCAGAGCGATGGTTGTGATCGAAATCGCGGAGCGTATGGAGTGCGGCGCATCTTCGCCGCTTTTATTTAGCTTTCTTCAAAGTGGCAGGGAGAAGCCAATCCCTATGATTCAGCCTGGTCTGCATCAATCACCATATCGTCCGACGGTCCGCCACACTTCAACCACATTCTCGCCGCGCACGCAGTAAATCCGGTCGTAGAGATTCACGTTCGGGTCACAGTGCGGGATGATGAATTCGACGCGGTCGCCGATTTTGAACTCGCGGCTGGGATTGTTGAAGGTCAGGATGCCATGCTCGTCGCCGCCGTAGCTCATCGTCACGCCGGTCGCGCCCTTGACTTCGGGCAGGTGTTTGGCGCGATCGGTGGCGAAGGCCTTGAGGCCGGCGTCAGTTGTGGCCCGGTCCGAATAGTTCCTGCTGACGACCGTGGCCATCACTGTCAGCGACGGGGCGAAGTCTTCGTAGACCGCGCCGCTACTGCCTCCGCAGGCGCGATATTCGACATCCATGAAGACATACGACCCACATTGCAACTCGGTCATTCCTTCGAGGCCCGTGTCAATGTTGTAAGTCCCGGTGCTTCCGCCGGACATGATCTCTACCGACAAGCCGCGCTTCTTCAGGCTCGCGAAAGTCTCCAGCACAGGCGCCATCGCGTCCGCCGAATGTTTGCGTCTGGCCTCGAAGGTGTTGATGTGCGCCGACGAGCCCGAATAGCCGTGAATGCCTCGCAGTTTCAGGTTAGGCAGTTTAGCGACCCTCTCCGCCAGCGCGACCGCCTTCTCGCCTGGCGTCACTCCGGTTCGTCGTCCGCCCGGATCGACGTCGATCATGACATTCAGGCTGAGCTTCGCAGCCGTGGCCGCCTCGCTCAGTTGTACGGCCTGATCCGTATTATCAACGACCGTCAGTGTGTCGGGCGCGCGGCGAACGAGTTTGATCAGTCGCTCGATCTTCGGTTTTCCCACAAGCTCCGAAGTAATGAGCAGGCCTTTTATATCTGCGGCCGACATCGCTTCGGCTTCGCGGATCGTGGCGACACTGAGGCCGATGGCGCCAGCCTTGATCTGGCGACGGGCGATCTCTACGCATTTGTGAGTCTTGCCGTGCGGGCGGAGGGCGATCTTCGATGACTTTGCGTGCGCGGCCATCCTGGCGACGTTGGCTTCGAACAGGTCCAGGTCGAGTATCAACGCGGGAGTCACTAGATCGGCCTTTGTCACGCCTTCCAGGCCCTTTTCGGATTTTGTGCGATTGTCAATCTCTGTGTGCGAGTAACCGGTCTTCGGTTTGGCGAAGAGGATTTCGGGCGCAGCGGTGGCCGTGACCAGGCTAAAACTGTCACGCAGCACGTCACGACGTGATGGGTCCATAACTTGCCTCCTGGGGTTTATTTAGCACAAGAACTTCATTTTTCTTTTTTCTCATCGTAGTCGAGTAGCGCCAGGGTGTAGGCCAGGCGATTGTCTTCCGAGAGTGACTTTTCGATGAAGTTCCTAGCTCTCGCTGACTCGAAGCGAGACAGATTGGCGAGCGCTTGGCCAGGCGCGGCATGCGCCGCGCCTGGCGAAATGCCGCCGATTCGCCAGCGGCGATGATAGCCGGGGGATCTTCGATCTTCCAAGTTTATTTCTGAAAACTGTAATTATTGGAACTGCCATTTTGAAAGCAGGGAAGCGATCTGCGGAGGAATTCGAACCATTCTGAAATCCGTCGATAGCATCTTGAAATGGGAAAGAGCGCTGTGGACCTTTGTCAGAGCGGCAACAAGTAAAATTTCCTGGACGATTATCGGCAGGCTGGCGTGACGAAGCAGAATAATAACCGCTTGAGATGGGAGAGAGAGGCATTATAGATGTTGCGTCTGATAATGGTTCTTATGTAAGGAATTTACCCAACCCGGTCCCCTTAGCCCTATAAACAACAAGCGAAGTGGTCACGCCAAAGTGGTTAGCGATCTTCCGGACGGAAGCGCCAGATATCAGGAAAGATTTCAGCGATTGATATGGAACGAGAGCCGCAGCGCCAACAGAATATGCCTCATCCTCGACATTGAAACTGTAGCTTCGACCGCCAGTTTGCTCGGCGCTAATTTTGGAAGGTTTATGTCCAAACAGTATATGGCAGATCTCTTCCATCAAAGTAGCGGCCTGGCGTCCAGAACTGTGCCTTTGATTCAAAATCACAATGTGAGAGCCATCTTCCAAAGCCTGTGTGGCGCCTCCAGACCATCCGTCGGTCACGTCCAGACTCGCCCTCGACGATTCCGACAGTCCGATCAAATCACCCAAGTAGAGGACCCTAACATTTATGGACTCAGCCAAGGCGAACGGATCCAGTTTGGCGGCCAAAGCTACTTCGGCAAAGCCGCGAATCTGTAGCGCCATTCGCTCATACATCCGCCATCTCCCCACCTCAGGAGGCGGCAGCAGTTTCAGATCAGCCGGTCTCTTAATACTCAAGGCCCACACCTGTCGGCTACTTCCTCAAGCTCAACTGGTTGTATGCGATACGAAACATGTCCTCCAACGCCCGCGCTTGGTCTGGCGTTAGATTGCTGTCGGCTCGTAGGTGAGCGGCGACAATGTCCGGTACGGACTCCTCGGGGTAGTAAACTATCGGCGATTCCTTCGAGTTCCCTCCCGTCACAATCCTCTCAAATGGAATATTGAGCCACCTGGCCAAGCGAGCCAGCGTTGGCGTGTCCGGAATACCCGTCCCATTTTCTATTCGGGACAGGGTCGAAGCGCTGACCTGAGTTTGCTTCGCAACATTTCTGAGAGAGAGTCTCTCACGTTCCCTCTTACGCTTGATGTACTGACCTAGCTCAGCGACGTTAATCAGCGGGGCTTTGGCAGCGCCATCGCGTCCCCGATCCATGATTTGACTGGATATTTTCATATGGTTTGCGCCATAAAAGTCGGTTCGTAGAGCCACGCTGCTCTACAGATAGAGCGCGGCCAATTCAGCGCTCGCACTGTACCATGTCTGTCTTACAGATGCAAGGCGCTGTTGCAATCCTGCAACACCTCAAAAGTTGCGCAAAGTTGAATGCGCCCGATAGACACCGCCAAGCGATGTGCTAAAATCACACGTCGCAATTCTCAATCACCCCTGGAACCAAGATAGGAAACATGGATCAGGACCAGCGCTTACCCGCTATTCACAGAGGCTAAAGGAATGCTCGTGTCGGACGCGTCAACAACCACTCAACAGGCGGATACGGCGTTGAAGAACGACCAGTCCCAGCAATTCCCCGGCGCTGACTCCATCTCAAGCCATGAAGACCACCTCATCGAGCTTACGCTAAACGGGGATGAGACGGCGTTCGAGGCGCTGGTGCTCAAGCACAGCCGAAGAGTCTTTTCCATAGCCCGGCACTTCTTCCGCAGCATGGAGACCGTCGAAGACATTGTTCAGGAGACGTTTGCCAAAGCGTTCTTTTCGCTGTCGAGTTACAGGCGAGGAGCCTCTTTCGAGCAGTGGCTTGCGAAGATAGCGGTGAACAACTGCTACGACGAGTTACGCAGACGCAAGAAGCGGAACGAATCTCTTATCACCGACCTTTCGGAGGATGAAGAGGGGTGGCTCGAGAGCAAACTCGCCCGCGCGGCGTTTGACATACACATCTCCGAGTCGGAGAGAGAAAAGGCTGCGGAGATATCTGATAAGTTGCTTTCCAAGCTGCCTGTAGACGACCGCATGATCCTTATTCTACTTCACTCGGAGAACAACTCCGTGCGTGAAATATCCCAGATGATGGGATGGTCAGAAGCCAAGGTAAAGATCAGGGCCTTCCGAGCCAGACACGCCTTGCGCAAGGCTCTGACCAGGCTTCAGTTGAGTGAAAAGCGCAAGGCGATGTCACGTAGGTGAAACCCCATGAACTGCAAGGAAATCCAAACAATTACCAAACACGGAGGCGCCTTATACCCGACGTCCGCCGCGGCCGCGGAGGATCACATCAAAAACTGCATGGCATGCAAGAACATGTTGTTGTCAGAGAGGCTGGCCCCCGCGATTATCAAGGCGGCGAGCGCCCCGGACGCAGACATTATCCTTAACACAATTCTTGTCGGCGGAATTAAACGCCGCATACAGGAGATTCGCGAGCAGCGCTCCAGTTCGTGGGAGACGGCTGTGGAGTCGATGAGTGGGTGGCTGGCGGCCTTTGCGGCCGCCGCGATCATCCTGGTGGCCGGCGCCATTCAAGGGCGCCCGTCGACAATGACAAGCGACCTCGATTTGATCATTCAAAGCATGGATGAACACCTAATCAGTGACGCCCCAAGTCCGGCTGGCGTGAGCAAGGATAAACCACATGTTGACAAGTAAGCGTAAAGCGCACCTGATCGTAGTTACGGCGTTCGTACTCGGCATTGCAGTCGGCGTGTCAGGGCAATACCTGCTGTCCAACCAAGCGGCCCCGCCCGTAGCCTCGACCCCCGTCGACGTCGCCGATGAATTGACACAGGTCCTGAAGCTGGATCAGTCCCAGCGTTCGCAGGTCGTACAAATACTCGGCGACTGCCAGAAACAAAGCCAGGAACTGAGAGAGCAGAATCGCCCGCAGTTCCAGGCCATACGCGAGAACGCGCGCAACCGCATACGAACCCTTCTGGCGCCCGAGCAGTTAACGTTGTTCAATCAATGGATCAAGGACCTTGACGCCAGGCGCGAAAAGAAAGGTAAACAGACGAACAAGTAAACCATGACCAAAGTTGAGATTCGGCGCCTGCCGGCGCCCTTCAGCCTCACACTATTATTAATCTCCTCGGTTATCCTCATGCTGGCGGAGTTCGGTTGCCGCGGTGGGCGCGCGCAAGGCGAGATGGCCGTCATGCTTGAGAAGCGCATAGAGACCTTTGATCCTCGCACGAGCTCCGACACAGCCGTTGAGAGAATGCGGCAATTGATGTTCAACGGCCTCACGCGCAAAGACGAAAAGTTTAACGCCGTGCCCGACCTGGCTGAAAAATACGAACCATCCGCCGACTACAAGACCTTCACGTTCTATTTGCGCCCCAACATCATATTCCACAACAGGCAAGCCCTTTCCGCCGCCGACGTCAAATACACGTTCGAAACCATGCTGGCCCCGGGGTTCCAATCCTCCAAGCGAGCCGACCTGGAGCGCGATCACGTCTCGGTGAAGACAGACCCGGTCAACCCGCTCAAGGTCACATTCCACTGTGAGACCCCCTGTCCTGGCCTTGCAAACACCATTTTGCCGATAGGAATAATTCCTGAAGGAACTTCCGACCTGCAGGCCAAACGTCCCGTCGGGACTGGCCCGTTCAAGTTCGAAAGCTACACAGAGGACCAGGAGGTGGTTCTTACATCCTTCGACGAATACTTCGAAGGAGCGCCAAGCGTCAAGCGCCTTTCAGTCAGAGTAATTCCGGATAACAGCACCAGAGAAAGTGAGTTGACTAAAGGTTCGGTTGATTTGGCGATCAACGCCGACTTCGATCCGGTGACGGTAGAGACTCTTCAGAAGACTTCAGGAATCAAAACGGAAGTGACGCAGGGGACCAACATCACGCACCTGGGGATCAACCTGCAAGATCCGATCCTGAAAGACCGCCGAATCCGGCAGGCTCTGGCTTACGCCATAGACCGGGATGCGATAATACGAAATGTTTTACGCGAACAGGCCTTCCCTGCCCGGAGTGTGTTACCGCCGAGCCAATGGGCCTACGAACCGAATGTCGCCGAATACAAGTACGATCCAGATCGAGCCAAAAGGCTCCTGGCGGAAGCTGGAATGAGCAGCTTGAAGTTATCGCTCAAAACCTCCACCGTCTCGATTGCCCGAAAGATCGGTGAGGCAATTCAGGAACAGATGAGGAGTGTGGGGGTTGAGATCGGACTACAGTCTCTGGAGCAGCAGAAGCTTAATCAGGATATGAACGAGGGCAATTTTCAGTTGTATCTCCGCACGCTGGTTGGCGGTAATCAGAGCACAGATATTTTTAAATTCGTTTACGGGTCCGGGTCAATTCCACCGAACGGACAAAACCGCTCGCGTTATGTCAACCCTCAGGTTGATAAATTACTCGATGAAGCGCAGACCGCCACAAGAGAGCGAGCCAAGGAGATATTCTCACAGGTTCAGAAGACGCTCGCCGAGGACTTACCGCAGATATACCTATGGTACCCAGCGACCATCGTTATTTATCGTGACCGTATAAGCAATGTGAAGGTCGATCCATCCGGCGATTGGAGCGCGATCCGCAATATGAAAGCCGGGTCCTAAGAGATCAAAGAGCGCGCCGCAGATCGCAGAGCATGATGGCTGCGGCGCGCTGCTGTTTTTCCGGCAAACGAAAACCACCGTAGGCTATCGCCTAACAATTCTCACTGCGTCAGCGATAACGTAGCCGGAGCCTGAAGTCCAGCGGCTGACGCCCACCACATTATGGTCACCCCCGCTCAGGTTGAAAATTCCCAGACTCACCCAACTGGCTCCATTTATCTGTTGATTGACATTTACGACCTGGTTGCCGCTCGTCGTGACTATGACGTACGGAGTCGCAGAATTGTAACCGGAGTTAGCCGGATACCATGCATAGATCTGGTAGGCTCCGGCTGCCGGGATATTGACCATATACCATGCCGGGTCACTAATGGCCTCCGGCGTCGCGAATCGATAGTTCGCGCCGCGACGTTGACTACTAAAGCTGGAAAAGTCCCAGTTGTCGCTTGCCGAAAAGCGTCCGCTTGTTTCGTTGTCAACGATCGTCTCCCAAGGCGAGCTCTGCGTGACCAGTTGCATGTAAAACGTCCAGTTCCAATTCGGCCCCGGGTCTGTATGGGTCGCGCCCGGCACTTCACTGTGGGCGATTATGTGCGAACGCGTCATGGGAATCCCATATTTAAGGCAAATATTGCGCGTCAAGGCTGCGGACGCCCTGTACATCGCGTCTGTGTACCACGAGGGATTGTTGACAAAGCCTTCGTGCTCAATGCCCACGGACTGCGTGTTATAGGTCCAATTGCCGGCATGGAAAGCGATGTCCTTTTCGCGCACCATCTGCGTAACCTGTCCGTCGCTTGAGCGGATGACGTAATGCGCGCTCACATTCGATGCGGGGTTCTGAAACCAACTGATCGTCCCGGAATATGACCCTTGCGTAGTATGAATCACCACGTAGTTGATGGGGTGAGTGCTTTCGCGGTTTGCAATAGTGTAGTTCCCTGAATTGGCTGGCGCCCAGAGCGCCGGGCCGTAATCCATCGCATTCGTAACGTAGTCCGGAGAAGACAGCGGAACTACCATCTCATAATATCCGCGCTGAAGCTCGACCTCCATCGCCGGGACTGTGACCTCTTCGCCTTGTCGACTGGTCCCACTAAAACCGCTGTTCAACAGCCTGTTAACCTCATCGGCGTAAAGACGCGCGACTGCCGGGTCTGTAGCGTTGCTGTAGCGGGCCACGACCCTATACCAGGCCGCCAAATTCTGGCTGTCTTTCAGTCCCTCCTCATCAGCGTAAGCGCGCAGCAGCGCAGCCCCACCACGAATGTTTTCGGCCGTTCTTGTCTTGAGATCTTCGACTGGGATGCCCGTTAACTTTGCCGCCATCTCAAGTGTATGGATGTTCGGATTCTCAACCAGGTGCATCAGGCCGTAGCCGTTGGATGAACTGGGCTCTCCTTCGTATTCGGCAAAATGTGTCTCAGCATATGCGATAGCGGCAAGTAGTTCCCATGGGACTTTGAATTCTTCGGCCGCAACTTGAAAAGCCGTTTTCAACCGACTCTCGACTTGTTTTTGTCCCGCCGCTTTGGGAACCGCAATGAAGTTCAAAAGCAGTGAGAATGCTGCGAAAAAGGACACACTCTTTACAAACGAACGCATGTGTAAGCGAATCATGGGTGTTCCTCCTTGGTAACATGGGTTGGTACTATGGTGTTGTTGGGGGAATGACGGAGAAAGAGCCAAGGGAGCATTATCCTTACTAGGATGCGCGCATTATAAGTGGATTCCATATTAAGGCAAGTTCCCTTCGCGCTTTTTGCTGTGGACATTGGCCAGGTAATGCTAGCGCTTCTCAATTGATTTGCCCTGCTGTAGAGAGCATGCTCTTTTTTGCTGTCGTTATCAGACGCAGGTGTCTGTCTCACAGGATGTAACCGTTCAGATCTAGGATCGGGCAAATGCTGGAGCAGACTCGCCAGCATTTGCCGCACTATCAGTTCAGAGGCGCATATGAGTGCAGTTTCTGCCGGGCAGCGGGACACCATACAGGGGGAGGCGGCTGGTCGCAGGAGAACCTGATCGTTCCCGGAATCCACGAGGTCTATGCCGCTCCCGGCGGGATCATTCACTATGTATCCGACCACTCGTACCGTCCGCCGATCGCCTTTGTCGAAGCAGTTGCGTCATGCCCTAATTGCGGTTCGGAACAGTACTTCGAGGCGCTTCGTTGCGCGAACGCAGGGCTGGAACCGCCGGTTCGGTCATTGGAGTAAGCTTGTCTCCAGACTCAATTGATCTCCGAGAAAACTCTGGAATTCAAACGCGCGCTTGGCATCCCGCTAATGAAAGCAACGAGGCTGCAAGTCGGGGTTCCGGGAGAATTTTTGATAAATGTTACGCTAACGTCTTCGCCTAAGCCGAGAATTGCCGCTTCATGACATTTCTTTCCGCGGCCATTTCGCAATTCTCTATCACTAACTTCGATTACTCTCGCTCGGCTGACCTATGGGCATATGTTGGGTAATGCCACTATTGCGGCTGGAAATTCGTAATGATCAATTTCACGTCACGCGGCTGGAGAAACTGGCGCAGCCGCCGTCAGCCCGCGAGATGAGAAAGAGGGTGCAGCAGATGGTCAGCAAGAGACAGTTGACCGATCTGCTGCTGGATCTTCACGGCTGGACGGGCTTTCTCAAAGCCTTCACACGCATCACAACGGGCCGCCCCGTTACAGAAGCCGACATCGCCGAGCAAATCAGATTGCTTGCGTGTCCGATCGCCGAAGGCTGCAACATCGGACTCGCCGGAATGGAGACGAACAGCTCCGGGCTGTCGGCGGACCAACTGGCCGAAGTGAAATTCAGCTACATCCGCGAAGAGACATTGGCGCGAGCTACGGCCACGCTGGTCAATTTCCAGATGCAACAGCCATTAGCCGAGCATTGGGGGCAAGGCTATTCGTCAAGCTCAGATGCGAGAGTCTACGGCGTTCCGGTGCGCGCGTTGAATGCGACCTATCATCCGCGCTATTTCGCGTCGGCCGGGCGCGTGATTTTGGCACTCTGATTTGGCCCATTTCGGCGCCCTGATTTGGCCCACCTGATCCCTTCGGATGTGGGGATTCCTTAGACAGAATCTGGTCTAAGGAGGTCTCCTCGATGAAAAGGAG
>Ga0154003_1000498_pt1 | contig 12337 bp, 8 predicted proteins | sample TSFL087MetaG_FD_104679 | JGI IMG/M metagenome (GOLD analysis project Ga0154003, IMG submission 104679) | Attine ant fungus gardens microbial communities from Florida, USA - TSFL087 MetaG | ecosystem: Host-associated > Fungi > Mycelium > Unclassified | place: USA: Florida, Lake Talquin State...
ATGCCGCGCGCCGGGTTCGCGTGGTCGCCTTTCAAAAAAGGTAATACGACGATTCGCGGCGGCGGCGGGATCTTCTACGACTGGTTCGCGGCGGAGACATACGAGCAGGCGCTTCGCGTCAACGGCCAACGGCAAAGCGATCTGGACATACGCAACCCCGGCTTCCCCGACCCGTTAGGCGTGGGAACCGCCGTGACGCTCCCCGCGAGCCGCATTCAGATCGATCCGAACCTGCGAATGCCTTATGTCTCTCAGGCGTCAATCGGCGTCGAGCAGTCGCTGCCGCACAACATTCGGCTGATGTCGCAGTACTCTTACCGCCGCGGAATTCATCAACTTCGCGGTCGCAACGTCAATGCGCCGATTGACGGCGTTCTGCCCGACCAGAGCGCGGGCGTCGTCACGCAGATCGAATCGTCGGCCGATTCGTTCAATCACCTCTTGTTCGTCAATTTCAACTGGGCGAAGATCGGCAAGTTCATGATCGGCGCCGGTTACGTCTTATCGAAGACTTCCGACGAGACGGACGGCGCATTGAGCCTGCCCGCCGACAACTTCGACCTTCGGGGCGAGCGCGGCCCGTCGCAGCAGGACACGCGCCATCGCTTCAACATACTGACCAACTTCAGGCTGACGAAATCTCTCAGCCTCAGCTCGATCTTCAACGCCAGTTCGGCGAGGCCCTACAACATCACCACCGGTTTTGACGACAATAAAGACCTGTCAGTCAACGACCGCCCGGCTGGCGTCGGTCGCAATAGCGCGCGAGGCGCGGGGCAGTGGGATATCAGCTCGCGTCTGAGCTGGGGCTTCAGCTTCGGCAAAAAGCCCGATAACCAGGGCATGGGCGGCCCGCAAGTGCGCATCATTCGCGGCGGCGCGGACAGCGGCGAGATGCTGGGCGCAATGGGTTCGATGCCCCCCGGCCCCGACGACAAACGATTCCGCGCGCAGTTCTTCATTCAGGCCACGAATCTCTTCAATCACGCGAACCTGATCGGCTTTTCGGGAGTGCAGACCTCACCGGTTTTCGGACAAGCGGTTGCGGCGCTGCCGGGCAGAAGAATTGAGACGGGAATGCGATTTAGTTTTTGAATAGAGCGGTTTTCAGATCAGTGTACTGGTTAATAGAACGCGGATGACGCTGATAGAGCGGATTGACGCCGAACATTTTTTGGTTTTATCCGCGATGATCCGTTCTATCAGCGTCATCCGCGTTCTATTGATGCGTTCTTTAGCTTAAGCGCCACTCGCTGCCCCGTATACACAATTGAAAACTGATATAACTTCGGCAAGAAGCCAGGTGACTGTGGCGATGCCTGGCAGAGGAATCAAGACCAGGATGCGGTTTGGTTTTTGAACATAAGGGGCGCCACGCGTGAGCGGAAGCGCTGTCAGTAGAGCCTTCCGGCCAGGCTCGCTACGATCATGATCAGTTCGGACCACTCGACGGGCTTGGTGATGTACGCCTGGTAGCCGGCCTGGATAGACTTCAGGCGTTCTTTACTTCCCACGTATGCCGTCAGCGCCGCCGCGGGGATCTTCCCGCCATTCTCTTCACTCAGCTTGCGCACTTTGCGGATGAAAGCGTAGCCGTCCTCGCTTGGCATGGCTATGTCTGAAAGGATCACATCAGGCCGCCATTCGCCGAGCACCGATAGGCCTTCAGTGGCGGAGTCGGCGGTTCTCACTTCGGCGCCCTTGTTGACGAGCGCGAACGTGATCAGTTCGCGCGCTTCCGCCAGGTCGTCCACCAACAGCACGCGCACGCCATCGAGCGAAGGCAAATTGGTATACGACTCGTTTATGATTGAACTCGCGCGCGCTTTTCCGGACGGCGCCGCATGGGCGGCGGCCACCGGCAGCGTGATGGTAAAGGTCGCCCCACGGCCTTCTCCCTCGCTCTCCACGCGCACAGAGCCGCCGTGAAGTTCGGCCAGGTGTCGCACGATGGCCAGCCCTAACCCCAGACCGCCGTGCTGGCGGGCTGTTGTCGCATCCTTCTGGCGGAAGCGATCAAAGACATGAGGCAGAAAGTCAGGGGTTATGCCCGGACCATCATCGATAACCGCGATCTCGATCTGAAAGTTCACGCGCGTCAGCCGCAACTCAACATGGCCCCCCTCCGGCGTGAACTTGACGGCGTTCGTGAGCAAATTCCAGATAGCTTGCTGTAAACGATCAGGGTCGCCTAAAACCATGCCCGCCTCCGGGGCGAGTGTTGTTTTGAAGTTGACGCCCTTATCCTCGGCGGTGGGGCCGATGGACTCCGCGGCGGCTTCAACGATTTTGGCGATCTCTATCCGGCTGGGTTCGATGAGAAGTTTGCCGGAGATGATGCGCGACACGTCGAGCAAATCGTCGATCAATCGGCCTTGCGCCCGCACGTTTCGCTCAATGGTGTCGAAGGCCTTCTGCGTCTTTTCCGACTGAAGTTTGCCGCTGCGCAGCATCGTTATCCATCCCAGCATGTGGTTAAGCGGCGTGCGCAACTCATGTGAGACCGTCGCCAGGAATTCGTCCTTCGCACGGCTGGCTTCTTCGGCGCGACGGCGGGCGACCTCGGCCTCGCGGCGCGCCTCCTGCTCGTATACTAGCAACCGTTCTCGCGCTTTTTCCATTCGCTTACGTTCAGCGACGTCGCGAAAGGTCAACACGACCCCGATGACATTTTCGCGTTCGTCCTTTATCGGCGCGGCGTCTCCCTCAACCGGCGTCTCCCGCTCGTCTCTGGCGACGAGGAGGCCGTTACTGGCGAGTCCGGCGAAGGAGCCTTCCCGCAGAGCCCCTACAATCGGGCTTTCACTCGGCTGTCGCGTCTGCTCGTTGATGATCCGGAAGACTTCCGTCAGCGGTCTGCCTTCGGCTTCCGCTTCGGTCCACCCGACCATTTCTTGCGCCACCGGATTGATCAATGTCACGCGCCCTTCCAGATCGGTTGTGATGACCGCGTCGCCGATGCTGCTCATCACCGTTTTCAACCAGGCTTCCCGCTCCCTCACCTCCTGTTCTGCCTTTCGCAGGCGCAGGATCGCCCGAATGTTAGCGACCAGTTCCTCGGCCTCAATAGGCTCGGTCAGATAAGCGTCCGCGCCGCCCTCAAGCCCGCGTACGCGATCTCGGACTTCAGTGAATGTCGCCGAGGTCTGAATCACCAATATAGAGTTAATGGAAGGGTCGGTTTTGATGCGACGGCAGATTTCGATCCCGCTGACATCTGGCAAGTGCACGTCGAGAAGCACGAGTTCTGGTTTTAACTCACGGGCGAGTCGCATCGTGTCTTCCCCGGTCATGGCTTCGTATACCTCAAAACCCGCAAGCCGTAGAACACGGCTTTTAGCGTACAGCCCGGGTTCAAAATCGTCCACGTTTAATATCGTTGTCTTTGACGTTTCAATCATCATTCCACACTATCGTTTAACATTACCTTTAACGCTCGACTTCGCGCTGATTCCGGCCTGAGTTTCCTTATTAGGGCCGCCTGTCGCCCGCATGATCGCATCCACCAGCCCCTCTTGTGACAGGCCTTCCTTCGATAAAATCGCCTGCGCTCTGGCCATCAAATCTTCACGTTCCCCAGAGGTCAAAGTCTGTGAAGTGACAATGACCACCGGCGTCTGACTTGTCAGAGGATCGCTTTTCAGCCTGGACAGCGTTTCAACACCACTCAATCCGGGCATCTTTAAATCGAGCAGGATCAGGTTCGGCCGCGCCTCACGCGCCTTGCGAATGCCTTCCTCTCCGCTTTCGGCTTCATCAACCAGCCATGGCGATCGGCCAAGCATTTTTTTTATGAGGTAACGCGCGGATTCCTCGTCGTCGATCAGCAGAAGCCTGGATTCAGCGCGGGGAGTCTCAAGTCGCTCGCCCTTAGCGGGCGCCCCCAACTCTCTCTCTTTTGTCGAGTAACGAACAGGGATAGTAGCCGAGAAAGTCGAGCCTACGCCGATTTCGCTCTCGACAGCCACATCGCCGCCGAGCAGCCTCGCCAGCCTCCGGCTGAGCGGCAGCCCCAAACCGGTTCCCTTGGCATAGCGCTGCAACGGATTTTCAACCTGTGTGAATTCCTCGAAGATGCGGTCCTGATCGGCGGCGGCGATTCCGATGCCGGTGTCGGCTACATAAAATGTCACGTTGTCGCCTTCGGCGGTTAGCACGGCGCGTACGCGCACCTCGCCGCATTCGGTGAATTTCAGAGCGTTCGAGATGAAGTTTCGCAAAATTTGCGTGACCTTGCCTTCGTCCGTGTCGAGCGCCGGAATATCGCCGACTTCCTCAAAGATGAGGTCAACGGACTTGTTAGCGAGCATTGGCCGGAAGACGCCGCGCAGCGCGCCGAACACGTTCTCGACGGTGAATTCAGACGGGCTAACGTCCACCTTCCCGGCTTTGATCTTCGCCAGGTCTAGCAGGTCGCCGACCATCTCCAACAACGTCGCGGCGCCTTTGCGAATGAAGCTGACCTGCTTATCCTGCTCCTCAGTCAAATCACCGTCAGTGCGGCTGAGCAACAGTTGTGTAAGCGCCATGATCGAGTTGAGTGGAGTGCGGAACTCGTGGCTCATGTTGGAGAGGAAGCGAGACTTCGTCTCGTCGGCCCGCCGTAAATCGGACGCTTTTTCATCCAGCTCGGCATAGAGCGCGATGACCCCCAGGTTGGTGTCTTCCAGCTCGCGGTTGAGCCGCTCCAGGTCATCCTGCCGCCGCCGCAGTTCGTCGAGCAGCCGCAGCAGTTCGCCGTTCTGCTGCTGGATTTCTTCGAGCGGGCCTTGCGGACGCTCGCTGGCCAATTGGTCGGCGAGCGCACGTAATCGCTCGATGGTTACAAGGGGCGCTCTTTTCGGCAGAGTTTTTTTCATCAGGACGTTCGTACCGCTCTCGCGCGAACTGCTGATCTCACACACATCCATCAATCGCCGCGCCCCCATAATTCCCAGCCCCATCCCCGTAGCCGACCGGTATTGCCCCAGCAAGACGCTCTCAAGCTCGGCGATGCCAGGGCCATGGTCTTTAACCTCAACGAGCAAGGTTTGCGGCGCCGCCTCGCCTTCGACATGAAATTCGACTCTGCCGCCGTCCGCGTAGTTGAACGCGTTGCGAGCGATTTCAGACACGGCGGTGGCGATGCGCGATTGATCCTGGGCTTCGAACCCCAGCAACCCCGCTATCTGCCGCGCGCGCCGCCGCGCCGCGACCACGTCGTGCTCATACTTAATCGTGACTGTCAAAACCGGCCAACTCATAACAGAATAATTACTATTTTTTAGCGACTACCACAGCGACGTCATCGCGCCCACGCGTGAAATCCCGGTAAAGGACGCCGGCGATCAAGCTCGGATGCCGGCCCGCGAGGCTGGGGTATTGATCCAGATTCCATTGCGTCGCCAGACCGTCTGAATGCATCACCAGCAACGAATCCTGCGACCAGGGATAGACGAATTCCTGAAACTTGCGCGCCTCGTGGCCGACGATACCGGCGTGTGAAACCATGTGGCGGGCGCCGCCAGGCGCGCGCACCACGCCCGCGATATTCCCGATGCCGGCGTATCTCACATCCCCAGCGAGGTCGAGGTCTGCGACGGCCAGCGCCGCGCCCCTGGTGCTGCGCAGCGCGCCGTGAGCGAATTCGATCAGCGCGGCCGGAGAAAGCTGCGGGTGAGTTCGGAGCGCGTTCACCGCCGCCATTGCCGCCGCCGCCGCATCGGGGCCATGGCCCAAACCGTCGACGACTAAAATGACGCAATGACCGCCTCGCCATTCGACTGCCCAGGCGTCGCCGCGCGCCACCTCGCCGGGTTTCGGCAGGCAAACGGCGCCGATCTCAAGCGGCGTCGGACGGCTTCCGCCCGCCGGGTTTCGCGACCACAACTGCGCGACGAGCGCCGCGCCTTTGCCGGTAGCCGAATATATGTCGAACACATCCGAGAGTCGCTTTATCGCCCCCAACCCGGTGCCCGGACTGCCAGCGGTGGAATAGCCGTCGCGCAAACTTTCCCCGACGTTGGCGATGCCGGGGCCCTGATCCAAAGCAAGTAACTCAATGACCGCGACACCGCCGCGGTCGAAAGCGCGCGCCACCAATTGTCCTTGAGGGGTATGCTTGACCAAATTGGACGTGGCCTCAGTCACCACAATCGCAACTCTGCCGACGTCGTTCTCACTAAAACCGGCGGCCCGCGCCAAGCCAGTCACTTCCCTGCGGGCCTCCGCCACTGCGCTCATTTCCCTAATTTGTAAGTGTACTTGGTCGGTCATCGCCCGCTACTCATCTCCATCGCGCGATCATCACGCGCGTCCCTTCGCCCACGCGCGAAAAAATTTCAAATTCATTCGATAGCCTTTTGGCGCCACTCAAGCCCAGTCCCAACCCAGCGCCTGTCGTATAACCGTCTGTCAGCGCCAGATTGATGTCCTGAATCCCAGGCCCATGGTCTTCAAAAGTGAGTCGCAGCCCACGGCGCGCCTCGCTATTGAGAGCCTCGATCCTGACGGTCCCGCCGCCGCCGTGGTCGAGCGTATTGCGCGCCAGTTCGCTGGCCGCCGTGACGATCTTGGTCTGGTCCACCAGACTGAGACCTTGCGCCATCGCCAACTCGCGGGCAGCCTGCCGCACGCGCACGACGTCCTCGGATGTCCTGATCGGCATAGTCTCATCTTTCACCGTAACCATTGACGTTCTCCTGCTCTGCTCTGGCGAGTTGGAGCAGGCTCATGCCTTGCTCGACGTTGAGCGCGGTGCGCACGCCCGGCAGCGAGAGGCCTAACTCAACGAGTGTGATGGCCACCGCCGGGCGCATCCCGACGACCACCGTTTCCGCGTCCAGCACGCGCGCCATCGCCGCGATGTGGCCGAGCATCCGGCCGATGAACGAGTCCACTATTTCGAGCGACGAAATATCGATCAGCACACCCCGCGCCCGCGTTTTGGCGATCCCCTCGGTCAAGTCGTCCTGCAGCGTCAAGGCGAGGCGGTCGTGCATGTCCACCTGGATCGTGACGAGCAGGAAATCGCCCATCTTTAAAATCGGTATCCGCTCCATCTCGCCTCCTTTAACTGAGATTCTCCGCGCGCGTGATGACCAACCTGGAGCGACGCAAAGCGATAGCGAAAGCGTCGGCAAGAGTGGACTTTGTAATCACGTCTGCGAGATTGACGCCCAAATGAACGATCGTTTGAGCGATCTGCGGGCGGATGCCGCTGATTATGCAATCGGCCCCCATCAACCGGGCGGCGGCCACGGTCTTGAGCAAGTGTTGCGCCACCAGCGTGTCCACCGTGGGCACGCCGGTGATGTCAATGATGGCGATGCCGGCGCCGGTCTCGACGATCTTTTGCAGCAGACTCTCCATCACCACTTGCGTCCGCGCGCTGTCGAGCGTGCCGATCAAGGGCAGGGCGAGGATTCCCTCCCACAGCACGACGACCGGAGTCGAAAGTTCGAGCAACTCCTGCTGCTGGCGCCCTATCACCTCTTCACGGCCCCTTTGATACGCCTCGGCTGTAAAAAGCCCGAGCTTGTCCAGGAGCGCCGTTGCAACCCACATCTCGTCGGCCAGCCTCTTGGAATCGCCTTCCAACTCCTGACGTAGCATCGAAAACAGCGGCTGCTTCAGCGAGAAGATGAAGGTCGCGGTCTCGGTAGGCGAGAAGCCCTGATGCGCGCGCGAGCGCGAAATTCCGGATAGAAATTCGCGCGTTTCCTCCCATGCCGGGGCGTTGATGTTGTCCATATTCGGCTGCTGTGAGGCGGCTCGGATCATCAGGTTCAAGAATTGGCGCGATTGCTCGCGCAATTCGGATTCTTTCATTAAATCGCCACGTAATGTCGTCGCCGCCATTTGTTCCCGCATCCAGTCAGCGAGCAAATCGGATTCACGTTTAGAGATCAATTCCGGGATTCGGCTTTTGCCTTTTTGGTTCATCTTGGGTTCTCCTTCGCTATAAAATCACGTCCACCGGCCACATCTTTCAACCGTTTTCATTTAGTCAGGAATCAATACGTAGGGGGCTTTATTATCCAGTTCAAGTGATGCCTGAGGGGCTCTGCCAATTAAGAGCTACAGAATTTTTAAATTTACTATTCTCCCCCGTCTAGGTAAACAATTTTCCGTACGAAATTTACTATCTCTCCCCGCTAGCGCTTTATCAAGACCCTGTCAGGAATCTCTACAAAAATGGGCGCAATCGTAGAGCTTAAACTTAAATGGAAATGTGCGCCGGCAGAAAAGCCGCAAATACGCGCCAATGGCGCAATCCCATAGCGAGCGCTAAGCGAGAGCGCATTTACGGCGGTTTGCAAATGCGCGTACGGGACGGCAAGCGGTACGGTACGGGGAGGTCAGCTCTCCGTACCGTACCAGAGATCGCGCCACTTTCCCGTACACGCAATCGCAATCAGCCCTAGTGATTTTCCCAGTTGACTTACTCGCAGCCTTGATCTCATATCAGATCTGAGGCGGAATACGCCGCGCATTCCGCCCGCTTTCAGAGTGAGCAAGGGCGAGAAGGACAAGGAGGTCGAAATGAAAGTTGGTTGCGCCTTACCTCAAAGTGGCGCGCTGGCATCGCGCGAAAATCTGATCCGGGTCGCCAAGCGCGCCGAAGAACTCGGTTACGATTCGGTGTGGGTATTTGAACGGTTATTGTGGCCGATCAATCCGCGCGACCCCTATCCACCGTCGCGCGACGGAAGCTGGCCCGTCAACTTCCAGAACGTCTTCGACCCGATCGAGACGCTGACGTTCGTCGCCGCGCACACGCGCAATGTGCGATTGGGGACGAGCGCGCTGGTTTTGCCCTATCACCAACCGATCCAGCTCGCGCGCCGTCTCGCCACGCTCGACGTGTTGTCGGAAGGGCGGCTGGAAATCTGCGGCGGCGTGGGTTGGTCGCGCGATGAGTTCGAGGCCGTCGGCGCGCCTTTCGAGCGGCGCGGCGCGCGCGCCGACGAATTGCTCGAAGCCATGATCGCCATCTGGACGCGCGATCCGGTGAAATTTGAAGGTCAGTTCTATCACATCCCCGAATCGAAGATCGGGCCGAAGCCCGCGCAACAGCCACGCCCGCCGATATACCTCGCGGGATTCGGGCAATACGCCTTCGACCGCATCGCGAAATTCGCGGACGGGTGGAATCCGGCGGCAGTTCGAGACTTTGAAAGCTTTGAGGCGCAGGTCAATCAATTGCAGGAGACCGCCGCGCGCGCCGGGCGGCCGCCGATGGAAGTCGTGCTGACGGCGTTTCCATTATTGACGGAGACCTCACTCGGCCACGTCCGCCGCCCGCTCGCGGGAACGCCCGACGAACTGCGCGAAGACATCAAACGACTGAGCCGGATCGGCGTCACACACGTCATCTTCTCAATTCCCGAAATGACGTCCGCGCCCTCGCAGACGATCGACCCGGCGGTCGCGCGGTTGGAGCAATTGATTGATGTTACGCGTTGACGCGATTCGGCGTACGGCGGAATGTTAGATCGGATTTCAAATCAGTGTGCGGCAAAGACTGACTAACCACGGGGGACACGGGGATCACGGGGGTGAAAGAAGGAAGCAATAATCCTCCATTTTCTTTACCCCGTGATCCCCGTGTCCCCCGTGGTTAATCCCGTACTTCGCCGCACGCCCATTTAGCCGCGATAGAAAAATCTTCGGCCTGATGCTAGACTGCCCGCTCTGTTATTCCACGCTCTATTTTCCATTTATACGTTCTCAGCAGTGGCCGGTTGTTCGGATTCATCGATGCCCGAATGTTTAAGACCGGTCGCGCAGGCGCCGGTATTTTATGCCTATTAACAAACAACTCGTTCCCATCTTCATCGTCGTCTTCGTTGACATTCTCGGTTTCAGCATCATTCTCCCTCTGCTGCCGTTTTACGCGAGCCAGGTCAACGCGGCGGACTCCTCGGTCGGGCCGCTGATCGCGTCGTATTCGCTTTGCCAATTCATCGCGGCGCCGATCCTCGGGAATTTGAGCGACGCATGGGGGAGAAGACCGGTCCTGCTCTACAGCCAGTTCGGGTCGTTTCTGGGGTTTATCCTGCTGGGACTGGCGATGCATCTGCCGAACCCTCTGGCATGGCTGTTCGTGGGCAGGATGATTGACGGGCTGTCCGGCGGGAATCTGACAGTCGCGCAAGCTTACATCAGCGACATAACCGAGCCTCGGGATCGGGCCAAAGTCTTCGGCATGATCATCGGAGTTTCATTCGGTTTGGGATTTACCATCGGCCCCGGCCTGGGCGCGATCATCTCCTCCCAGTTCGGCTATGACATAACGGCTTACCTCGCCGCCTTTTTTTCACTCTCCAGCATCATCGCTACGTTTCGGCTACTGCCCGAAACACAGCATCAACGCGATGAAGCGCGTCCGCGCGGGCTGGCGATGTACACGCGCATCGTGGACTATTTGCGCATCGTCGAGTTGAGGCCGCTGCTGGCGGTCTTTTTCTTTTTGTCGCTGCCGTTCACGCTCTACACGACGATGTTTGCGCTCTTCGCCAAAAATCAGCTCGGCTTCGACATCAAGCAGGCCGGATATTTTCTTGCGCTGGTCGGGCTGCTGGGCGTCATCTGGCAGGGCGGATTGATCGGGCCAATCGTCAAACGCTTCGGCGAACACAGGTCACTGATGATCGGCCTGGTCGCCAGCGCGGCGGGGCTATATTACATCGTGGCCGTGGACGTCTGGTGGAAATTGATCTTCGTGGCGATCCTCTTCTCGTTCGGGCACAGCGTCTCGCGCCCGTCGCTGACCAGCCTCATCGCGCATTCCGCCCCGGCCAACCGGCGCGGCGGCGTCTTCGGCGCCATGACCTCCATCGAAAGCGTGACCCGCATCATCGGCCCAGTGCTCGGCGGATGGATCATCACCACACAGCCGAAGTGGCTGGGGTGGGTCGGCGGCGCGCTCTTCACCGTGGCCGCGCTGATAGGCTGGACGATCAGGTCGGGCGAGGCGCGATACGAGTTGGTCGACGACCGACTCGGCCAGGATCATTGACACTGAAAATCCCAGTAGGGCTTATAGGACCAATGGGACTGTCCTATAAGCCCCATTGGTCCTATGCTTACAGCAGTTTTCACAAGGATGAATAGCCACAGAGATCACAGAGCGCACAGAGAAGTCATTAAATCCCCTCTGTGTCCTCTGTGTGCTCTGTGGCTAATCGTCTATAAGTCCTATTTGATGGATGGTTGAAATATCGCCGGCCGGTTTATACTTATATTCTCTTGAACCCAATTCGGAATGACCCGGAATGTTTCATGGCTAAAATCAATCGCAGGAATTCAGTGGCCGTCAATGTGGGCGGCGTGTACGTCGGCGGCCCGAACGCCGTCGTCGTGCAATCAATGACCAACACCGACACGGCCGACGCGCCGGCCACCGCGCGACAGGTCATCGAATTGGCGCTGGCGGGGTCGGAGCTTGTTCGCGTCACGGTCAACAACAAAGAGGCCGCCGCCGCCGTGCCCGAAATCGTCTCGCGTGTGCGCGACGCCGGGCACAACACGCCGGTCATTGGCGATTTTCACTACAACGGCCATATCCTATTGAGCGAATTCAAAGAGTGCGCGCGGGCCCTGGCTAAATACCGCATCAACCCGGGCAACGTAGGCGCGGGACGCCATCACGACGACAACTTCAAGCGGATGATCGATGTCGCGCTCGAAAACGACAAGCCGGTGCGCATCGGCGTCAACTGGGGCTCGCTCGACCAGGCGCTGCTCGCGCGGCTGATGGACGAGAACGCCAAATTGCCCGACCCGCTCGACGCCAAGGACGTGATGAAGGAGGCCATAGTGCGCAGCGCGGTCGAGTCGGCGCGTCTCGCCGAGAGTTATGGCCTCCCGCGCGATCACATCATCCTCAGCGCGAAGTGTTCCGACGTCCAAGACCTGATCGATGTTTATCGCGAGATGGCGCGGCGCGGTGATTATGCGCTGCACCTTGGACTAACCGAAGCGGGAATGGGGTCGAAAGGCATAGTCGCTAGCGCGGCGGCCTTGTCCGTATTATTACAGGAGGGGATCGGCGACACGATCCGCGTCAGCTTGACGCCCGCGCCGAACGGCGATCGCAGCGAGGAAGTGGTCGTCGCCCAACAGATTCTGCAGTCGCTCGGCATCCGCAGCTTCACCCCGCAGGTCACGGCCTGCCCTGGCTGCGGGCGAACGACCAGCACACTCTTTCAGGAGATGGCCGACGACATAGGCAAATACCTGCGCGCGCAGATGCCTGTCTGGCGCGAGCGGTTTAAAGGCGTCGAGGAGATGAAGGTTGCGGTCATGGGATGCGTGGTCAACGGCCCCGGCGAATCGAAACACGCCGACGTCG
>Ga0154003_1000500_pt1 | contig 12332 bp, 7 predicted proteins | sample TSFL087MetaG_FD_104679 | JGI IMG/M metagenome (GOLD analysis project Ga0154003, IMG submission 104679) | Attine ant fungus gardens microbial communities from Florida, USA - TSFL087 MetaG | ecosystem: Host-associated > Fungi > Mycelium > Unclassified | place: USA: Florida, Lake Talquin State...
GACGGCGATCCAAACTTCGCTCTCTTATGATCCGAACGATGTCAATAAAGGGGTCAGCCCGCATGTCTCCGCCGGGGCCTACGACTCCAACGCCATCGGCGCAACAACCACTCGTTTCTACGGGATAGATTACGACCTGGACACCTTAGTGACGATCCAGCCGGCGACTCCCGGCGGCAGTTCGGCCACGGGCGGAGGCGTGTTGCAAACGCTCGGCCCCCTCGTCACTCCTGACGGACAAAGGATCAACATCGACCCGACCGCTGACATCGACATCTACAGCATACCATCTATCCCATCAGTTGGATTTGCTAATCGGCTCGTCATAGTAACTGGCCAGAAGTTCTTCAAGATTGACCTATTCGATGTCAATCCGGCCGTCCCGCCGGGGAGCGTGACAAACATCGTCGCCCAGGGCTTCACGTTGCCTGACGACACCAATGACATCATAGACATCGCGGCGGCTTCCATCTCCTACGAGGCTGAAAACGCGACGCTGGGCGGCGGGGCCATGGTTGATGCGACTTTCCCCGGGTTCAAAGGGACGGGTTATGCGAATTTAGGGAGCGGCGTCGCCGGCGGCTTTGTTGAATTTCAGGTGAATCAGGACTCGAGTGGGGGTGGGGGATACTTCCTCACTTACGCCAATGGGAGTAATACCAATCGCCCTTGCAACATAACGGTCAATGGAAGAGTCGTCGGTTCGTTTACCTTCCCGCCGACCGGATCATGGTCGAATTACACTACGTACCTGGATATTACAAAACCTATAGACCTCGGCGCAGCCCCGGGTTTCCGCAACGTGCGGATAACCGCCACCACGGCCGCCGGCGGACCGAACATCGACACGATACGGTTTGGCGCTAATTGATTGCCGCTTGACAGCCTGAAGTGATCGAAACAGCGATCCATGTAATGACCCTCATGAAGTGCCCCTCAACTAATCAAATCTCACACTCTGAGAAAGGGCGAAAACATATGAAAAGACCAGACATGAGAAAGGCGCTTGGCGCCATGACAGTTATCACGCTAGCTCTGGGCGCCTCATTGGCCTACGGCCTGATGAGCGGGCATTCGGTCAACGCCAAACCAGCGGCCGCAACTTCATCGACAACGCTCGCCGCCGCGCAGACCACCGGCGTCTTTATACCGTCAACACCCATTTATGCGTTGAATTCCAATAACGTTATTTTTGTCCTCTGGCCCGGCGCGACCAGCTTCACGAGGCTGGTCCGCGTGACGCAAGCCAACGGCAATTTGATCGGGATCGATTTCCGCTCGGCTGACGGGAAAAACACCGCTCTTTACGCCCTGACTGACACCGGGACTATATACACCATCAACCTGACCCCCAATGGACTGGGGAACGCCACCAAGGTTAGCGACCTGTCGCCGCGCTTTCCTTCAGGAGTTCAGTCGCTGATGGACTTCAATCCGGTCGCCAACGCCTTGCGCTTGATCGGAAGCGACCGCCTGAATTATGCGGCCGTCAATTCGAGCGGAAACCTCAACGTGACGGCGATCCAAACTTCGCTCTCTTATGATCCGAACGATGTCAATAAAGGGGTCAGCCCGCATGTCTCCGCCGGCTCTTATGACACCAACTTCGTCGGCGCGGCGGCCACTCGTTTCTACGGGATCGATTATGACCTGGACACCTTAGTGACGATCCAGCCGGCGACTCCCGGCGGCAGTTCGGCCACAGGCGGAGGCGTGTTGCAAACGCTCGGCCCCCTTGTCACTCCCAACGGCCAGAGGGTCAACATCAGCTCGACGGCCGACTTCGACATCTACACTGTGCCCAATCCGTTCCCTCTGGGAGGAGGAGGGCCTTTAAGTAATCGGGTCGTCGGCGTAAGCGGCCGGACATTCTTCACCATGGACCTGACCCTGCTGAATCCTGCCGTCCCGGCGGGGACCGTGACTCCCATTGTCACCCAAAGTATCACGATGCCTGACGACACGAATAACTTCATCGATGTCGCGGTGACGCTGGATACCTATGAAGCTGAAAACGCAACGCTGGGCGGCGGGAGCACGGTCGCTACGACTTTCCCGGGTTTCAGCGGGACCGGTTATGTGCGTTTAGGAGACGGCGTCGCTGGAGGTTTTGTCGATTTTCAGGTGAGTCAGAACGGAAACAACCGGGCATACTTCATCACTTACGCCAACGGGAGCAATGTCAATCGCCCTTGCAACATAACGGTCAATGGAACGGTCGTCGATTCGTTTAACTTCCCGCCGACCGGATCGTGGTCGAATTACTCTACGACCCTGAGAGCCATAAACCTCGGCACAGCCACGGGGTTCCGCAACGTGCGGATAACCGCCACCACGGCCGCGGGCGGACCGAACATCGACAAGATGCGGTTTGGCATTTTATAGGGCTGTGATCATCTTTTAAGCAAGAGGTCGGAAAAGTCAGGCTCGCTATCGCTCGCGGCAGCGAGCCTGACTTTTGACAACAGCCTTTTGGGATGAGTCGCTGTAGAACTGAAGGTCACCTATGCTCCAGCTTCATTCCCCACGCCAACGTTCCACCTTTAGCTCTAAGTTTTGTCTGTTTGCCCACCTCATCCCTTTCAAATTCAGGCCTGACGGCTGAGAACGTGGCCAGATAGCGCAATACTGACACTCTCTGAGCTAAATCACGGATGGCGCCCTGGTCTTTAGGGTTCGCCCAGCTTTTGACGGCCTCCAACTCTGGAACAACACGCTCCGACCAAACCAGCCAGATATTCTCGACGCCTTCTTCGTGGTCGAAGACGAGCCAATTGTCCCGCCGATTCCGGTCAGGCGAAGGGATTTGGACTATCTGGCCGGCCGGGATTTCCGGCGACGCGCCGCCATTCTCCATGCCGGGAAAGAGTATGTTGAAGTTGGGAAAACCATCCGTTTGTGTCGGCCCCTGGTTAATAACATAAAGAAAGCCCGGCTGTGGACTGCTGATGTAGAGGCGCGCCTCGTCCCCCTCGCCAAAGATCACATTCTCGAACGTAATGAACGGCTTGGCGCGTGGGTTACGCCTGGGGTCCCTTCGCGCCTCCACAGAGTAACTGAGATATCGGTCTGGCGCCGCGGCAGGCGGCGGTTGAGTCCGCTCAAGACCAGCCTTATCTCGAAAACTGAAACGCGATGAGGCTAGAACCCCGATCAACGCGGCGAGAACCAGGAGGAGTATCAGCGACCAGCGCCTTGGACCAACAAATGCGCCCGGCGGCGACAATCGCGCGCCTTCCCCTATCAGTTCGTCTGCGAGCGCGTCAGTGAAATCTTTGGCGTTAGCGAAGCGGTCGTGTGGGGTGAACGAGAGGGCTTTTAAAATTACTGACTGGGCGGCTTCAGGCAAACTGGGGCGAAGATCGCGCGGTTTAAGCTTGGCGCCCGCGCGTTGCAGTTCATAGAGATGCAAAATCGACTCGGAATTGAATGGTCGCTGCCCGGTCGCCATTTCATAAAAGATCACTCCCAATGCGTAGATGTCGCTGGCGGCGACCGGTTTACCGCGTAATTGTTCGGGAGCCATGTAACTACGCGTCCCGACGACTTCAGTAGTCTGGTTATCGGGAGCGTCCGCCATATCGTGTATAGTCGCAATTCCGAAATCAATTATCTTCACATACTCTTCATCGCCCAGACTCTGCAGCATGATATTTTCAGGCTTGAGGTCGCGGTGAATGACGCCTTGTCGGTGCGCGGCTGCGAGCGCCCGCCCCATCTGGCGCGCAAGCTTGGCCAGGCGGCCTAAGTCCATGCCCTCCGCAGTCAACACGGAGCGCAGGCTTCTGCCGGAGACATACTGCATCACCAGATAGGATCGCCCATCAGGCGACTCGCCGACATCAAGCGCGCGCACCACGCTCGGATGGTCAATCCTTGCCAGCGCCGCGATCTCTTGCTTGAACTTCTTTTCCATCCAGGTCTTTTGCGCCGTCTCTTGCCAGATATTCAACAAGACCTTGACTACCACTGGCGCGTCATGCAGCTTCCGGTCGCGAGCGAGGAAAACAGCGCAAACTCCGCCCCGACCCAATTCCTTGTCAATTAAATAGCGCCCGCCGAGCGTGACGCCCGGCGCGAAGGATCCGGCAAGCGTTTCAGATAGGATTGGGCGAGCGCCATTCATCCTCTGGTCGTCGCCTGGGAGAATCTCGTCCGACTCTTCCATGGCTTGCGCCAACTGATTAGCGGCGACTATCAGAGCCGGAGTAGCCAGAAAACTGTCTAACCGCCCCTCGTACGCCAGCATTGTTTCGACTTCCTTGCGCAATGACGCATCGCCGGCGCAGGCGCGGTCGAGAAAACCGGAGCGCTGGGCGGCCTCGCACTGCAAGGCGTTGTAACAAATCTGGCAGACCTGTTCATAAAATTCTGGCGTCATATTCCGATCCTATCCCAGCTCGCGAAGAAGCCAGAGTTTGGCCAGAGTCAAATCGCGCTTGATCGTCCCAAGCGATACATCGAGCACTTCGGCGATCTCTTTCAAGGTCAAGCCGCCGAAGAAGTGCAATTCCACGACTTGACTCTGCCTTGAATTCAAGGTGGCTAGTTTCCCCAACGCAATATCAAGATCAACTATATTCAGGTCGCGCCCGGAAAATACCTTCGCCGGTTCTCCCAGTTCTTCCAGCGCGATGTGGCGCGCCCCGCCGCCGCGCTTCAAGGCTTTTTGCTCTACGGCGTAATCAACCAGGATGCGCCGCATCATCTGGGCCGCCACTCCGAAGAAATGCGCGCGGTTCTGCCAACGCACGTTCTGCCAGTCAATCAACCGCAGGTAGGCTTCCTGTATGAGGGCAGTGGTTTGCAGAATGTGATCCGGGCGTTCCTTTGACAGGTAACTCTTGGCCAGTCGTCGCAACTCGGCCTCTACTATTGGGACGAGTTGGGCAAGGGCTTCTCGATCTCCCTCGCTCCAGGCTACCAGCAGTTCCGTGATTTCTGTGAACATAACTCGCTATCCCTTGAGCCAATCAGCAGCCACTTGACTGGGGGCGTTATGGTGGACAGGGGCTGCCTTGGGTTGGGTGAGAGTCCCGAACGAGGGCGTCGTATTTGAAGCTGCGGCTGTATTATATATGAAGACTGAAACCAGAGAGAATTTTGCTCGAAAATTATCGAGCGCAGAGAAATCATAATACTCTCTGTGTTCTCCGCGCTCTCTGTGGCCATTCACCTGAATCACGAATCACGGCGCGATCCGCAAAGACACGCGCAGCATCATCGGCGCGTCCGATTTGGCCTTGATGAGGTAAATGGTTTGCGGCAGCGGATCACCCTGCAAGAGACGCCTTTCGCCTTTATCGGCTTCTCTCTCCGCCGCGGTCCACTGGCTGCCTGCTCCATCTCGTTCTTCCCGAAGTTCCGCGCGACCGCCCCATTGCCTCTCCCACCGCGCCACTTGCGTTTTCTCCAACCTGACCGGCTGGTCCGACGCGCCAAGCGGCAGCTTGAGCGGTCTAGGGCTGACGATGATGGCGAGTTCCTCGCGTAACTGGTCTTTCCGGGCGCGCTCCAGAGTAAAGTATGGAAATTCGTCACCTCGCGCCGGAATAAAAACCGGCTTCCCCGCCGTCACTACATTTCCGCCTTCAGGCATGGTCGAAGAGGGAAAGATGAGGTAAGGGTCGCTGCTGGATCCATCGGCGTAGATCTCACGATCAATCACATAAAGATAGCTATCGCTCCTTCGAGGCGCTTCGATGCTGAGGCGCAGGCGTTCTCCTTCAGTAAAGAACGTGTCTGCCGTCGCGCGTTCGGCTATCGGTTTGTCTTGATCGCCGCGTAGGCGCCAGATTGTGACTCCCATAAGCTCCCCCTTCACGGAGGTTCCTCTGGGGCGCCTGGCGCTGGCGCGGTTGCGCGCCTCTCGAAACATCTTGTTCCAAATACGTCGCGTGCTGTCCTCCGGCTCACGTTGCGGCAAAGGGCTGGCGACGGCGCAGAGACAACAAAGACAGAGCATCGTGGCCATAGTCATTCGCCACCAGTGATTCGATACAGTCATCTTGTAAGTCATGATCTGGCTCTGATTCATTACCCAATGGGGATTACTTAGGATTCTTGTATGCCGAATATAAGGCCTGCGGCTCCTCCGCATAGAATTCCGTATAGCCACACTCACCGCAAACTCGGGCGACAATCTTAGATTCTATAACTTCTCTGAAGATTAGGGCATTTGGGCGCCTAAATATGCGGAGCGCCAATTTATCTTCGCCTTAAGTCCCTCCGAAGAGTTGGCGTTGTTTCAGGAAAACCATTGTTGAGCCGAGAATTGGGTCTGATAACGAAATGGATTTTTCCATAAACCCAACCACAATTCCGCAGCTCATTTAAATTAAGGCAGGAATTGCGGAGCTGATGGCCAATCCCAGGCCAAATTTTTCTATTTTTCTCGCTCACCCTCCAGGTTAGCCCACTCCCCAGACAGTATGAAGCTGGCCCAATAGTAAGGATGCCGCCGCTTCAAATCTTTGGACATCTCCAGTTGGGCGTTTCGGAGCGCGGCTCCACGCCCCTGTCCCTGATGCAATCTCCGGTAGTAGGCCACCATCAATTCTCTCGTCCATCGGTCCGACACCGCCCACAAGCTCATCACCTGCGTTTCAGCTCCGGCCAGAGTCAGGGCCCGCCTGAGGCCGTAGACGCCATCGCCTTTCCTCACTTCGCCAACTCCGGTGTCGCAAGCCGAGAGCGTCATCAGTTTCGTCCCCCACAAATTAAGCCCCGTCATTTCGAGGGCCGTCAGAATCCCGTTGCTCCCCTCCTTCTGTTCGTTAGCGCCAGCGAGCGCCAGCCCTGCCCGCAGCAAAGGATTCTCGATGCGCGATCCGTCCTTACGCAATCTGTCCTTTTGTTTAAGCAGACGGGTTGCGTCGTGGGACAATTTTCGAGGGCTTCGTTCTCCCGTGGAAGTCAATTTCAGATCTTCCAGAAAGAAACCGTGTGTGGCGATATGCAATATCGTGGGACTTTGGGATTCCCGGAGGGCTTCTTTGCTCGCCCGGCGTTTGGTCAGCAGGGTTGCTCCTGGCAACAGCGCGCCTATGGCTTCTCCTTCTTCCGCCGTGTAAGGCAGGGCGGGGAAGTAGAATTGACTGAAGGCGGTCGGCGTCTTTTCTCGGGCTTGCTTCTCAGGCGGCCCTTTCGTCTGTTTCAACAAACGCGTCGCTTCCACCTGACGCCGGCCTCCGAAGTCCGGGTCAGCGATCACCAGCGGCCCACTGTGGCCCTTTCTTGCCACTTGCAGTCGCAGCAGATCACGTCCGCTCGACAGATAGCTGATCGAATAGCGCTCAACCAGATACCGCCCCCGCTCATCAACAAGCGCGGCAAAAGGGATGAGGTTGAGCGCCCCTTCGGGCGAGATCAGCAATCGGGTCGTGTTAGCCAGCAGAGGACGCAGCGGCTGAAATACTTTCCGGTCCATGGCGCGGGCCAGATTCTTGACGTCCTTTCGCTTCGGGTCGCGCAACGCCCTGCGCAGTGACGCGACGGCTTCATCAACCGCCTTCGCCTCGCCCAACTCTTTCCACTCAATCTCTCCCTGACGCCGCAAGATGTAAGCTACGTAATGAGGTCGGCTAAAGGCGGCGGCGTCCTTTGCCGCTTTGGGATTGAATGGGCGATAAGAGGCGAACTCGATCAGCGCCGCGTCGTCGGGAATAGCCGCCCTCACGGCTTCTAGCGTGACGGGCAGGGATTGGGCGCGGAACTCATCGCTTCTGCGACTGATCTCGGCCTCGAACTTCTCGGCCTGTTCTTCGAGCGTCTTGACCCGGCCGCGATATTGCTCGGCGGTCATTCTCTGCGGTCCGTCGAGGATCAGCCTGGCGATCTGCGAGCGCGCGTCGGTCAACTTGTCGAGGGCCTCTCGATCTTCCTGGTTGAAGCGGCTGCGGAGCGCGTTCAGGCTTTCAGAAGAGGCGTCAAGCGCGCGCCCCTTGCGTTGGAGGATCAGAGTGGCGGCAAGATTGCGCGCCGCCGGGTAGTGTTGGGCATAAAGTAGATGTAGTGAGAGAGTCCGATCAGTTTGCTCCGAGAGAGTGGCGAGATGGGCCAGTTTCTGGCGTTCTGAGCCGATAGCCAGATTGAGCTTGAGGCTACGTTCGATGACGGCGAGAGCGCGAGACTGGAAGGCAATGGCCTGAGCAATCTCGTTTTTCGCCATATGGAGTCTTGCGAGACCATTGAGAGAGATGGCCAGGTCAGGATGTTCCGGGCCTAGCGATTTCTCCCTTATGGCCAGGGCGCGTTGATAGAGCGATTCCGCCTTCGCATAGTCGCCCAGGATGGAGTAAATGATCGCGAGATTATTGAGGGAACGCGCGACATCGGGATGATCCGGTCCCAGCGATTTCTCCAGAATGGCCAGAGCGCGTTGATAGAGCGATTCCGCCTTCGCATAGTCGCCCAGGCTCATGTAGAGGTTAGCGAGATTATTCAAAGAGCCGGCGACATTGTGGTGTTCGGGCCCTAGCGCTTTCTCCCAGATGGCCAGAGCCCGTTGATGAAGCAATTTCGCCTTGGCGTAGTCGCTCAGGTCATAGTAGAGGTTGGCGAGGTTGTTGAGAGAAGCTGCGACATCGGGATGTTTCGGTCCCAGCGATTTCTCCAGGATGGCCAGGGCGCGCCGATGTAGAGGCTCCGCCTTCGCATAATCGCCCAGGTTCATGTAGAGATTGGCGAGGTTGTGGAGAGAGGCTGCGACGTCAGGGTGTTCCGATCCAAGCGATTTCTCTCTTATGGCCAGGGCGCGCTGATAGAGAGGCTCCGCCTTCGCATAATCGCCGAGGTTCTTGTAAAGGATAGCGAGGTTGTTCAGGGTACGCGTGACGTCGATGTGTTCCGGGCCTAGCGATTTCTCCAAAATAGCCAGAGCGCGTCGCTGGAGAGGTTCCGCCTTCGCATAATTGCCCAAATTAACGTGGAGGTTGGCGAGATTATTGAGAGAACGCGCGACATCGGGATGATCCGGGCCGAACGATTTCTCCAGGATGGCCAGAGCGCGCTGATAGAACAATTCCGCCTTCGCATAGTCGCCCAGATCACGGTAGAGGTTGCCGAGATTGTGCAGAGAGGTTGCGACATCGGGATGTTCCGGGCCTAGCCATTTCTCCCTTATAGCCAGAGCGCGTTGCTGGAGCGGTTCCGCTTTCGCATAGTCGCCAAGGCTCCTGTAAAGGATCGCGAGATTGTGGAGAGAAGCCGCGACCTCGGGGTGTTCCGGGCCTAGCGATTTCTCCCTTATGGCCAGAGCGCGTTGATGTAGAGGTTCCGCCTTCGCATAGCCGCCAAGATTTCTGTACAGGTCGGCGAGATTGTTCAGACAAAGTGCGACATCGGGGTGTTCCGGTCCTAGCGATTTCTCCAGGATGGCCAGAGCGCGCAGGTAGAACGGCTCTGCTTTCGAATAGGCGCCTTTATAATGGTGAAGCAGAGCCAGACCGCCAACCGTCCGAGCTACATCGGGGTGATCTGGTCCCAGCCTGCTTTCCCGAAGTTCCAGCGCGCGTTCAAAAGGCGGCAGCGCTTCCTCATATCTGCCTGCGACGCTCAGATCGCTGGCTTTCTTATATAGCTGGCGCGCTTCATCCAGAGCGCGGTCATTGTCTGTCGCGACGCGCAACTCGTCGATCCGAATCTCATAGACGCCTGCAGGCGCCGCCTTCCGCCTGGGTTGCACGACAAGCAGGTAGTCGCCCTCCGCCTCAGCCACTTGCTCCACCGTTTCCAAGCCGCGCAGCCTGCTTTCAGAGTCAAATCCCATGATTTGCTTGCCGTCCGGCCCTAGCAGACGCGCCACGACGTCAATACCATCCTGTTCAATGATGGCCTTCAGAAATTGATTGGCGGCCAGCCTGATTCGATAGGCGTGTTGCTGCTCGCCCTCTAACTCGCGTCTATGAGGCTTGCCAGGCTCAAGCGCCTGGACGTCATTCTCGCCGCCAGTTCCGTTTCCCGCGACACGTTGCTCTTGAGGCGATTGCCGGAATAGATCGATTGCGTACCCGAAAACTTCTTGCGAAGGCGCGACAACTAACAGGCCGACGAGTGGGAAAAGCGTCAATCGAGCGCCCAAGCGTCGCATAACAATATCCTCCCGCGCTTATACTTCCAAGGGAGCGAAGAGCGATGTTTGCTGAATTGTAGCGGCAATTAAATCGGAACCGAGAAGATTTGTACAGATGTGGGATTGGATTTAAGAGCCAGCCTTCATATTGCGTATCGCGCTCCAATCGCCGGACGGGTCCACCTTTACGTTGCTTATGCGGTCTCGATAAACGACGACGGTCGCGGGGTACCAGAGGTATATCTGTGGCAAGTCTTCGGCAAGAATCTTCTGGACTTGTGAGAATATCTCCTTGCTACGCTCTCTTGTCGCCATCCGCGCTTCGTCGAGCAATTTATCCACCTGAGGGTTGACATAGCGTGAGCGATTCTGCCCGTTCGGAGGAATCGCGCCAGAGCCGTAGACCAGCCTGAAAATGTCGGGGTTCTGATTGCCGCCCACCAGGATATTCAGGTACAACTGAAAGGCGCCATCGGTCATATCCTGATTGAGCTTCTGGCGCTCCAAAGACTGCAATTCTATCTCAACACCGACGAGCCGCATCTGCTCTTGAATAGCCTCGCCGATCTTGCGGGAGACCGAGACGGGAGAGGTTTTGAGAGACAGCTTCAGGCTGCTTTTTCCAGCTTCCGCCAGGAGCTTCCTTGCCCGATCAGGGTCGTATTTGTAATCAGCGACATTCGGCTCGTAAGCCCATTGGCTCGGCGGCAATATGCTACGGGCAGGGAAGGCCTGGCCGCGCAACACATTTCGTATTATCGCGTCCCGGTCTATGGCGTAAGCCAGAGCCTGCCGGACTCGCCGGTCTTTCAGGATCGGGTCCTGCAGGTTGATTCCCAGGTGCGTGATGTTGGTTCCCTCCGTCACTTCCGTTTTGATCCCCGGGGTTTTCTGAAGAGTTTCCACCGTCACCGGATCAAGGTCGGCGTTAATGGCCAGATCGACGGAACCTTTAATCAACTCGCTTTCCCTGGTGCTGTTATCCGGGATTATCCTTACTGAAAGGCGCTTAATGCTCGGAGCTCCTTCGAAGTATTCGTCGAAGGATGTAAGGACCACCTCTTGATCCTCCGTATAGCTATCGAATTTGAACGGACCGGTCCCGACCGGGCGCTTGGCCTGCTCGCTGGAAGTTCCTTCGGGAATTATTCCAATCGGCACAATGGTGTTTGCAAGGCCGGGACAAGGATTTTCGCAATGGATCGTGACTTTGAGCGGGTTGGTGGAGTCTGTCTCGACGGAGACATGATCTCGCTCCAGGTCGGCCCGTTTGGCTGATTCGATGGTCAACAAGGTGTCGAACGTGTATTTGACATCGGCGGCGGAAAGGGGGCGCCTGTTGTGGAAGCTTACATTGGGGCGGAGGTAGAACGTGAAGGTCTTGTAGTCAGGAGACGATTCGAACTTTTCAGCCAAATCAGGCACTGGTTCGAACTTGTCGTTTTTGCGCGTGAGCCCGTTGAACATCAATTGCCGCATCCTCTCGGAGGCGGAGTCCACGCTTCGACGCGGATCAAAAGTGTCTATACGCTTCTCGAGCATGGCAACCATCTCGCCCTGCGCGCCGCCCCTGCCGCAGCCGGACTCCACGGGCAGGAGAGCTATCAAGGAGATTAACAGCAGGACGAGGCTGAAGGGCGCCGGCGGGCGCCAAATCGCGACTTTGGTCATGGTTTACTTGTTCGCCTGTTTTCTTTCTTCCCTCTTTTCGCGTTTGGCGTCGAGGTCCTTGATCCATTGGTTGAACAGGGCTAATTGCTCGGGCGACAGAAGGGCGCGTATGCGGTTGCGCGCGTTTTCGCGTATGGCTTGGAACTGCGGGCGATTCTGTTCTCTAAGTTCCTGGCTTTGCTTCTGGCAGTCGCTGAGTATCTGTATGACCTGTGAGCGTAGGGGCTGATCCAGCTTCAGGACGCCAGTTAATTCATCCGCGACATCGACTGGCGTCGAGGCTACAGGTTGAGCTATTCGATTGGACAGCAGGTATTGCGCTGGCGCGCCGACTGCCACGCCAAGTATGAACGCCGTAACTACGATCAGGTGCGCTTTGCGCTTATTTGTTAACATAGGGATTATCCTTGTTTACGCCGGTCGGACTTGGGACGTCGCTGATAAGATGTTCATCTACGTTTTGTGTGACCAAATCGAGATCACTTGTCATTACAGATGGGCGCCACTGAATGGCGCCGGCCACCAGGATGATCGCGGCGGCGGCGAAGGCCGCCAGCCAGCCGCTCATCGGCTCCACAGCCGTTTCCCA
>Ga0154003_1000501_pt1 | contig 12302 bp, 6 predicted proteins | sample TSFL087MetaG_FD_104679 | JGI IMG/M metagenome (GOLD analysis project Ga0154003, IMG submission 104679) | Attine ant fungus gardens microbial communities from Florida, USA - TSFL087 MetaG | ecosystem: Host-associated > Fungi > Mycelium > Unclassified | place: USA: Florida, Lake Talquin State...
GAAGGTCACGATCGTCGCATTGCCGCTCTTCTTCGCCGTCGCCTTGTTCGCCAGCGCGCCTTTCAAAAAGCCGTGCGGCGTCAGCCAGAGTTGCAACTGGCGTTCGGTCGTGGCGGCTGGCGATGCCGGCGTGGTGTTGGCGCCTGCCTGCCCCCAGGCCTTATCGCCCGCGAGGAACTGCGTGGCCAACGCGGCTTGCGGACCGACCGCTTCATTGCGCGATGCTTGCTTGTCGTAATCTACGGTGCGGGTGAAGCTCTTGAGTTCGGTACGCGGCCAGGGCGCGTCGGGACTCACACTCTGCCCCAGGTTGAACTGAGCGCCACTGCCAGAATATTGAGCTGATTTGATGTCGCCCATGTTCTTGATTGTCGCTTCAAGAACGCTTTTGGCGTCCTGCGCCGTTACGCTTACACAAACAGCGCATGTGAACGTCAGGGCCGTGAGAATCTTTCCAAACATCAGGTTGCCTCCTTGGAGTAGTTTGCGTTTGAGTATTTGACGACGTCACTGCTTCCAGCCCGGCAGCGACACCGTCGCGCGATAATTCGAATCGTTATACAGAGGGTTGCGGATCGGCTTATAAATCCGCCGGCCGGCGCCAGGCCGGTCCTGCGTGTAAATCCACACGGAATCCGCGTCCCACACAATAATCTCGTCTCGCTCGTCGCCCGTGACGTCGAGCGCCTGATAAGCGAGATCGGGATGGCCGTCATCGGGGAGCATCACTACGCGCCGCAACTGCCCGTCAATCATCCCGCCTTCCCGTACGTTAGCGCTCAACATCGCGAACTCCTGTCCGTCGCCGCGCCAGTTAACCGGCTGCAGGTGGCTCGATCCCGGAATCAGTTCCTCCTGCGCGAGAATGTTCGCGTCCGCGTCAAACAGCGTCACGATCCCTGTGTTGCGCCAGAAGTTCGCCGTCAGGATTTGCAGGCCCGGCGCCTCGGGACGGTACTTGGCGACGCTTTGCGTCTGCGCATGTCCGATGCGCGCCTGTTTCATAATCTTTCCGTCGGCGGAGATCATCACGAACCCCTCGTCACTGCCGCAGGAGTATACTCGAGGCTGCGCCTGCGGATCGCCCGTGTAATTTCCGGCCGAAATGGCGTCCGTGTGGTCTTTCATTTGCGCGTCGTGCGACCAGATGGGCTTCCCAGTCGCGTTCCACAACGCAAACCCGATGACGAATTCGTCCTTGCCGTCACCGTCGAAATCGAACGGGAACGGATAATGTCCCGTCTGCCCGGCGCCGCTCCACTGCAGCCTCAGGTCGTTGTCGAACACCCAGAATGTGTTGTAACGGTCTTTCAACAACAGCTCCTGCCGGCTCTTCTTTCCTGACAGATTTAGGAAGATCATCGAATCGCCGCTGTTCAACTCGTAAGGCCGCTCCCTGTTCTCCGCCGGCGCAGGCGGCATCCACGCGCGCTTCATCGTTTTGCCGGTCGCGCCCTCCAACACCTGAATCTGAAAGTCCTTGACCATCACGACTTCGTTCTTGCCGTCGCCGTCGAAATCGTGAATCTGGAACGGCGTGTCGTTGGTGAGCAGCGTGTTGCGCGGATCAGGGCGACCGATCTGCCACAACAGCTTGCCGTCGAGGTTGACAGCGGTCATACAACTGATGTGATCGAACGCGTCGCCGCGCACCTTCGGGATGTTCTGCGCGATCAGCATGTCTAAGCGACCGTCACCGTCCAGATCGCCGAACCGCACGTTGCGTCCCGCGCCCCACTTCGGCGTGTCGAATTTCTTCCAAAGCTTCGGTTGCGGATTGGCCGCGCGGAGCGAGCCCAGTTCCTTCTCGCGCGCGGCGATACGGGCGCCAATCTGGCGCGCCACCGCCTCCGGCGCAGAAACCACGAAATCGCTGAAGCGCGCTGGAATGTTCGCGGTAATTCCCGCGCGGCCTCCGAGGATGTCGCCGTCGCTCGCCTCGATGACCAGCTTGCCGTCGAAGTATGCCCGCATCTTCGGCCCGTCGTTTTCGACCTTCAGCTCGTGGTATTGCTTGATGTCATAAGATACGTCGGCGGCCCCTAACTCTTTCCAGTCTACCACGCGAATCTTCTGTTCGACGGGCAGCTTCAGCGCCAGCCTTGCCTTCCTGCCGCCGGAGATTGTGAACGCGTAGTAGTGACGGTTCGTGTGATACCGGAACACAATGCCCGCCGATTCGGCCAGTGACAGCGGCCTCACCATCGCCGACACTGTATAACTGGTCCACAACGAATCACCAGTAACGAAGAGCGGCTGCCAGCGCTCCGGCTGGTCGTGCATCATATGCTGTTCGAGATATGTCTTGCCGTCCTCGTCGCCCGCCACCCAAGAATCGTTATGCGTGATCGGGTTGTACCACGGGAACGTCGCCACGCCCCGATGCGGCAGATAGTGATATTCCTGAATGGCCCCATTCAGCAGGCCGACCGGCTTCGAAAGCCAACCCGGCGGGAACTTCGAGAAGTCGTCCCGAAACAATTCGACCTGGGTCGGCGTGGCGACATAGAGCGCGAATAGCAAGAGTAGGATTATGCGCATATAGCTTTCCTAGAGCGGATTGCAATTGCATGTACGGGAAGGCTGACTGGATCAGTACCGCGAGCGGTAGCGAGCTGGCTTCACGCTCTGGTCGCGCTCGCTACCGCTCGCGGTACTGATCCGTACTCTCATCTCAGTATGGGTACATTGATTTGCAACCCACTTTAATTGTCCCCTGGGAGCGCAGGCATCCTTGACTGCTCACATTGGTGATGCGGCGCGTTGGAAAGAAAAGGGCGCGTTACGGAAGCAAGCAGGCAAGGATGCCTGCGCTCCCAGGATACGCCGCGCTCCCCGGGGTTCAGAAGACCAGCTTCAAAGCGAACTGGATCTGGCGCGAGTCAATTCTCGTGCTGTTGATCACGCCGTAATTCGCCGTCCGGAGTTGCGTCCCCGGCGGGTTCCAGATTGGGTGATTCGGCAGGTTGAAGATCTCGGTTCGGAACTCGATGTACTTCGATTCCGTCAGGTTGAACTTCTTGTTGGCCGAAGCGTCGAAGCTGATGATGCCCGGGCCGATGACCGAATTACGCGCGGTGTTGCCGAAGCGGAAAGGTCCGCCGGCGGGAATCCGGTCTACGTAAGCGTCGGTGTTGAAGAACCGCGTCCGGGTTTGCTCACTCCGCGGGAGGTTCGGATTGACGCCGGTGGAATCGGGGTAACAGATGCCGCCGCCGTTCTGGATATTGCCCGGGCCGCAGTTGACTGTGAACGGGAAGCCGTCCTGCAACGTCAGGATGCCGCCCAATTGCCAGCCGCCCAATACGAAATTGGCCACCCGGTTGTCGCTCAGCAATCGTTTGCCTTTGCCGACGGGTAACTCCCACACCCACGACGACGTCCAGCGGCGGCGGAAGTCAAAGGCCGAAAGCCCTCGTTCAAGCTCGAGGTTGTAATCGTCAGACGGCGTCAAGCTGTCGCCGACCGAGGTGCGGATGCCGCTTCCGTTGTCAATTGACTTACTCCAGGCGAATGAACTGATGAATTGTAATCCGCGCGAGAAACGCTGCTGGACCTTCAGGTAGAACGCGTGGTAGCTGGAATGGCTCGGCGCGTTCATCACCTGGAAGCCGCCGAACTTCGGAAACGGACGTGAAAGGTTGGTGTTCGCCAACTGGGTGGGACGCGTCTGGTTGTAGGTTTGCAGCCGCCTCAGCTTGATGCCGGCCGAGCCGAAGTAAGTCGCCTCGACAGTCATGTCTCTGGTCAACTCACGCTGCAACCCGAGCGACCATTGCGCGACATAGGACGTGGGTTCGTTGAACTGGTTGATCAGGATGAAGGTCGGCGCGCCCGTGCGAGCGAACGGCTGCTCGAAGCTCAGGTTGGGCCGGAAAGATTCGGCCGGCTCATTACGGCGGATCGTGAATGGCGCGTTGCGCACGATGTCGAAGACGGCGTTGCCGATGTCGCGCACGTAATAAATCCCGGCGCCTGTGCGCAGCACGGTCTTCGGCGTCATCTGGTAGGCGATGCCCAGCCGCGGAGCGAAATCGTTCAGGTCGTTCAGGTAGGCGCGCCTGCCTAAGCGCCCGTCGCGCACGTACTGGATGTCCGGGGCCAGACGAAACGCCGGGTTTCCTTCGAACGGATCGCCCTCGCCCGCGCGCACGTAGACCGGCTCCATCGAATTGTCCCAGCGGAAATCAATATTGACGATCGCGTCGTGCTTGTCGAGAAACGGCTGGTCGTTCTCCCAGCGCAGCCCGTAATTGAGCGTAAGCCTCGGCGTGATTTTCCAGTTGTCCTGGGCGTAGAGCGCGAAGTAGTTCGAGCGGAAGTTGGCGATGGGCGCGCCGATCTGCCCTTCGGCGTTGTTGAAATGGCCGAGCAGGAAATCGGCGAACGGGTGACCGCCGGTTGCGCCTGTCCTCGCGCCGTTGTTCGTGTATCGCCCGTCGAAGTTAAATCGCCCGCGCGTGACGACGCCGCCGATCTGGTTGTAGCGCACGCGGCGCGCCTCGCCGCCGAATTTGTAAGAATGCGTGCCGACCGTCCACGAGAAGTTGTCCACCAACTGGATCGTCGTGTCGTAGTTGATGAATGGCGCGTCGCTCTCTTCGCCGAGTCCGTCAAGGCCGGTAATGCCGATGTTGGGCACGCCCCAATAGAGCGGGTTGTCGCTCGGCAGATTGATACCGAGGTCCTTGACCACATTGACGGTGTTGGCGCGCGGCGAGATGTGCGCGTTCACAAGGAGGCTTACCCCGAACCGGATGTCGTTGACCTTGTTCGATCCGAAGGTGCGCGTGTTGGCGAGCACCCCCTGGTGCACGTCGGTGTCAGTGTTGATGCCCATGTCAGGGACGGCGAAGGGGTCGTAGCCGAGTTCGCGCGAGATGCTGTGGCGGAAGAACCAGTTTGACTTCGAGCTTTCGTTGAAATCGATCCGGTAGGTGTACTGGTCTGCGTCAATGCGCCGCGCTTCGTTGTTGACGAAGTTGGCGCCGATTCGCTCCTGCTGCGGCAGCGGGTAAAAGGCGAGCAACTTCTTCGCTACTGGGTGAATGCGGTTCTCAGGAATCCGGTTGTTTGGAAACGGCGTCGGGGCGCCGATCACGTCTCCGGCCGCGTTGAAGACGCGTGTCGCCGGATCGTAGATGGTTGCGAAGCCTGAAAAATCGCCGTTGCGCCAGGCAGTGAGCGGAAGCGCCGGCGTCCGGGTAAGCGCCTTGCGCTCGCGCAACCCCTCCCAGTTGAAGAGGAAGAACAACCTGTCCCTGCCGTTAATCTTCGGCAGGATTACCGGCCCGCCAACCGTCGCGCCGTACTGATTGCGCTTGAAGGGCGGGATCGGCTCGTTCGGGCGGTCGAAGTAGTTCTTGGCGTCGAGCGTCGAGTTGCGCAGGAACTCGAACAGCGTCCCATGAAACTGGTTCGTCCCAGACTTGGTCGAGACGTTGACCTGTGCAATTGCCCGGCCGTATTCGGCGTCGAACAGCCCCGACTCGACCTTGAACTCGCGGATCGCGTCAATCGAAGGCAGCAGCATGTAGCTGTTGAAATTGAGGTCGGTGTTCTCGATCCCGTCGAGCGAGTAGTGGTTGAAATGGATGCGCTGCCCCGAGACGTTCAGCGCGAAGCTGTTGCGCTGTCCGCCCATCCGCTGCTGGCCCTGAGCGGAGGCCGGCCCGTTGGTCGTGGCGCCGGGGATGAGCGAAGTGAGCTGTAGGTAATTGCGGCCGTTGAGCGGCAACTCTACTATGCTGCGGTTTTCGATCACCGTGCCGATAGAGGCGTTCTCGCTCTGCAAGACCGGCGCGCCTCCGGTGATTTCGACCGTGTTGGTCATCTCTCCGACCTCGAGTATCACATCAATCCGGTTCGCGCTGCCGACCAGGACCTCGATGTTCTTGCGCTCGACGGCGCGGAAACCGGTCTTTTCGACTTTCAGCGTGTAGATCCCGGGTGGCAACGCCGGTATCGCATAAAGCCCCGAATCATTGGTCTGAAGCTCTCGAACGGCGTTGGTGGCCGAGTTGGTGAGCGTAACCCTCACCCCGGCGACGACTGAACCGTTCGAGTCGGAGACGACCCCGCTGATTTCACCAGACGGCGTTTGGGCAAACGTCGGGAAGGCGAAGGCCACGAGGAGAAGGAAAGCGGTGGTAGCTCGTAAGAACATGGGCGGACCTCCTTATAGGTTAGAGTTGGAGAAAGGAACATCTCGACGTACGCCAACGCTTGCCGTGTAAATAATCGTGAAAGCCGCGAGCGAACGTAACAGACCCTTACAATCAAATGAGAGCGCGCCCTTTGGCCTGCCATTCGTCTAAATGCCAGGTCAAAAGTCTTCAGAGGTCGAATATGAATGCCAGTTGTTCTATGTGACCGTGTCCTCAGCCATATGGCGGTCGAAGAGACGCCGAATTGTAGTGGCGCGCGACGGATTTAGGCAATAACAAGCGTTCAAAATTTACCGTGGCGCGGACTTTAACCCAAATCCACGGCTAAACATGTACCGTGGACTGTCGGGATCTGCGGAGGTCTTCCCAAGTAGGCGACTGGCGGGGCCTTCCGCAGACCCCGCCAGTCTACGGTACATCGCCGCCGGCTCGAACAATTATCTGAGCAAAAACGTAACGTCATCGGGAAAGCCCGGTATGGCGCAAATGACTGGCGCCGTCTTTCATCACGATGGCGATCCTGCGGAGGCGCCGCAATGACATCTGAGGCGACGAAACAGCGAAGACAGGCATATTCATTATCGACCGGCTGGCTGGCATACGCCTGTTTGTCAGGAAACGGATGCTTCGCGGGCGCCGTCCTGGCGTTGCACCTGCTCCAACCTGAACGGTCTACATTGAATGAAGCCGTGAGTTTTTACGTACACGGCGCTCAGGGATGGCTCTTTACTGCGGGCATGCTGGCCTGGGGGGGTGGATCAGCGGCCCTGGTCCTGGGGCTCGCGCGAACCATCCGCATCCGGGCCGGCAAGGCCGGATTATTGGTTCTCGCGGTGTGGAGCGGCGGTGTGCTCACAAGCGGATTGTTTCGCGCCGATCCGCCGGGTCAATGGGGCAATTCTCCATCGGCGGCCGCCTTGATTCACGAAAATGCGGCGCGCGTTTCCTTTATCGCCCTGCCCATTGCCGCTTTACTGCTCTCGCATGGCTTACGCCGGGCGCCGGAGTGGCGCCGGACCGCCGGCGTTCTGTACTTGCCAGCGGTCATGATCATAGTCAGCCTGATCGTCTTCTTTGCATCATTATTGCCGGTCTCTGATTCGCTCCGCCCTCCCATACTGTTCGGTCTCACCGAGCGAATGCTACTCGCAGCATATGCGGCATGGCTTTGCGCTGCGGCGATCTGGCTGTTGCGTTCGACTCCCGGCCCTGCCCGGTAGGCCGTCACTCCGATGAAGACCTCCGGCGCCCCTTAAGCTAATCATCTCCGGCAAACTCTACTTATAGCGTCTTCGATTTGAATATTCAGGTTGAATCAACCACGGGGGGCACGGGGATCACTGGGAAGAGCAAAATAAACATCCCCGTGGTCCCCGTGGTTTGTTATTCCCGAACACCAAAATGAAAAACGCTGTAATCGCGATAGTCATCTTCTATTCCATCTCGACGCGGAGATATGGCCGGGCGCATAATACGTGCGACTGGAGGTCCCTTTCCAATATCGCGAGGTATAGATCGTGAACGCAACGCTGAACGAGTATGAACTGCGCGCGCTCGGCGCGATGGTCGAAAAGCATATCGCAACGCCCGATTACTATCCGATGACGCTCAACGCGCTGGTCAACGCCTGCAACCAGAAGAATCATCGCGACCCGGTGGTCTCTTACGACGAAACGATCGTAGCCAAGGCGCTTGACGGTTTGCGAGAGAAGAATCTGGCCTATGTTTTCTACGGCTCGGAGGCGCGCGCGCCTAAATACGGCCACCTCTTCCCAAAAGCTTTCGATTTGAGTGAGGCTGAAACCCCGTTGATGTGCGTGTTAATCTTGCGCGGGCCGCAAACCTCTGGCGAGTTGCGTTCGCGCACTCAACACCTGCGCAGTTTTGGAAGCCTGGCCGAAGTCGAAACCCTACTTCAGGAGTTGTCGCTGCGAGATAAGCCTTTGATAGTGAAGTTGCCACGCCAGCCGGGTTCACGGGAATCGCGGTTCGCCCATCTCCTCGGCGGCCCGGTCGAGATGGGGCAAAGCGAGGCGCCGTGGCGCCAAGAGCCTTTAGTTCTACAGAGACAATCCGAGAACGATAAGATCGCGAAGCTGGAAGAAGAGATTGCCTTGCTGCGCCTGGAGCTGAGTGACCTGAAAGAGCAGTTCGCAGAGTTCAAAAGAGAATTGGGCGGCTGAATACTCTTCCAAACAAGGTTGATGGCCAGGGGACGGAATCGAACCGCCGACGCACGGATTTTCCGCACGGGCGGCCAACATTATTCCGTTGTTGAAGAACGCCGTAGAAATACTCGCTTAAAGTTGATAACACGCCAGAGAAATGATTGTTGTATCCGCGAGTATGGCGCTTTTGCCCGTGGTTATCATAGACTTACTGCGCTCGCGATTCACCGTTTCAAGAACAAACAATCACCAGGAGAGAGTCACAATGAAGAGACGTGATTTCATCAAGGATTCCGCCGCCGCTGCCGCGTCCACGCTCGGCTTCAACATAAAGACATACGCCGGCAGTCCGAACGGCGTGGTCCGTGTCGCCGTGGTCGGCGTCAACGGGCAGGGCAAGGCGCACATCGGCGCATATTCCAGGATGGCCGACGTCGAGGTCGCCGCCATCTGCGATGTGGACGGCTCCGTGCTCAAGCAGCGATGCGACGAAGTTGAAAAGAACACGGGCAAGAGGCCCATAGAGTACGTGGACATTCGCAAGCTGCTCGAAGACAAGACGATTGACGCCATCTCTATCGCCACCCCGAATCACTGGCACTCGTTAATGGGCGTCTTGGCTTGCCAGGCGGGCAAGGACGTTTATGTCGAAAAGCCCTGCTCGCATAGTTATTGGGAAGGCAAGCAACTCGTCACCGCCGCGCGCAAATACAATCGCATCGTCCAGCACGGCACAAACAGCCGTTCGACCGTCGCCCTGCGCGAGGCCATGCAGAAGCTGCGGGAGGGCGTGATCGGCGATGTTTATATGGCTCGCGGGCTTTGTTTCAAATGGCGCAACACGATCCTCAAGAAGCAGGACAGTTCCGTCCCGCAGGGCGTTGATTACGACCTGTGGCTGGGGCCGGCGCCCGCGCGCCCGTTCAATCCCAATCGCTTTCACTACAACTGGCACTGGAACTGGGACTACGGCAATGGCGACATCGGCAACCAGGGCATACACGAGATGGACATCTGCCGCTGGGGCCTGGGCGTGACGCTGCCGACCAAGGTCTTTTCGATGGGCGGCCATTTTATGTTCGACGACGATCAGGTCACTCCGAACACCCAGGTGGCCAACCTCGAATTCAATAAGAACGGCAAGAAGGTGATGATCGTCTTTGAAGTCCGCCACTGGATGTCGAACAACGAGGCGGGCATTGGGCAGCGCCTCGATGACAAGGGATTGGTCACCGACAGCAACTGCATCGGCAACATCTTCTACGGCTCGGAAGGTTACATGGCCATCGAGGGGTACAACTCCTACAAGACTTTCCTGGGCAAGAAGCAGGAGCCGGGGCCTTCCCGGCGCGAAGGCGGGAGTAACTGGGAAAACTTCATCAAAGCCGTTCGCAGTCGCAAGCGCGAGGACCTGAACGCCGACATCGAGGAGGGCCATCTTTCGTCGGCGTTGATGCATCTGGCCAACATTTCATATCGAGTCGGGCGTTCGATCGAATTCGACCCCTCGAAAGAGCAGATCGTCAAGGACGGTAAGGCCAATGACATGCTGCGGCGCAAGTACCGCGAGCCGTTCGTAGTGCCTGAGAAAGTTTAAGGATCGAGGATCGAATGGATAATGCGCCCCTCGATCTTCCATCCTCGATCCTCACTTAAATTGTACGGCGCTAAATTGAAGGCTGTGCAAATAAAAGCCCATTGCAATCAACACTATGTGGGCCAGACCTGGGTACGCATCGCTTCCAGCGTGCAGGCGTGGCAGGATGCGCATTGAAAAGCTACGATCATTTACATCCTTTCTGGAATTAGGCTTGACTGTTGAAACGAAGGCCAAGCCTGATTCCAGAAGCAACATCTGCAATCTCACCATCTCGGCGCCAATCGAGGCCGTCAACACGAGGTAACCAGCTTATTCTATCGCTACATTATGACGCGGCATTCCCCTTATTACAGCGACAGACTGTCGCGTCTCGCGCCGCCGTCCATACTGAGCGCATGTCACTCTCCTTGCGGAATCAGGAGTTTAGCGGAAGGTGGGAACGCGGCTCCCATTTTGCTAAAAGGATCAGCCCATTCCGGGACAGTTCCAAAGCCTCTCTGATCTTCAAAAGGTTATTCAATATGTCGATTCGCAAGATTCGTAATTTCTACGTCTTTCGCAGAGAATTCCACACGCCTCTCCCCGCCCCCCTATCCGACCCCCTACCGATCTTCTTCTTGTTCTGTCCCTCCAAAAGAGAACTTCCGCTGACCGAGCTTGAGAGATTGGGCATATGGGCAGCGAGTCGGGCAAGGGAACAGGCCAAGAAAAACAGTTTTCCTTCAAGAAGCGCGTTTGATAATTGAAATGCCTGTCAAGCCGCTTCCCGAAGCCACATCGTGGATTGCAATCCGAGATCGAATGAGGCCGGCGCCTTCTTGATCGTAGGATCAGCGAGATTTGCCTTCATCTTCAAGAGTAACATCCCACGGCGTCTCAGTTTGCGACCCAGCTCATTCGGCGTCCCCGGAATCCGTGACTGGCGTACGGCGCAGAAGGAGTTCTTCTGCATTCAGGGGGCGGCTGACCTGACCACTGACGCGCTCATGGAAGAACAAGCTCTGCCGCATCTCATGAAGATTGTGGCTCTGAACCCAATCGTACATCTCGGCAACGAAGTCGGTATAAGCCTTGTACAGTCGGTCGACGAGCGCCTTAGTCTCCAAAAATTCCTCGTCGGAGAGCTCGATCGTCTCGAGATAGTCGATAGCGTCGTCAGTGCCCATATGATGACCGGACTCGACGCTCGAGTGCTCGCTGCCATAATAAAGATAGGGATTATTTGGAATAGACTTGCACACCTCAGCCGTCGTCGACAAGAACTTATAGCCTGTCGATTCAACAGTTTCGACAATGGCAAGGAGTTGCTTTGGGCTTGCTTTCGCCGCAATCGCAACGAAATCGTAGGTGAGCATGCGGGACCTGCGAGTCGCGTCACTCCACGCGAAGAGCATGGCGTCGGTGAACGCGCACATCTTATCGAGGCCGGCGCGCTTCATGTCATGGATCCACCACGGCCAATGTGTCGCGTCCTCGTAGCTGTGGATGTTGACCAGGCGCTGATAAGGTGTGTCGATCCGCTCGTTTCGAATGATGTACGTATTGACATCCATGAAAGAGAAGACGAAATGCGCCATCATGGGCATAAAGCAAATTCGCTGCTCGGGGTCGATGCGCTCATCGCGCAAATACTGGAACATCGGCTCCTCTGCGAACCGCTCACTGCAGGCGGTAATATGAGCTAGAATCCGTCTCATTTGAAATTCCCCCTGTCCATTAATCGAATCGGCATTGATCGCCGTTTCGGCATTGGGGCCAAGATCTGAAGCCCAGATGTTGTCGCAACTACCCAGGTTGTCCGGCGGGTGGGGGGTCTTTATCTTTAACTATTGAGCAAGCGAATTGATCCTAGGGCGCGCGCCGCGCCCACGAATAGCTGGGGGTCAGCGACCGGATGGAGGCTGTGTTTCGACAAAATTCCGATCTTCAGCGAACAATCTAAGGCAGACCTGCCATTCCGAAAATTGAACCCACGATATTTCGCGGCCGGCAACTATCCAACTTTACCTTAGGAAATAGCGAAAGTGATGGGAATCAAAGTCAGTTCCGTTTACGGATGATGAAAAGCATCAATGATGAGTGACCCGCGTGTTTGCAATTTGCCTATGTCCTTGAGCGCACGCGCCGTGATGCCGACACTCGTGGCGCAGAGCGTCGCGCCGATGAAGACGTGGACGAGCGTCGTTCCTCCAGGCAGGAAGGTCGCTGTTTTGCGCAGCCACCATCGGCGCGATCAACCCGCCTTCACTGTGGCCGATCAAGCCGATCTGTTTCGGATCGATCACCTTACGCGTCTTCAGAAATTCGATCCCTGCCATCACGTCGGCTGCGAAATTTTCGGTGGTCGAATCTGGCGCGCTCCCGGTC